>Ga0207701_10003780_pt1 | contig 15488 bp, 16 predicted proteins | sample KBSSwiSSwithPhiX_FD_184294 | JGI IMG/M metagenome (GOLD analysis project Ga0207701, IMG submission 184294) | Switchgrass rhizosphere bulk soil microbial communities from Kellogg Biological Station, Michigan, USA, with PhiX - S5 (SPAdes) (version 2) | ecosystem: Environmental > Terrestrial >... | reverse complement strand
CGGCGGCGCTCGCCGCGGTGGGGCTGGCGGGCCGCGAGGCGAGCCCGCCGCGCGAGCTCTCGGGCGGCGAGCTGCAGCGCGTGGCGATTGCGCGCGCGCTGGTGGGCGAGCCTAAGCTGGTGCTGGCGGACGAGCCGACCGGCAACCTCGACCCGGAGAACGCGCGCCAGGTGCTGGGCCTGTTCCGCACGCTGGTGAAAGCCACGGGGGCGGCGGCGATCCTCGCCACGCACTCGGAGCAGGTCGCCGCCGCCTGCGACCGGCGCTATCGCCTCAGTGCTGCGGGCCTGCGGCCGCTTCCTTAGGGTCGCTCCTGCCGAACTCGGTGACGATGCAGCTCAGCTGCCCGTGGCCGAGCGGCGCGAAGGTGAGCAGGGCCTGCATCGGGCCGGCGCCGTTGCTGCGCGGCAGGGCCAGGCGGCATTGCGCGGCGGTATCGCGCGCGCTTTCCAGCGTTGACGCGAGCGCCTCGCGCTCGGGCTCGCCGACCAGCTCGACCAGCGGCTTGCCGATGAGCTGCGCCCGATTCACGCCCAGCATCGACGCGAGGCGCTGGTTGGCATAGGTGAGGCGACCCTCGGGCGACAGGGTGCCGGCGCCCTGGCTGACGCGGTCGAGAAGGACTTCGATGACGGCTCGCGAGACCCCTTGAGGCATCGCGAAAGTTTGTAGTGCGGATTGCGAGGCCGTCTACCGGCCCTTTGTTACGCCGACCCCTTCCGCTCGGCCGCGCCCTCGACGTCGATCATTTCGTCGATCATGCGCGCCAGGCCATTGATTTCCTCGCTGATGGCGTGCAGCGCGTCGCGCCCGGGGGCGTCGCCGGCCACGCCCTGGTTCAGCTTCTCGAGCGCGGCGCGGATCGAATCCAGCGCATCGACCGCCATCGAGGGCCACTGCAGCGGCCGCAGGTCGGTGACCAGCAGCGATGCATAGCCGTCGGCGAACGAGGCTAGCGACAGCCGCGCCGGGATGTTCGCGCCGTCGCGCCGGTTGAGCTCGACCTCGATTTGCGAGTCGCGCGCGCTGACCATCAGGAAGGCGCCCAGGCGTGCCCGGTCGCCCACGCTGACGTAGCTTTCGAGCGGTGCGGTATAGAGCTGCGCCAGCGGCACGCCCAGCATCTCGGAGAAGCGCTGGTTGGCGAACAGGATGTGGCCGTTGGCGGTGGCCGTCACCGCGCCCTGGCTCATCCGCTCGACCAGCTGGCGGTAGCGCTGGTAGGCATTGGCGAGCAGCAGCACTCGTCCGCTGCCACCGGGTCCGACCACGAATGCGTCCACTTCGCCGCGCGTGATGGCGCGGCGCACATCCTCGGCTTCCTCCAGCTTGTCGCGCAGCGCGGCAAGCTCTTTTTCGAAATCGGCGGAGATCGGTTCCATGGTGTCCTCTCGCGGCATTACTTGATCTGCCTCAGCTGCAGCCCGACCAGCGTGCGCTCGGTATCGGAAAGATCGCCGACGATGCGGCGCAGCGGCTCGGGCAGCTTGCGCACCAGCGTGGGGATGGCGACGATCTGGTCGTCCTTGGCGAGGCGCGGGTTCTTCAGCAGGTCGATCACCTCGATCGAGTAGCGCCCGGGGAGATGCTGCTCGCAGACGCGCTTGAGGTTGTCGAGCGCGGCGAGCGATTTCGGGCTCTGGCCGGCGGTGTAGAGCCGCAGGTTCCACTTCTCGCTGGCGCTACCGTTTTCGGGTGTCATCGTTTCTTCATGCCTTTGCCGGCTTTGCCGGCGACTTTTTTGAGCTCAATTCCCTTGGGGGTGACGACGAATTCGCGGACCTCGCGCGAATGGGGCATGCCGCGCGATTTGAGGACGTAGAGGGCCTTGATGCGGCTAGTGCCGACCTCGATGTCGCGCAGCAGCAGCCAGGTGTCGATCAGCGACGAGATGCCGATGTCGGTGGCCTCGAGCGCGGCCGATCCGCTGGTGAGGTGCGTGAACAGGGCGGTGATCTGCTTCGCCTTGAGGAAGTCGACCAGGCGCAGGAGCATCGCCTGCGCCTCGATCGCGGTCGAGTTGTCGATGAAATTGCTGATCGGGTCGATGACCACGGCCGCCGGATTGAACTCCGAGACCATCTTGTGCACCTGCACCAGGTGCATCTCCAGGCCGTGCAGCGTCGGGCGCGACGAGTGCAGCCTGAGGGTGCCCTTCTTGACGTGCGGCTCGAGGTCGACGCCGATGGTGCGCATATTGCGCATCAGCTGCTTCGGCGACTCTTCGAACGCGAGGTAAAGGCAGCGCTCGCCGCGCCGCGCCGACTCCTGCGCGAAGTGCGCCGCCAGGCTGGTCTTCCCCGTGCCGGCCGTGCCGCTGACCAATACCGAGGAGCCGCGGTAGTAGCCCTTGCCGTCGAGCATGGTGTCGAGCGCCGGCACGCCGCTCGACACGCGCTCGTCACTGACCGGATGGTCGAGCTGCAGGCCGCTGAGCGGCAGGACCGAGAAGCCGTCGGCGTCGATGAGGAAGGGGTACTCGTTGGTGCCGTGCGTGGTGCCGCGGTACTTGACGATGCGCATGCGCCGCGTCGAGGTCTGCTCGGTGACGCGGTGGTCGAGCAGGATCACGCAGTCGGAGACGTATTCTTCCAGGCCTTGCCGCGTGAGCGAGCCGTCGCCGCGCTCGCCGGTGATCACCGCGGTGACGCCCCGGTCCTTGAGGAAGCGGAACAGGCGCCGCAGCTCCGAGCGCAGCACCGCCTGGTTCTCGAAGCCGGCGAACAGCGACTCGATGGTGTCGAGCACGATGCGCTTGGCGCCGACCGAGTCGATGGCGAAGCCGAGGCGAAGGAAAAGCCCCTCGAGGTCGTACTCGCCGGTCTCGGCGATCTCCGAGCGCTCGACGCGCACGTAGTCGATCGCGATTTTCTTCTCCTCCACCAGCGCGTCGAGGTCGAAGCCGAGCGAGCGCACGTTCTGCGCCAGCTCGTCGCTGGTTTCCTCGAACGTGATCAGCGCGCCGGGCTCGTCGAACTCGGTCGCGCCGCGGATCAGGAACTCGGCGGCGAGCAAGGTCTTGCCGCAACCCGGTCCGCCGCAGATGAGCGTCGGTCGGCCCCGTGGCAGGCCGCCTTCGGTGATTTCATCGAGACCGGGGATGCCGGTCGGCGCCTTGGGAAGAGAGCGCGCCTGCACCGGGCGTTCCATCTTCATTGGATGTGCATTTATTGGCGAATCGAGGGAGCGCTGATTCTATCTGACGACAGAGAAACCCTGACAACTATGTCGACGTCGCCGGAACACAACAGTCACTGTTTCAGCTACACGATTGACAAGTCACTTGAACAGCTTGCGCGCGGGGAAGGGCAATGCCTTGGCGCCGAGCGCCTCCTCGATGCGCAGCGCCTCGTTCCACTTCGCCATGCGCTCGGAGCGCGAGAAGCTGCCGACCTTGAGCTGCGGCACGCCCCAGCCGACCGCCAGGTGCACGATCGACACGTCCTCGGTCTCGCCGGAGCGCGCCGAGACGATGGCACGGTAGCCGGCGGCGCGAGCAGCGTCCCAGCACGCGAGGGTCTCGGTGACGGTGCCGACCTGATTCGGCTTCAGCAGCACGGTGTTACAGGCGCCATCGGCAGTCTTGACCTTCTCCGCATCTGTTACGAAGTAGTCGTCCCCGACGACCTGGATACCCGCAGCCTTGGTAAAAGCCTTCATCGCCGCATGGTCGGTCTCGGCGAACGGATCCTCGATCGAAACAATCGGATAGCGCTCGATCCAGCGCAGCAGCATGGCGTGCATCTGCTCGGCCGACAGCGCGCGGTTCTCGAGCGCGAGCTGATAGCTGCCGCCGCGGTAGAGCTGGCTGGCGGCGATGTCGAGCGCGATCGCCACGTCGGCGCCCGGCTCGAGGCCGGCGTCCGAGATCGCGCCGACCAGCTCGGCGAGGCCTTCCTCGTTCGACTTGAACGACGGCCAGTAGCCGCCTTCGTCGGCCACGCCGTGCAGCGCGTTGCGCTTGGCGAGGCGCTTCCCGGCCGCGGCGTAGACCTGCGAGGTCCATTCCAGCGCCTCGGCGAAGCTGCCCGCGCCGATGCAGATGATCATGAAGTCCTGCACGTCGCAGCGGCCGCGCGCGTGCGCCCCGCCGCCGAAGATCTGGATTTGCGGCACCGGGAGCGCGACGCGCTTTTCTCCGGAGAATTTCTTCCACAAAGGCACCTTCTCGGCAGCCGCATCCGCCTGAGCGCAAGCCAGCGACACGGCCACCATGGCATTGGCGCCGAGGCGGCTCCTGTCCGAGGTGCCGTCGAGCTCGATCAGGCGCTGGTCGACCTTCGCCTGGTCGGAGACGCTGAGCGCGCGCAGGCCGTCACGGATGCGCGTCTGGATGTTGTGCACCGCCTTGCGCGGCTCCACCGTCATCGCCTCGCCCGCGCCGGTGGACGCGCCCGCGGGCGCGATGGCGCGCCCGGTCGCGAGCGGCGTGGTGCCGCGCCCGACGATCACCTCGGCCTCGACCGTCGGCCGGCCGCGCGAGTCCCAGACCTGGCGGCCCTTTACGTCGAGGATCTTTGCCACAGCTGTCTTAGTTCGGCGAGGGACGAGATGCGGCCCACGAGGGGATGAGCGAATTCACGGACCGCTTGGCGCTGCGGTTCCGTCAGATATTCGACTGGCGATTTGCCGTCGACGCGCGCAAGCAGGAGGGCGGGCAGAAGCGACGCTGTCCGCTTTTCGACATCCTTGAATGGCACGCCGCGGAGATAGGCGGTAGACAGCGAGTCGAAGCAGTCCAGGAACGCGGCGCGCGCCGACGGCGTCCACAGACATTTCAAAAGCAGATGGTTCAGGCAGAAGGCGAGGTCAAACGCAGGGTCGCCGTACCAAGCGCATTCCGCATCGAGAAATACCGGTCCGTGATCTGCGACGAGGATGTTCTTCGGGCTGACGTCGCCGTGCACCAAACACACCTTGGTATTAGCCGTGCGATCGACGAGGGATTGAAATATTTGCTGAAGATCGCGATGCGCGATCCCCGTCGCCACGAGGTAAGGCTCGAGGCGGATCGAATGGAAGATGGCATCGGTCGCGAAACGCTCGGCGACCTCGGCGCGCCCGGCGGTCGCCGAATGGATCGCGGCGAGCGTGGCGCCGACCTGCGCAGCGAAGGCGGGGCGTGCGTCGCCCTGTCGCAGGCGCTCCTTCCATACCGGCAGCGGCAGGTACTGCATGGCGAATGCGCCTGCCGCATCGTCGGCCGCGAGGACGCGCGGCGCGGCGCCGGGCGCAGCTTCGCCCGCGGCCTCGAGCCAGAGCCGCTCGTAACGGTTGCGCTCGACCGGCGCTTCCCAGACCTGCGCGACACGCAGGCGCGGCAGCGCGCGCTTCACGCACACGTTGCCGACCTTCCAGATTTCCGAGGACACGCCGCCGCTGAGCGCTTCGACGGGACCGGTCTCGAGCCCGGCGTTCCGCAGAAGACGCAGCACCGGCTCAGGGAGAGAGGCGCTCAATGGCCCAGTTGTCGCCTTTACGCAGGTAGAGCAGCCGATCATGCAATCGGTCGGCGCGGCCCTGCCAGAACTCGATTTCCTGTGGGATCACGCGGTAGCCGCCCCAGTGCGGCGGGCGGGGCGGCGATTCGCCGTAACGGCGCTTCGCGTCCGCCATGGCGGTCTCCAGGACCTTGCGGCTATCCACTTTTTCGCTCTGGGAAGACGCCCATGCGGAGAGCCGCGCGCCGAGCGGGCGCGTCGCGTAATAGGCGTCCGAGTCCGCGGGAGTGACTTTTTCCACAGCGCCGTCGATGCGCACCTGGCGCTCGAGATCCGACCACAGCAGCAAGAGACAGGCCTTCGTGTTCCTCTCGAGCTCTCGACCTTTGCGGCTGAGGTAGTTGGTATAAAAGACGAATCCGCCTCGCTCGACGCCCTTCAGCAGCACGATGCGCGCCGACGGAGCGCCCGAAGATGTCACGGTGGCGAGGGTCATCGCGTTCGCCAATGGCAGCTTGGCGCGCAGCGCGTCTTCAAACCAGCGTTCGAATTGCCGCAGCGGATCGGCGTCGGCCTGCGCTTCCGACAGCCCGGCGCGCATGTATTCCTGGCGCAGATCCGCGATATTCATTCGGAGATTCTACCGTCGAGGGCGTGGCCGAAAGCCGACTGCCGAGGGAAACGATGCCGATCTCCCTCTGAAAATCGTTGACATGCGAGTGCTTCTTCGGCATCTTCACGTCACCGCTGCGTCGCGGCGGGGGAACCGGGACAAGATTTCGACAGTTTCCAACCTATCCACTTCACGCAGTTTCCAGAGCACGTCAGAGGAGAAACCGAGATGGCGAAAAAGAAAGCGAAGAAGGCAGGCAAGAAGCGTAAGCCAAATGCCGCCTTCATGAAGGCGATGACCCCGAGCGGCCCGCTCGCGGCCGTGGTCGGTTCGAGCGCGATGCCGCGCACCGAAGTGACCAAGAAGATCTGGGGTTACATCAAGCGCAACGGCCTTCAGGACAAGAAGAACCGCCGCATGATCAACGCCGACGACAAGCTCAAGGCGGTGTTCAGCGGCAAGGGCCAGGTGTCGATGTTCGAGATGACCAAGCTGGTCAGCAAGCACCTGAAGTAAAGGTTTCGGAGGAGAACGAAAGGGCCCCGCGAGGGGCCCTTTTCATTTCTGGTGGTAGGACGTGACGCGCTCGACCTCGTTCCTGGAGCCGAGCACCACCGGGCAGCGCTGGTGCAGCCCCTTGGGCTTGATGTCGAGGATCGGGCCGTTTCCATCGGTGGCGGCGCCGCCGGCCTGCTCGACGATGAACGCCATCGGGTTGGCCTCGTACATCAGGCGCAGGCGCCCGTCCTTGTTCTTGGCGTCGCGCGGATACATGAAGATCCCGCCTCTGGATAACACGCGGAACACGTCCGCCACCATGGACGCCACCCAGCGCATGTTGTAGTCCTTGCCGAGCGGCCCGTCCTTGCCCTGGAGGCACTCGTCGATGTAGCGCTTCACCGGGGGTTCCCAGCGCCGCATGTTGGACGAGTTGATGGCGAACTCCTGCGTGTCCTCGGGGATGCGGATGCCCGGGTGCGTCTGCACGAAGGTGTAGGTCTCGCGGTCGAGGGTAAAGCCGTGGACGCCTTCGCCCACGGTGAGAACGAACACCGTAGTGGGGCCGTAGACCGCGAAGCCGGCGGCGACCTGGCTGGTTCCGGGCTGGAGGAAGGCCTTCTCGTTCGGCTCGCAATACGCGCCGCTTTCGACCTTGGGACAGCGCAGGATGGAGAAGATGGTGCCGACCGAGATGTTGACGTCGATGTTGGACGAGCCGTCGAGCGGGTCGAACAGTAATAGGTATTCGCCGCGCGGATAGTGCGTCGGGATCGGGCTCGGTTCCTCCATCTCCTCGGAAGCGAGCGCGGCGAGGTTGCCGCCCCATTCGTTCGCTTCCAGCAGGATCTCGTTCGACAGCACGTCGAGGGTCTTTTGCGCCTCGCCATGCACGTTGCTCTTGCCTGCGGAACCCAGGCCGTCGGCGAGCGCGCCCTTGTTGACCCGTGTGCTGATCGCCTTGCAGGCGCGCGCGATGGTCTCGATCAGCAGCCGCAGGTCGGCGTCGATCAGCTTTTTGTCTCGTTGGCTTGCAACCAGGTACTGCGAAAGCGTGACTCTTCTCATGGTGGCGGGATTCTACTTGCCTGCATCTGTTTGCGAGCGAACCACGCGCCGCCCAGCAGGAACGCCGCGAGGACCCAGAACACCGGCGCCATCCCCACCGCCGTCGAAGCAGCGCCCGAAGCGAGCGGCACGATCGTGTGGCTGCCGTTGAGCAGCGAGGTGCGCAAGCCCACCGCCTCGCCCTGTCGCCCCGGCGGCGACGCGGCGTAGAGCAGCGACATGATCACCGGCTGCGCGCTGCCCAGGCCCAGGCCGAGGACGAAGGAGAGCAGCAGGAGCGGCGGCACGCTCTGTGCCAGCGGGAAAGCCAGATAGCAGGTGCCGGAAATGCAGAGTGCGCAGAAGATCACCGTCCACTGCTTCAGCTTCTTGATCAGCAGCGGCATGGCGGTGCGCACCGTGAGGGTGGCGACGGCGAAGGTCGAGAGGATGACGCCGATCGAGGCGGGCGAGAGGCCGATGCGCGCGCCATAGAGCGGGATCAGGAACGTATAGAGGTCCCAGCCGGTGGCGAGCAGCAGGCTGACCCAGAAGGTCTGCTGCAGCCCGGGGATGCGCAGCAGATCGAGCACATGCGCGTGCTTCGACAGCGGCACGTGCTCGGGCCGCGGCAGGGGGCGCCTGCGCAGCCACAGCAGGATGAGGGCGATCACCGGGAACACGGCGAGCACGGCGAATGCCCGCGAATGCCCGAGCCATTCGATGGCATAGCCGGCGACCAGCGGGCCGATCGAGTTGGAGATCGAGAAGCCGAGCGCCAGCCAGGAGAAGTTGAGCGCGCGCTGCTCGGGAGAGCCGTGCGCGCCGAACACGCTGTTCATGGCGATGTGCACGTACATGAACGACACGCCGAGCAGCGAGGTCGACAGGTACAGGATCTCGAGGAACGGAAACGCGAACGGCAGCGCCGCGGCCACCGCCAGCGCGGCGAACGAGAGGGCGAGCGGCCGGCGCGGGCCGGCGCGGTCGATCAGGCGGCCCGCGCTCACCGAGAGCAGCGCGGGCAGCAGCGCGAACAGGGACATCAGCACGCCGGTGTCGAACTCCGAGGCGCCGAGCTTGAGCGCGAACAGCGTGGTGGTCATGCGCGCGCCGACGAACGCGAGGTGGCCGAGCGCGTTCAGCACGACGAAATAGACGATTTCCAGCGCGGCCCCTCCCAGGCCGGCATTCTAGAGGAGGTGGGACCTCAGCAATCCGTAAAGCACATCCGGCTCCACCGGCTTGTGGAGGAGCGCGCGGATGCCGGCCGCTTCCACGTCGCGCTGCGTGATGCGGTCGCCGTGGCCGGTGTACAGGATCACCGGCAGCCCCGGGCGGCGCGCGATCAGCTCGCGCGCCAGCTCGAAGCCGGTGGTGCCGGGCATGGTCTGGTCGGTGATCACCAGGTCGTAGCCGGCGAACGCTTCCTTGGCGAGCGCGGGGCTGGTCACGGCGACCGCTTCCAGTCCCCAGCTCTCGAGCAGCTCGCGCATGAAGCCGCCGACCGCGGACTCGTCGTCCACCACCAGCACGCGGCCGCGCAGGGCGCTTTTCACGATCCTGGCTTTGGGCTGCTCGCGCGCGGGCTCGGGCGCGCCCGCGGCGATCGGCCACAGCAGCCGGAAGCGCGTGCCGCTGCGCGCAGCGGTCTCCACCAGAATGTGACCGCCGTTTTCGTGGACGATGCCGTGCACCGTCGCGAGGCCCATGCCGGCGCCGCGCCCGACTTCCTTGGTGGTGAAGAACGGCTCGAACATGCGCTCCAGCACGGCCGGCGGAATTCCGGGGCCGCTGTCCCCGACCGAAAGCTCCACGTACTCGCCGGCGAACCCTTTGCGGCAGCTCGAGCACACCGCCGCCTGCATCGACTGCGAGCCCACGGCGATCGCCACCCGGCCGCTGCCGTTCATCGCGTCGCGCGCGTTGATCGACAGATTCAGCAGTACCTGGTCGAGCTGGACCGGATCGAGCATCACGGGTGGAACATCGGTGAGGGCGCTGGAAAGCTCGAGCGAAGAAGGCAGCGACGATCTCAGGAGCTTCAGCGACTCGCCGACGGCGTGACGCAGGGCGAGCGCGCGCGGCGCACCGCGCTGGCCGCGGCTGAACGTGAGCATCTGCTGGATCAGGTCGCGCGCGCGGCGCGACGAGCCGAGCGCCTGGTCCAGGTAACTCATGAGCTTGGCGTCGCGCGTGGCGGTCTCGCGCTCCGAGGCGAGCACCACGTAGCCCATGATGCTCGCCAGCAGGTTGTTGAAATCGTGCGCGATGCCGCCGGTCAGATGGCCGATCGCCTCCATGCGCTGCGCCTGGCGCAGCTGGGCCTCGAGCTGGGCACGATCCGCTTCCGCCCGTTTTCGCTCGGTGATGTCGCGCGCCATGCCGAGGGCGTGCGGCCGGCCGCGGTAGAGGATCGGCACCGCGCGCATCTCGACCTGCAGCACCGCGCCGTCCTTGCGGTAGCCCTGCACCTCGAAGTCGACCGACTCGCCGGCGATTACGCGGCTGTGCATCTGCTTGGCGAGCACCGCCTGTTCCGGCCCGGCGAAGAACCAGCGCTGGCCGGAGATCACTTCCTCTCGCGTGAAGCCGCTCATCTCGAGGAACGCCGGGTTGACGTCGACCACGCGCGCCTGGTCGTCGCGCAGCACCAGCGCGTCGGTCGCGGCGTTGAAGATCGAGCGGTACTGCTCCTCGCTCGCGCGCAGGCGGTCCTCGGCACGCTTGCGCTCGCTGATGTCGCGGCCGATGTAGAGCACGTGCGGCGCGCCGCGGTAGTGGATGGGCACCCCGCGCAGCTCGATGTCGAGGGGTGTGCCGCCTTTGGGCACGCGCTGCGTCTCCAGCACCACCGGCTCGCCCGCCAGCGCCTTGTCGTGCAGCGCGCGGATGCGCGCTTCGGTCTCGGGCGGATTGGCGACCACGTGCTGCTTGCCGATGACCTCCTCGCGCGAGAAGCCGCTCAGCGCAACGTAGGCCGGGTTGACGTCGACGATGCGGAACTCGGCATCGCGCAGCACCAGCGCGTCGGCCGCGGCGTTGAAGATGGCGCGGTACTGCTCCTCGCTCGCGCGCAGCGCCTTCTCGTCGGATTTGCGCGCGGTGATGTCGCGACCGATGTAAAGCACGTGGGGCCGGCCCTGGCGCAGGATCGGCACGCCGCGCGTTTCGATGTCGAAGCGCTCGCCGTTCTTGCGCCGCGCGTGCGCCTCGAACACCACCTTCTCGCCCGCCAGCGCGCGCTGGTGCAGGCCGCGCACGTGCTCCTGGAGCGAGAGCGGGCTCATCGTGAGCTTGTCGGTGCCGATGGCTTCCTCGCGCTTGCGGCCGCTCATCGCCTCGTAGGCGGGATTCACGTCCACCACGCGGAAGTCGGCGTCGCGCAGCACCATCGAGTCGGCGGCGGCGTTGAAGATGGCGCGGTACTGCTCTTCGCTGCGCTCGATCTCGGCTACCGCGCGCATGCCGAAGATCTTGAGGATCGACTCGCACAGCGCGACGTGGTCGAGGCGCCCGCGGTGCATGGCGCCGATCAGCCCGAGCGGCTGGCCGGCGGCGTTGTTGAGCGGATGCGCGGCGTAGCTGTCGATCTCGAGCTTGCGGAACAGGTCGCTGTCGGGGAACTCGCGCCGCGCGCCTTCCGGCAGGCAATGGAACTGGTTGCCGACCACCTCGGCGCACGGGGTGCCGGGCAGCCGATAGTTGAACGGCGCGCGCATCTGCCCGTCGAGGCAGAAGGCGAGCATGCGCATCTCGGCGCGCGCCTCGTCGGCGAATACCGCGATGAAGCCGACGTCCACGCGCAGGATGTCGGCCAGCTCGCTCGACAGGCGCTCGAACACCCCCGCGCCCTCGGCGCTGGAGATGGCGAGCGCGGCGCGGCTGAGCGCGTCCTGCTCCGGAAGCTGGGTGCCCATGGGCGCGCAGTGTAATTCGTCACGCGCCGGGGGCGGGCGCTGTTACACGACTGAAACGATTGAAACCGCCGAATTACTTCTCGGGGGGGATGTACATGTACCCTGCACCGCGCACCGTGCGGATGGCGCGCGGATGCGCCGGGTCTTCTTCCAGCTTGCGCCGCAGGCGCGTGATGCGGATGTCGATCGAGCGGTCGAACGGCTCCCACTCGCGGTTGCGCGTCATGGTGAGCAGCTGGTCGCGCGACAGCACCTGGTTCGGGTGCTCGATCAGCGCCTTCAGCAGGTCGAACTCCATCGAGGTGATGGGGATCTCGCGTCCCTTGGCGTCGCACAGGGTGCGCGACTTGAGGTCCAGGAAGCAGCGGCCGATCGAGACGCGCAGCCGGCTTTCCGTTCTTGGAGAATCCTTTTTCTCGATCCTGCGGAGAACGCTCTTCAGCCGCGCGCGCAGCTCGCGCGGGTCGAAGGGCTTGGCGATGTAGTCGTCGGCGCCGACTTCGAGGCCCGCCACGCGATCCACCACGTCGCCCGCGCCGGTGACCATGATGATGCCGAGGTGGTGGCGCTCGCGCAGGTAGCGCGCGAGCGTCAGGCCGTCCTCGCCCGGCAGGCCGATGTCGAGCAGCACCACCGCCGGCGCCGCGCGCTCGAGCTCCGCGCGCATCGCCGCGCCGCTCGAGGCGAGCGCGACCTCGTAGCCATGCTGGCCGAGATACTCCGCCAGCATCTGCCGGATCGCCGGGTCGTCGTCGACCACCAGAACGCGCGTCGCTGCCATGGGCGCCAGTATACAAGCCGGAAACAAACTGTTTCCCCGCGGAAATCACCTCGATACGCGCGCCGCCTACGCTGCTCTCATCGCAATGCAATCAAGGGAGCAAGCGTCATGATCAAGATCCTCAACCTGGTGTTCGACGCCTTCGCCGCCGCGCAAAAGAAGCGCGCGCAGGCGCGCATGCTGAACCAGCTCGACGAGCGCACGCTGCGCGACATCGGCCTGGAGTTCGAGGCCAACAGCGCGCGCGAGCGCACCCGGCGCCTCGACATGCGCTTCGGTACGTACTGAGGCGGCCATGGAACGGCACGAATACGTGGCGCAGGGCAGCCTCGAGCTGGTGCGCGGCAACCTGGTGCGCATCGAGGACGCCCGCGGCATGCTGGTGCACGTCACCAGCGGCAGCGTGTGGATCACGGAAGAGGGCGACGCGCGCGACCGTTTCGTCAGCACCGGCGGCAAGTTCCGCGTGGCGTCGAGCGGCGTGACGCTGATCTCGGCGTTCAGCCGCAGCACGATCGCGCTCAGCTCGCCGTACGAGCACCGCGCCAGCTGGCTGATGCGCCTGCGAGCGCGCCTGATGAAAGCCTGGAGAGGCCTGTACGTCGCGGGCGCGCGCCCGACGACGGCCGCGCTGTGACGCCATGATCGTGCAGGCCGCCGCATCCGGGGAGACCGTATGACCACCTTGTACCGCAACGCGCTGCCGCAGCTCGGCGACGCCCTGTTCGTCACCGACGGCGGCATCGAGACCGCGCTGATTTTCAACGAGGGATTCACGCTGCCGGACTTCGCGGCGTTCGACCTGTTCCGGCGCACGGGCGGCGAAGCCGCGCTGCGCAGGTATTACGGCGCTTACGTGCGCATCGCCGCGCAGTTTCGCGCCGGCATGGTGCTGGAGAGCGCGACCTGGCGCGCGAGCACGGACTGGGGCCGCAGGCTCGGCTACAACGCGGTGCAGCTCGCCGACGTGAATCGCAAGGCGATCCACCTGCTCGAGGACATCCGCCGCGAGCATCGCGAGCTTTCGACCGTGATCAGCGGCTGCGTCGGCCCGCGCGGCGACGGCTACAACCCGACGCACGTCATGTCGACCGACGAGGCGCAGGCCTACCACCGCGAGCAGATCTCGGTGTTCAGCCACACCGCGGCCGACATGGTCAGCGCGATCACCATGAACTACGTCGAGGAAGCCATCGGCATCGCGCGCGCTGCGGAGGAAGCCGGCATGCCGGCGGCGATTTCCTTCACGGTCGAGACCGACGGCCGCCTGCCGACCGGCCAGCCGCTGCAGGAAGCGATCGAGCAGGTGGACGGCGCGACCGCGATGTACCCGGTCTACTACATGCTGAACTGCGCGCACCCCGAGCACTTCCAGCGGGTGCTGGAAAAGCCCTGGGCGCGGCGCATTCGCGGGCTGCGCGCCAACGCTTCGCGCAAGAGCCACGCGGAGCTGAACGAATCGGTCGAGCTCGATACCGGCGATCCCGCCGAGCTCGGCGAGCAGTACTCGATGCTGAAGCGCACGCTATTGCCGGGCCTCAACGTGGTCGGCGGCTGCTGCGGCACCGATCACCGCCACGTGCAGCGCATTGCCGCCGCCTGCGCTCCGCTGTTTCGCGTCGCTGCCTAGATCAACCAGAAGGGAGGGAAGTCATGAAACGCATCAGCATCGTGTTGTCGCTTGCCGCAGTAGGCTGCGCGAGTACCGTACAAGTTCCGGAAAACCTCAAACCCGAAGCGAAAGAATCGCTGGCGCTCATCGTGCCGGCGAAGGGCGTGCAGATCTACGAATGCCGCGAAGCCAAGTGGGTGTTCGTGGCGCCGGAGGCCGAGCTGTTCGATCGCGCCGGAAACAAGGTCGGCACGCACTACGCAGGCCCGCACTGGGAAGCCGCGGACGGCAGCAAGGTGATCGGCGCGGTCAAGCAGCGCGCCGACGCCCCGGGTACAGGAAATATCCCCTGGCTGCTGCTCGGCACGAAGTCGGTCGGCAACGAGGGCTCGTTCAGCAAGGTCACCAGCATCCAGCGCGTCGCCACCATCGGCGGCGTCGCACCGGCGGGCGCGTGCGCCCAGGCCGGCGAACGGGCGCGCGTGCCATACAGCGCCGACTACTACTTTTTTACGGCCAAATGATCGTGAACCCGGGACAGCAGTCCCGGAAGTCGAAGGTTGTCCCGCAGCGGACCGGGACCGTGGTCTCGTGCGCGGCGGTCGCGATGCGCCGACAGTAATGCCGTGAACGCCGCCTGGCTCATGGTCGCGGTCTGCACCGCCATGGTGGCGATGGCGTTCGGCGCCGTCGGCACGGTTGCCGTGTTCCTGCAGCCGATCGCCGCCGAGTTCGCCTGGCCGCGCGCCGACGTCGCCGCGGCATACTCGGTGGCCACGGTGGCGACCGGCCTCGGCGGGATCGCCCTGGGACATTTCGCCGACCGGCTGCCGGTGCGGCGCGTGGCGCTGCTCGGCGCGCTGGTCCCCGGCGTCGCGTTCATGCTGCTGTCCGGACTCCAGAGCACGCCCGCGCTCTACGCGCTGCACGCGGTAATGGGCCTGGCCGGCATCGGCGCGATCATGGCGCCGCTCAACCGCCTCGCCAGCCTGTGGCTTGCGCGCAATCCTGGTCTTGCGATCGGCATCGTTTCCGCCGGCGGCGCCGCGGGGCAGGGTCTGGTGCCGTACTTCGCGCGCTATCTCATCGTGACCGAAGGCTGGCGGCAGGCGTATTGGATGCTCGGGCTGCTTTTCATCGTGGTCATGGTCCCGCTTGCGCTCCTGTTGCGCGATGCGCCGGCCGCACCCACCCCACGCCCCGCAATCCACGGCGGACCATCGGCGATCCGGCTGCTGGGGCTGCTCTCGCTAGCGGCATTGCTCTGCTGCGTCTGCATGGGTACGCCGCTCGTGCACGTCGTCACGCTCGGCTCCGACCGGGGCCTCGGCGGCCGCGAGGCAGCCGGCCTGCTGGCGGTGCTGATGGTGGCGGGTATGGTGGGACGCGTCGCCTTCGGCCGGCTCGCCGACCGGGTCGGCAGCCTGCAGACCTACATCGCGGCTTCCGCCGGGCAGACCGCGCTGGCGTTCCTCTTTCCCTACGCGGCGAGCGGTGCGCAGCTCTACGTTCTGTCCGCGCTGTTCGGCCTGGTGTTCAGCGGCACCATGACGTCGTTCCTCTCCTGCGCACGCGA
>Ga0207701_10003777_pt1 | contig 15490 bp, 27 predicted proteins | sample KBSSwiSSwithPhiX_FD_184294 | JGI IMG/M metagenome (GOLD analysis project Ga0207701, IMG submission 184294) | Switchgrass rhizosphere bulk soil microbial communities from Kellogg Biological Station, Michigan, USA, with PhiX - S5 (SPAdes) (version 2) | ecosystem: Environmental > Terrestrial >... | reverse complement strand
AGCCGCCGAATCGTGTAGTCGCGCTTGGCATGCATCATCACCGCCAGCGCCGCTTCGTACGCATACCCCTTGCCGCGGAATTCAGGAAGGTACGCGAAGCCGAGGTCGACGTCCGCCAGCGACTCGCGCTTGATCAGCCCGCATATCCCTATGGGATCGCCACTGTGCCCGATGGGAGCGCCGCCGTCGCGAAGCTCCACGAGGTAGAGGCCGAAGCCGAGCCGTGCGTACATGTCGATCGGCCCCTGCGCGAGATAGTGGCGCGCGTCGTCCTCGCTGCGGACACCTTTGTCGCCGATGAACTCGAGCCACGACGGATCGGTGACGAGTCTCAGGATGAACGGCGCGTCGTCGAGAACGAGGCGGCGGAGGCGAAGCCGCTCCGTGCCAAGGACCTCGGTGGCGACTTCAGCGGTCGCGCTGCCCGCCGGATGGGCGCGTTTACGTCCGAATGCCATCGTGCGCTACGGTTTCACGAACTTGAGCACGAACTCGTCTTTCGGCATCGGCGGATCGGGTGTCTCCTTGTCGCGCGGGTCCGCGGGATTGCGCAAAAAGCCGCCTTCCGCGACGAACTTGAAGCCCGCCGCTTCGACTTCCTTGCGCAGGAACGCCTCTTCGATCCGATGGAGCGTCCCCGACTCGGAGATTCCGGTGCCCGGCCTTCCGGAGTGATCGGCGATGACGTAAATGCCGCCCGGCTTGAGCGCGGCATACACGGCGTTGTTCATCTGTGCGCGGTCGACGCCCATGTGCCCGAGATCATGATAGTTGAACATGATTGTCACGAGATCGACGGCGTCCTTGTTCGCGGCTGGGGGAAAAGGATCTTCGAACTTCTGCACGACAGCGATCATGTTGCCGGCCGCGGGATTCTTGCTGCGTGCGGCGAGGCGCGCGGTCGCCGCCGGGTTGGGGCTCTGCCCGTAGACGCGTCCTGTCGGACCGACCGCGCGCGCGATGAGCTCCGTTGTGTAACCGCCGCCCGTGCTGAGATCGACGGCGACCATCCCGGGAACGATCCCGATGAAGGCCAGCATCTCTGCGGGCTTGCGGCGGATGTCGTTGGCGCGGTCCGCATCGCTGCGGTCGGAGCTCGCGACGATTTCCTTGATGCGTTGAGGTGTCAGCGCTGCGGCAGGGGATGGCCCCTGCGCTGCGAGCTCGACGCCGAAACACCCGGCGAATAACGCAAGGATCACGGAGGTGACGATGGCCCGGCGAGAGTGGCGGAGACAAAAATCGAAATCAAGCGTCATGGGGATCCTGTCGGTGTGTGCGTAAATGGAATCACGTAAAGGGGGCCACGTCGAATATCGGTGGCTGGACCATTTACGGCGGTCAGCTCGCGTGACTGGGCATCACGACGACGGCCGTTCCGTAGCACAGCACCTCCGTCACGCCGCTCATGATCTCCGTCGCGTCGTAGCGAACGCCGATGACGGCATTCGCGCCGAGCTCGTCCGCATGCTCGAGCATCAGCGCGAACGCTTCTGCGCGCGTTTTCTCGCAGAGGCTGCTGAAGAGCGAGATGTTGCCGCCGACGAGCGTCTGCAGCGAGCCGCCGATCGTGCCGAAGATCGATCTCGAGCGCACCGTGATGCCGCGGACGACGCCGAGGCTCTTGGCGACCTGGTATCCGTCAATGGTGAATGCCGTGGTGGTCAGCGCAGCGTCCATGTCGCCTCAGGGCTTGCTCGCGCAATCGCAGACTTCATTGCCCTTGTCGAAGATGATCTTCCAGGTTCCCGACGCTTCGAGCCGCCACATCGATGTGAACGTCGCGACCAGCTTGCCCTGCGGATCGCGAACCGGTCCCGTCGACAGCGCGAGCGTCCCCGACGCCAACACCTCGACGGTTTCGGGCTCCCACGAGAACGGCGGGACCGGTCCGTCGTAAAACTTCTTCCAGAATTCTGCCACGGCTTGCTTGCCGCGAAGCGGTGCCTTGGACGTGAAAAAGATCGTGTCGTCGGCGAGGAAGGACGAGAACGCGGCGTGGTTGCGGTCGGACATCGTCTTGGCGAAGGCGCGTTCGGTGTCCGCAACCTGCTGCTTCAGGCCGGCCGGCGAGGGCTTGGGCATCACCGTCGTGCAACTGCCAAGGGCAGCGAGCAACAGCGCGGCGGCGACCGACGCGGTTCGCGTGGCGAGCGGCATGGCGAGCGGTTCCTTTCGTTCGATGGGTGATTGCCGGCCCCCATCGACATCATCGCATCATTGCCGCGGCGCGGAACATCAGCGCCTCGTCGGGCTTCAGGCCACGGGCAGCGGAGAGCTCAGGCCCGGCGCGCGCGAAGCCAAGGCGCTCGAGCAGGCGGAGCGACCGGTAATTGCGCGCTTTGGCCACCGCGAAGAGCGTCGTAACGCCGTAGTGATCGGTGAGCTCCTCGATCATGGCTTGCGTGGCCTGGCGGCCGAGGCCGCGACCCCAGTGCGCGCTCGCCATTTCATAGGCGATGGCCGCGCTGCCGTTCGCGTGGACGGTAGCCTGGACGTAGCCGATGAGGCCGGCTCCATCCATCCGGATTACCCAGTTGAGCCACTGCTCGCGTCCGTCGCCCGAGCGCCGGCTCTCGAGCTTCGCGTACCGCGCGCGCAGCGCATCGACCGATGCGGGCGGTGCGTTCTCGTACTCGTAGATCGCCGGATCGGAGAGTACGCCGAACATCTCGCCGGCGTGCAACGCCATCTGCGGCTCGAGCGTCAGCGGCCCGGAACGAAGCGTGCGCATGCGACCGCCGAGCGGCTCTGTCACGAGCCGGTCCGGCACTTGAGCGGGAGATAGCGCGAGGGCACGTTGGTGCCGTTCTGCCCCTTGATCGTCATCTTCGGCGGCGCCGCGGCATATCCGCACACCCACGTGATGGGAACGACCGGCGCATCGTCGACGACGGCCGGGCGAAACGTGAGGATCTTGCCCTTCAGGTTGCCATTCGCCTTGTTGCCGAACGTGATGTCGATGGCGCCGCCGTGCACGCTCACCGAGCTCACGACGTAATTGACGATCTTGTCCGCCGCGGGCAGCTCGGCGCCCGCATTGTCGTCCGGCAGCGGCTGCGACGCAGCCCATGCCTTCGCGATCGGCGGCTTCGCGACGTCCGCGAGCGGCAGCGCCTCGACGACCTGATCGCGAATGATCTTCTCGAGGTAACCCGGAACCGCCAGCGTCGCCATGATCGCGACGATTGCGACGACGATCATCGCCTCGATCAGGCTGAAGCCTCGCGAAGCAGGGCCTGACGCGTCGCTACTTGGCGGCACGAATGCGCTTGGCGACTTCGTCGGCGAGAGCATTCGGGACGGGGATCGTCAGGTGATACTGCTCGATCTTCCAGTCGCCGCCGACACGCCGCAGGACGCCCGTGCCGCGGCATCGGCCGAGCGCGGCGTTGTCGAGCAATTCGTCGAACGACGCATGACGATCGTCATCGGACACGTTCACGTGACGCTCCACGACGACGTACGTCCAGCCCCGGCCCTTCTCGAAGTGCGGCTTCGCATAGGCCTTGAATTCGTCGACCGTCCAGCGCTCGGTCGCATCGGTGCCGATGAAGATGCCGTCGGGCGCGAAGACGCCGAAGTACTCGTCGAACTTCGCGTTCGCCGCCGCCCGATGGAACGCGTCGAGCAGCGCGTTGATCTCGTCGCTGGGGCGATTCGCATGTGCCGGGATGACGGCGCACAGCGGCAGCGAAAGAATCGCCCGGCGAAGAAGGTTCATCCGGGCGATTATCGCCGTTCCGGCGGCAGGCTGCCGATCGCCGCACGAAGGCTCGCGTGAGCGGCTGGAACGACGGGCCGGTGGCGGATTTTCGTGCCGGCCGGATCCTTGCCGAGAAAATTGCCGCCTTTCCAGTTACGCCTTGGCCGGATCGGCCGCTGCACGAATCCGCCGCCGCAATTCGGGCACACGTCGTGAAGCACGCGCTCGACGCATGTCGCGCAGAACGTGCACTCGTACGAGCAGATCCGCGCCTCGGTCGAATCCGGCGGCAGTGCGATGTTGCAGTGCTCGCAGGTCGGTCGCAGTTCCAGCATGTCGTTCCCGTACGCTCGCGTATGGTCCCCGCACGCTGTCGCGGCGGTCCCCGGCGGCTAGTCGCGGAGCTCGACTTCGCCCTCGATCTCGACGGGGATGTCGAAAGGCAGCTCCGCGAGCCCCACCGCGCTACGCGAATGCGCGCCGACCTCCGGCCCGTAGAGCTCGAGAATCAGGTCCGAAAAGCCGTTGATGACGAGCGGCTGCCGGTTGAAACCTGGCGCGGAATTCACCATCCCGAGGACGCGGCCCCACGCGGCGACGCGGTCCAGGTCGCCCAGCGCGCGCTTGAGGCTGCCCAGAATCGCGAGACCCGTCAGCTTCGCGGCTCCGTACGCCTGCTCGAGGCTCACCTCGCGACCGACCTTGCCGGTCGTCACCAGCGTACCGTCGGGGTTCTGCGGCCCGTGGCCGGAGATGAGTGCGCGCCGTCCGACCACGTGGACGAACCGGAACGGCAGCACCACGCCGGGCGGCGGCGCCAGCGGCGGCGGCAGTGTCAATCCGAGTGTGCGCAAGCGGTCTTCGATCCGCGACATAAAGGTTTCCTCCTGTTGCCTCTTTCATTCCCATCCGTCGTCGAACGGGAAGCGCCGGCGCCAGAACTCGGCAAGGCGCGGCTCCGCATCGACCCGTTTGACCACCGGCGTCATCTTCGGGGCCGCGCCGTAGAATCGTTTGCGCCAGGGGCCGAACCGCGATACCACCGTCACATAGAGATCCAGGACCGTGAGCTCTGCACCGAGTAGATACCGGCCCGGCTCGATCTGCGCATCCATATTCTGCCAGCAGAACGCGATGCGGTCGTGCACTGCGTCGACCACCGCCGCGCGCGACGCTTCCGGCGCGCCGATGCGGCGAACGTCCGGCTTGATCCAGTGCAGCGAATAGATGGCCGCGGAGACATACACCATCCAGCGCAGGAATTGCCGGCGGCGCGGATCGGCGAGCGCCGGCGAAAGGTGCGCGCCTGGGTGGCCGTCGGCGAGGTCGATCAGGATTGCGGCGCTCTCCGTCATTACTTCGCCTTCCGGGTGGATGAGCGTCGGCACCTGGCGCATGGCGTTGACGGGCGCCACGCGCTCCCTCGCCGATTCCTCCGCCCACGTCGCCCCTTCGATCAGCTTGTAAGGAAGCCCGATCAGCGTCATCGCGGCTTCGACCGCGATCGAGCCGGAACCTTGGGCGCCGTAGAGGGCAATCAACGCCGCGGCCTCATTTCATTCCTGCGCCGATCGTCTCGCGCACCGGAATGCCGGCGGGATCGAAGTCGTCGAGGCAGAAAACATTGACGCCGAAGTGATCCGGTGTGACGCGCTTGCGATGAAAAGGGCAGATGCCGCACGTGCGGCAGAAGTAGTGGCGCGCCGTCATGGTGTGGAAGCGATATTCGGTGAGCGAATCCTCGCCCGACAGCAAGCGGAATCGATCCTGGTGCACCTTTACCATCAGCGCGTTCCTGCGGCGGCAGATCGAGCAGTCGCACGTCGTGAGCTCGGGGAAATCCGTTTCGATCTCGAAAGTCACGGCGCCGCAGTGGCAGCTGCCGCGGTACGTTTGGATCGGCCGGGTCATCGATGGGGCTCAGCGCTTTGCGAGTTGCGCCGGATCGTAGAAGAACGTTTCCTGCTGCACGCGTTCGCCGTCCCAGCGCTGATACGCGAGCTCCTCCATGCGGCTCTTCGTCCCGTCGAGCCATTCGAAGCTGAAGATCCAGCGGATGACGACGTAATCACCGTTGACGAAAACCGGACGCACGCAGCGCGAGCTGACGGTCTTCGCCGTGGCGAGAATGCGCCGCTCGTTTGCGACGAGCCTGTCGCGCCCGACCCGCGGCTCGGACTGGTTCTCCTGCATCGACGCGTCAGGCGCGTAGAACTGCTCGATCGCCTCGGCGTGGGCGTTGGCCTCGACGAGCGCGATGAACCGTTCCAGCGTTTCGGCGGTGGGCATGGGTGTCGATCAGATCGCGGCGAGCAGGCGCCCGTTTGCGGCGGTCACGGCTCTCGCGCTGTAGCGTATCGCTGCACAGTGCGCTCCCGGGCCTTGGCCGCCTCCACTTCGCGGTCGCGCGGCGGCGCCTTCGTCTCGAGCGAGGAAAGGAGCTTCGCCGAGATCGCGGCGATGTCGTCGACCGCCGCGAGGAAGGCCGCCTCGTTGGACTTCGAAGGCTTGTTGAAGCCGCTGATCTTGCGCACGAACTGCAGCGAGGCGGCGCGAATCTCGTCGTCGGTGACGGGCGGCGCGAAGTTGAACAGCATCCTGATGTTTCGGCACATGATCGAAGTCGGTAAGGGGTTGCGTCGGTACGCTTGCGAGGCGAACTCGAACGTGTTGTTACTCGATCCGGGCGCCGCTCTCCGCGAGCAGCGCCCGCAGGACCGATCGATGGCAGCGCGACTCGTCGGCGCAGTAGCATCCAACCGAGAAGTCCGCTTGGTGCGACAGCGTAGCCAGCAACTCGATGACGCGGCGGTTCTCCGGCTTGGCCATTTCCGCGCGGTATTTTCTCGCGAAAGCGGACCATTGGGCGGGGTTGGCGGCCTCCTGCGCGGCTCTCACCGAGTCGGCGGTCGGCGCGAGGTTGGGCAGCCAGACGTCGTACCAGTTCCCCGTTGAGTATTCGCTCTTGGCAACGCCGCGGGGCGGCCGGCGCACCGTGCCGATGCGCGTGCCTTCGCCATTCGCTCGCGGTGTGCCGAGGCGCACGACGCGAATGGTCATGGCTGTTCCAGCGAGCGGTACATCACATAGGCGGCGACATAGCCGTTTGTCGCGTGGCGGAAGGCGCCAGGCAGCGTCCCGACGATGTCGAAGCCCAACCGTTGCCAAAGCCGGACGGCGGAGTCGTTAGTCGAGACGACGAAGTTGAACTGCATTGCCAGGAACCCTTGCCGCCGCGCTTCGGCAAGGCAGTGCTCGCCCATCGCGCGTCCGACTCCCATGGCGCGCGCCCTCGGCGCGACCATGAACGCGGCGTTGGCGACGTGCGAGCCGAGCCCCGGCTGGTTGGCCTTGAGGATGTAGGTTCCGACGACAGTCCGTTGGCGCTCCGCCACATGGCAATGAGTCGCGGGCTGCATCCAGTAGGCGAGCGCGTCGGTGCGCGAGATATCCGGGTCGAACGCGTACGTGTCGCCCGACGCCACGACGACGCGGAAGATGTCCCAGATCGCGTCGCGATCGGCGTCGGTCGCATGACGCAGCGTCAGCGGAGATGCGGCAGGCATCGAAGGTCTTGCGGCACGCAGGCGGTCGCTCCGCGAACGGATGGCGCCGATCGATCCCGAAGAAGCTATCCCGCGCGCCGATGCAGGTACTTCTCGGCGCACTTGATGATTTCCGGGTTGCTCGGGAATTCGAGGCAGTTGCGGGCATCGGCGTCGACGATCGATATGCGCGAAGCGCGGGCCGCCGGCTGCTGGTCCAGCTTGGGCGGGCTTGCCGCCGGCGCCGGCGCGGCGGTCGCAGCAGGCGTGGCAGGGGCCGGCGCCGCTGGGGCAGGCGCCTGGCCCGAGGCAGCGGTAATGGCCGTCATGACGGAAGCGATGGCAAACATCCTTATCGATTTCATCGAGGTACCTCGGTTGGTGGGAGGGCGAGCAGTGTCAGCGTTCGGCAATCCGAACTTCCGCGATCCAGTTGCGTTTTCTGCGCGCCAGACGGCTTGCGAGGTCCTCTCCCTCGAAGCTGGCCGATGCGCGGTCGAGCCATGCCGGCTCGACATTCTCCAGCGTGTTCACGTTCACCACGGCGTAGACGCGGCCGTCCATCTCGCAGGTGACGAACGGCACGGCACCGCACCGCACGCAAACGTGGAATGTGGCGGTGCGCGTTCCGAATGCGTACTTCGACACGAGCGAACGGTCGCGAATGACGATGTCGAGGCGCGCCTTCGGGTTCGACGTCCAGACGCCGCCGTGCTTGAAGCAGAACGAGCAGCCGCATGCGCGGGCCGGAATGCGAGGGGGATCGCCCTCCCATTCGAGCTCGAGGCCGATGTTGCCGCAATGACATTTGCCGGAGAGGAGCACGATCGTCGCCAAGGGGGCGCAGCGTCATTCCATCTTGCGGATCAGCATATATACGAGGATGAGAAAGCCGAAGCCGACGTACATTCCGAGAAGCGCCGCAAGCATGAGCTTCGCCATCTCCGAGGTTATTATCTCCGAAGCGGCCATGAAAACGATCGACCCGACGAACGCGACGAGCGAGCCAACCACACCCGACGCAATCAGCAGTCGCTTTCGTTTCTTTTGCATGGTGCCGCGCGTCTATTGCGGCGCCCACGCCACAAACGCACGATACGCCCACGTTGCGCAGGCGGCCATGGACGCGTCCCCGGCGTCGTCTACTCAGCCTGGTCGCTGCGCCGGCTTGACGTTCACGAGCACGTTCGTGGCGAACGATGCAAGGCCGAGGATGACGACGAGCGCGGAAATGCCGACGAACGGACCCGCGGATTCGTGACCGGTGAGCAGCGTACCGAGCGCGAGCATGAACGCCGGCAGGCCAAGATTGTGCAGCCAGAAGTGAATTTGCGCGAGCTTGGTTTCCGCGGCTGCCGGATAGAGGTGGTACACGAGCCCGACAAGCGCAAACGATGCCCAGCCGAGCAGCAACAGGTGCGCATGGACAGGCGCCAGCGTGAATCGCTGCGACATTCCCATCGCGAAGCCCAGCAGCGCGCCGATGAAGAGGTATACGACCGCAATCTTGAGGAAACGCAGCCCCATCGCTTTTCTCCCTGTGAACCCACAAAAAATTGCGGCGTGCCAGTCGCAACGGCGCGGCCTTCGTCGCGCGCGCAACCGAGACGGGAAGTCGCCCTGATCTAGTGAACTAGCGCAGCTCCTTGCGCACGACGAGCTTCAAGCCCGACCAAACGGAGCTGACCGCGCACACCTTCACGTCGACGAATCCCAGCGGAAGCGCCACCTCGCGGACGACGTCTTCGGTGATGTCGGTCGCGACCTTCGCGGACTTCTTCGGCCATGACACCCAGATCGCGGCATCAGGCCTGAGCTTGGAGCGGCAGCTTAGCAAGAAACGCGAGAGCTCCACGCGGCGCGTCGAAAATAGATGAACGATGTCGGTCGTCCGCGCCATGTGCGTGCCAACCTGCATGCCTTCCGGCGCGGGCGCGATGAGGGCCATGTAGTCGTCCGGCGCGCCCGCCAGGACCAGATTGCTGCCGGCCCTGAGCCCGAGCTTGGCGGCGAGCGGCGTTCCCGAGTAGCCGGCCATTTGTGATCTTGGCGCTTCTCTCGTTCGGGCCTACTTCGCGTACCGCGGCTGATAGAGCTGCACCTTGAAGTTGCAGAACATCGCGGGCATGCCGCGGATCATGGCGTACCTCCATCGAAAAGTTGTATTTTTAGTCGGGTGCCGGCGCCAATCAAGCGGTGCGGAGCACGGCAACGCCGGCCGCGCGGACCAAGGCTCGGCAACAGCCAAACGACGCTCGCGAGATGAATGAGCGCACGCATGGGAGATCAGCGAACGGCGGCGAGCGCCCGCTCGTAGACCGCGAGGTCGGCCGGCGAGAAGCAGCAGAACACGACGTCTGCGATCGTCGGGGAAGACAACAGTGTCGACCGCACGGTGGACACGGCGATCGGCGCGGCGAGGTCGACCGGATAGCCGTAGACGCCCGTGCTGATGCCGGGAAAAGCGAGCGACGCAATGCCGCGCTTCGCAGCGAGCCCCAGCGAGCGCCGGTAGCACGAAGCGAGGAGCTCGGGCTCCCGCTTCGTCCCGCCGTGCCATACGGGTCCGACGGTGTGGATCACGTATCTCGCCGGCAGACGGTAGCCGCTAGTGAGCTTTGCGTCACCGGTGTCACAGCCGCCCAGGCGACGGCACTCGGCGAGCAACTCCGGCCCGGCCGCGCGATGGATCGCTCCATCGACGCCGCCGCCCCCGAGGAGCGATGTGTTCGCGGCGTTGACAATCGCATCGACGGACAGCGTCGTGATGTCGGCGCGAAGCGCCCGCAGGATCGCGGCCATCGACGGATGCGCCGCTATCGGTCGGACAGCGCGAGGTTGATGCCGAGCCCCGCGAACGCGGCCGCGAAGCCCCGGCGCAGCCACGATTGAACGCGCGGCGAATCGATCACCACGCGGCGAAACGCATGCGCGAGGAAACCGTAGATGACGAACACGACGAACGTCATCGCCATGAACACGCCGCTCAGAATCAGAAGATGGGCGATGGGTGATGCGGCGTTGGGGTCGACGAATTGCGGCAGGAAGGCGAGGAAGAAGATCGTCAGCTTCGGGTTCAGGATGTTGAGCAGGAAGGCTTTGAGCACGAGACTCGGCGCCCGTGACACCGTCCGCTGCGGGCAGATGACGAATGCGGCCTTGTCGCGCCACGCGGTCCACGCGAGGTAAAAGAGATACGCGACCCCGGCGAGCTTGAGCACCTGAAAGGCAACGGCGCTCGCATGCAGCAGCGCGGCCAGACCCAGCACCGTTGCGACGAGGTGAGGAAGAATGCCTGCTGTGCAGCCGAGCGCGCCGAAGACGCTTGCGCGCCGTCCATGAAGTATGCCGGTGGAAACGGTGAACACGACGCCGGGGCCTGGAATCAGCACGACGACGAGTGAGGTGACGAGAAACTGGAGGGTGATCATCGTGTGGTCATCCTTGCGGGCACCGATTCGCAAAGTCAGACGTCGACGCTCACGTTGAAGCCGCCATAGATCATCCGCTTCGCGTCGAACGGCAGCTTCTTCGGATCCATCATGCGGGCGAGACGCGGGTCCTTCATCACTTTCGCGTTGATCTCGTCGCGCTGGGCGCGCGACTTGAAGACGATCCAGGAGAACACGACCACTTCGTTCGGCTTGAGCTTGACGCTGCGCGGAAACGACGTGACCTTTCCCATCCTGACGTCGTCTTCGACGCACTCGCGATACTCGAGCGCGCCGAATTCCCGCCAGACGGCCCCGGCCTTGCGCGACATGCGGCGATAGGCGCCGAGCTTCGCCTTGGGAACCGGGATGACGAATCCATCGACGTACCGTGGCATGCGGATCTCCTGACGGCCAGCCGTCGCACATCGCCGTCCGGCGGCTCAATGAGCGGCTGCCGATCCGGTGTGTGCTCGGCAATCAAGCCCTGGCTTTGAGTCGCGTGAGCGTTCCGCGAAAGGAGCGGATCCAGAGACAGCGGCACAACGAATAAAGCGAAACCACGAGAGCGCAGGCGCCGATGACGGGGATCACGACTGCCCACAGCACCACGAAGAACAGCGAATCGGCAACGGCGGGCAACGAGAGCTGCACCAGCCAGCCTGCGGCGAACAGCGCGAGCGATTGCGCGAACCAGCTTGCGCCGAAGCGCGCGCAGCGAAGAAGGAACGCGAGCCTCGACTCGCCGCCCAGCCGCTCGGGCCCGAACGGCGTGAAGAAAATGCGGGCGAGCAGACTCCTTGGGGACGACACCGCGAGACGCATCGCCACGACGACGACAATCCAGAAAGCCACGATGAAAAAGAGCTGGCGCATCAGAGAGGACGACGCCTTGCGACGTTGGTGTGCAGGGCCGACGCTTCGACGCTCATTGCAGCTTGATCACGCCGTCGAACTGAACGTTGATGGCGAGGCCCGCGATCTCGAGCGTGACTCGCGCCGGAAACGACTCGGTGCCGGCGACCGTGTGCGCGGCCATCGCCTTGTCGACGGCCTGCTCGATCTCGCGTTGCGAGTTGACACCGACCATCTTGAGGAACTTGCGGATGCTGAGGTTGAAGGTTTCCTGGTCCATCGCGGCCTCCGTCACGACAGTGCGGGTTGCGACGAATAGCTTATTCCGTCCGGCGCGCGCGGTCCACCGGGTCGACCGAGCGGGGCCTCGGGGCGTAGAAAACGTCGAGCGTCGGAAACTCCGCTTCGGCCCGCAGGCAATCGTGCAGGTAGATTGCGAAGCCCAAGTCGCCGGTCCAGAGCGAGTAGCGCGACTGACCGTAGCGCAAGGCGGACTCGCCGGTCTGGGCAATTCCGTGCATCGCGAACGAGCGCGCCCGGTCGAGCCAAATCGCGGCGCCCGTACGCCGGTACAGCTTGAGGAACGCATATCCGTTGCCTCCGGTGCCGTGGCAAAGATTGGAGCCTTTGGCGAGCGGGCCGGCGGACCAGACCAGTTCGCAGGCAGCGAGGAGCAGGCCGTCCAGCGCCGTGCTCGGCAGATCCGCGAGACAAATGACGAAGCCCGGCGCGCCGTGACAGAACTGGACGAGTCTCTTGCGGCCGGGCTCCGCCTCGTTCAACTCGGGCCGCCAGTTCGCATGCGCGTCGACACGGTTCGCCGTTCGCGCGACCGTGTCGCCAATCGTGCGCTCCCAATCGTGCCATGCGCCGTCGTCGAGCAGATGTCGTCCGCATATCAGCGGCAGCGCGGTCGCGACGAAGCCGTGCACGGCGTCGAGGTAAGTGGAACTCCGGCCGTACAAGCGCTGCGTCCAATAGGCGCAGCGATGCTCCGCCGACCACTCGAGCTGCGTCCAGAGCTTGTTCGCCGTCAGTCGGAAGAGGTCCGACCAGCGCTCGCTTCCAGTGCGCTCGTGCAGGAACAACGCGGCGAGCAGCGTGCCCGGGGAGCCCAGCATCAGCTCGCGCGCGGGATGGTCGATGTTGCCGGCGATGAGATCCCTAAGGGTCGACGCCCGCTCGGCGGTCGGCGCTTCGCCAAACGCCATCATCGCGATCGGCGTGTCGCCCAGCAGAAACGAGCCACGGTATTCGGCAGCGCGCGCGCCGAGCGCGCGTCGGTTGTCGACGAATAGCCGCTCGAGTAACGCGCCGTAGCGCCGCGACAGCGCGCATGCGCCGACGTCTTCGAGATAGTGGAGCGCCCAGATGACGCCGCAGGCGCCGTCGTACAGGCTCGTCTCGACATGGTCAGGCGGGTGAGCGTCCTGCGCATCGAGCGGGTGGATCGGCCAGTACCGTTCTTCGGAGAAGTGCGCTTCGGTGTCCGCCACGATCCGCTCGATCGTGCGCCGGACCACGTTCTCGTCCCAGCGGATCGGGCGCAGTGCCTCGTGCCTCGAGGGCTCGTACAGCATGCGTTCGCCGTCCTCCGTGGTGCTCAGGAGTCATCCTTCCGCGTGCGCACCATCCACAGCGCAAGCAGCCCGAACAAGGTTGCGACGCTGCCGAGGAACGTCCAGAACCACGCGAATCCCTTCGCGTCGGCCATCTGCGTCGCGTCCGCGATGTCGCCGAGCGAAAGGAAGCCGGTGATTGCGACGCCGAAACAGACCACGGCGAAGATCGCCGACATCACCACGGTCATCTGGGCCGAGATCTTCACGGCGTGTTCGCGCCGCCGCCGCGCGCGATCCAGTCGTCGACCAGTTGCTCGAGCACGACGAGCGGCATCGAGCCGTTGTCGATGACGACGGAGTGGAAGTCCTTCGCGTCGAAGCGGCTGCCGAGCGCGTTCTCCGCCTTCGTGCGAAGCTCGCGCATCTTGTGGTACCCAAGCAGATAGCCGAGCGCCTGCGTCGGATTCGAGAAATAGCGGTCGATTTCGCTGACGGCGAACTCGCGGTCGACGCCGCCTTCCTCTTCCATGTAGGCGATCGCCTTGTCGCGCGGCCACTGGAAAGCGTGGATGCCGGTGTCGACGACTAGACGCGCCGCGCGGAAGAGCTGCGCCTGCAGATTGCCGTATCGCTGTAGCGGATGCTTGAAGAACCCGAGGTCGTACCCGAGCCACTCCGCATACAGCGCCCACCCTTCGACGTAGGCGATATTGAAGCTCGCCTGCGAGCGCCAGGGATGGAACCCCTCGATCTCCGCGGCGCGCGCGATCTGCATATGATGACCGGGGACCGCTTCGTGCAGGAACAGCGTCTCCACGCGCCATTTGGCCTCGCTCGCGTAGCCCAGCGCGTTGATCGTGAAGTAGCCGTTGGTTCCCAGCTTCAGCGATCCCACCTGGTAGTTCGCAGCCGTGCTGCTGGCCGCCTCTGAAGGCGTCATCGCGCGGACGGCGTAGCGCATTCGCGGCACCGTATGGAACAGCGTGGGAAGCGTCGGGTCGACGCGCTCCGACATGGCTCGATAAGCGACGAGCACCGCATCGGCGGAATCGAAAAAAAGCTGCCGGTCCGTGCGCATGTGCTCGATGAACTGATCGGTCGTTCCCTCGAAGCCGATTGCGCCGCCGACCTGGCCGATTTCAGCTCGAAGCCGCCTGACCTCCGCGATCCCCAGCACGTGAATGCGCTGCGCCGAGAGACCGCGCACTATCCGCGAGCGGATGAGGAACTGATAGTAGCGGGCACCGTTGGGATACGACGCAAGGCCTGCGGCATCCGGTGCCTTGGGGCGATAGGTGTCGGCGATGAAAGCCTTGAACCGACGCAGCGCCGGCTGGTAGTCGTCGGCAATCGCGCGTTGCGCATCGGCCCGGATCGGCGCGAGCTCAGCGTCGAGAACGCCCTCGGCCTTCGGCGCGAAAGGTGCGAGCAGCGGACTCGTCTCGGCGCGATCCACGAGATGGGCGTCGATTGCCGCCACGACGCGGTCGAGGACGGGTTTCGTGCTCATCCAGCCATTGGCGATGCCGAGGTCGAGCCGCTCGATCGTGTCCGTTACGAGCTTCGGCATCCCTCGGATTCGCTGCGCATAGTCACGATAATCGTCGGCGGTACGGAACGGCGTGACTTGTGCGGCGCGTGGAAGGTAATTCTGCAATCCCCCAAGCGTACTGAGGACGAGCGCCTCGGCGTCCGCGAACTGCTGGCCTTCGACGCCAATTTCCAGCTTGTCTCGCAGCAGCGCGTACGACACCTTGTCCTGGCCGCGGAGGGCTTTCGAATCCAGCGCACGCAGCCGCTCGAGCGCACGGCGCTCGCGAGCCTGCTCGCGGCGCAGCGCCGCGACGCTCACGTCCGGCAGCAAGTGGCCGTATCCGGTAATCCCACGGACCGTGGCCTGCAGCGGGTTTCGACGCAGCGACGCTTCCAGATCCTCGTCGAGCAGGACTTTGAGCTCTGCATCGGGAGCAACGCTTTGGGCCCCTGCGTTCACGTCACGTGCTCCGAGAGTGAGCAGTGCGATGAGACAAATCGCCGGCGTGCACTTCATCGGCGGGACGGGGGCAGCGAGCTGTCTCGGCTCTTCACGCGAGGAGATTGGCATCGCGGGCGAGCAGCCACTTGCCGTGCTGCTTGCGCAGGATGGTGAGGGTGTGGCCGTTGCGCGTGATCGGCTCGCCGCCTGCGGGCGTCACGGCGACGGTGAGCCGCGTCCTCATGAAGGCCCACTCGCCGAGAACCGCTATCTCCTGGATGTCGCTCGACGCCTCGATCTGCGGCGCGTCATGTCGGAGTTGAGCGCGCGACTTCTCCGCGAATTCCGCCTTGCTCATCACCGGTTGCCCGGGCAGCAGGAAGACGGCATCGTCGGCGATCAGCGACAGCACGGTA
>Ga0207701_10003776_pt1 | contig 15491 bp, 12 predicted proteins | sample KBSSwiSSwithPhiX_FD_184294 | JGI IMG/M metagenome (GOLD analysis project Ga0207701, IMG submission 184294) | Switchgrass rhizosphere bulk soil microbial communities from Kellogg Biological Station, Michigan, USA, with PhiX - S5 (SPAdes) (version 2) | ecosystem: Environmental > Terrestrial >... | reverse complement strand
GGGCTGTCGGTGAGCCGCTCGAGCCCCATGCCATTGGCCCGCACCCGGAAGATATCCGCGGAACCGTGACGCTCGGATGTGAACACCACCCATTCGCCGTCATAGGAAAAAGAGGCGTTGTAATCGAGCTCTAACCCGGCCAGCAGCTTTCGCGGATTGCTGCCATCAGCGTCAGCGATGAAGAGCTCCGATCGGGTTGGGCTCCACTGGTCGACGAAGATGCGGTCCCTGGCGACCACCATCGTCGCGGAGCACACCGTCAACAGCAGCACGACCAATGGTGCGCGCGTGCCAGTCACGGTCATGTATCATCTCCCGCTGCGTGTTGCAGCCCGTTCTAACGAAGATTACGAGGGCGCGCGGCCGATGCGGGGAAACCGGGTGAACTGTAGCACCTGGGGTTACTCTTGCAGGAAAGAGATTGATCAAGGAGCCCGGAACCGACGCGAGCGCGCTTCGTCCGCGCTCATTCTCGTCGAAAATTGGGACGCGGAGCTGTGCGATCACTTAGCGTCGGTTCGGCCAGCACTTGAACAACTCGGCGCGAGCGAGGACGGTTCTTTCCAGAGAACCCAACTTACCCACGGTGCGGCGTACGCCGCTCGATACGGCCTTTCGCTCGGCTCAGCGAACGAGCCAGCGCGCGAACGCCAGCCAGGCGTCAGTGCCGCCGAGGGCGATGCGTCCCGGAAACGACAGCGCCAGGAACATTCCACCCCACAACGAGACGGCATGCACGCGTCGCCGCGTCCAATAGTCGTACGCGACGACAGCGGCGATGAAGAGAACGGTGACGCCGAAGAACGCCTGCGGCCCGACTGCATTGAGCACCCGCATGCGGCCGAGCGCGGGCGGAAGCAGCGCAATCGTGGCGAGCAGCATGAACCGTTTGTGCGCGTCGGCTCGCCGGCGGTAGTAGAGACCGAACCCGGCCAGAATCGAGAAGACCACGACGCTTGCCAACGGAATCACGAGCACGAACAGAGGCGCGGCACTCGCGAGCACGCCCAGGGCTGGCCTCGCCATTCTGGCCGATTCGATCGCGAGCGTTGCTCCGCTGACGACCATGGTGACGGCCAGCACTGCGCCGACCGCGCCGAGCCGTCTGTGGAGATCGGTTCGATTCGCGGCAACGAGCGTGGTCTGCGCCACGAACAGCAGCACCCAGGCCGTGAATAAGGCGCCGTGGATGTGGATGGACAGTGGGAGCGCGGGCGTCGCGAAGAGCGGCTTGAGATAGTAGGTCGGCGTGAAGCCGGCAACCACGATCGCGACGACGGTCGTTGCCATACCCGTGAAAAACCATCGTTCGCGACCAGCCTTCATGCGTGCCTCCCGGAAGTCGTGGGAGAGTGTCGTCGCGAGTCGTCGCGGAGTCGATGACGCGCGAGATTGATTTGCGCTTCCCGGCACGTTCCCTGTTAAATGTCTGATTCCAGCTGAGATGTGATGACCGGAATCTTCAGGTTCGCCGACTTCGAGCTCGACGGACGGTCGTGCGAGCTGCGCAAACGCGGGCGGCGCCTCCGCGTCCAGCAGCAGCCGCTTCACATCCTGGCGATGCTCGTGGCGGCGCCCGGCGACGTCGTCACGCGCGACGAACTGCGCGAGCGGATCTGGGGCACGAGCACGCACGTGGACTTCGACCGCGCCATCAACAAGGCAATCACGCACCTGCGGCAAGTCCTCGACGACGATGCGTCGCGTCCACGATTCATCGAGACGCTTCCGAAACGCGGCTACCGGTTCGTCGCGGAGGTCACGCGCCTCACCTCACGGCGGCAGATCAAGGACGACGCGAAGGAGGCGTATCTCAAAGCCAGGCACTTCTGGAACAAGCGAACGCCGGACGACCTCGAGCGCAGCATCGAGTACTTCCACCGCGCTATCGAGCGCGATCCAGACTACCCGCTCGCCTGGACCGGCCTCGCCGACGCCCACACGATGACCGGCATCTTTGGACTTCGGTCGCCGGACGAGGTGTTCCCGCCTGCGAAGGCAGCCGCCGAGCGCGCGCTGGCGCTCGACGAATCGCTCGCGGAGGGGCACACCGTCCTGGCAGAGATCCAGAAACTGTACGAGTGGAATTGGGACGCCGCGGAGCGATCCTATCGACGCGCCATCGAGCTCGATCCAGGTTACTCGGTCGCCCATCATTGGTACGGCCAGCTGCTGTCGACGCTGGGGCGTCACGACGAGGCGCACACCGAGATCGAAGCCGCGCGGCGATGCGATCCGCTCTCCCCCGCGATTGCGGCGTTCGTTTCGTATGCAGCATTCGAGGCGCGGCGGTACGAAGTGGCGGTCGCCGCCGCGCGCGATGCGCTCGAGCTGGACGCAAATGCGCCGTTGACGCACTACCTGCTCGGCCGCGCATATGCGAAGGTCGGTGACATGGCAAATGCGATCGCCGCGCTCGAAAAAGGGATCAGTCTCGCGGGCTGGTTTCCGGTGATGGAAGGCGTGCTCGGCTACGTGCACGCGCGCGCCGGCGCTCGTCCGCAGGCCGAGGCAGTCCTTTCAACGCTGCTGCGCCGGCAGCTCACGCAGTACGTGTCACCGATCGATCTGGCGTACGTCTGCCTGGGACTCGGCGACGTGGACGGGACGATGGCGCGGCTCGAGGAAGGCTACCGCTCGCGTGCGATAAGAACGGTGATCATCGGCGATCCATTTTTTTCCGAGCTCGGATCTGACGCGCGCTACCGAGATTTGATGGCGCGCCTGCAGTTGCCGATTCAGCGCTAGAGCGTCGGGCTAACCGATTATCGCCGCTGTGTCAGAAACGCGTCGGATACTCCCTGATTCCCAGGCCGCCGACCGTGAGATCACCGAAAATTGTCGATCCGCATGAGGTCGGATTCGAAGCGCACCATCCTGGTGGCCAATGCCCATCGCCCGGTGCGCGACGCCGTCATGTGCGTGTAGATCCCCGGTATCCGAAATGCGAGCCGGCCCACGCGCGCAATCCGCCCATCGCTGAACCGGTACGCATCAATCGCATCGAACTCCCGCTCGCGGACCGCGAACACGACACCGGTATCGGTGACCGACCACAGGAACGGCCACACGTGTTCGAGCACCACTTCCTCGTCTCCACCCGCGATCGGTGCGCGCATCAGCCTGGCCTCGATCGGCGCGCCTCCCGGAGGACGGTCGAGATAAAACAGGTAGTGCCCGTCTGAAGATTCCTGCGGCTGGAAGCCGCCGTTGCGGGTCATGCGGATGGCTTCGCCTCCGTCAGGGGAGATACGCCAGGTGTCCGGATTCACTCCCCCACGTGTCGATGCGAAATAGATCCACTGCCCGTCTCGCGACCAGGACGGCACTCCATCGATGGACGGTTCGGTGGTCAATCGGCGCAAGTGCCCGCCATCTGCCCCGACGAGGTACACGTCGGTATTACCGGAGACTGCTGCCTCGAACGCGATCCGTGTGCCGTCCGGAGACCACCCACCGAGCATCACTCCAGCGTTGGCGCCGAGCGACGTGACCTGCTGGAGCTCGCTTCCATCGCGTTTGGCGACCCACACCTCCGAGGTTCCGGAACGCAGTGACGCAAACGCAATCCGGCTGCCGTCCTGCGAGAATCGGGCCGAACCCTCCATGCGAGTCGAATTCGCAAAGGGCTGCGAGTCGAGCGTGTCATTCACAACGGGCGCGTCGAGATCCATCAATTGAAGGTCGACGTCGCGTGCGACCGTCTGAAACGCAAGGCGCGCCGGCCGGCCGGCCACCGGTCTCGAGATCGACGGATTCCTGGCCGCCGTAGGGATGTCGGCAATCGGCAACCCTCGATCAGGCGTCGCGCCCATTGCGGGAATTCGCCAGAGCCGGCTCGCTGCCGGTTCGTCGACCGAATAGACAATCTCCCGGCCATCGGGCGTCCACGACAACCCGTCGATGATGCCATTCCAGTTCGTCAGCCGTCGCGGCTCGCCGCCTTCCATGGGAACGAGGTGCAGGTCCGCAATTCCTACCTTCTCGTAGCGGATGAACGCGAGCGTGTTTCCGTCGGGTGAGGCTTCGAACCTCCAGTCTCCCGCTCCGATGGGAGCCTGAGTCAGGCGGCGACGCTCGAGTGTTTCAAGAAAGACCCGGTAGATGCCAAAGGGGCCGGTGTCTCCGTCCCGGTCGCGAATGAGAACCGACCTCGAGTCGCCGGCCCACGCGACCTGGGTTCCCGACGCTGATATCTGGCGTTCGGCGCCGCCGAGCTGCGACATGGTGAACACACCGTGTTGGTTGCGGACGAAGGCGATGCTGTGTCCATCAGGAGACCAGGCCGGGCTGGTCTCTGAGTCTGGCGTGGCCGTCAATCGCCGAAGCGCTTCACTCTCGACAGCTTTCACATAGATATCTGTCGCGACAGCTTCGCTGTCGCCCGACCACGAGAACGCGACGAGACTGCCGTCGGGGGACAACGCAGGAGGTCCCTCAACACCTGGGTACGAAGCCAGGGGCAGCAACTCGGCTGCAACGCTCACGGGTGTCGGTCCGCGCCAGGCAAGCGCGGCGGCGACGATTGCCGCGGTGATCAGCAGAGCACCGACCAGGACCCTTGCGCGCGTGACTTTTGGAAACGCCGGCAGCTGCCGCGGCTCTGGAGAAGCAACGGAAGCCGTGCGAGTGGGGGAAATCGAGTCCGCTTCGAAGACCGGCACGTAGCTGCCCTTCGGCAGCGTGATGGTCACGGGATCGGACCGGCCTTCGTAGTATTCGCGGAGTTTGTCGCGAAGGCGCCTGGCATCCACCCTGACAACGGGATCTGCACCGCCGTCGAAGTCAGTTCCCTTCCGGTACAGCTCGTGAGCGAGAACTGATTCTTTGAGCGAATGGCCCTGCCCGGCCAGTCGTTGTTCGACGATGAACGAGAGGAAGCGCCGGAGCTGCTGCGATCGGGAAAAGGTTTCGCTCGCGAGAATTCTCTCGAGCTGAGCTCGGACGATTGAGTCCGGCAGGTCGGGTCGCTCCTGGTCGTTGGTCTCGATCTCAGAAGGCATCGGACACTCCGTGCGAGCGGTCCGGAGTGTACAACGGCGCCTGCGGACACGACATCACCTCGTTTCACGAGGTAGAACACCGTAGAGATCTGGCGCCTCCACGCGGCATGCCCGAGAGTTCGGCTGCCCCAGGAGGAGGCACCATGTCACGAACCTCAACTCGACTCGCTGCGTTAGGCGTCACGTTGGCTGTCACGCTCAGCAGTGGCGGCACTCCATCACTGTCGAGTGTCCGAGCTCAGGAGGCGCTTGATGAAAAGCTCGACGGGAAGAAGCTCTTCGACAGAGAGACGTTCGGCGGCAACGGGCGAACGTGTCTGACTTGCCATAACAAGGCGGCGGGAACGCTCACCTTGCCGGATATCCAGCGGATCATCGATAAGGCGGACCCCGACGACGCGTTGTTGATGCACGACGCGCTCGACGACGACGGAGTGGGCACGACGCGGGTTCAGACGCACGGGACGATCCGCGTCACTATCCCGCTGCCGCCGTGGGTCACGCTCGCTGACGATCCGGGCGCCACTCAGGTGACGGTCTTCCGCGGCATTCCCTCGACACTGAACACGCCTGCGCTCGACCCTGTTCTGAATCACGACGGTCGCCCGCCCACAGTGCAGGAGCAGGCACGCGAAGCCATTCACGGGCATTACCAGAACACCATCGAACCGACGGAAGCCGAGCTCGATGCCATCGCAGAGTTCCAGCGAACCGACCCGCGCTTTTTCTCCTCGTCGGCGCTCAAGAGGTTCGCCGCGACTGGAGCACCACCTGAATTGCCCCCGGGAATCACGCCCGCCGAGCAGCGAGGACGCACCTTCCTTGTCGACGCGCCCTTCAACCCTCCTTCCAAGAGGGGCATCTGCGCTCTCTGTCATAGCGGTCCGATGTTGAACATGGTCAACCAGGCGCATTCGAGCTTTTCTGGCGGCAGCCCGCCAGTAGGAGCGCGATTCATCAACACGGGTGTGACGATCGTCAACCAGCCCGACAATCCGATCCGCACGTGGGTCATCAACGACGGGATCAATCCTGTGGTGACGCTCCAATCACCAGATATTGGTTTGCTGCTGCACCTGCATCCCCCTACGCCGCCACCGTCGGTGATTCCCCGGGCTTTCTTTGCGGGTTTGTTCAAGATCCCCACGCTCTGGGGCGTTGCGGACACGGCGCCTTACTTCCACGACAACGGCGCGAAGACGCTGCGCGATGCCGTAGCTCACTATCAGCGGTTCTTCAACTTCACCGAGGAGCAGGATCCGGTTGGTTCACGGTCCCTCGGTGGAAAGATCACGCTCACAGACGGAGACGTTGACGACATCGTCGCCTATCTGCAGCTGCTGGGCGGGAACCGATAGGTTGGCTCGATGGCGGGTCCGTTCAGGCTCGGCCGGCGCCGCTCGCTGACAGTCGCAGGAAGCGAGCGGCGAACGCTTTGCACCCGATGGCATCCATCGTCGCGACGGACGCGACACCGCTCTCGTGGTTGAGGCTGCGATGGTGGTTTGAAACATTTTGGACCGGCGTAATTGCGGCGCTGCCTGCAAGGCGAGTAAAACTGTCGGCTGAACACGAGGAAGGGAAACTGATGAAGCCGACTGCGCTCGTTGTCGCGATACTGGTGCTCTCGTCCTTGAATGGGTCACACCCGTCCGCCCAGGGGCGCGGAACTCCGGGGCTGCCCGAAGGGCAGACCAATGACCCGTTTCCGCAACCGATCGCCCGCGACGAGGGTGTCATCACGGTCAGGCTGCGCGAGTTCGCATCGCTTCCGGACATCGGTGGCGTTGCTGCGCGCATGATGACTCTCGTCGAAGAGCCGGCCTCACGTCGACTCTTCGTGAGCGACATGCGTGGCCAACTGTATGGTGTAAGTGCGGACGGCAAGACCGTCACGCCGTACCTCGATCTGACCGATCCCAGGTGGGGCGTCGCGGTGCAGTCGCAGGGCCGCGAGCGTGGGATGCAAAGCTTCGTGCTGCACCCACAGTTCACCCAGGCCGGTGCGCCGGGGTTCGGCAAGCTGTACACCTACACAGACACTTCAAACCAGACCCAGTCGCCGGACTTCACTACGCCCAACGCAGACACGACGCACGACACCGTGCTCCTCGAATGGACGGCGAGGACGCCGACGGCGCCGAACTACGACGGCCAGGCGCCACGCGAGTTGATTCGGCTCCGCCAGCCGTTCGCGAATCACAACGGCGGAGCAATCGCGTTCAATTCGACGGCGCGACCCGGGGACGCCGACTTTGGACTGTTGTACGTGGGTGTTGCTGACGGCGGCAGCGGCGGCGACCCGATGAATCTCGCGCAGAACCTCCGTTCGGCGTTCGGCAAGATCCACCGCATCGACCCGCTCGGGAAGAACGGGCGCGGCGGGAAGTACGGGATCCCCGCAGCGAATCCCTTCGTGTCGATGACGGACGCCCTGCCGGAGATCTTCGCGTATGGCGTGCGCAATTCGCAGCGCTTCGCGTGGGATTCCAGGAGCGGCGCGATGCTTGTGGCCGACATCGGGCAGAACACCGTCGAGGAAGTGAGCCCGGTGACACCCGGCGTGAACCTTGGCTGGAACGTCTGGGAAGGCAGCTTCCGGTACATGGGCCGCCAGGGAGTCAGCACGGAATCGCCGCGCAGCGATCCGAAGGTCATCTACCCGCTCGTGGAGTGGGACCAGATCGATCCGGTCCTGCTGCGCAGCAACTCTTCCGCGTCCGTCAGCCTGGTTGCCTACCGGAGCACAACGATCCCGCAGCTCAATAACCGGCTGCTGTTCGGGGACATGCCGAGCGGCGAAGTGTTTCATGTCAGTGCGGACGCACTCCCGAAAGGCGGCCAGGATGCGATCCGTCGTGTCCTCTTCGCAACGGATAGAGGCACGGCGCCTCGCACAGCCCTCGAGATCATCCAGGAGAAGAACCGCGCACAGGGGAAGACGGCTGCGACGCGCGCTGATCTGCGATTCGACGCGACCCGCGACGGACGCATCTTCCTGCTCAATAAAGCTGATGGGACAATTCGAGTGGTCGAGCGGTAACGAGAGGCCGAAGCCGACGTCGCCCAGGCCGCTGGGCATGGCGATTACTTGCCATGTGCCATTCAAGGCCGAGCGTAAGCGCCGCATCGAACTATTATTCAAAGCCCGACCGCAACACCTTGCTTGCGCGTGGCCATCCCGATCGTAGAATCGCTTCCTATTTGGGGAGGGCCAAATGACGACCAGATCACTTGCCATCGTTCTGATCGCGGCCGGCGCGATTGCGTTCACAACGGATGTCGCGGCACAGGGTCGTCGCCCCTTTTCCATCCCGCCCGGTCGCGTTGCCACAGCGCCACCTGGAGGCGCACTGACAACTCCCTCGACAGCATCACCGCGCGCCATCCTGATGCAGTACTTGCGCAACCAGGGCCGGGACGAGCAGACGGCGCAATCACTGGTGGAGGTCGGACAGAGCCCAGCTCCACGAAGCGGCAAGCACGTTCGATTCGAGCAGCGCGCAGCAGGGTTGGGGGTGTACGGCACCTATGCAAAGGCGACCTTCAACGCCCAGGGCGAGCTGGTCAACCTGACGGAAAATCTCGCGTCGATTCCGGCAAGCGTCGCTCGCGCGGCAATCACGGGGCCGCAGGCTGTGAATGCCGCCGTCGCGAATCTCTATCCCGCGGCCGGCCTTCCTCCCGGCTTCTTTCGCAGGCCTCCGAGCGCCACGGCTGTTGCCATTTCCGGAGAAAACGGTTCGATGAGCGCCGGGTTCCTCGTCGAGACGTGGACCCAGGAAACCAACCAGCTCGATCACACGGTGGTCGGAGGCGATGGAACCATTCTCGGCATCGAGTCGCGGACCAGCAGCGACGCCTATCGCGTGTTTCCCAAGAATCCCACTGCAACACCGCAGCAGATCGTCAGCGGCGGACCCGGTTGGCTGTTCTCTGGCAGCCAGCGCACGACGAACATCGCCGGCAACAACGTCCACGCCTACCTCGATACGAACAACAACAACAAGCCGGACACAGGCGGGCTGCCGGTGACCAATGGTGAATTCCTGGCGCTCGCCGACCTGACGGTGTCGCCGTCAACGGACGTCAACCGGGCCGTTGCTATTCAGAACCTGTTCTATCTGAACAATGTGATCCACGACGAGTTGTATCGCCACGGGTTCAACGAAGCGGCGGGAAATTTCCAGGAGATCAACGGCACAAACGGCGGCCAGGATGGCGACTCCGTGGAAGCCGAAGGCCAGGACGGCGGCGGTACCGACAATGCCAATTTCGCAACACCCAACGACGGCGTCAACCCGCGGATGCAGATGTATCTGTGGACTGGCAGGGGCATCAACCAGGTCGTCGTCAACTCGCCGACGCCGGCCACCTACCGGGCACAGGGCACCGACAACTGGGGCGCGGCACCGACGGTGGCGGGCGTGACCGGCGATCTCGCCCTCGTCAACGACGGCACGGCGCCGGTGACCGACGCGTGCCAGTCGATTTCCGCGTCGCTGGCTGGAAAGATTGCGCTCATCGACCGCGGGCTGTGCGACTTTACCGTGAAGGTGAAGAACGCGCAGACGGCCGGCGCGATCGCGGCGATCGTCGCCAATACCCTCGGCCGCGATTCGATTATCACGATGGGCGGCGCCGACAGCAGCATCAACATCCCGGCGGTCTTCATCGGGAACAGCGACGGCGACCGTCTCAAAGCCGCGCTGTCGGCCGGCACCGTAAACGTCACCGTTCGCAAGACCGACCCACCGCCCATCATGCGCGACGGCGATCTGGATTCCGACGTCGTGTTCCACGAATACTGTCACGGCCTCACGTGGCGCATGATCGGGCACATGAACGGGGCGCTCGCCGGCGCCATCGGCGAAGGGATGAGCGACGTCTGCGCGCTGCTCATGAACGAGGACGACGTCGTCGGCGAGTACTCGTTCGATGATCCGGCCGGGATTCGGCGATTCCGGTACGCCGGCTATCCGAACACCTACGGCGATGTCACCGGCGCGGAAGTCCATGCCGATGGCGAGATCTACGCGGCGATCGGCTGGCGGCTCTTCACGCTCTTCCCCGGACGCAAAGACGCTCTTTTCGGCTACCTCGTCGACGGGATGAATTACACGCCGGCACAGCCAACGTACGAGCAGATGCGCGACGGCATCCTCGCAGCGGTGGCAAACGGCACCAACCCGGCGGACGGGTGCCTGGTGTGGCGGGGGTTCGCGGAGTTTGGCGTGGGAGTGAACGCGCTGGGACTGGCGAAAGGCCAGACCAAAGCCGTGATCTCTGAGTCGTTCGAATTGCCGGCGTCTTGTCAGCCGTAGACGATCCGACTCCACAGGGTACGGCGCGGACGGGTACCACCTTCCATCGCCGTTCACGAGTCGGTAAGCACGCTCGCGGCCGCCGACAGGACCCATGGGGACCAGAAGTAGTCGGAGATACGAACGATCCGGCCGCCGGACAGCTCGAGGCGAATGACCGACGCCGGACGCCACGCTCCGTTCTCTCGGGCGCAGCGGACAAGCACCGGCTCGCCGTCCACCTCGCCCACCACCATCCGCCACTCGGGTGCCGTCTCGTACCTGGAGAAATAGGGGGAATCAGCCAACCGACCGGCAAAGCCGTTGGGAAAGAGGAGCCGCGCATCAGCGCTCACGAGTTCGCGAACGCCGTCCCAGTCGTGCTGGTTGAACCGTTCGCAATAGAGCCGCAAGATCTGCGCAGTCTCGACGGTCACGGTCCGTCGCGCCGATGGCACAGGCGCCGTAGGCGTCGAAGACAGCTTGCCGCGCCCGCGACTCAAAGCCGCCTTCACTCCCCCGACCGTCGAGTCGACGAGTTCGGCGATCTCCTCGAGCGAGTAGTCGAAGACATCCTTCAGGAGGACGCAGGCGCGTTCCTTCGGTGGCAACGTCAGCACGAGGTGTTCGAGCGCACGCCCTACTGCAGGCCCGGCAGGCTCCGCCGGCTGGACGGTCTCATCACCCGTCGCGCCCTGTTCGGCGTCGATCCGCGCGCCGCGCCGACGCAAGGCGTCGATACACAAGTTGTGCGCGATGCCGAACAGCCACGGCGTAAGCGGGCGGCTGTCGTCGTAGGCGTCGAGCTTCCGGTAGGCCTGAAAGAGCACGTCCTGCACCAGGTCCTCTCCGTCCATGACCGAGCCGAGCATGCGGGCGCAATAGCGGTGGAGACGGGGACGGACCTGGGCGATCGTTTCAAGGAATGCGCGGTACCGGTCGTCGAACAGGCCAACATTCTCGCGCTCTTGTTGCGTGTCCATGCTCGTCATACGCACGGCGGCGCCCCGAGGATACGCCGCCTCACTGCCTGGCGTACGTCAGCTGGACGATGCCATTGGCCAGTGCCTTCGTGCCGGTCAGCGCCAGCCGCAAATCGTCGGGGTTCACTCCCTCGAACAAGCGGACGCCCTGGCCGACAGTCAGCGGGAAGACATAGATCTGGAACTCGTCGATCAGCTGGTGAGGAATCAGGGTTCTATCGAGCCCCCCACCGCCGTACTTGATGATGTCCTTGCCAGGCTGCTCCTTCAACGCCCGGACCGCCTCGACGACGTCGCCCGAGAGCACCGTTGTGTTCCAGGTCGTCGTCTTCAGCGTGTTCGAGGCGACGAACTTCGGCATCCGGTTGATCGTGTCGTAGTAGGGGTCTCCCTTGATCTGCGGCCAACTGGCCGCGAACTTTTCGTAGGTGACCCGCCCGAACAGGAACGCCTCGTACGAGTCGAGTTGGCGGGTGGCCTGAACCCGGTGCTCGGCGCCCCACAATTGCAGCGCCCAGCGCTCGGGCGATCCAATGACCCCGTCGAGCGAGACGAACGTGGCTTCGATCAGCTTCCTCATGGCCGGTGCTCCCTGGAATGGGACGCGGTCGCGTCCGTTCACTCCAGATACGCAGCTGCGGCGAACGAGGATACGCCCTGAAACTGTCAAGGCTGCCCGGACGCGTCAGCGACGGCCGGGTGACAGGCGAATGTCGACGCCGACCATGACGCGGGTCAGCGAGAAGTCGCGCAACACGTTCGTGTAGATGAGGCCACTTCCCGGCGCGCCGTGAAAGTTGCCGTCCGGCCCGAAGGCATTGAAGTAGGTGGCCGACGTGCGGAGGCCAATTCGTTGGTTGAGCCAGACAGTTGCGCCCCCTCCCGCTTCGATGCCGGCCTGAATGTCGGTTCGCTGCAACGACTCTCCTGGTGGTGGTTCACGCGTGGCTCGGGCGAGACCCACGCCGACGCTGCCAAATGGCTCGAACCTCCCGCCCAGCCTGAGCGGAACCGAGACGCGAAACATAAACGTGGATACGTCTGCCATCACCGCCGGCAGGTATTCCGGATCGGTGGCCCCGAAGTACCCACGGGGCTCCGACGGCGTGGCCGTACGGCGATCGATGCCGCGACGTGCCCATCCCAGTTCAAGCTCCGGTCGTACAACGCCAAGTGACATGCCGACCGCCGCGCCCACGGTGGGTTGTCCTTCGCCAGAGATCCCGCCACTCGGCGAAACAGTGACCTGCGCCCGGGTCGGTATGGCATTGCCGACGCACAACAGGAACATCACTGCACCGAACAAGGGCGGCGTTACGAAAGACGTCCACATAACTGCCTCCACTACCGTTCACATGCGCTCGATTTCAACTCGAACGCACGAGGGAGTCATTGAGCCTCGCCGCACGCAGGAGCAGGTAATCCCTCTCCGGCGTGTTCGTCGTGCGCTGCGCGGCGCGCCGATACTGGTCGATCGCTTCGGCATGACGGCCGGTCCGCTCGAGCAGATGCGCGCGGGCCGCCGCCAGCCGATGGTGGGTCGAGAGGCGCGGATCGACGGCGAGCACGTCGAGGGCAGCCAGGCCGTCCGCGGGGCCGTTGACCATTGCGAGGGCGATCGCGCGGCTGAGAGATGCCATCGGGTTGTCCTGGAATCGAACAAGCACGTCGTACAGGGCGAGAATCTGTGGCCAGTCCGTCGCTTCGGTGCTGGGCGCTTCGTCGTGTAACGCGGCGATGGCTGCCTGAACCTGGTACGGACCGACGACGCCCTGGCCGAGCGCACGCTCGAGGACCCGCTTGCCTTCCGAGATCCGCTCCTGGTTCCAGCACGATCGAACCTGTTCATCGAGCGGGATCAGCTCGCCGTTCGGTCCCGTCCGCGCTGCGCGCCGCGCGTCGGTGAGCAGCATCAGCGCAAGCAAGCCGCCGACTTCCGGCCGGTCCGGCAACAACTGCAAGAGCAGCCGGGCGACCCGGATCGCTTCATCAGACAGATCGAGGCGGCACAGCTCGTCGCCTCCACTCGTCGTGTACCCTTCGCTGAAGATCAAGTACAGCACCTTGAGTACGGCTGGCAGACGAGCCGCGCGATCGTCCGCTGTAAGCTCCGGGAAGCTTCGGCCGGCGGACTCGATCGTGTGTTTCGCGCGCGTCAGCCGCTGGGCCATCGTCCCCTCGGGCACCAGGAATGCCCGCGCGATCTCGCCCGTCGTCAGACCGCCCACCACCCGCAGGGTGAGGGCGATCTGCGACGACTCGGACAGAGCCGGATGGCAGCACATGAAATAGAGGTCCAGCGTTTCATCCCGCTCGTTCACGCCGGCAGCGTCGGCAGCCAGTGCAATCTGCTCGTCGGCCGGGATCAGGCTGACCACGAGGTGCTCACGGAGCCTGCGCGCGGTGTCTGCCCGGATCTGATCGGTGAGCCGGCGCGTCGCCACGGTGATGAGCCAGCCTTTCGGGTTGTCGGGCACTCCCTGTGTCGGCCACTGCATCGCGGCGGCGATCAGGGATTCCTGCACCGCGTCTTCGCATCCACCGAAGTTGCGGTACCGGCGCAGCAGAGTGCCAAGGACCGTCGGCGCGAGTTCGCGCAGCAGGTCCTGGGCGCTGTTGTCCAACCGCGGAGTCACGCGCCCGGTATGCAGTCGTCCGTCGGACCGCTCATTACCTGCCGCACTTCGATCGCCAGGTTCAACGGCTTGCCGCCTGGTCCGGGAGCGGCGGAGGCTTCCGCAGCGATCGCATAGGCACGCTCCGGCGTGTCGACATCCACGATCCAATAGCCGGCGAGGAACTCTTTCGATTCAGGGAACACGCCGTCGGTGATGGGTTCGCCGCCGGCGCCGGCTCGCACGAGCTTCGCCTGGTCCGGGCCGCTCAGCCCCTCGGCCCCCACCAACTCTCCCGCGGCCGACAGCTTCCTGGCGAAGTTCCGCATGAAAGCGATGTGTGCCGTGATGTCCGCCGCCGGCCACCCGGCAATCTGGTACGGCCCGCCACTGGGAACGTTCATCATCAGCATGTACTTCATGGGTGTCTCCTCGCGCTCGCCACTACGCGGCCATGTACGCCCGTCGCAGACCGGCGATGTCGATCTTCTGCATGCCCATCATGGCCTGGGCGACGCGTCCGGACTTCTTCGGGTCGGGATCGCTCATCAACTCTATCAGCGCCGTCGGAACGACTTGCCAGGAGAGGCCGAAGCGGTCGTCGAGCCACCCGCACGCGTTGGGCTTGCCACCGCCGTCCAGGAGCTTCGTCCACAGTTCGTCCACCTCCGCCTGGGATTCGCACGACACGAAGAGCGAAATCGCCGGCGTGAACTTGAACTGTGGCCCTCCGTTCAGCGCGATGAACGACTGGCCCGCCAGTTCAAAGGCGATGTTCAGGACCGAACCCTCTGGACCGGGCCCACCTTCGCCCCACCGCGCGACCTTCGTGACCCGGGAATCGGGAAAGACGGAGGTGTAGAACTCTACGGCCTCCTCGGCGTTGCCGTTGAACCAGAGGTAGGTCGTGATCTTCTGAGTACGTGCCATGTCGGCCTCCCGTGATGTGGCCCCGTTGGGGCGTTCATGGTGTAGTCGGAGCCGACGGCCAGGAATCTACATCGGTGCAGGAGCCTTAAGACCGAGGCTCCAGACTCAGTCACAGGTGGTGCATGAGCGTAATGGACTCCGCCTGGACATGCTGATCCTCGAGGAGGGATGCATACTGCTCGAGTGACACGTGCGGACGACGCGAGTGAGGGATTGGCCGCTCCGGCGAGGGCTGCCGAGTGTCTTCCGGCCAGCTGATGCGGAGTCCGAGGTCAGCGCGCGCTGAAGATCCTGGAAAGCTCCAGGTCGAGACCAGGCAGAAGCGATGTCGTCAGCACATCACCGGCCTCGCGGGAGAGCTCGATTGCGCGACTGAACTGACCGCCTTCGCGTCGATAGACTCGGACGACGTCCACCTCGGGATCGACGAACCAGTATTCGGATACGCCCGATCGATCGTACAGACGCAGCTTGATTGTCTCGTCGCGGCGGCGAGTACCTTTGGAACCGATCTCGACGACCAGTTCCGGCACGCCATGTACGTGCATCGGCGTAATGATTTCTGCGGCCCGCTCGTTGGACATGTACAGCAAGTCGGGCTCGACCACGTCAAAGTTCGAGAACACGACGTCAAGCGGCGCAAAGTACGCGCGTCCG
>Ga0207701_10003774_pt1 | contig 15496 bp, 11 predicted proteins | sample KBSSwiSSwithPhiX_FD_184294 | JGI IMG/M metagenome (GOLD analysis project Ga0207701, IMG submission 184294) | Switchgrass rhizosphere bulk soil microbial communities from Kellogg Biological Station, Michigan, USA, with PhiX - S5 (SPAdes) (version 2) | ecosystem: Environmental > Terrestrial >... | reverse complement strand
CGGCCCGCGACCTCCAGCGCCTCGGACTCGAACGTATCGAGAATGGTCACCTTCGTGTACGTGATCGCGTTCGTGTAGTAGTCGCAATCCACCGCCTTCACGAACGCTTTCCTGCCCTCGAAATCGAATCGCTCGACCTGAAACAGCGCGCCTTCGACGATGTAGATGGCCTTTTCGTGGAGCGTCGAGGGCCCGCTCGTGAAATCGGTCTCGCCGATCACGCGTTCACCGGTGGTCGTGTCGACGACCACGAAGTTGTCCGACGACACCGAACGCAGGCTGACGGCATCCGCGGGATAGGACTCGTTGGTCCAGTGCCACTGGCCGTCGGCGTGATGAACGAAGCCTTCCTCGGACAGCGCCCCGAGCACCTGCTGAACGTCCACGCCGCCGAACTGCTCGTCGTCTGAAAATGGCAGCTCGAAGGCGGCGCACTTCACGTGATCCACCAGGATGTGCAGGTTGTCGGGATTGATCAGCGCGTGCTCGGGCGTGCCGTCGAAGAAGTACGACGGGTTCCGCACGACGAACTGATCGAGCGGCGCGCTGCTCGCGACGAGAACGGCCGCGGACCGGGTCGTGCGACGGCCGGCCCGGCCGGCACGCTGCCAGGTCGCCGCAATCGTGCCCGGATAGCCCGCCATCACGCTGACGTCGAGCGCGCCGATGTCGATCCCGAGCTCCAGCGCGTTGGTGGACACGACGGCCCGCACCTGGGCCTCCCGGAGGCCCCGCTCGATCTCCCGGCGGCGGTTCGGCAGATACCCGCCGCGGTATCCCCGGATCACGTCGGCGGCACCCGGCGGTCCGTGAAACGCGTCTTTCAAATACGTCGTCAGGATCTCGACTGCCAGCCGGCTCTGCGCGAAGACGATCAGCTGCAGGTTGTGCTTCAGGAACTCGAGCGCAACCCGGCGCGCTTCGGCCAGATAGGAGCGCCGGATCCCGAGCTCGGCATTGACGACCGGCGGGTTGACGAACAGGAAGAACTTCTCGCCGCGCGGTGCGCCGCTCTTCTCGATCAGCTCGAACGCCGTTCCGGTGAGCCCTTCCGCCAGCTCTCGCGGATTCGCGATCGTGGCTGACGAGCAGATGAACACGGGATCGGATCCGTAGTGGCGGCAGACCCGGCGCAGCCGGCGGAGGATATTCGCAAGGTGACTCCCGAACACGCCACGGTAGGCGTGCAGTTCGTCGATCACGACGAACTGCAGGTTCTCGAACAGCTTCGCCCAGCGCGGATGGTGCGGAAGGATGCCCGAATGGAGCATGTCGGGATTGCTCAGCACCACGTGCGCCTTGCCGCGGACGGCGCGGCGTGCGTCTGCAGGCGTGTCGCCGTCGTAGGTGAACACGCCGATTCGGGCATCGGTGCCGTGGGTCACGGCTTCCGTCAATGCATGCAGCTCGGCCAGCTGATCCTGCGCGAGCGCCTTGGTCGGAAACAGGTAAAGGGCGCGAGCCGCAGGGTCTCTCAGGATGGCGTTCAGGACCGGCGCGTTGTAGCAGAGGGTCTTGCCGGACGCCGTTGGCGTGATCGTCACGACGTTCCGCCGCGCGAGCACGTGCGCAAACGCCTCCGCCTGGTGCGTGTAGAGCTGCTCGATGCCGCGCCCGGCCAGCGCTCCCCGCAAGCGGTCGTCGGTCTCCTCGGGGAACGGGGCAAACGACGCGGTGACGGCCGGCAGGCGATGGGCAGCGGTGACAATGGGATCGGCGTCGCGGCCGAGGGGAGCCCGTGAGCTCGTCAGCCGGCCCAGGGCTTCCTGGAGAGAGCGATCCTTATCGCCGGTAATGACTGGGAGGGTCTGGGACGCCATGGGCTGCATTTGCAGGTACGCCTCCTTCGCCAAGGCTTCGGCGAGCCAAGCCACGCCCGAAGGTTCAGCGAAGGCCGGACGATACTAGCAGGCGCGGCGGCGGCGATCAACCGGCGAAAGCTACGGCCAGCGCGGAGGCCTAGCGTTTGGGCCGATGCGCGTATTTCAGGACGCGGACGCGTTCGATCGTGACCAGCGCCCCACCGGTCAACATTTCGTCGAGTATCGGGAGCAGCCTGTCGATATGAGCCTGGTCGTCGACGACTTCAATCAGCACCGGAAGGTCCGCGGACAATTCGACCAGGCTGGCGGTGTGGATCACGCTGCTCGCGCCGAAACCCGCGACGCCGTAAATGACAGTGGCGCCCGCAAAGCCTTCGGCACGAAGCCGTTCGAGCAGGGCCCGCGCCAGCGGTCGATGCTGCCAGACATCCGACTCGCCGAGGAAGATCCGCAGCAGCGACTGTTCACCATCCAGGATTCGCATGACGTCCCTACCGTCCCGCCAGCTGGCGGGCCAGCAGCAGGCCCAACCACCCGGCAGCAAAGCCGCTCAGGAGGGTGAGGACGAGGTTCGCGAACGCCGTCGCCACCGCCCCCTCTTCCATCAGACGCATCGTCTCGTAATTGAAACTGGAATAGGTGGTGAATCCACCCAGGAAGCCGATCGTCAACGCGGCCCTCAGCGTCACCGGCCACGCGTTCACCAAGGCCAGGTGCATCAACGCGGCAATCAGGAAACAACCGCTGACGTTCACGATGAGCGTTCCGTAGGGAAACGAGGCGCCGAACCGTTGTCCGGCCCAGAGACCAATCAGGTAACGGGCTGCCGTTCCGGCAGCGCCGGCGGCACAGATCCAGGACAGTCGATTCATGGTCGTGCGGTGTCCTCTACGACTTGGACTCCCCTGCCAATGCCTGCCTCGAGATCGTCGCCACCAGCCCGCTCAATCCGATCAGCCCAATCAGATTGGGAAACACCTGGAGGGCGTTCATCAGATCGCCCCATGCCCACACCACCTCGACCCGCGAGACGGCTCCGAACGGAATCAGCAGGCAGAAGATCCATCGGTACGGCCGCGTGACTTTACGGCCGAGGATGTACTCGAAAAACTGTTCACCGTAGTACGCCCAGCCGATCAGCGTGGTGTACCCGAACAGGAACACGCAGAATGCCACCACGTAGCCGCCCACGCCCGGCATCGAGCTGTCGAAGGCCTGCGCCACTGCGGCGCTGCTCGTCAGCCCCGACTGCCACACGCCGGTCAGCAGGATCGTCATCGCGCTGATCGTGGACGTGATGAACGACACGATGAAGACCTCGATCACCGCGTTCAGTCCCTGCTGTACGGGACGATTGCTCCTGGCCGTGCCATACGCGACGGCCGCCGTGCCATACCCGGCTTCGTTCGCGTAGATGCCGCGCGCAATCCCGTACCGCATCGCGATCAGGATGCCGAGTCCTCCCCCGGCGGCGGCGCGCATCGAGAACGCAGACTCGAAGATCAGCGACAACGTTCCGGGAATACGCGAGGCATTGGTCAGGATCACGATCAGGCCGCCGGCCAGGTACAAGCCCACTTTCAAGGGCGACAGACGCTCCGCGGCACGGCCGATGGCCTTGATGCCGCCGATGATGACCAGCCAGGTCAAGACCGCGATGACGATGCCCGACGCGAGCCGGGGGATTCCCACGACAGTGTCGAGCACGAGCGCCATCGAGTTCGGCTGTGTGAAGGGGGTCGTCGTCAGCGCCGCGACGGCCGCGACGAGTGCGAACGTCCACGCGAGTGCCCTCGACTTGAGGCCGTCGCGCAGGTAGTACATCGGGCCCGACAGGTGCGCTTCGCGATACGTGACGCCGAGAACCGCCTCGGCGAACTTGATCGCCATCGCGACGAAGCCGTAGACCCAGATCCAGAACAACGCGCCCGGCCCGCCCGAAACGATTGCCGTCGCGACCCCGGCGATGTTGCCTGTGCCTATCGACGCGGCCAGCGCAGTCATGAAAGCCTGGAACGGGGTCAGCGCCCCCTCCTGACCACTCGCCGAGCGCACGAACGCGACGCGCCAGGCATCGCCGAATCGTCGCACCTGGACGGCAGCGGTGCGAAGGGTCAGGAAGACGCCAGTCCCCAACAGGACGACGATGACCCAGGGCATGAAGATCCAGTCGGCCGCAGACTGGACCAGATCGGCGAGGCTCGCGTTGGCGGCGTTCATGCCCGCGGCAGGCCGAGGAGCCGATGTCCATCGGCCTGCGCGAAGGCGATCATCGCCTTTTCATGGCCTTCGCGGGCGTGAGCCACCAGGTGCGCGAACTCCGCGGAGCTCCGCAGCCCGTCGAAGAGCGGTGTGGATTCGAGCGCGCGCGGGCAGGCGAACCCGGTCGTGACCGCGCGGGTCAGCAGCTCCAGGGCGTAGTCCCGATCCTCGAGGAACGCCGCACCCTGCGCCCAGTAGTACCAGCCTTCTGGATCGTTGAATCCGGCGAAGTCCGTCAGCGTCCCAAGCACTTGCCGGCCGTCGGCGGCGCGGCCCGTCAGCATCGCCTCGAAGAGCTGCACCATCAGCTCGACGTGGGGATGCGCACCAGCATGCGCTCTCGCCGCTTCAGCGATCGCCTTCGCTTCGTCGAACTGGCCGAGCGCGATGAACGCCATCACTGAGATGTACGGCGGGCGATCGGAGTCCACCTCGGTCGCGCGCTGATATTGCCCGAGCATGTAGTACGAATGCGCCACGCTCGTCGCGATCGCCGGATCGATCCGGGTTGCGCGATGGTAGGACGCCACTGACGCTTCAAGGAGCCCGACGTACCGGCAGGCCTGCACCAGCCCCGCGAACAGATCCGGATCGTTGGAACGCGTTCGCACCCGGCCGAGCAGCCGCTGCATGGCGTTCAGCGCGCGCCCGGTTTCCACCTCCATGTAGGTGTACAGGTTGTGCGCCAGGGCCAGGTCCGGGTTGAGCGCGAACGCCCGCTGAAAGGCTTCCTCTGCGCGCTGGTAGTTCGCTCTCGTTTCAGGATCCCGCCCGTACTTGCCGATGTTGCGCAGCACGCGGCCGAGCCGGGCCCAGGCCGGAGCATACGACGGATCCGCCTCGACAGCCTTCAAGTACAGATCCCGTGCGAGCGGCCAGTGCGTTGCCGTCGTGCTCAAACGGTTCGCGCGGAGGTACTGTTCGTAGGCCTCCGGCTTCGCGGGTACGTCCTGCCGCAGGCCGTCGTGCTCCTTCTTCGACAGCTTCAGCGCGAACGCGTCGACCACCGCCGAACAGACCGAATCCTGGATCGTGAAGAGATCGTCGAGCGGAACCTGTGCCGTGTGCGACCAGCGCACGGTCCCTGACGGCACTTCGATCAGCTGCACGGCGACCCTGACCGACTTTCCCGCGTGCAGCAGCGTGCCGGTGATCGCCGCCTCGACGCCGAGTTCGGATGCGAGGGTCCTCAGGTCCAGCGGTCCTTCGCTGAATCGCGCCGCGGCGAGACTCGATCGGACCGTCAGCGAGTCGAGCACCGAGAGCGAGATCGTGATCGCATCGGGCAGGCTGAAGGCGAGGAAGTCGACTTCGGGATCCGGACGCAGCACACGAAACGGAAGGACCACCAGCCGCTTGGTCGGGCGCGCCCGCGTCACGTCACCGGCATCGCCCCGCGACATCGAGGCCCGGAGATCCGTCGCCATGTCTTCCGCTGACTGATACCGATCCTCGCGGTGCTTCGAAACCGCGCGCTGGATGACCCGATCCAGATCGATTACCGCCGGGGACCCGAGCAGGGCCGGTGGATGCTCGTGCACGACGGCGTGCAGGACGTCCACCGCCGAAGTGCCGCCGAACGCGGCACGCCCGCTCAGCATTTCGTACAGCACGAGGCCTGCCGCGAAGATGTCGGTCCGCGCATCGACCTCTTCGCCGCGCACCTGTTCCGGCGACATGTAGCGCGGGGAGCCCATGACCATCCCGGGCATCGTCACGGCGGTCTCCTCGAGGCTGGCGGCCGTTTCCCGGGCGAGGCCGAAGTCGAGCAGCTTCACGCCGTTCGCGCCGAGAAAGATGTTGGTCGGCTTCAGATCGCGATGGACGATGCCCCGGCGATGCAGGGCGCCAAGCGCCGACAGGACCGCGAGCTGGGTGGTTGCGGCTTCGGGGACAGGGACCGGTCCTTCCGTCAGGCGCTCCGCGAGCGACTTCCCGTCGAGCAGCTCCATGCAGAGAAACGGTTCGCCGTTATGCTCGCCAATGTCGAAGAGCTGGCAGATGTTGGGATGACTGACCGCCGCCGCCGCGCGTGCTTCGCGGATGAACCGCTCGCGCATCGAAGGATCGGAGGCGCGGAGAATGGTCTTGATCGCCACAGCCCGTGAGAGACGCTCGTCCCATCCCTCGTAAACGATACCCATGCCCCCGCGGCCGATCTCCCGGACGATCGTGTAGGGACCTATCGCGTCAGGCATGTAGGAAACATTTTATCGTTGCTTCCGGCTTCCGGCTTCCGGCTTCCGGCTTCCAGCTTCCAGCTTCCAGCTTCCAGTCTCCAGCTTCCAGCTTTCTGCTCGCTGCTTCCTGCTTCAGGCGATGAATACCGGAGGCTGGCAGCTGGCAGCTGGCAGCTGGGAGCTGGGAGCTGGGAGCTGGGAGCTGAAATCAAATATTCGATCGAGACTGGCAGCCGTCGACGGTGATGCAGGCGCCGCTCACCCAGCTGGCGCGTGCGGACGCGAGGAAGGCGACGACCGCGCCGACCTCGTCGGCCCGCCCGAAGCGGCCGAACGGCAGCTCGCGGCTGATGAATTGCGCGATCCCCTCGGGATCCGCCTGCTGCCGCTTGTGCCACGATCCGCCGGGAAACAGGATCGACCCGGGCGCGACGCTGTTGACGCGGATGTTCAGCGGGCCGAGCTGTTGCGCGAGCGCCTTGCCGAGGCTGATCTCCGCGGCCTTGACCGCGTTGTAGGTCATTCGGCCGCCGGACTCGCGTCCCCAGATTGACGCGATCAGGACAATCGCTCCCCCGCCGCGCTGCCGCATCAGCGGGACCGCGAGACGCGAGGCGCGAATCGCCGGAAAGAGCGTTTCGTCAATCGCTGCCTGCCACTCGGCATCCGAGGTATCCAGCAGATCGGTGCCGCCGGCCTTGCCGACGTTGTTGACCAGGATGTCGAGGCCGCCGAACGTCTCGACCGTGCGGTCGATCAGACGCTCGACTCCCGCCGGGGTCGAAACGTCGGCCTGCACCGTGAGCACCATGCCCGGCTTCCGCGCGACGGCCTCGACTTCGACGGCCGCCTCCGCGAGACGTTCCTCGCCCCGGGCACAAAGACAGACCTTGCACCCCTCCGCGACGAGCGCTCTCGCGCTCGCGAGGCCGAGGCCGCGGCTCGAACCCGTAACGATGGCGACTTTGTCAGCGAGACCGAGATCCATGCGATGCGGGACGGCCGGCGCTCAGTCGTTGCGTCCGCCGGACAGGTCGTTGAGGCGCCAGTCGAGGGAGTGGAAGGCCATCTGGAACACGTTGTTCTCGACGAACTCCTTCTCGATCCGGAACAGGTGAGGCGTGATGAACGCCAGCACCGCGCGCTCAATCGGCGATCGCTTGGCATACGGCCCTTCGGCTCCCTTGTCGTACGCCTTGACGAATTCCGCCTCGCGCCAGCTGATGATTGGCGTGACGGTCACCTTGCCGGTGAGCTGGTCGATCTTGAGCATCGCCTGCTCGGACACGAACTCGGACTGCACTTTCCCGAGCTGCTCCGCGAGCCGCGAAGCCGTGTACGCCTCGCTCCGCAGCCGCCCGCTGCCAACCGCGCCGCGCCCGAGCGCCAGGTACACGCGTGGATCGCCGAATTCGGGAAGAACGGTTTTCTCGATCTCGTCGAGCGTCAACGTCTTCCCCGCCAGGCGGTGCTTTGCACCGTCGAACGCCCCGGGAATCTGCCGGATGCTGTTCTGCGGATACTGACTGGCCTTGCCGTGGATCGGATAGTTGTTGATGATGGTCTGCAGGACGATCGCGTTGTAGCCGTTCAACCAGAACGCCACCTGCTCGTCCCGCGACCAGCCCTGATACGTGGCCGCCGGAACGTTCAGCGACGCCACGTACCGATCGAGCCGCGCGCGATCGCCGCGCAACGCCCGGTAGTAGACCATCCCGTCACGGACGTTCAGGTCGATGACTTGATCGTACTGCCGATGAAAAAGTGGAACCGACTCGGCCGACTGGGACCGCAGGACGGCGCCGGCGCAGAGCGCCACGAGCAGAAGTGCGAGGCAGGCTGTGCGGTGCATGGGGTCAATCGTATATCGCGAGCTGGGGAGCTGGAGAGTGGGGGAGCTGGGGAGCTGGGAAAACGGTGGTAATCAGCCCAACCGAAACAAATCCGAGCGGCTAGTTCTGTCTGGTTGCCCAGCTCCGCAGCTCTCCCGCTCTCCAGCTTACCAGCTCAAACAAACCTCGTGAGTGTCACATCCAACGCGCGGGCACGCTTCGCGCCGCGATGCCACTGGACGAGTATCGGGCTCTGGTAGGTGCCTTCGACGATGGCGCCGGTGCCCGGGGACTGTCGATCCGAGACGAGCAGGCTCACCGATCGCTTCATCCGGAAGAACCGCGCGGCAGGCATGGCGATCGCCTGCGACAGCACCGTCTCGACCATGGACTCCCGCAGCCCCATCGCATCGAGCAGACGGTTGAAGACGCGGACGAGGTCGTACTTCGCGTAGTCGAGCGTCTTCGCCGGGATGGCCCGGGGATTTCCGAGAATGTGGCCCGCCTTCTCGGCCATGAACCGGAGCGGGTCGCGCAGCACCTCCGACAGGTCGTGCCGCATCAGCAGGGTTTCGTACTCGTTCACCGTCAGGCCGGCATGGCGCTCGCCGGGCGCGAGCGTGATCCGCAGCCGGCCTTTGGTGACGCCGTGCTGCTTCACGAGCTCGGAGCACTGCTCGTAGATCGCGAACTTCGGGTTCTTCAGGTTGACCGAGTCGACCGCGTGGCCCGACACGGGCACGGCCAGCCGCATCTGCGCGACCGGCTCCTCGAGCGTATACCCGAGCACCGAGGTGACCCGGCGCCGGGGCGTCCCCTTGTGAACTCCATCAAGGTCGATGAAGGAGACCGGCGCGCCCGGCTTGTTCTGGTAGGTCACGCAGGTCCGAAGGGCACCGGCCATGAACGCCAGGTGCGAGTCGGCGTTCTGGGGCTCGATCGGCTTCTGGTCCTCGGAGAGTTCCGTCCGCCGGTCCATCTTGTCGTGCTCGTACCCGGCCCCTTCGGGGAACATCGTCCGGAACACCTCGATGTAGGGCATCACGCCCTCGCCGCTCTGGTTGAGCCGGGTGGCGACGCCCGGATCGAGGTACCCCGCCGTCGTGTGGAAGGAACAGCACAGCGCTCGCGGGTAGGCGTCCAGTACGGTGCCGAACCGCATCGACAGCGCTTTCCGCACGTCGATGACATCGACGCGGGCCCGAGGCGTGAGCTCGAGCGTCAGCTCGAGAGGACCAGGCATTAACTGCGTTAAACCACTGGCCTGCAGAGGATTCCCTCCGACTGGGCCGTCTTAGAGAATAACATGCCAGGGGCTTCGCGGTCCGCCGGCCGCGGTCCGCAGCCCGCCCTCCTCCTTCGGCAGGGCCCCGCGCTGCGGGCTGCGGGCTGCGGATTAACACAGCACCCGAATCACATCCGACCGGGTAATGATGAACGTCTTGTCGGTCTTGAAGTCGCGCACCAGCACCGCCGGGTTGACCGACGTGATCATCGTCGCGAGCAATTCCACCGGCGTCGAAATGTCCGCAAACGGGAAGGCCGGCTGCATGATCGTCTCGACCGGCTGTCCCTTGATGTCGGGATCGTGCACGAGCTCGGCGTAGAGGTGCGACTCGTTGAGCGATCCGACCAGGCGCTTGTCGCTCGTGATCGAGATCTGCGAGAAATCGTGCTGCGACATCAGGCGCACGGCTGCTTCCACGGTCTCGGTGCATTCGAGCGCCAGGAGCTCGCCTGACACGCCCGAGGCCACGAGATCGCGGGCGGTGAGCCCGGTCTTGTCGAAGAAGCCCTTCTCGCGCATCCAGTCGTCGTTGAACATCTTCCCCAGGTAGCGCGAACCGTGATCGTGAAAGATCACGACGATCACGTCGTCGCGGACGAAGCGATCCTTCAGCTGCAGCAGTCCGGCCATCGCCGAGCCCGCCGAGTTGCCAGCGAAGATTCCTTCCTCGCGCGCGATGCGGCGCGTCATGAGCGCGGCATCCTTGTCGGTAACCTTCTCGAAGTGATCGATGACGTCGAAGTCGACGTTCCTCGGCAGGAAGTCCTCGCCAATGCCTTCGGTGATGTACGGATAGATCTCGTTCTTGTCGAAGACTCCGGTCTCCTTGTACTTCTTGAACACCGATCCGTAGGTATCGATGCCCCACACCTTGATCCGGGGGTTGCGTTCCTTCAGATACCGGCCGACGCCGCTGATCGTGCCGCCCGTGCCGACGCCCACCACGAGATGCGTCACCCGTCCCCCGGTCTGCTCCCAGATCTCCGGGGCGGTCTGCTCGTAGTGCGCCGCGGTGTTCGACAGGTTGTCGTACTGATTGGCTTTCCAGGAATTCGGAATTTCACGCTCCAGGCGCGAGGAGACCGAGTAATAGGAACGCGGATCCTCGGGATCGACGTTGGTCGGGCAGACGATCACTTCCGCGCCGAACGCCTTGAGCGCGTCGATCTTTTCCTTCGATTGCTTGTCAGTCGTCGTGAAGATGCAGCGATAGCCCCTGACCACGGCAGCAATTGCCAGACCCATCCCCGTGTTGCCCGAAGTGCCTTCGATGATCGTGCCGCCGGGCTTCAGCAACCCCGCCCGCTCGGCGTCTTCGATCATCTTCACCGCCATCCGATCCTTGATGGAGTTGCCGGGATTGAAGGTCTCGATCTTCGCGAGCACCTCCGCGTCGATCACGCCGCGGGTGATGCGGTTGATGCGGACCATCGGGGTATTGCCGATGACGTCGAGGATCGTGCTGGCGATCGGAGGGAGCGGCATACAAACGATGTTACGTGATTCGAGGCTCACGAAGAGCCTGGTGCACGAACCGGCACCGGCGCGGCCCTGGCTCGCGGCGCCACCACATCGAGCACGGCTGCGACAGCGATGAGGATGCACACCCCGCCAACGATCGTCCGAACGGTCAGCGTCTCCCCGAGAAACACGGCCCCGAGGAGAACCGCGACGAGCGGTTCGATCAGGCCCATGCTCAGGAGCCTGGTGGCCCCAATCCGTTTGAGCAGCCAGTAGTTGAGCCACCCGCCGGCCACCGAACCCAGCAGCGCGAGATAGACCCCTGAAAGAAGCGCGGTCCGGCTCCATTGAAACCCGGACGGATTGCCTTCCACGACGCGGCTGTACAGCGCAAGCGGCACCGCGCCCGCGAGCAGTTGCCCGGCGAGGATCACGCTCGGATCCAGGCTTGCGCCGCGCCGCTTCATCACGACATAGGCGACCGACACACAGACGGCGCTGCCGATCACCGCAAGGCTGCCGAATACCGGACGGCCTCCGCCGGCGGCCATCTGATCCCAGAAGATGATTCCGACCCCTCCGACCCCGAGCGCCAGTGCCAGTCCTTTCCACGCCGACATCCGTTCGTCGCGCAGCAGCAGGTGGGCGAACACGAAGCCGAACACCGGCGTCATCGCCTGGAGCACCGCGGTCAATCCCGACGAAATGTACTGGATTCCCCAGTTCAGAAGCGCGTAATTGACGCCGAGCAGAACGAATCCGGTGCCGAGCACCAGGCTCCACTCCGATCGTCCCCGCGGCCATGGCGTCCGCCGCAGCACGATCACGGGCACGACGACGGCGAGCGCGATCGCCATCCGGTACACCGCGAACGCCGCCGGCGGCACGTCGCGAACACCCAGCTTGATGAAGAGCCAGACGGTGCTCCAGATCGCACAGGTCAGCACCCACACGAAGAGAATGAACGGGGTCATGCGTTGCTGCATCTGGCGGCTGATGGTAACGTGACCGGACATGTTTGCGCCCCGCCGGATCTCCTCTACACGCATCCTGCTCGTCCTGGTCGCCGGCCTCCTTCTCGCCGCGCCGGCGCCGCAGGCGCAGCCGCGGCGCACGGGGTCAGCCAATCACGTCGTGGTCATCAGTCTGGATGGATTCGGCGGATGGGCCCTGGACGACCCATACCTGCCGGTGGCAACGCTGCGGCGTCTCGCCGCAGCTGGTGCTGTCGCGAAAGCCATGCGGCCGGTCGATCCGACTGTCACCTGGGCAAACCACACCTCGATGGTGACCGGAGTGCCGCCAGCGCGGCATGGCGTGATTTTCAACGGCCTGCTCATTCGCGACGCCGGCGTTCCACCACGCGTCGAACCCTGGCGCGACAAGAACGAGCTCGTACACGCGCGCACTCTTTACGATGCCGCCCGCGAGCGTGGCCTGACGACGGCGCAGGTGGACTGGGTGGCGATTCAGAACGCGCCGACGATCACGTGGGAATTTCCGGAACGGCCGGATCCGAAAGGCGTCATTGCCCAGGAGACCGTCAAAGCCGGCATCCTGTCCCAGGCAGACCTCGAAGCGTTCCAGACGAAGAACATCCTGTGGCGCGATCACATCTGGACCCAGGCAGCCGCGCACATCCTGCGTCACCACCGCCCGAACCTGCTGTTGTTCCACCTCCTGAACCTGGACTCGACGCAGCACCGCTACGGTCCGCGCACACCGGCGTCGATGGATGCGATGGCGCATCTCGACTCGCAGGTCACGACGATCGTGACGACGCTCGAGCAGAGCGGCCTCCTCGCGAACACCACGCTGTTCGTGGTCTCGGATCATGGCTTCAAGACGGTCAAGCGGCAGATCCGGCCGAACGTCGTGTTCGCGAAGGCCGGCCTGATCACCGTCGACAGCGGCAAGATCACCGGCGCGCGTGTGTACTCGGTTCCGGAAGGCGGGACGGCGCTCGTCTATGTCACGGTGCCCGATTCGTCCGGCTCGCTGTTGAAGCAGGCCGCGAGTGCGCTCAACGGACTCGAGGGGATCGCGTCGGTAATCGAAGCACCGGAGTTCGAGAAATACGGCCTGCCCCAGCCCACGGCAACGGGCCAGATGGGCGCCCTGCTGCTGACGGCCAAAGAAGGCTATGCCTTCACCGGGGACACTGGCGACCAGCCAGTGATCGACGCATCCCTGGGGAGCCTGGGGTCACACGGTTATCTTGCGAGTGATCCCGATCTGCAGGCGCTGTTCATCGCCTCGGGACGGGGGATCAAGCGCGGCGTGAAGCTCGACTCGGTGTCGAATCTGGATCTGGCGCCCACGATTGCCCGCCTGCTCAATCTCCAGATGCCGGACGCCCAGGGAAGAGTCTTGAACGAGATTCTCTCGACACCCGTCAGCGCGCCGGAGGCAACAGCGAAAACGGCACTTCGCTGACCGCCGCATCGTCCTCGCCCTTGTCGTCCTTGCTGACGACCTCGAACGCACGGCCAATCCGATTGCCGGCGAGATCCTCGAGGATCCCCAGCGCGATGACCGAGTAGTCACCCGCCCGCCACGGCTCGTTCGGTGTCATTGTCCAGCGCGTCTCGTGAGCGTCCACGCGCACGTCCCCGACAATTGGCGCGCCATTGCGTCGCACGCCGACGGCCCGCAGCAGGAGACCATGGTCGAGCGGCTCCGGGAACGTCACCGAGATCGAATCCCGCGTCCCTTCGCGCGGTGCCGCGATCGTCCAGACCTTCGGATCGAGCGGCGCGAGATCGGGCGGTGCCACGCGGAACGACTTCGTGAACGACTCGCGGAGCGGATTGCCGTTGCCGTCGATCCATTCGCGATCGACGACCAGGGTGTACTTGCGGCCGGCGGCGAGTGAGAATCCCATCTCGCGATTCGGCAGGATGCCCCGCTTCTGGCGGCCCGGGTCGAAGAAGACCGTGTACCGCGTCCGATCGGCGTTCCACAGGTCGCCGTCGACGGGAAGGAACGGATCCACGACCGCCTTGCCGTGATCGTCGAGCAGCGAGACGTGCTCGAGACCGCCGCGCCGCCCCATCGGGCCGGAGAAGTGGATGTACATGCGGAGCTGGTTTTCGGGCACTTCATCCGAGCTCGGGAACACTGCGGTGACGTGCACCGGTGCGGCTGCCGCGGGCGCCGGGAGCGCCACGATCGCTTCGGCGGCTGGTGCCGTTGCTCCCGACAGGAATCCCGCGCCTTCGTAGCGCGCCTGGTATTTCCGCCCGGCATCGAACGGAAACAGCGGCGTGAAGCGTACCGTGTCACCGTCGACGACGTACTTGCCCGCAATCGGTGTCGCGCTGGCCGTGTTGTCCGGCCCGAGTACGCGGACGGCGAACACGCGACTCCATTCGTCGGCGCCCGGTTGCAGCTTCTTCAGCGCCCGTGCGGCTTGCGAACCGATGCCCTTGACGGCAACGTAGGACGCCCCGGGATTGGTGGGCTGTTCAACGAGGCTGATTTCGGGGGTGGACGGTGGGACCGGGCGACTGCAGGCGGCCGCCAGCAGCATGGCTGCAGCGGCCGCCTGGAAGCGGAACGACGAACGTCGCGGAGCGGACATGGCTCTGAGCCCCGCGATTCGAAGGCTACGGCAGGGCGACCGCGACGAGGTTCAGCCCGGCGTCGCTGCGCGACAGCGTGAGCGTGCGGCTATTGTCCAGCAGATCGAGCTGCTCGACACCTTTCATGGCGGCGACCGTCTCGTATGCGATACCGCCGGTTTCGGTCTTGACCGGCTGGGTGATTGGCGTCGCATTCGCGAACCCGTCGGTCGGGATTTTCATCACGCCACGCGACGTGTTCGACATCAGCAGGAACTCACGGCCGTCTTTCTTGTACAGCACCATGTCGATCGGGCGATTCCGGTTGCCGAGCTCGGCGATTGTCGTCCCCACGACCTTCGTTCCGGGCTGCAGGTTGCCGACGGGGAACTTCACCAGCGGCGTGCACAGGTATGCGGCAACCAGGTGCGGCGTGTTGTTGATCGAATACGGCAGGAACGCGTAGACCGGCGAACGCGTCTCGAGCTGGCCATGATTGCCGTGGAAGATCTCGACGCTGGTGCCATTGTCGGCCGTCGCGAACGGATACTTCACCGACCGCAGCTTCGACGCGAACTCCTCGTTCGAGAGGCCGGCGATATAGAGGCGCCCGTCGCTGAAGGCCATGTCGGTAATCGACTGCTGCCGCGGATCGCGCTGCGGGTTGGTGCCGGCGGCCGGCGGGTTCGGCAGGGTGACCTTCGTGTGCTTGAGGTTCTCGAACGACACGACCTCGATCTTGCCTGCGCCATCGACGCGAAGGAGCGCCGGCTTGCCTGCCGTGCCCTGGCCGCGCATCACCGAGACATAGGCGTTCTTCGTGCGCGGGTGCACGACCATGTCGGTGACGATGATCTCTTTCGCATCCGTTCCGAGCAGCGCCGCGATCTTCTGGTCGATCGCGTCGACGCCCTGCGTGCCGGGAGCTCCCCCGTTGGCCTTGTCTCCGAGCTCCAGCGCGTAGATGGTCGCGGCCGGCGTGTCGGCCGCGAACAGGACCCCGTCCGGCCCGAAGGTCAGGGGGCCGATGGACGTCATCTGCGGACCGGCGTCCGCTGCGGCCACCGGCACGCCGACAGCCATCCAG
>Ga0207701_10003772_pt1 | contig 15499 bp, 36 predicted proteins | sample KBSSwiSSwithPhiX_FD_184294 | JGI IMG/M metagenome (GOLD analysis project Ga0207701, IMG submission 184294) | Switchgrass rhizosphere bulk soil microbial communities from Kellogg Biological Station, Michigan, USA, with PhiX - S5 (SPAdes) (version 2) | ecosystem: Environmental > Terrestrial >... | reverse complement strand
GACCGGCGCCGCCAACCGTCTCGGCATTATCACACTCGGCTGGATTGATCGCAGAGGCCGCAACGCATAGGAGGATTCCATGATTGTTGCACTTATCCTACTCGTCGTCTACCTCGTAATTCTCGGCGTTGTCATCTGGGCATTGCGGTACATCGTCTCCGCGATCCCGCTCGACCCGACAATCCAAAACGTGATCATGGTGGCGATTACCGTCATCTCGGTGCTCATTGCCGTGGTACTGGTGCTCAATACGATCCTGCCGATGCTGGGCGTTCATTCGCCATTGCCAGCGCCGTGATATGGGCGTGCGCCTGTTCGTCCTGGTGTGGATAGTGACGGCACTGCTGCTGTTCTACTGGATCATCCTGTCCCGGCCTGGGGAAGGGATGCTGATAGGAGGCTGACATGCTCAAATATGTCGTGATCACGTCGGAGTTACCCGGCGATGCGCTCGTCCTTGTCGGTGAATACGACACGGTCGAGGAGGCGCAGACGGCGGCCGACCAAAGGACCGGCATGGCGCGGGCCGGTACGGTGACCTTTATCGTGGAATCCTCGTATTTCGCCCGACAAACCGAAGAGCCGACACCGGAGCCATTACCATCATGAGCCCGACCCCTAAAGTTATTGATATTTCCCATCATAACGTCATTCCGAGCGACCTGATGGCGACGGCGGCGGCCGGAATCGTCGGCGTGATCCATAAGTTGACGGAAGGCGCAACCTACGTGGACAACAAGGTCCAGGCCCGGCGCTATCTCGCTGATGATGCGGGCCTCGCCTGGGGCGTCTATCACTTCCTGCGGCCCGGTAACGTGAAGCAGCAGGCCAAGTTTTTTCTCGATACCGGCTATGCCCTGGGTGTCATCGATGACCACACCGCCCTGGTCGCGGACCACGAAGATGAGAAAGTCCCGGCCCAGGATCTCAAGACCTTCCTCGATGAGGTTGAAAGCATCACCGGACGTTCGCCCATCGTCTATTCCGGACATGTTCTCAAGGATCAGCTGGCGGGCAAAGGCTACCGGCCGAAGCGCCGCCTGTGGCTGTGCCAGTACACGAGTGGAACGCCGTCACTGCCGGAGGGCGTCGATAAATATTGGCTCTGGCAATACACCGACAAGGGCTCGATTCCTGGCGTGAATTCGCCGGTCGATCTCAACACCTACGATGTGTCGGATGCGGAATTCCTGGCTGGCTGGGCGGGCGCCGAAGCACCACCGCCGCCGCCAACACCGACAAAGGAGGTCGTGGTCTATCTGAACGTGGAGGCGACAGCGCCGCCGGGCATCACCGTGCGAGTGGTCGTCAATCAATAGTGAATGAGCCCGAACGACCGCTACCGCCGGTTATCATGCAGACACCGCCTGGAGCAGTTGCCCAGATCGGCTTGTCGGCACGAGATACCATTGGCGCACTCAGCACCCAGCCTATCCTGCTCGTCATCGTGCTGCTGAACATGATGATGATTGGTACCGGCGGGTGGTTTTTCCTCAAACAGGAGGAGTACCGGCATGAGGAGCGCATCGAGTTGGTGAAGCTGCTGATGCGCTGCGACTTCACGAATTCCTATCCCCGGCCGGGTCTGGGGCCAGAATGAAGAAGCCCGCCGGGTGGCGGGCTTTTTTGTGCCTAAACGCTGACACTTCTGATCTGGGCATGCGGCCGGTGCGGCGCCCCGATGCGGGTGATCCGTGGCGTGTTCAGTTTGCCGCGCGGCTTCACGACATGCTCGCCATTCTTGATCTTGGCCGCCAGACGCTTGCCCAGGAAGCTGCGATGCTCCAGGGTCCGGCCCTTGGTGGGCGCGCGCAGCGTCAGATGCTGGGTTTTCGGCGCCCCGCGCTTGTCGAAGGTATCGCGCACCTTCGCTGCCTGGGCCGGAATCGTGAAGTGCAGGGCATGCTTGAAGGGCCGGTTCGCTGACGCGGAGAACACCACATAAGCATCCTTGCCGGTGCCAATGAAGGCCTCCAGGGCCTTGTGCATCCGGCACAGCCCCAGAGCCTCGATGCACTTGCGCGGATCTCCCAGGACGGCCTTGCGGCGATCAGATCGATAGACCGGGAAGGAAGTGTCGTAGTCGGCCTCGAACAGCGGCACATAGGTGCCATCGGCCATCTTATATTCTCTTTGCTTTTTCATGCTATTTTTCCTTTTCGTCCGACGCCGGAAGGATTCCGGTTGGATTCCGGTTATCCTCCGATGCCGGTCATGAGTCAACCAGCGGACTTTGTGAACCGTGGCGAACCCCGGTGAACCCTGGCGTACTCAAAATGCGCCCGGTTGGGTTTCTCGCTGCCACCGCTGGGGCTTTTATGAGTCCGGTGCGCCACCATCGGCCGCCTCGTTGCGGGGTCCAGGAAGACCGTAGTGGGGGTCCGCTCGCGCAGGCGCAGGGCGTCATCAATGTAAATCCACCCCTCCCGGCCATTCACGCGAATAAGCGCCCAGACCTTCATGTTACGACCTCCTTCGCGGTCTCGACGGCCTTCTTGGCGGCGGCGAAGTCGTCGTCATGCTGTTGCTTCTGCCGCGCCACCTCCTCCTTGAAGAGGCGCATTGCGGTCTCTGTCTGCATTTCCATTTGCAGGCGGGCCGATTGAGCCTTGTTCAAGGCCTCATAGATCTTGCCGTAATTCGACCAGCCGACACTGCGAAGATGCCTCTTTATCAACATGTGATGCTTGATGATCTTGGCCAGGGCAATGGTCTCCTGGAGATGCGTCAGATCAACGCCATACATCAGTGGATAATTTTTGCGCGAATACTCCGTCATGCGGTAGCCTCCTTCGCGGCTGCGACCGCCTCTCGTTTCAGCGGCACTTTGGTGACGGTCTTGACGCCCTTCACCAGCCGGAAGTCATAACCAAGGGCGCGCGCCACCGCCATGATGGTGGCAAATTGCGGTTTCCGGGTCTCGCCATGAAACCAATTATGCAGTGTCGTCACTGTGACGCCAGATTTCTCATGGACCTGCTGATAGGTGACGCCTTCATCCTGGATGATGGTGCGGACCTGATCGATCACCGGATCTTTGGTGCGAAAGTTATATGATTTGTAGAATTTGACCTTGGTCACTTAGCACCTCCCGCCGGAAACAGTTTATCACCCTTGTGTTTAATGAGCCCTTTGCCCTTGCTGCGCGAGACACCCGCATAGAAGCTGTCAGGCGGCAGACCGGCTTTGGTCCACTGCTCGCGCAAATCCTGGTACAGGATTCCGGGGTTCTTCTCGACCATGGCCTTGAGGAACTCCTGTTGATTGATCTTGTACCTGTTATACTTGCCATTCGGCTTGCTGGGCCGCTCATCGGCATCAACGATGGGCCCGATCTCATCGATCCTCCCACCGAGCTTCTTGAGCACCAGCAGGGCATCGTAGACTTGTGCTGATGCAATTCGCGCCACTATTCGCATTTGTTTCGTCACGGGTTTTTTCCTTTCCCAAAACCTTTGATAACGACCTTCACGCCGCTCATGCGGCCTTTCCATTTCGGCTGCCTTGTGTTGGCGCGCTTCTCCTCTATACGCTTCGCCTTGTCGATGCCGCCGCGCTGGGCATCGGTGATCTCCTTATGACACTTGGGGCACAGCACGCGGCAGTTCTGCAACGAATTGTCGCCGCCCAGGGCCGCCGCTCTTCTGTGATCGTACTCTGGACGACGACCCCCGAAAGCCTGGGTGCAGATCTCGCATTTGCCCCCGGCGCGCTGCCACGCGGCTTCACGGGTTTCTTTGCTGAATTCGGCGCGATCTGTTCTCATACGTGGCCCACACTATTACAAGTGCCGCCGGTCGGCCAACAATTTTTGCGCGACCTCAAGCACGTCTTGTTTCGACTTCTCGAATTCGGTCTTTTTCATCGCTCGCATGCTCTGGCTGTTGGCCCGCCAGATGGTCACCTGGGTGCCGATCACTTCACAAATCACGTAAGTGTCTAATTCGGAAATGAAGCTTGCAGCCTCCAGGGCTTCAGCATTGGTCCGGAAGTGCATCTTGCGCTGTGTGCAATAGCCTGCTTTGATCAGGCAGTACTTGCGCAGGTGGTCCATCGACGGAAAATCCTCGGCCAGGGATTCCGGCAGCGTCTGCCAGTAGTCCGTCAGCTGAGCGAAGTAGTGGTTGTGACTGGCGCGCGAGCGGTCGGAGATCTCTTCGACCTCGATCACTTCGCCCTTGCCATACAGCTTATCCATCCGTTTGGCGTGATAGAGCGAGGCGGTCTGAAAATTGCCGTCGCCCAGGTAGATGAGCGGTATCATCCGTAACGCTCCTTGAGCGTCACGACGATCTCGGCCACGCCATCGAGGAAAGCCTCGATCTCGTGCTCCATGACCTTGATGATGTTGTCATCGCGTTCGAAGCGCTGCATCCAGAAGCGCATGGTGGCGGGCAGGCGCGGATCGTAGGAGACGAAATCACACCATTGCCTGCCGGTGCAGGCCATTTGCCACTGCATCTGTTTGCGATACTTCCCGTCGATCTCGCCGCTGAGAAGGGTTTGAATGTGGGTAGCGCTGTTCGGACACTTCGCCTCGATCAGACCCAACCCGCCGACGAGACCGTCTGGGCTGGCATGGGTGAAGGGAATCCTCGGATGGCGAACGAGCCCGACCGACTTGACCTCATTGCCAGAGATGAACTCGTAATTGGCCAGGGCTTCGGATTCCGTTTCCTTGCCCCACTGCATGGCCGGACTGGTATAGGTCTCGACCGGCATCCCGGTGATGCGCTCGATCACCAGAAGGGCCTCCAGATTGGCGCGCGAGGCTCCCCAGCCGGTTTTGGTGCGGGCCAGGGCCTCGTGGATCTGGGAAGCGCCCAGGCTCCCAGCGCGCGCCTGATGCCATTCTGGCGTACCCTGGATTAAGTCAATAAAGTTGTCATTTGCCATTGGCGGTAGCCTCAATGCGGCGGATCAGCTTGGCTTTGGCATCGAGGAATTCGGCGCGCGTAAGCTCGTCAAGATTGGTCCGGTTGTAGGACTTACAAACAAGTTCCTCGACGGCATTGCCTTGCGTGATCAGCTTGCGAAGCTCGTCATATTCGGCTTCGTTGATCAGCACCTCGCCGGGCTTGGGCGGCTTGCCGACTAGCTGGGCATCGTCATCCTTGGCCGCCGCCAGCCCCAGGACGGCTTTCAGCGTGTAGCGCTCCAGATAGGTGGCGGTCGAACCAAGGGCCTGTACGGGGTTCTTGGAGCCGCTGCTGTCGTGCCCGGCGGTGAGGGTGGCGCGGCGCGAGCCGCCTTGGACATGCTCCAGCACACAGGTGATGGTGAGCATCATGCCATCGACCTTGGGCTCGAATGAATAGCTCAGGCCATGCCGGGCCAGGATGGGATCGACATATTCGGCAATCTTGGCCAGATCCTCGAAAGCATATTCGGTGCGCTCGCCGGTACGCCTGGAATCAAACCCGGCCGTCTCGGTTTTCCGGATGGGCTTGATCTCGGCCCTGGCGGCGCCGAAGGCGGCAATGAAGGCCTTGCGGGCCTCGTTCGCCTCATAGCGCTCCTGCAGGTCCATCATGTCCTTCAGGATCTCAGGGGTGGCGCCATCGCGCAGGGCCTGGGTGATGGCGGCAAGCGGCCCGGCGGGGCGAAGCTCAGACATCGGCGGCTGGTTCCACAGGGGCACGCCCATAGTGGCGGATGCAGGTATGTCAGTCATGGTTTTTCCTCCATGTTAAGTTGACGAGCAGCTTCCTCCGCCTCTCCGCGAGTGCTGAAATAGTCGTAAGGACCAGCATAGTCGTCTTCATCATCTGTGTGCCAGATCGTATAGGCGACAACCTTGATAACGCGGAACTTGGATTGTTTCTTGGTCATGGAATTTTCCTTTCCGATTAGCGGCCACTGAAAGTGGCGATTACCAGATAGAGGATGCCGAAAGCGATTGCGGTATTACCCCAGGATGCGTTAGTCCAGTCAGCGAAGGTAAAACAGCTGCCGAAGGCATCCGGCGTTGCTAAGCATTGTGCGATGGTCATGGTTTTCCTCCATTGTTGCAGTGATGAAGCAGGGTGCCGCTCCTCTCAATTCCATCGAAACGGCACCATGCATAGCTCTCCTTCCCCTTGTTCTTCGTCTCTGGGAACCATCGTAGGCGGCCGATGACGACAACATCGCTGCAGGTCCGCATGAAGGGCTTTGCCTGTTGTGTCGCGATCCAGTCGAATTCGAGCAGCAGCCATGTCGGCGCGATCTTCTGGAAGTGATCGATGAGCCGGTGCATCAATTCGCGAGTGTAGGGCGGATTGGTGATGATGGCGTCGACCTCGCCATAGCTGTCGAACGCAAGAGCGTCCTTGCCGAAGCGGATATCGCCAAAGTAAACGCATCGCAGGCCGACCGCCTCCAGGTGCCGGACCAGGGCACCGTCGCCACAGCAAGGTTCAGCAAAGGCGTTGATGCCGTTCAGATGCGGAATCAGCGGAACCACTGCATCCCATTGCGTGACATAGAAGTCGGCTGCGATGCGTTCGAAGTTACTGCGTTTGCCCAACGGCGCGCCCCCAGTCGATCTCGCCGGTCTCAGCGAAATGGCGCACTACACTGGCGGCCTGCTTCGCGCTCGCGTGCTTAGCCCGTTCAGAGACTGGCGTGAACAATCGCTGACTGTCGTTCCAGTCAAGGCCCAGCCATTTGCTTGCCGTCGTGGCGTAATTGCTGCTGTGACGGGGGCGTACTCCCATCATGCGGCAAGCATGCCCGGCGATGCAGGTGTCCCAATGCATCATGTTGAAGCTGTCGTTAAACAGGCGGTATTCGCGGTCGCGCTCTTCGAGGTTTTCGAGACGGTCGGCCAGGGCGTGCAAGTCCTCCTTGTTGCGCGGCGTGACATGGGTGTCGGAACTCTGGTCGTAGGGCATCGGTTTCTCCTTTCCGTTACAAGACATCTTTGTAGGCTAGGCTTGGCAAAGTCAACGAAACACATAGACCGGCGTGCTTCTGGCGTGCGATTTTGGGGTCCGCATCTGATCCATTGCCCCCGTCATGACCAGGATATTCTGCTCAATGGCCAATCTGATCAGTCGGCCCCAGGCATTGTGATGCGTGGGCAGGCCGATGACCGGAGTCAAAGCGAGGCGGATCTCCTCGCCGGTCGCGCCATTGTGAAAGCGGTCTTTCAGCCGGGGCATCAGCCGCAGTCCCTGGATCATCCATTCCACATTGTTGGCCCCGACCCGCGCCATTCCCCGGTCGCGTTCGGCGCGCGCACTGGTGTAGCCAAACAGGTCAGGGCCATCCGGGGGTTTTCGCTTCACCATGTCGCGATCACCTGCATCCCGGCGATGGTGGCGCTGACGATGACGAGGGTGGTAAAAGCCCAGACCAGCAGAACCTGAAACATGCCATGCACGATAGCTCTCCCTTATTGTGATGGGGGGCCGAAGCCCCCCGGTTACCTTACAAGCCCCAGTTTTGAGCGCATATGGGGCCGATGCCGTTCGCGATGCTGACCGGGTCGGTCAACTCCCGGCCGCAGCACGAGCACTGTCCGGTGCGCTTGCCGTAGTCCTGGGCGGCCTTCGACGGATTGGCGGCGATGACCTTCAGGGCGTCGAGAATGCCGTCCTGGACGGTGCTGACCGGGTGCCAGACGCCGCTGAGGAGCTTGCCCTGGTACTCCTTGCGCGAGGCGGTCTTGACGTATAGGGCGCCCGGATTCTTGCCGCTCGCCTTGGCCGGGGTGATGATCACGCCCTCAGCCCGGTAAGCCATCTTGTTCAGGCCTGCCGCTATCGCGGCTTCGAACATCTTGTGGATGGGGGCCATGTCGAGGGGCGCGGCGCCGACGACATCGGCATGCGCCTTGCGGGCGGCGCACTTTTCCATCATGGAGCGGGCAGCAGCCTCCTGGCGCGGGGTCAGCGAACCGTAGTTCTCCCAGGCCGCGACCAAGGAATTGGCGAAGCTCGACCAGGAAGAGGCGCCGACGAGGAAGGTGTAGAGGGGGGATGCAGACATTGGGTTTCTCCTTGCCAATGACCAACATATATACAAGGGGGACTTGTGGGTCAAGCCCCCCCCGTAAATTATTCTTGCGGGGCGTCGGCCTCCAGCTGGTCGGCAATCTCGCCCAGCTGGGCGGCAAGATCCTCCAGCTGGTCGGCGTTTATCCGCAGCTGCAGGGCCTTGCCCAGGGCGGCGAAGTCAGCCTTGCCGCTCTTCAGCCGCTCATGCAGCTGCGCGATGGCCTCGGCCGCGATCTGAGGCATTTCCCAATCCTCGGCCTCCTCGATATCGGCAATCAGTCGTTCAAGTTTCATGCACGTTCTCCTTCTGGTTAAGCGTGACCGGCAGGGCCGAAGTAGGTGTCATTGCCCTGCCTGTAGGCATCGATCACCCACAGCACCCGTTTTTCGGATTCCGCGACCGGATTGGCGACGATGATGGCGCCACAGCCGCACAGGATGTGGTGCTTCTGGACCTCCAGCAGTTCGTGCTGGTGGTCGCAGAAGGCGCATTCGATGATCATCTTTTTCACGGCATGACCTCGATCTCATAGTCGCGCATCTCGTCGGCGGTGAGCGGGCGATCCGTCTTGAACTCGCCAAACGGCAAGGCCGGATCGTAGGGAAGGTCGTAACGCACCACCCTCAGATAGGTCGGCGCCTTCACAAGCTCCCAGCCCAGGCCGCGCGGCAGCGTAAAGCTGCTCGCCGGGCGATACTTCATGCGGTAGGTGGTCATGGCTTGGTTCTCCAGGCGTTCAATTCGGTGTGGAAGCGCGCGGGCACCTGGGCGACATCGGAATCACCGGCATCGGTGAAAAACGCAGGCAAGGCATTGTCGACCACATAGGCCCAGGAGCGGCAGAGAAGGCCGTCCACGTCGTTGCCGCGATCCCGCACCAGGACGAGCCGGATGTTGGTCTCGCCCGCGTGGCGTTCCAGGAGCGGCGCCAATCGCTCGTCGTGGTCGTGGTCGAGGATGTCGCCAGTCTCGGGATCGACAGTCTCGATGTCCCATTCGAAGATGATCCGGCTTCCCATCGCTCAGCCCTCCTTCTTGGGGACGCGCACGACCAGGACGGCCGGGACGATCTCGTGGTGGACGCCGAGACCGGCGGCATTCGCCCAGCCGATACGCTTGCTCAATTCAGCCTGGGCCAGCTGCAAGCTGCCCGAGAATCCGATGATGCGACCAAGGCGCCATGCATGGGTGTAGTCGCGGTGACTGGCCGAGCTACGCTTACTGACGGTGCCGTCAGACCAGCGTGCCTCATACTTGAGCGGCGGCGCCCGGCGGGTGGCGACAAGGGCCTCGCCCGCGAGTTCAGGATAGCGCTGGACGGCGGCCAGGACGGCGGCTTCCTCGCTGACCGCCTTGACCGACGCGACATGGGAATACTGGCCATGGAACAGCGGGGCGCCGGGAGCGGTGCGGACATCAAACTTGTAAAGACGGGCCATCGGTTTTTCCTTTCGAGTGGCGGGGTGACCATCCCCATCTAACAAGCCGCGCTTGTATTTGCAAGAGGGTTGTGCAATAATTTATTTGTCCTTTTCCGTGTACAAGCTTACATGGTGGATTGACGACAGGTTATTTTGCGTATAGGAGGCAGAATTGAGCAGTAAGCATCAACATTTCGTCCAGAAGGCCATCGACATCCTGGGCAGTCAGACCGCCCTGGCCAAGGCCCTCGGAATCTCGCAGCAGGGTATCTCTTATCTGCTGCGGCATACCAGCAAGCCGACCGCCGAAATGTCACTGCGGATTGAGAAGGTCACGAAGGGCAAGGTTACCCGGTCTCAGCTACGGCCGGATCTGTATGGCGGCTACAAGAAGAAGCCAAAGAGACCAGACGGCGACAGCACCAGTAATGCGTCACAGTCGTCTGCAGCTGCCGGTGAGGGCGTCACCCAGTAGGCTATCACCCCTACTCACTACCCTCTCCCTCACCGGCAGCGCCCCTTTCAGTGTGGTGAGGACTCATGAAGATGAAGATGATCATGGCGCGGCTGAAAGGCGGCGCCATCATCATGTATGAGCACAGCCAGGAATCCGGTCATGGCCGCTACAGCATCGACGGAAGGCTGCTCACGAAGCGTCAGATTGCAATTCTGAAACAGCGCCACAAGCTGCAGCCGAATGGCGATTTTCTCGACTTCTCAGGTAATGACTTACCGCAATCATGGAGCTTACATGGCGACAAGCGTTGACTGTGGGTTATGTCAGTCCTCCTACCATTATCGCGGCAGAAAAATCTGTGGATTGCATGGGATGTCCACTCCCTTCGCCCGCGCCGATGTGACACTGTGTGGACCTGACGCGCGCGATTTCCGGGCGCTGGGTGAAGGGTCCGACAATGTCAAAAATCGAAAGGCTAAAGAGCCTGGGGCTGACGGCTGAGCAGTTCCAGGTGGTGATGGAGGTTGTAGCAGAGGCGGAATCCTGGAAGGCCGAGCGGCTGGCGAAGGGAGCGGCCCGGCAAGCTCGATACTGGAAGGGGAAGCAACGTCATCTGACGTCACTGACGTCAGTCGCAATAGAGATTCCCTCCAATGTTATACCCCTCAATAGAGGGAAAGAAGAAAAGGAAGGGAAGAACCTCCCTATAGTGGGCGGCGACCCTGACGTCAGTCTGACGTCAGATTTCAAGGCCTTCTGGCAAACCTATCCCAAACGGGCCGGGAACAGCCGCCGCAAAGCCGCCTTTGCCGCCTTCAAGGCAGCGCTCAAGCATACTTCCGCTCAAGAGATCGTTGCCGGGGCTGCCCGTTATGCGGCGTATTGCGATGGGGAAGAAAAGACCGGCACGCCGTTTGTGCAGCAGGCCGGGAATTGGCTCAAAGATCATGCATGGGAGGAAACCTATGAGCGTAGGCAGACGAAACGAGAATTCAGGGAAGCCATCGGCCGGGAGGAAGATGGCGAGTGCAGCGGCGAGGGCTATATTGGCCCGCTATACAGCTGGCGAGAACGCATCGAATGATTTTTTCCTGGAGCTAGTCGGAATCCTTCAGGAGCAGACGCCGATCATGGTCGATATGATCCAAGACCGCTACATGGGGGTCACCGCCAAGCATCCGCACTACATCCCGTCAATCGGTGAAGTGGTGGCGCTGATTGATCACTTCCAGGCCGAGATCGATATCGCGACAGAAAGGGCGCTTAAGGATTACCACAATAGACCCTACACGGGTGATCCTGATGCGCCATGGGCTCCGCAAAAGCGGGGCGAGCCGCGCTATGCCTATCTGCAGCGCAAATATGCTCACCGCATCAAGGTGGAGTACAAATCAACAGAAGGCATGGCATTGCGAAATTACTACCGCGCCAAGGCTGGGCACGAGCCACCGAATTATCCGCATGGGTACTTTTATTTCGAGCCGTCAGCCATCGACATTGCTGTTCAATGGGATCAGGAGAATAAGCGGGAATCCGCGCCCCGACCGCCCTTCCGGCCCTTCCCGAAGCTCTGGGAGGCCTTCGTGGACGAGCCTGACCTCCTGGACCCCCAGAAGAATCTCCTCACCTTCGCCCAATTATTCGATGCCTCGCGCGCCCTGGCGACACGCGGCAAGGATGCGGCGCGCACCATACTGGATCCAGGCCGATGAACATGGCTGACGGTTTATACCAAGTGACCACCAGCTATCTATGCGCCGGGTATGTCATCGAGAACGGCAAGCTGACCGCGTGCGCGCCAATCTTGCGCAAGCGTTTCAGCTATTGGGCAACCATTGCGAGGTTTATCTGTCGATGAAATTCATTCGCAATCCCAAGCCGGTGACGGCGCAGCGTTCACGCGCCCGTCATCTTGCCCACAAGCGCAAGGCCAAGCCCGCCCCGCCGCCGCCCGATGAGGTTTCGCTATTGCTCGATCATCTGATTGAGGCTATGGGACGTTTGTCACCAGGGGCACTTGTCGATTATCTGCAGTGGAGGAAAACCCATGTCGAGAATAGACATCGAGCGCGCCGAGTGGTCGGAGATCCTGAAACTGACAAAACAGCTGATGGGGCAACTTGATGAGTTTATCGACCTTTGCCTCGATGAGGGTGATATCAAGGAGGCCCTACATTGGGCGTCCTTTGAGACCCAGATTAAGGCGCATGTACCGCTGATCGAGGAGCTAGCGCGGCTGCAGGAACTCCACAAGCTCGTGGAGGAGCCGGAATCCGACCACGACAGTTGATCCGTATGCCCCTTGAGATTATTAAGGGCTTATGGGCAGAGAGCGCTGGTATGTGGTGATGACCAGGGCATCGGCAGAATGGCAGACCCATCGCGAGATTCTCACTACCGGCCTGCAATGCTTCTACCCGATGACCGTGGCAACAGGGCGCCGGGGCCGGTGGTCTCAGGGCGTCGTTCGCCCACAATTCCCAGGTTACTTGTTCCTCGGCCTGGGCGAAGGCGAGACGGTTGACCGGGTAAGGCGGCTGACCGGGGTGCGTGACTTCCTGCGGACCGCAGGCTCCATGGTGGTGATGCCCCCGGCTCAGTTGGAAAGGTGTCGAACAGTGTGTGACGAGCGCTTCAAGGACAGCTTCCCGAAGCTGAACAAACAGACCACGGTGAAGCCGGGAGACTGGACCACGATTCCGAGTGGACCTTTCAAGGGCGTGCCGGTCGAGGTCAAGGCGATTGACAAGCGGGGCCGGATCAGCGCATCAATCGGCAACCTGGACGTTACCTTCCAGACTTGTGCTGCACCCTGAAAGTGCACCGCGCTGTGCGAAGCTTGAGCAGGAAAGGCTTGAGACATGGATCGATCCGAGTTCATCACCCTCTATCTGCAACGTGAAGGCCTGCCTGACAGTTGTCGGACGGTCACTGGATTCAAGACCCGTGAATTCGAGCGTATCGCGCTGCCGTGCAACTGCGGACTGCCGGAATGCACCGGCTGGGCCATGGTGCCGCCTTACGATGCCCGTAAGCACGAAAAGGTGTTCGGCATGGGTCAGATGATGGGCCTTGTGTCCTGATGGCGCAGACCTCGCCCACCTGGAAGCTGGTCAATGTGCTCGATGAGCCCGGCGGTAGCCAATGGGTCAACATGTATTACATAGTGCGGATGCGGCCGACACCGCGAGGCACGGTTCTGTTTTTTGCGGATGCCACCCGCACCATGGTGGAAGGGACACCGGACAATCTGGTGCCCGCTTACGACCCGGTGGTTCAGCCTTTGCCTGCCGCTCTTCCAGAGCAGCTGCCTTGGGAGAGCACTTGGAATCCCGAGACCCCTGGTGAGGCGGATTTCGCCGTCCCGCCGGACATCGGTCCACAATAGTGGATCAATGCTAGCCTCATCAGGGACTACCTTTCGCACCGGAGATTCACCTCCCCAGTGCGGAAAGCCCGGCGAGTGAGGCCCTTTTCCTCACCGACCCTCGCTCTTCGCGGTGCGAGAGAGGTGTTCCGGGGACCGAGAGGCCCGGATGGGCATCCTCGCCGGGTGCAATTTCATCACCAGCCCAGAACTGGTGAAACGGCCGGAGCCGGGATCGCTAAAACCCCAGTAAGTGCCCCTCACTTGGGTAAGCCGCACATGCCCCGGTTCCGGCCTAACCCTTCGATCCGCTACCCTGGAGCGCAACGCCAGCAGGTAGGGCTCGAGCCCTGGGGGCGGCCAAATCCCCCGCGTGCATTGGACCGTCTCAGGTTCAGCCGCTCCCAGGGATTTTACTTGAGGTAAACTTATCAATGCCGCGCGGCAAACCCTTCGCGCACAAACGGCCCGGCCGCCCCAAGGGGGCAGTCAGCAAGGTCACCTATGACGTGCGCATGATCGCCCAGGAGTACACCCCGGACGCGGTCAAGCTCCTCTGGAGCATCGCCAACAAGCCCAAGACACCGGCCGTGGCCAAGATCCTGGCTATTCGCGAGATCCTCGACCGGGCGCACGGCAAGTCCATCCAGCCCCTCACCAACGGCACCAATGGCGCGGGCGTCATCGTGGAGCTAATCACTTTTGCAGATGCCCTTAGACGCCCCGCAATTGAGCACCAGCGGCCGGAAGCGGATCACCCTACCCGCAATGGGGTGGACGCCGAGACCGTATCAGGCGCCCCTCTGGGAGTACCTGGAGACGGGCGGCAAGAGGGCGATTGAGGTCGCCCATCGGCGCTGGGGCAAGGATGAGATCGCTCTGCACTGGGCGGCCATGGCGGCGCATCGCCGGGTCGGCAACTACTGGCATTGCCTGCCCGAGTTCGCCCAGGCCAGGAAGGCGATCTGGACGGCGATCAATCCGCACACCGGGCGGCGCCGCATTGACGAGGCTTTCCCGCTCGAATTGCGGGCCAATACCAATGATCATGAGATGTTTCTGCGGCTGCTGAACGGCAGCACCTTTCAGGTCATCGGCTCAGATAATTACGAGACCCTGGTGGGAACCCCGCCAGCGGGAATCGTGTTCAGCGAGTGGGCCAGGGCGAACCCTTCCGCCTGGGCTTATCTGGCACCAATCTTGGTGGAGAATGGCGGCTGGGCGGTCTTTATCACCACACCGCTCGGCCGCAACCACGCCCTGCACACGCTGAACCTGGGGCGCGCGACGCCCGACTGGTTCGCGGAGGTCTCGACGGTCGAGGATTCCGGAGCGATACCTCTCGAGGTTGTAGAAGAGCAACGTCGGGAATATCACCATATCTATGGCGAGGATGCCGGTGACGCACTTATACAACAAGAGTTCTGGTGCTCGTTCGAAGCGGCCATATTGGGTTCGTATTATGGCAAGCTCATCGTCCAGGCCGAACGCCAGGGCCGCATCACCCGAGTGGCGTACGACCCAGCCCTACCTGTCCATACCGCCTGGGATCTCGGTAAGGGCGCAAATATGGCAATCTGGTGCTGGCAGATCACCGGCAATGAGATACGGGTGCTGTGGTCGATCAACGGCGCTCATGATGAGGTGATCCCCGACTGCGTCGCCAAGCTCAACCGCCTGCCGGTCACGACCTGGGGCTATGACTACGTGCCCCATGACGCCAAGGTGCTGGAGCTTGGCACCCGCAAGACCAGGGTCGAGGCATTCGGTGACCTGGGCCGCAAGCCGCAGCTGGTGCCGGAGCACCGGGTCGAGGACGGAATCCATGCCGCAAGGCAGGCGCTGCCGGTGTGCTGGTTCGATGAGGAAGGGTGCCGCGAAGGCCTGGAGGCCTTGCGCCAGTACCGGGCCGCCTGGGACCCGGACAAGCGGGTGTTCCGCAACATCCCTGAGCATGATTTCTCCAGCCACTATGCCGATGCGTTCAGGTATCTGGCGATGTCCTGGCGCCGGATCAAAGCCGATCCGCCGCCGAAGCCCAGGGGCCGGACGATTCACGAAATGACGCTCGATGAGGCGTGGAAGCTCCGCGAGCCCGAGCGGCCGGGCAGGATATAATTCAACTTCTCGAGAGCCGACCAGGATATAATTCCCGGCAACCCAATCCGAAAAATCCGGGTTCTTGGCAACCAGGGACGAAAATCGCATGTACGACGACAACCCCAACAACGAGCCATCGGCTCCGAAGAACAGCGCTGACCTGCAGCGCAA
>Ga0207701_10003771_pt1 | contig 15500 bp, 13 predicted proteins | sample KBSSwiSSwithPhiX_FD_184294 | JGI IMG/M metagenome (GOLD analysis project Ga0207701, IMG submission 184294) | Switchgrass rhizosphere bulk soil microbial communities from Kellogg Biological Station, Michigan, USA, with PhiX - S5 (SPAdes) (version 2) | ecosystem: Environmental > Terrestrial >... | reverse complement strand
CACTCCGTAAATGACGTGCCGGCCGAATTCCTCGATCTGCATCACGGAAAGGATCGACTGCAGCAGCGTGATCAGGATGACGCCTGCAACGGTTCCGAGATAGTTGCCCCGCCCGCCGAGGATCGACGTTCCGCCGAGAACCACGGCCGCGATCGCGGGCAGCAGGTAAGGGTCACCCATGGCCTGCGCAGCCTTGCTGGCGTAACCGGCGAGCAGCACGCCGCCGAACGCCGACAGGCCACCGGCGATCGCGAACGCCGCGATGACGACCGCGCCGGTGCGCGCGCCCGAGAGATACGCGGCACGCTCGCGGTTGCCGATCGCATAGACCGTGCGGCCGAACGTCGTGCGCGTGAGCAGGAATACCGCGACGGCGCCCACGACGGCCCACACGACGAGCGCATTCGGGATCCCGAGCAGCGTGTCGCCGGTCGCGAGAAAGCGCATCGCCGGCGACGACGATGCCTGCGGCGAGAAGCCGCCGGTGTGCACGACCATGAGTCCCTGCGCGACCGCATTCACCGCGAGCGTGACGACCATCGATGGGAGACGCAGCAACGCAACGCCGGCGCCGTTGACGAGTCCGAGCAGCACGCCACACGCCACGCCGAACGGAATCGCCATCGCCTCGCCCAGCGGCCCCCAGCCCGTCGCAGCCGTGGCCATCATGCCGCCGACGGCCACGACCCAAGGCACGGACAAGTCGATCTGTCCCAGCAGGATCACGACCATCGCTCCCGTAGCGATCACCCCCAGGAACGATGCCACCTTGAGCTGCTGCAACAGGTACTCGGGCGACAGGAAGCTTCGCGAATAGAAGCTCCCGACGAGAAGAACCAGCACTATGCACCCGAACGCCCAGGCTACGGCGGGATCGATGCGTCGACGCAAGCCGGCAGCGACACTCATTGCGGCGCGTCAGCCGAACAGCTCGAGGCGATTGCGAATCCGCAGCAACCGCAGCGATCCGAGACACACCGCCGCCATCAGCACCACGCCCTGGAACAGCGGCTGCCACAAAGGCTCCACGTTGAACACGAAGAGCAAGTCGCCAATCGTTCGAAACATGAGGGCACCGAAGATCGCGCCGATCGCGCTGCCCGAGCCACCAAACAGCGACACGCCGCCAAGTACGACTGCGGCGATCGAATACAGCGTGTACGTGCCGCCATTGGCGACCGACGCTTCCCCCGAGTAAGTGACGAATGTGACGAACAGCCCCGCCACCGAAGCGAGCAACCCCGAAAGGGTATAGGCCACGAACTTGGCGCGACGAACGGGAACGCCGGACATGTAGGCCGCGACTTCGGAGGACCCGACCGCATAGACGGCGCGGCCGATGACCGAGCGCTGGAACGGCCACCACACGAGCGCGACCAACGCGACCAGCAGTAGCAGGCTTGCCGGAAGTCCGCCGGCGAGTTGCCCTGTCAGCGCGTCGGCCAGCGTGGCATTGACGTCGCCCCCCGGAACGGGCCGCAGCGCGAGTGCGGCCCCGTAGTAGATTGCGCCCGTAGCGATGGTGGTCACGATCGGCTGCAGCCTTCCGAAGATCACGATCATCGCGTTGATCGCGCCGCACAGCGCGCCGACCGCAAGCACGGCGAGCACACCGAGCGCCGTGGACATCGGCGTGCCGACCACGATTTGCGACGCGAGGCAGTTCGCGAGCACCATCACCATGCCGACCGAAAGATCGATGCCGGAGGTGAGCACGACGATCGTCTGCGCCATCGCGACGATCGCGAGGATCACTCCTTTGTTGGCCGCGGTCTGCGCGACATTCGCATTCAGCCCCGCCGAGTGGTTCACTACGTAAAGCGCGAACATTGCGACGAAGGCGACGAAGGCGAAGAGGGTGCCCATGTTCTCGCGCAGCCAATAGCGGGCATCGCCGCTCATGTCGGAAGCTCCGTTTCGGTTCCCAGGTTCAGCGCGCTGCTGACGAGCGCATGCTCGGTAATTGCGGGACCCGCGAGCTCACGGCGGATCGTGCCATCGACCATTACCAGCACCCGGTCGCAGCACCCGACCAGCTCGTCGACATCGGTCGAATAGAACAGGATCGCCGCGCCCGCCTGCGCGAGCTCTCGCAAGAGCTCGTAGATCTCCTGCTTGGTGCCGACGTCGATGCCGCGCGTCGGATCGTTCAAAAGCAGGATTCGCGGCGACACCATCAGCCATTTGCCGATGACGAGCTTCTGCTGATTTCCACCGGACAGCGAGCCGGCCGGCACGTAGAAGCCATCGGTACGGATCGCGAGGCGTTGCACGATGCGCTCGACCGCCTTGCCTTCCGCCGGACGATTCACGATGCCCCAGCGCGACAGCCTGTCTTGCGCCGCGAACGCGAGGTTGTCGCGCACGGACATCGGAAGCATGAGGCCCTCGGACTTGCGATCCTCGGGGATGAGCGCCATCCCGATGTCCTTGCGCTTCGCCACGCTCGGGCTCGCGATCGCCACAGGTGCCCCATCGATCGAAACTTCGCCCGTCGTGCCGCGAAGCACGCCGAACAACGCAAGCAGCAACTCCCGTTGCCCCTGTCCGTCGAGACCGCCGAGGCCCACGACCTCGCCGGCGTGCACCTTGAACGAGATGTTGCGGAGGCGCTCGTCCCAGCCCAAGCGAGAAGCCGTGAGACGCGGCGGCGCATCGCTTGGCGTGCGCGCCGGGCGCGTCGGGAACTCGCCGGCGAGATCGCGTCCGATCATGAGCTCGATGATCTCGCTGTCCGACTTCGCTCCGGCCACGTAGCTCGCCACGCTGCGGCCGTTGCGGAACACGGTGCACTCGTCGGCCAGCTCGGCGATCTCGTGCATGCGGTGCGAGATGTAGACGAGCGCGAGACCCTCGGAGCGCAGCCGCTTCAATACGCCGTAGATCTTGCTCACGTCGGCGGCAGTCAGTGCGGACGTTGCCTCGTCGAGGATCAGGATTCGCGGCTTGCGCGCAAGCGCTTTCGCGATCTCGACCATCTGCCGTCGCGACAGCGGCAGGTCTTTCACCAGTGCAGACGGATGGATGTTGTCCGCCCCGGCGCGCGCGAGTGCTTCCTCCGCAAGGCGACGTTGCGCCCTCCGGTCGATGAGCCCGAAGCGGCGCGGTGGATTGCTGATGGCGATGTTGTCGGCCACCGACAGGTCCGGGATCAGCGAGAGTTCCTGGAAGATGCAGCTGATGCCAACCGCTTGCGCATCCGCAGGTGAATCGAACGCGACCGGTTTGCCGTCGAGCAGCATGTCGCCGTCGTCGGGCGCGACCACGCCGGCCATGATCTTGATCAGCGTCGACTTGCCGGCGCCGTTCTCGCCGAGCACCGCATGGATGCGCCCGGCCTGGATCGTGAGATCGGCGTCCTGCAGTGCGCGCACGCCGCCATAGCGCTTGGAGACACCTCGCATTTCGAACAGCGGCATCGACGGGGACGGGGGCGGCTCGGCCGCCCCCGCGCGCGGAGTCACTTCACGTTCGCTTCGGTCTGCCCCATGATCTCCTGCGCCGTGAAGTTGATGCCGCAGGTCGGGAACGCGTTGCCGACGAAGAAGTTGTCGTTCTGAGCTGGGTAATAGTCATTCCCCTCCTTCATGCTGGGGAACTCGGCTTTCGCGAGCGGCAGCTTCACCGACTGCGGAACCACCTTGCCTTCCAGCGCCGCGATCGCCGTCTTGATCGCCACCGCAACCTGCGCCGGTCCGGTCCCCGCCGAGGCGCACTTGAGACCCTGCGCGCCGAACTTGCCGCAGAACTTGCGAAAGCCGTTTTCCGTTTCGCCGCCGAACGGCACGAACGGATGCTTGGCGTCGATCATCGCCTGCACCACCCCGGTGTCGCCGCCTTGCGCGGTTATCCCGTCGAACTTCTTGTGCACGGCGATGGCGTCGGCGGTCACCTTTTGCGCGGTGGGGTCGTCCCACTTGCCGATCACCTCTACCACTTCCCACTTCTTTCCGGAGGCTTTGAACACCTCATGGATTCCCTCGTGCCGATCGCGATCGACCGACGTACCCGAGACACCGCGCACTTCGAGCACCTTGCCCCCGTTCGGCACGTTCTTCACGAGCCAGTCGGCCCAGTACTTGCCGAGCCCTTTCTGGTCGACGTTGACGTTGATCGCTTCCTCGGTGTCGAGGATGTTGTCGAACGCGACCAGCACGACCCCGGCATCGTTGGCGCGCTTGATGACAGGCTTGAACGCCGCCGGGTTCTGCGCGTTGACCACGATCGCGTCGTAGCCGGAGTCGATGAAGTTGTTGATCGCCGCAATCTGCGCGGCGACGTCCTCGCCGGTGGAAACGACCTTGAATTCCTTCAACTTCGCGGCGACCTCGGGCTGCGCCGCATAGGCCTTCGCGGTCTTGATCATCTGAATCCGCCAGGTGTTGGCAATGTATCCGTTGGCGAGCGCGATACGGTAGGGTCCCTTTTTCGCCGGATACTGGAACAGCTTCGTGCTGCTCGCCCACGGCTCGAAGCACTTCGGGTCGGAGTTGGGAGCTGTCACCACCTTCGGTGGCGCTGCGGTTGCGAATCCCGCGGCGAACACCACGGTTACCGCAATGGCGATACGAGTACGGTAGAACATCGGAGCCTCCTTGTCCTGGATTTACCAGCACTGGCGGCCGGCGCGACCGGCCGCCCTCGCAGCTCGCGTCGGATTCTGGGAGACCGCGCGTTCGACGTCCGAGCAGGTCGCGTGAGGATACAGAGGGTCGCGCGATCCGACAAACCAAGGCAGCGCCACGCCGATAGCTGCTTCCCGACAGCGCCTGCGAGCCAGGGGTAGTGGGTTCCTTATGACCATCTATATTATTGACAATATCATTGACGGTAGTACGATGAGGCTCAGGAGACTGTTGTTGCGGGCGATCGAAGAGCAAGACGAAGGCGACCTTCCTCTCGCTGAGATCTCTTCAGCGGTCGGCGCCCAGGCGCGCTACTGGCAACAACTTCGTCGATCATGTTGTTGGCAATACAACTATCCTGGCCGCAGGGGCCTAAGACATAGGTAACGCGCTCGCGCTGAACGGGTCGTCGAGGGCCTGCGAAGCCTTTTGCCCCAGACCGCCGGCAGTCGCATCCTCCGTTTCGATCCTGTTCCACAACTCGCGCACGAGCCGCATCAGCGTCTGCGCTTCGTCCCAACGGTCGGATAGCTCGTAGCCCACAGCGACTGATACCCGAGCAATCTCTGCATGAGGCCCGTTACCCCGGCTTTCCGAAGAAACGTGGCACGTAAAGCACGAAATCGGCCCAGTACGTGACCACCAGGAGCGTGAACAAGAGGGGTATGTAGAAGGGCAGGACGGCGCGCGAAATCTGCGCGAGGCTGATCTTTGCGATGTCCATCATGATGAACAGGATCACGCCGAATGGCGGAGTCAGCGTGCCGATCAGGAGATTCACCACCAGGATGATGCCGAAGTGCACCGGATCGATGCCGAGCGCAACCACCAGCGGGAACAGCGTCGGCGTGGCGATCAGCAGGATCGCCGTCGTCTCCATGAAGCAACCGATGATCAGGAGCGCGACATTGATGATCGCGAGGATAACGAACTTGTTATCGGACAACGACATCATGAAGGCAGCGAGTTTCATCGGCGCTTGCGAGGTCGCCACGATCCAGCCGAACGGAACGGCGCACGCGATGATGAAGACCAGCACGCCGCAGGTGACGAGCGTCTCGCGCGCCGCACCAACGACGTCGCGAATCGTCAGCTCGCGCTGCAGAAACCCGAGCCCCGCGGCGTAGACGACCGTCAGCGCCCCTAGCTCGGTGGGGGTCGCGACGCCGAGCAGCAGGCCCAGGGTAAGCAGGATCGGCGCGGCCAGTGCCGGCAGTGCCCGGACGAAGCTCTTCCCGAGGCGCGGAAACGACATCGGCTCGGTCGGCGGCGCCTTCACGCGGCCGGTGCGCACCATCCAGTAGATCATCGCCATCAGCGCGACGCCCATCAATATGCCGGGCAGGAAACCGGCGAGGAACATATCGGCGACCGACGCCTGCACCATGACGGCGTATACGACCATGATCACCGAGGGCGGGATGATCGGCCCGATGATCGCCGAGGCGGCGCTGACGGCAGCGGCAAACGCCGGATCAAAGCCTTCCTTGCGCATGGCGTTGACCTCGACCACGCCGAGTCCCGCGGCATCCGCCTGCGCGACGCCGCTCATCCCGGCGAAGATCATGCTGGCGAGGACGTTCACATGGGCGAGCCCGCCGCGGACGTGCCCGACGAGCGCTGTCGCAAACGCGAAGATGCGGTCCGCGATACCTGCCCGATTGAGCAGGTGGCCCGCCAGCACGAATAGTGGAATGGCGATCAGCACGAAGCTGTCGAGTCCGGTGCCCATGCGCTGCACGACGATGGACAGCGGAATCGGCTGCGTGAGCGCGATGGTGGCGATCGCCGACAGTCCCATGGCAAAGGCCACCGGCACCTCGATCGCGACCAGGACCGCGAAAAGGCCGAACAGCAGCAGGAGCGTCATACCGAAACGATCGGCGACACGCTCTGTTTCGGCCTGCGCACGGTGGTGGTCAGCTCGCACGCGATCAGATAGATCGTCGTGAATGCCATGGACACTGCCGAAACCGTGAGCGGGAGCGAGTAGAACCAGCTTCGAGGCAACTCGACAGGGAGCGAGATCGTGCGCGACCGTCCCTCCACTTCCATGACCTTGACGCCTTGCACGACGAGGACGACGAGCGTCAGCAGCACCAGCACCCAAACCAGCGTGCGTAGCCCGGCGGCCACGCGCGGCGGCAGATGGCTCCCGAAGGTTGCGATGAGGATGTGCTGGCCGCGTTTCAGGCCAAGGCTGGCGCCGACGAAGACCATCCAGATGAAGGCGTAGGTGGCCGACTCTTCGACCCACGCGATCGGTCGCCCCAGCACGTAGCGCGTGAAAACCTGGACCGTGATCGCAGCGACAATCAGCAGTATGAGGCCGATCCCGAAAGCCTGCTCAACCGCGCCGATGCGGTCGAGCAGGCGCTTGTAGTGCGCGAGCATCGACGATCAGAGCTTCTGGATCTGGTCCCACAGACCCGGCGCCCACGCGCCGTCTTTCTCCATCTTGGCCACGCCTTCCTTCGCCCGCTGCTGGATCGGTGCCTTGTCGATTGCGGTGACCTTGGCGCCTTCGGCGGCCATCTTGCGCACGACGTCCTCGGTCTCCGCCTGTGCGGCCTTGCGCGTGTTCGCAACCGCCTCGACCGCGCAATCCGTCATGAGCTTCTGGATGTCGGCCGGCAGCGCGGTGAAGGTCTTCTCGTTCACGGTGATGTGCGCGGAGGACATCAGGTGGTCGGTGCGGATCACGTTGGTGGCCGCTTCGTGGAACTTGGCCGCGTATGCCGACGAGATGGGACCTTCGGCCGCCTCGACTACGCCGGTCTTGAGGCCCAGGTAGATCTCGCCCCAGGCAAGGCGCGACGGCCGCGTGCCGAGCGTCTCCCACAGCGTGAGATAAGTCTTGATCTCGGGCACCCGCATCTTCACGCCGTTGAGGTCGTTCAGCGTACCGACGGGCTTTTTCGAGAACAAGATGCGGGGCTGCGTGGGCGCAGCGGCGAGGATGCGCAATCCCTGCTCCTTGCGCAGCTTCTCGGACATGGCGGCATAGGTGGGGCTGTCCAGAAACTTCTGCATGTGATCAGCGTCCCGGAAGGTGAAGCCCCAGGCGAGGATCGCATAGTCCTTCACCCAATTTGCGTACCAGTCGAGCACGTCGCCGTAGATGTGCACCGACCCTTGCATCGTCTGCTCGATGACCTGCACGTCGCTGCCGAGCTGCTCGCCCTGGATGAAGTTGATCTTGACCTTGCCGCCGGCCTTGTCGTTCACGCATGCCGTGAAGCGCAGGTTCTGGCGGTCGAGAATGGACCCGATCGCGTCGGAGCCGCCGAAGGTGAGCGTGGTTTGCGCGCGCACCGGCACTGCCAGAAGCAGCGCCGTGAGCAGCGCCGTGCGGGTCACTGTGTGAATCATGAGTCCTCCTCGGAGTGTCGGGTCAGGTGGAGAGTGCGCGCGGCGCGGTGGGGGGCGCGTCGAAGTAGCGGTGCTCGAGCACCGTCTGGTTTTCGTAGATCGAACCCTGGTTCAAGGCCGGCGGGTAGGGCATGCGGATGGGACAGGGCACGGTACGGGGAACCACCGTAGGAGATCCGACGAGAAGGCGGGCGTTGAAGTCGGCCCAATCGGCGATGCCGAGCAGCGGAAAAGCGTCGCCGGCCGTGAACTCGTACAACAGCAGATTGCGTGATTGCGCCGAGCGGTTCTGCGCCGAGCCGTGCACCGCGCGCACGTGATGGAACGAGCACGACCCCGCAGGTGCGATCAACGGGATGGCGGAAGCGAAGTCCAGGCGGTCGCGCGCCGGGTCCATCGCGCCGCAGAATCGGCCATCGGGACCGTGATGATCGAACGTCGGTCCGCGGTGGCTGCCGGGCAGCACGAGGACAGGTCCGTTCTCCTCCGTCGCGTCGTCGAGGAGGACGCCGACGGCCAGCACATCGTCGTTGGTGTGCGGATAGAACGCCCAGTCCTGGTGCCACTCGACGGGCGACCCGTACTCCGGCGACTTGAGATTGAGCTTCGAGCCGTGGAGCCGGACGCCGCTCGGGCCGAGCAGGGCGGACAGCACATCGAGCAGTGCAGGCGTGCGCATGAATTCGGCGAACACGGGGTGAACGAGGTGCGGCTTCTTGATCCGCCGCACGCGCGGCTCCGTCATCGAGTGCGTGGGCTCGAGGTCGTATACCTCATCGTGCGTCGTGACGTTTCGGGCGCGCTCGATGAGCTCCGCCAGCACCTGCTTCATCCGCCGGCGCGTGACTTCATCCAGCAATCCTTCGACGACGATGACGCCGTCGCGGCGATAGCGTTCGATCGCGTCGCGGTCGAGGCCTGACATGGGTTTCCTCCTTGCTTCCCGAAAGGCGCCGTGCATAATGCAAGCTGCGATGGAAGCGCTTCCATCCAGCCGGCGATGATCCTCCGGTCCGCGCGCCGCTGTCAAGCTCGCTACTCAACTCCACTCCGCGATGTCTGCCGCAAACCGACCGACTGCCTCAGCCCCCAACCCCGCGCGGATGGAGGACGTCGCGCGGGCCGCGGGCGTCTCGCTGGTCACGGTATCGCGCGCCATCAACACGCCGGAAATGCTCGCGCCCGCCACGCTTGCGACGGTGCGCTCCGCGATCCAGCGGCTGCGCTATGTTCCCAACCTCACTGCGGGAAGTCTCGCCTCCAATCGCTCGCACATCATCGCCGCGATCGTTCCCACGATCGCCAATTCGATCTTTTCCGACACCATCGACGGGCTCGCGCAGGCCCTGGTTTCGCAGCGGTACCAACTCCTGCTCGGCCAGACGCAGTACCGGGAAGAGGAGGAAGCGCGACTCATCGGCGCCTTCCTCGGCCGACGGGTCGACGGCCTCGTGTTGACCGGAATCAGGCATGCGAAGGGTGTGCGCGCACGACTGAAGCGCGCTGGAATTCCAGTTGTCGAAACATGGGACCTTACGCCGCGCCCCATACACATGGTCGTCGGCTTCTCCAATCATGCTGCCGGGCACGCGGCTGCCCGTTACCTGGCCGGCAAAGGCTACGACTCCCTCGGCTTTGTAGGAGGCCATGACGATCGTTCCGCAGCGCGACTGGAAGGGTTTCGCGCGGGCGCGCGGGAATGTGGCATCTCACGCCTGCTCGTGGAAATCGTGCCTTCACCCTCGTCGATCACCGATGGCGGTCGGGCGCTGGGCGCGCTGTGCAAGTCCGCGCATCCGCGTGCGGTCTTTTGCACGAACGACATGCTCGCGGCGGGAGCTCTGTTCGAGTGCCAGCGTCGGGGTTTCCCGGTACCCCAACGCGTTGCGCTGATGGGGTTCGCGGACCTGCCGATCGCCGCGGGCACCGAACCGCCCCTCACGTCCGTGCAGGTGCGTTCGACCGAGATGGGCCAGCGCGCCGGCGCGCTTCTGCTGTCGCGGTTACGCGGGGAGCCGGATGCGGAACGCATCGTCGATCTCGGGTTCTCCGTCGTGGAGCGCGCCAGCGCGTGACGGCCCGAGGCAACGCTTCCAGGCGCCAACACTACTCGGCCTTGATCCCCGCGGCCTTGACCACCTGGCCGTACTTCGCGAGGTCGCCGTTCATTTGCTCCGTGAACTGCTCCGGAGTGCCCGGGGTGGCGGTGATACCCATGCCCGCGAGCTTCTCGACCACCTCGGGGTCCTTGAGTGCCGCGTTGAGCTCGCGATTCAGCCGCTCGATGATCGCGCGAGGCGTCTTCGCTGGCGCCAGGATGCCGACCCACGAGCTCACGTCGAAATCGCGCACTCCCGACTCGATGAAGGTTGGTGTGTTGGGCAGCGACGGGGAGCGCGTGCTGCTGGACACGGCGATGGGAACCAGCTTGCCCGACTTCAGATGCGGCATCGCGCCGGCGACAGCAGTGAACACCAGCGGGATGTTGCCGCCGAGGGCGTCGCCCATTGCCTGCCCGCCGCCCTTGTAGGGTATGTGCACGAGGTTGGCGCCTGTACGCTGATTGAGGAGCTCACCCGCGATGTGCGGCGTGCCGCCCACGCCCGACGTGCCGTACGCCACACCCTTGGGCTCCTTCTTCGAAACGGCGATCAGCTCCTGCAGGGTTTTCGCTGGAAAGGCCGGGTTCGCGACGATGATGAGCGTTGCATCGCCGATCTTGCCCACCGGGGCGAAGTCTTTCAGCGTATTGAACGGCACGGACGCGAACACGAACGGATTGATAACCATGGTCCCGTCGAAGGCGAGCACCAGCGTGTAGCCGTCGGGCGCGGCAGTTGCGACCGATTGGGTGCCGATGTTGCCCGACGCGCCCGGCTTGTTCTCGACGAAGACCTGTTGGCCCAGACGCTTCGACAAGGCTTCGGCGATCACCCGACCGCTGGTATCGGTCACTCCTCCGGGGGCGAACGGTACGACGAGGCGAATCGGACGCTCCGGGTAGCTGCCTTGGGAGAGGCCGGCAAGCGGCCACACGAAAGCGGACACCAGGACGGCAGCGGCAGACAGCAAGCGCGACGCTCTCATTGCATTGCTCCTCGTTTTTTTGACGACGCTTCCGGTCAGTCCTCGTGCGTCCGATCGAATTCCCAGACGTCCTCGAATCCCATGAGCTTGGTGAGGTCCGCGAAGTCCTGGAGAGGCACCGCCACCCCGGCTGACGACCCCGTGTCCCTGAAGTGCGCGTACACGCCGGACATCGCGCGCAGCGCGGCCAGCAGCGCGGTGACAGGAAAGATAGCGAGGCGGAATCCCAGCGCCTGCAGCTCTTCACGGGAGAGCAGCGGGGTGCGGCCCTTCTCGACCATGTTCGCGACCAGCGGCAAGTCGAACGCCCGCCCAATGGTACGCATCTCCTCTTCGGACTCGGGCGACTCCACGAACAGCACGTCGGCTCCAGCCTTCGCGTAGGCTTCGGCGCGCCGCAGCGCCTCGTCGAGGCCGAGCGTGGTGCGCGCGTCGGTGCGCGCGATGACGAGAAAGTCCGCCGATCGCCGCGACTCGACCGCCACGCGGATCTTCTTGATCATGTCCTCGGCCGGGATCACGCGCCGACCGGGCGTGTGCCCGCACTTCTTGGGGAACTCCTGATCCTCGAGCTGGATCGCGGATGCGCCCGCTTCTTCGTAGCCGCGCACGGTGTGCCGGACGTTGAGCAAGCCTCCGTAGCCGGTGTCGCCGTCGGCGATCAGCGGCGCCGCGGCCTGCGCCGTCATGGCTTTGACGCGCCCGACCATGTCGGTATAGGTCGCGAGCCCCGCATCAGGCAGGCCCAGGTGCGAAGCGACCGTCCCGAAGCCGGTCATGTACAGAGCGTCGAAGCCGAACTGGTTCGCGCAGCGCAGCGACACCATGTCGAATACGCCGGGCGCGACGACGAGTTGCTTCTGGCCGAGGCGCTTGCGAAGGTCTGGGGTGGACATGACGAGGCCTCGTGCGGGTTGCCGGCGCAGGCGGATCGACTCCGGCGGAAGCGTGAGCTTAGCGCACGGGTGAGCGCGAGGCGAGGGCGGTCGGCCTTGCGAGCCCGGAAGCAATCGCTAAGGGCGCTTGAGCTTGCTGCTGCCCTGGGGCATGTCCGGCGCCGGACCGACATAGCGTCCGCGTGGACGGATGACCTGCGCCACACTCAACTGCTCCAGGCTGTGCGCCAACAGTCCGACGCTGCGCGCAGTCGCGAACAGCCCGAAGGCCGCATCGTCGGGCAATCGCTGGTGCGCGACCAGGGCGGCCAGGGCCACGTCGATGTTGGGCTGCAGGCCAGTCAGGTTCGTCACCTTCCGGATGAAGCGCGCAATCACGTCGCTGGGTTCGAACAGGAGGAGCAGGGCGGCCGCACGCGGATCGCCGTCCGGATAGAGGTGATGGCCGAATCCTGGCAAGGGCAAACCGGTCGAGAGGTAGTGGGCCACGACTTTATCCTCGCCGAGGCGTTCCACTTCGCTGAATAGCGCCTGGACGCGGCGCGACGCATCGCCATGCAAGGGGCCCGACAGCGTGGCCAACCCCGCCAGAAGGCAAGCCGGCAGAGACGCACCGCTGGACGCCGTGATGCGCGCGACGAAGGCGGAGCTGGTCAACTCGTGGTCGACCAGCAAGACCATGGCCGTTCGCAGCAGGTCAGCCGCCCGGATTGATTGTTTCCAGCCTTGCGCAAAGCGCAGATGCAGGGGTTGCCGCCCCTGCTGGGCGCCGAATGCCATCGCCAACTGACCCACCAAACCTTGGCACTCGCTGTGCAGGACACGGGTCAGCCGACCATGGGTGGAATGCCCGGCAGCTGTCAACCTGGCCAAGGCATTGAAAGCAGCGAACCGTCCCGGCTTGCCTGCGCGGATCGTCGTCGACGACGAGAAGTCGACCGGTCGCTCGGCATCCCATAGCAGCTGGGCAACTTCCTCCAGAGTTGCCGACTTCGCCAAAGTCACGGCATCACGGCCACGGTAGTAGGGGCGTCCGTGAGAGAACGAGCTGAGGGCCGTTGGAACGCTCGGCTCCGAACCGAACAGCGTGTTCGCGGCGAGGGTCTCGTGCTTGCGGCCGGCCTGCTTGCGTTTGGCCAAACCAGCGACATCCTCGGCGCGGTAGAGGCTGCGGCGACTGTCAGACGGATCGGGCGCGACTTCCAGCTTGCCTCTGCTCACGTAGGCGTACACCGTTTGCGGGCGCACCGCGAGGAGCTTGCACACCTCGTTCATCGGGATCCAGGAACTCATGTCGGACGTCAGTAAGTAGATATATTGATTTTATACATCAAGATTGACGTTAGGATCAATATTTTTCTAACATGCGCACACGCCTACGACAGCCGCATTGGACGAATAAACATGCAACACCAGGTCCTGCAACTCAATCCGATCCTGATTCCTGCGATCAACGACAAGCTCGCGGCGCTCTACACCGTCCACAGGTACTTCGAGGCAACCGACCACGAAGCCTGGCTGCGTCAACATGGCGCATCCATCGATGCCGTGATCACCGGCGGGCACACCGGCATTTCGCGGGCGATGCTGGAACAGTTGCCCAGCCTCAAGGTGGTGGCCATCAACGGCGTCGGCACCGATGCAGTTGATCTCGGGTACTGCCGCGGCCGCGGCCTGCCCGTCACTGCAACCCTGGGGGCACTGACCGAAGACGTGGCCGATCTGGCGATCGGCTTGCTGATCGCTGCGTGCCGGAACCTGTGTGTTGGCGATCGCTTCGTGCGTGACGGGCAATGGGAACTGAACCCGCAGCCCAGTGCCATCCCGCTCGCCCGCCGATTCAGCGGCATGCGCGTTGGCATCGTCGGGATGGGGCGGGTGGGCCGCGCCGTCGCGACTCGGGCTGCGGCCTTCGGTTGCCCGATCAGTTATACCGACCTGCGCGCCATGGACGACATCGCGCACCGATTCGTGCCTGACCTCCTGCAACTCGCACGTGACTCCGATGCGCTGGTGCTGTGCGCGGCGGCGGACAAAGCCGAAGGGATCGTCGATGCGACCGTGCTCGAAGCTCTCGGCCCACGCGGCTTCCTGGTCAATGTCGCGCGCGGCCGTCTGATCAACGAAGCCGATCTGTCAGAGGCGCTCACCGCCGGCCGCATTGCCGGTGCGGGCCTGGACGTTTTCGTCGACGAGCCCCGCGTTCCCCTGGCGTTGCGCCAGTCGGATCGCGTGACTCTCCAGGCCCATCGCGCCAGTGCCACCTGGGAGACCCGGACCGCCATGGGCGAGATGGTGCTCGACGGCATCGTGCAGGCCCTGGCGGGCGAACGCCCGACAATGAGCCTTACCACTTAGCCCCAATGCGAGGAGACTTCCCTTGACTTCAACCATCGCCAAGAAGATCGCCCTGATTACCGGCGCGGGCAGCGGCATCGGTCGCACCGTGGCCCTCGGCCTGCTGAACGACGGCTGGGCTGTCGTGCTGGCCGGCCGTCGCGCGGAGCCTTTGCAAGCACTGGCGGCCGAGGCCGCGGCGCGTGGCCAGATGACGATGGCCGTCCCCACGGATGTGACCGACCCCCAAAGCGTGCAGGCGCTGTTCGACGCCATCGAGCGCGCCTTTGGCCGACTGGATCTTCTGTTCAACAACGCCGGCGTGAACGCGCCGGCGGTGCCGATGGACGAGTTGCCCCTGGACAAGTGGTTCAGCGTGCTGAATACCAATGTGTCTGGCGTGTTCCTGTGCGCTCGCGCGGCCTTCGGATTGATGCGACGCCAGTCGCCGCAAGGGGGGCGCATCATCAACAACGGCTCGGTCTCGGCGCACACGCCGCGCCCCTTCACGGCGCCCTATACCGCCAGCAAGCACGCGGTGACAGGCCTCACCAAGGCCCTGGCGCTCGATGGGCGTGCGTTCAACATCGTTGCCAGTCAGATCGACATCGGCAACGCACTGACCGAGTTGTCCGAACGCATGACGCGCGGTGTACTGCAGGCCAACGGCACCGTCGCGCCGGAACCCATGATGGATGCGCAGCACGTCGCAGATGCAGTGCGTCACATCGCCGCGATGCCGCTCAGCGCCAACGTGCTGAACATGACCGTCATGGCCAGCGCCATGCCTTACGTCGGGCGTGGCTGAAGAGCCGCCTGACGATCAACCCGATAAGGAGACTTCCATGCAGATCAAATCCCTGCTCAAGATTCTTGCAGTCTCAGCCGGCCTGGCCGTGGTGCCGACATTGGCATCGGCCCAAGCCTACCCAACCAAGGCCATCAAGATCATCGTGCCTGCGCCGCCAGGCGGTGCGATCGACGCGATTGCCCGCGTCGTCGGAGACAAGCTCCAGGTGTCGATGGGGCAGCCCGTGGTCATCGAAAACCGGCCTGGCGCATCCAATAACCTCGGCACGGACCTGCTCGCCAAGGCAGCACCGGACGGCTACACCATCGGCATCGTGGGTGGCAGCCACAACATCAACAAGTTCCTGTTCAAGAACCTGGGCTGGGATCCGGA
>Ga0207701_10003770_pt1 | contig 15501 bp, 11 predicted proteins | sample KBSSwiSSwithPhiX_FD_184294 | JGI IMG/M metagenome (GOLD analysis project Ga0207701, IMG submission 184294) | Switchgrass rhizosphere bulk soil microbial communities from Kellogg Biological Station, Michigan, USA, with PhiX - S5 (SPAdes) (version 2) | ecosystem: Environmental > Terrestrial >... | reverse complement strand
TTTGAGCCTAACGTTGGATGCAAGCAGCCGCTCCTGGTTGGCGAGCTCGAACTGCCGCGCCTGCAGCTCTCGCTGGGCTACTGCTATGCGCGCTCCGCGGCGGCCGCCGAGTTCGAGCGGCACCATCAGTTCTGCCATTTGTCCGTTGTCAGAACCGTTGATCTGCTGGCTGCCGGATGCATCAAGTTTAGGATTTGCCCTAAGGCCTGCCTGCCTCGTCATTGCACGTGCGGCATCGATCTCACTGCGCAGCGCCTGTAACTCGCCGTTGTTTTCGAGAGCAATTTGGACAGCCCGGTCAGAGCTTATTCCGTTCACCTGATCAATATACCTGGACGGCGTCGATATCGGCGTCGGCGCCTGTGACGCGCTGCGGTGGCTAAAACAGGCGATCGTCATGATCGTCGCTAGGCTGAGTAGAATTGTGTTTCTGTCGATCGACATTACTATCCCTGATGCCCTCGCAACTCTCGCTCTCGTATCCAGTAAAAAACGACAGGCGTCACTATCAGCACGTGCAGCAGGCTCGAAACCATCCCGCCCAGGACCGGTGAGGCCAGCGGCTTCATGATCTCGGAACCCGTGCTGGCACTCCACATGATCGGGAGGAGTCCTGCCACCACGGTCGACACGGTCATAACCTTTGGACGCAGACGGAGCAATGCACCGTCCACAACGGCTTCCAATAACTCTTTGCGGGTCAGCGCCCGATCCAGTCCAGATGTCTTTTTATGCACCGCCTCGTTCAGGTAAATGACCATCACAATGGCGGTCTGTACGGCTGTCCCGAAGAGAGCTATAAAACCGACCCAAACCGCGACCGAAAAGTTATAACCGAGCAGCCAGATCAAGAAGACGCCGCCTGTCAGTGCGAACGGGACGGCGAGCAAAACGTGGGCTGCCTCGAGCACAGAATGATAGGTCATGTAGAGAAGCCCGAAGATGATAAGCAGAACTACGGGAACCACAAGAAGAAGGCGGCTTCGTGCCCGCTGCTGGTTCTCGTACTGCCCGCTCCATGTGATGAAGTACCCGGTCGGAAGCTGGACATTTTTCGCGATAGCGGTCTTTGCCTCGTCAACAAAACTGCCGACGTCCCGATCGCGGACGTTGAGCAGAACAGTGCCGCGAAGCAGGCCATCCTCACTTTGGATCATCGTCGGACCCTGGACGGACCGAATAGCGGCCACCTGCGACAAAGGAACCGTCGCCCCCGTCGATGTAATGACAGGTATCTGGCCGAGAGCGTCCGGTGAGCCGCGAAACTCAGGAGCGTACCTAACCCGGACGGGAAACCGCTGCCTGCCCTCAATTGTGACTGACAGGTTCGTTTCCCCGATGCCCTTCTCTATCGTCTCCTCGATACTGCTGACGTCTATGCCATAACGAGCCGCGGCCGGGCGGTCGATCTTGATGTCGATGTAAGGCGCACCGCTGATCTGTTCCGGGTAAACGTCCGCGGCTCCGGAAACGCCCTTTACCGCTTCGGCCACCCGTCTCGATAACTGCTCGAGTTGTTTGAGGTCGCTCCCAAATATCTTTATCCCGACCTGGGTACGGATACCCGTCGCCAGCATTTCGATACGGTTGATTATGGGCTGTGTCCAGATATTGGTTACGCCGGGCATTCTCAGCTTTTGGTCCATTTCGCTGATCAAACCTTCTCGTGATATTCCCGTCCGCCATTCGCCCGGCGGTTTTAGGTGAATGATGGTTTCATTCATGTTCACGGGTGCTGGGTCGGTTGACGTCTCTGCCCGGCCCGCTTTGCCGACCACCCACTCGACCTCCGGAAAACTCTTTAGCAAAACGTCCTGTTTGCTCATTATCTTTTCCGCCTCATCGATGGAGATCGCCGGATCGGTGACCGGCATGAACATTACATCTCCCTCATTGAGCGGCGGCATGAACTCGCTGCCTATCCTCGTAGCGAGAATGACAGCCGTCAAAAACAGGACCAGCGCGACAGTCAGCGTCGCAACCGGTTGGCGAAGTGCGAGACGCAGGACAGGCTCGTACGCGTTCCGCAGAAAACGCATCACGGGATTTTGCCCCTCTGAATGAACTTTGCCTCCTATAAGATATGTACACAGGACAGGAACGAGGGTGACCGCCAGGATAGTCGCACCGGCCATGGCAAATGTTTTGGTAAATGCCAGCGGATGAAACAGCTTGCCCTCCTGCCCCGTAAGCGAAAAAACAGGAATAAAAGCCAGGATGATGATCGCCATGGAAAAGAACACGGGTCGGCCTACGAGTTTTGTCGATTCGAGAACTACCTCCCAAACAGCCCGGCGGTCGCTCGTATCTATATGCCGGAGTTCGATGAAGCGAAACGCATTCTCCGTGACTACAATGCCGGCGTCGACGAGGACCCCGATAGCAATGGCGATCCCAGACAAAGACATGAGGTTGGAGCTGATGCCCATGTAATGCATAAAAAGGAACGACATCAGCACGGCCAGCGGCAAGGGAATGGTAACGATGAGAATTGACCGGAAATGCGCCAGAAAAATAATGTGCGCCAGAGTTACGAGCAGCAGTTCCTCGATCAGCGTGCGCTTCAGCGTGTCGGTGGCGCGGTTGATCAATTGGGTACGATCGTAAAATGGAACTATTCGTACGCCCGGCGGCAATCCTGCCTGCAAGGTGGCGATCTTTTGCTTTATACCGTCGATAACATCGAGCGTGTTGACGCCGTAGCGGGCTATCACTACTCCACCGACCGCCTCGACACCATTTTTATCGAGGGCTCCCGTGCGAAAGGCATTTCCCAGCTTCACATCGGCGACATTTTTGACATAGATGGGTGTTCCATTTACCGAACCGATCACTATGTTCTCGACGTCGGCTGTCGACTCGATAAGGCCGATGCCGCGAACCACAGACCATTGTCCGCTTTGCTCGACAACATTGCCTCCGACGTTGTTGTTTGATTTCTGGACCGCTTCGACGACTGCCGATATTGGAATATTTACGCCCCGCAGCTTATTGGGATCGGCGTCGATCTGGTATTGCTGAACATAACCGCCGACCGATGCAACCTCGGCAACGCCGGGTACGGAGTTTAACTGGTACCGGACGAACCAGTCCTGGACCGTACGCAGGTCGCGCAGGTTCATCGTGTCGGATTCGACGGTGTACCAAAAGACCTGTCCGACACCCGTCGCGTCTGGTCCCAGGGTTGGCACAACGCCCTCAGGCAGCTGCTTGGACACGAGATTGAGGCGTTCGAGTACGCGAGTCCGCGCCCAGTAAAGATCGACGTTGTCCTCGAAGATGATATTTATCATCGAGAAACTAAACGCTGAGTTCGCTCTGACGACCCGAACGCCCGGCAGCCCCTGCAGCGATGTTACGAGCGGATACGTTACCTGGTCCTCGACCTCCTGCGGCGATCGCCCTGTCCAGTCTGTAAAAATAATGACCTGGTTGTCGGACAGGTCTGGGATCGCGTCTATCGGCGTGCGCACCAGCGCCCAATAGCCCGCCGCAGCAATAGCAAGATAAAAGGCGATAACGAGGCCGCGATTTTTGAGCGACCACTCTATGATCTGGTGGATCATTTATAGGTATTCGACGTGAACATCGATCTACAACCGCAGCTACTTATCCCAAGACGTCTGCCATTTCTTCATTTGTTCGATCTCAGGCCTTTGCGCATCAAGGATTCGCTGGGCGAGCTGCTTTATCTCGGGATGTTCCCCTTTTTTCAGCGCATCGTTGGACATCACGACGGCGCCCTCGTGATGGGCGATCATCATGTTAAGAAAATGCAGATCGAAATGAGGGGCTTCCATTTCGTCCATCTCCCGCATGTGATTGCTGTTCATCATCTTCATTCCGCCGATCATTCCCGGCATTTCCATGTTTACTGCCGGCGGCTTTCCCGCGTACCACTGATCCCTCAACTGCTGCATAAAGCCGATCTCCTTTGTCTGATCGTCAATGATCTTCTGAGCAAAGGCTTTCAGTTCGGGACGCTCGGTCTTACCCAAAACCATTTTGGCCATCGCGACTGCACCGTTGTGGTGGTGGATCATCGAATCCAGGTACTGAAGGTCGTACGGCTGTTCGGTCGCGCCGGGATCCGAATTCATATTCGACATGTCGTGCGCGGGCATCGGCGACATTTCATGGTTCATATTCGACATGTCATGGCCCTGCATATTCGACATATCATGGCTGATGTTTGCATCCGCCCCGCCATTATTTGAAACACGGTTCTGATCGCATGCTGCAAACATGCCGGCCACAACTGCCAACCAAAGACCCAGGATGAAAGTCATTTTCATATTCTTTCCTCCTTATTATGGGCGGTGATCGGCAACGTGAACGCGCCCTTGCCAGCCGGCCCCTCGTAGGTGACCTGTGCCTGCCATTCGCCGACCATTTCGACGGTTACCTTTCCCTTGTAAACGCCGGGGGTCGAGGTGGTCGTCAGGGTGGCGTTATCGTTCATCGCGGCCATGCTGCCCATTGCAGGCATATGCAGATTGAACGCGGCCGAACCAACGTCAACGGTTTTGCCGGCCCGATCGGTAAACGTAAGCGTAAATTCCTGCTGGCCGTTTTTGAATGTTCCGTCGGCCGTTGACAAAGTGGCGGTGAGATCGTTCCCTGCCTGGGCAGTAGCAACGGTCTTGCCGGTGTTCGAAACACCGTCAGCTGATCTGGGGCCGCAAGCTGTAATAAATATGGCCGCCGTTAATAGGCCCATCAGTATAAATAAAGTGGCTTTCATGATCTTCTCCTTGCTCAACGCGGCGACAAGCGCCGCGTTATGTTCATTGCTTCGCGAACAGACTTCTTCCCTGATACACAGAAACACCGGTGCCCAGGCGCACAGAGGCCCGGAGACAAAAACAGGCGCGGTCCTGCGTCCTAAAGTCTGAAGCTGCGGTTTATGAGAAATGTATTGTTCCTGAACGGAACAAATGAACGTGGTTGGAAAGCGGGGACGAAACTAGCTCTGAGGATAACGGCGATCGGCTGCGAAACAGGTGATGATAGGACCGGAGGCGCGAAATGGTGGTCATCCATGGTACGGGTCTTATCAAAGAAAGCCGGTATAAAGGCACAGCAGTCGACGCCCTGATCGCCCGTCTGTTTTTCTACCTTTTCGGCATTACGCTGCTTCTCTGCCTTGTCACAATGAATACCGGCCTTTGCCAATGGGCAGAACTCGACAGCAGTATCGGGCCCGCGGCCGCATATAAGCAAAAAAACAAAACCGCTCAACCACACCGCCATAAAAGCGGTCAGCGTCGAGCGAAAAATATGCATGGATCGTCTGAACATGCCAGTACAATCCTAGCATAACTATCTATTCAGGCACCCAGATAAAATTTATCCACCGTTTTGGTTTTGAAAAGGTACATTTTGTCTTGTCCAGTATCGCATCTGTTGGGACAGTAAGCTCTCGTCCCTCGATCCTGGAGGACGTTACCGAGGTGAGCTCGATAGGATCGGTAAAGGTGCATCTGTCGGCTGCATTTTTTTCTGAGCTGACAAGGATCATCCGCGTCCACGTAATGACCGAGTTTGCCGTACCCGTATACTTGGTTCCTTCTTTTTTTAGCTCGGCAGTCATTTTTATGTCGAGCTCTCCCTTTTCAGGGGACAAGGAATCAATTTGGATATTGTCGCCGCCGAACCGCAGCGTGGCGACACGCGCACCCGTGACCGATCTCCATTTCGAGTCGGCCGTGGCCGATCCTTCCGCCGTAACGTTCGACCGGTCCGCCACATTTGTCCATTGATGAATGGCCTTGGCTGGATCTACTGCGTCCAGCATTTCCCGAATATAGTTAATGGGAACGGCAAAATTAAGATTTTCGCCCTCGCGAAGTCTGAAAGCGACGACGCCTATCGCGTCGCCCCTTGCCGTAAATGCGGGTCCGCCGCTGTTGCCCGGTGAAACGGGGGCGGTCATTTGAATTACATTGTACCCCTCGCCTAGATCACGCAGCCCAGAGACTATTCCATCCGTAACCGATGCCTGCAGTTGTTCCGTACCGAGCGGATTACCGATGACGATGATCTTATCGCCAGGGTTAATGTCGTTCGAGTTACCTAAACTAACGAACGGGAGGTAGTTCCCCGATATTTTCAAAATGGCAAGGTCTCGCTTTTCATCTTTAGCCAGTAGCGAAACATTGTCGAAAACGTCTCCGGACGATGTGCGGACCGATACTCGGGATACACCTTCTATAACGTGGTAAGAGGTCGCAACCAGGCCATCCGCCGAGATCAGAAAGCCAGTCGCCGATCTCTTGTCGGTTTTTATTAGAACGACGGCTTTGGAGGACTTCCGATAAACGCTGCCGGCATCGGTCTGGGCCGAGACTTGGATGATCAACAAAAAAAAGCAGTGGGCCGTTATAAAAAAAGATCGCACGAGGCGAGTGGAAGCCTTATACGATTTCTGTAAATGCACGATCAGAATCCTCCTTGATCTAATGACGTCTCTCTGAAATGTGCAGGGGAATCAGCACTTTTTGACAACCGCAATTATCCTTTGTCGCATAAACCTCCTGAATCAAGACTATCTCTTAGTGCCGGCCGCGAATGTCTACGGGAAGACAAATGCGGAATGCTGAATTTGAATGGGGCAGCGAGCCAGTCGGGGTCAAACAGCCTTAGACCGGTGAATTTGACGCTCCGTTTGTGGGTTTGGGACCCGGGGCCTGGACGGTAACTTTGATAATGGTGCCCTCGCCAGATCGCGATTCAACGACAAACGTGCCGTGAACCGAGCGAACGCGTTCGCGCATACTTATCAGTCCAAGCGATTCCTTGCCCCTTACCGTTTCAGGATCAAATCCGTTGCCATTGTCCGAAACGATCAAATGTATAAAGCCATTCTCAAATTCGAGATCGACGACGGCGAGGCTCGCTCCGCTGTGCTTTTGAACGTTCTGCAGCGATTCCTGCGTTACACGATACAGACACAGCGATATATCATTTGGCAGTGTATGCGTGACATTTGCTGCCTCAAAGCTGACCTTGAACGGCTGCACCGCCGATATCTCACGGCAGAGAGACCGCAGCGCCGATTCGAGGCCGAGCTGTTCGATCTTTGCGGGGTGCAACTCGTGTGATATCCGATGAACGTCGTACGACAACCGATTGATATGGTCAGCGAGTTGTTCGACTTTCTTTTTGAATGGCTCCCGTTTCCCAGATTCCCGCTTTAGCAGATCCAGGTTGATCGACAGCAATGCCAGACTTTGTCCGAGGTCATCGTGCAATTCCCGGGCAACACGGGACCGCTCTTCTTCCTGAGCCGTGATCAGTTTAGAGCCAAGATATACCAGCGCCTGCTCCGACTCCTTTCGGTCCGTTACATCGATAGCAACCCCGCGAAGCCCGACAATTTTTCCCTGCTCGTCCGATATGGTGTCCAAGTGAGCATCCACCCAGATCACAGCTCCCTCTTTAGTTCGACAGCGAAATTGTTGCAGCCCTGGTTTGCCGCCAACGAAAAGGTCCGTCAAAGTATCATTTAACCTTTCAGAATCTTCTTCGAGTACAATCGACCTCCAAAAGTTCGGCATGGCTGCGATCTCATCCGGCGTGTAACCGAGCATTTTTTCGACATAATTGCTGATGAATCCGATGCGGCGATCGTCGAGGCCGGACACCGCGCGTGATTCCCAAACGACGACGGGTACATTGGCAACTACGGCATCCATCTTCTGGTGTTCAGCCTCGACGATCGATCGTAATTTGCTGCGTTCAAACTCCGACTTCCGTCGGCGAGACTGGGCAAGCAGCAGCCAAGAGATCAGAAAGGTTTGAAACAAACCGATAGCGACGGCACTGAGAATATACCATTTATATTTGTACCAATCGGAGGGTTCGCGGTATCGAAAAACACTCCCCGCCGGCAGCTTATTCTCTTCCAACCCCCATCGCTGCAATTGACGCCAGTCGAACAGATCATCGTAAGATTCGGCCTCAACAATGGGCAGATCGGCGGCACGTTGTCCGCCCAGGACCCGGAGAGCTAATTCCGCCGCCTTTTTTCCGTGGTCTTCTACACTGTAGAGATGGCCACCCACTATCCCGCGTCCTAAAAACTGATCGAGAAATCCATATACAGGGACATTCGCTTTCTGGGAGATCTGCTCCACAACATCGTGCGGTATGAACGCCTTACCGGTGTTATCATTAAAGACCGTCGAGGCCAGAACTATCGTATGCGGCGGCAGTTGTGAGACCCTGGCGAGCAGATCGTTTAGCTCAAAATCTGTCAGATATTCGATCTCGATCCGCTTTTCGTACGCCCGCAACTCCGGTACGGCCTGCTCGGTCAGCCGCTTGTCAAAACTGGAAGCTCCCGCGATGAAAATAGCCTTTCGCGTATCCGGCTGTAGCCGCAGCGCAATATCCAATGTTGGCCCGAATTGGCGCTTTACGAGCACGCCGGTCATGTTTGGACCCAGGTTGCGGCTCTCAATTTCCCGCCTGTCAACTCCGCAAAATATGATCGGAGTTCCGGGGAAGATCTCTTCGCCGTATTTCAACAAGAAATCAAGAGAGGGGCCTATAATGCTAATGATGACGTCAGGCCGTTTCTGAGCATACTTTTGGTGAAAGTAATCACGCAGTAGCTCATCGTATTTCGGGTCGGGGAATCGCGAGCGTTCAAGACTTTCAGAGTAAACGTCTATATTGAACCGTGGATCTGAGGCAAGTGCGGTACTGATGCTCTTATCCATGGCGGCGAGACCGGGCAGTCTATCCCAATCAGGGAAAAGCACAAGTACAGTCTTTTGAACTTTGGGTCCAGTCGTTTGGGCGAGGCCGGGATAAGCAAGCAGAGCTAGAAGCGAACAAAAAAGAAACACACGAATAAAGCGAAGCGAGACCTTTGTGGTTGATTCGTCATGTCTCATACTTTTGGCCGCAGCCAAAAAGTGGATCTATGCTTTCTGGTTAAGGTAATACCGAATAGGACAATATCGAACATATTCGAAGCTTTCGACAAAATCAACTTTTTGCAGCCCTAATATATGGTCTTCAAAGATGCCAAGAGCGGAGACAGGTATATATGCAATAAAGGCCGGGGCATAACCCGGCCGCTACCGCGATGACGCTCGAGCTTGCGGATCGTGTTAATCCGCGTGCCTTCGCATAAATGTCGGAACATCAATATTGTCCACCGGCGGCAGGTCGGTCGAGGCGTATTGAACGGGTGCCGGCGCAGAGGCCACGGCGTGCGTTTCCATTGTTTTTGGCTTAGGTATGGCAAGTGCAGCGTGAGTATCAAAACCGGTAGCTATGACGGTTATCCTGATCTCGTCACCCATGTCCTCTTTGATAACACTGCCCCAAATGATATCGGCGTTGTCGTCAGCTTCGGTTTCGATCATCCCGATAGCGTCCTCGACCTCACCGAGCACCATATTAGGTCCGCCGGTAACATTTATAAGGGCGGCCTTGGCACCCTTGATCGAATTTTCCTCAAGCAGTTTATAGTCGAGAGCGGCCCTCATGGCTTTTGACGCCGCGTCCTCGCCCTCCCCTTTGCCAATACCCATCAGGGCGACGCCCTTTCCCCTCATCACGGTCGTCACATCGGCAAAATCGAGGTTAATGATACCCGGCGTAATGATCAGGTCGGTTATGCCGCGAACGGCCTGCAGCAGAACATCGTCTGCCCGTCGAAACGCGTCCATGATGGTGATCTTTTCCTCGACCTCGCGGAGTTTGGAATTGGGTATGGTCAGGAGAGTGTCGACACAGCCCCGCAGCTCGGCCAGACCATTCTCAGCCTGTGCCATGCGTTTCTTGCCCTCCACGGTAAAAGGCTTTGTGACGACGGCAACGGTCAACGCACCCAGCTCGATGGCCAGAGAAGCCACGACAGGTGCGGCACCGGTGCCGGTCCCGCCGCCGAGGCCGGCGGTGACAAAGACCATGTCAGACCCCTCGAGTATGTCGATAAGCTTTTGCGTGTCCTCAAGAGCCGCCCTTCGGCCGACCTCGGGATTTGAACCCGCGCCCAGTCCTCGCGTCGATTCGCTGCCGAGCTGAATCTTCATCGGCGCCTTCGACGCATTGAGCGCCTGCAGGTCTGTATTGGCGACGATGAACTCGACACCTTTTATGCCGGCGTCGATCATCCTGTTCACAGCGTTGCTGCCGCCGCCGCCAACGCCGATCACTTTTATCCGCGCTCCCGTAATAGGGGGTTCATCGATAAACATTTTTATGCCGTTCGTATTCATTTTTAGTTCTTCCATTGCCTCACATCTTTTAGCCAGGGTTTCACGACCACAATATCAATCAATGAATCTACAGGGGTTTGCAGGAATACAATATCTTGTGCTAACGGCAAAAGAGCATACAACGAATCGCGGTAGAAATCCAGCCCTCACGATGAATTTATCTAAATTTATCGCGAAAATTTCCGATCCACTCCGCGACACGCCTGACGGACGATTTGCCGCCCGGTCCGTCGCCCCTCATAAGTCCCTGCAGTGAAAAATATGCCAGCCCGCAAACTGTCGCCCATTGCGGCCCCCTTATCTCCTCGGCAAGGCCGCCAAAATGTGACAATTCCAAAAACCCCGCTCGCGTCGGGGCATCAAAAACCTGTTCGGCAACCTCAGGCAATCCCCGCACCATCGCCCCGCCTCCGGTCAAAAACACTCCGCCTGAGATCTGTAATTTTGTCGAGCTCGTCTCCTGTGCGACCAGCTGCATCAGCTCGACGGCCCTCGGCTGCATTATGTCGCAGAGGATCTCTTTTGAAAGTTCACGCGTCTCGTTGCGTCCGAACGGTACTATCTCGATCACCTCTTCTCTTTCGTCCTCATCCAGCAAGAACGAGGCGACGCATCCCCAATTGTGTTTGATCTTGTTCGCCTCTGGGATCGAGACCCGCAGGCCGGTCGCGATATCCTTTGTAAATAGCATGCTGCCAAACGGAAACACCGCGGTATGCTGCACCGCTCCGCGGCCAAAGATCATAAGGCTCGTGATCTCGGCACCCATATTGAGCACCGCACATCCGTATTCCTTGTCATCGTCAGTCAACACGCTCTCTGCTGCGGCCAGCGGCTCCAGTACGAGTTGCTCGACGTCGACGCCTGCCCGGGTAACTGCCTTGACCAGATTTTGCCGGGCGGCGCTCGGGCTGGTAACAATATGAACAAGGGCCTCGAGCCGGGCACCGTTCATACCGACCGGTTCGGTGATGCCGTCCTGTCCGTCGACTATAAACTCTTGCGGCAGCCGGCCGACGATCTCCCAGCCCGGCGTCAGCGGCATCGCACTTGCAGAATCGACCGCCCGTTCAATATCTTCCTCAGTAATTTCCTTGTCAGGGCCCGCAACAGCGACGACGCCGTTCTTATTTTCTCCGCGAAGATGTTCGCCCGATAGATTGACCGTTGCCGCATCAACCTCCAGACCGCTCACGCGTTCAGCCTCGCCTACAGCTTTGCGGACAGATTCGGCGACGGCCTCGGTCGAGACAACGACGCCGCGCCGCAATCCTTTGGATTCGGCCTCGCCGATGCCGACGATGTTCATTCTTCCGCCGGCGGCCGGCTCGCCGATCACACAACGAACGCGGCTCGTGCCGATGTCCAAACCAACTGCCTGTATTTCGCTGCTCATAAGTGAACCCGTTCAAAAGTCGAGATATTGTATGACTGGCGAGATCCCGCTGGCATCTACCCCCGCGACCTTGGCCCTTTTGCCGCCCACCGCTTCGATCGCTGTCTTCAAACTCTTTCCAATGTTGTTGCGGTCGAGTGTCACAGTTATCGGTCGGCCCGAATCGTCAATGATCGCAACCGGCTGACGAGGGTTCGAGACATTGACCTCTTTGACATGGGATACCAAGTCAAACTGTTTCCATTCGTCGAGCATTTTCCTGTACAGCTTTAACCGGGCGATGTTCTCGGGACCCGCCTTTTCGGTCTTTGATTCATCCCAACCACGCAAAACTACCGGGAGTTCGGGACTTTTTCCGTTTGCCAGCGTCAGGACGACAGCATCGCCGTCAACGAGGTAGTCACCGGACGACAACCGGACTATTGCGGCCGGAATTCGTTCAATAACGTTTACCCTGATCTCCGCCGGCAGGATACGGGAAACAGCAGCCGATTTTACAAAAGGATACTTTTCGATCCTGGAACGCATATCGCCAAGATCCGCGTTCCAAACCCCTGTTTTTTCCACCGACCCTGCAACAAGGCGGCGTATGTCCTCGGCCGGCGTCCTTTCGGTGCCTCTGATATCGACATTCTTTAACCCGAAAAAGCTCGACGCGGTCACCGTCTGGTATCCCGAGATCGCGAGAACGCCGATAGCGCCGCACAATATACAAATGATCACCAACGGCAGGACGAATCTGCCAACGGCGCTTGTAACTTGTTTGCCGCTCGTAAATCTACTCGAGGCGCGTCCTTTTACCCGCACAGAAGCGGGTTTTCGTTTGATTGGGGTTTTTCGTTTCTTCGCCATTTATCGATCAACTTTTATGCGGCCGCGCTGCGTATCTGCAGGCATTCGAGTATTTCTTCGGACAAACGTGTGATGCTGCCCGCACCTAATGTAATGACCAGGTCGCCCGGCTGGAGCACTTCGCAAATCTTTTCTGTCGCCATTTCTATATCCCCGATATAGGAGACGCTCTTGTGGCCGTATCTTTTAATATTGTCCGTCAGCACCTTGGCCGAGATACCTTCGATCGGGGTCTCGCTCGCTGCGTATATGTCGAGCAGCAATAGCACGTCGGCGTTATTAAAGGCGACGACAAAATCATCCATTAACTCTTTGGTACGGGAATAGCGGTGCGGCTGAAATACGACAACGGTCCGCCGGCCCTGCGAACTGTTTCTCGCGGCCGAAAGCGTGGCAACGATCTCGGTCGGATGGTGTCCGTAATCGTCCACGACAGTAATCCCGTTTACATCGCCCTTGAACTGAAAACGCCGGTTCGCATTCTTAAAGCCGCCAAAGGCATCAACGATCTTTTCGAACGGTACTTCGAGCTCGAGAGCGACAGCGGTCGCTGCCAGGGCATTGTATACATTGTGCATTCCCGGAACGGGCAGCTCTATCATTCCAAGGGCCCTGTCACCCCGGTAAAGGGTAAAGCTCGACCCAAATTTATCGTTATAACGAATGTCCTTTGCCGAGACGTCTGCCTGAGCGGTCATGCCGTATGTAACCCGTCGGCGCCGGATCTTTGGAATAATGAGCTGAACATTGGGATCGTCAAGGCAGATAACAGCTGCGCCGTAAAACGGGACCTTGTTCACAAAATCGGTAAAGCACTGAACAACATCCTCCATGCCCTTGTACGATTCCATGTGCTCCTTATCTATGTTTGTAACCACGGCGATCGTCGGGTAGAGCATCAGGAACGAGCGGTCGCTTTCGTCTGCCTCGGTAACAAACCAATCCGAACTTCCCAAACGGGCATTTGACCCAAGCGTATCTACTACGCCGCCGACGACCGTCGTCGGGTCAACACCGGCGTGCCCGAGGATGGTCGCTATCATCGATGTCGTCGACGTTTTGCCATGCGTGCCCGAAACCGCGACAGCATATGGTTTAAGCGTCATCAACTCGGCCAGCATTTCGGCACGGGGAATGACAGGGATCCCGTGGTCTTTCGCGAACTGCACCTCAGGATTGTCTTCTTTGACGGCGGACGAATAGACAACGACCTGAGCGTCCTGCACGTTCTCGGCCGAGTGGCCCTCAGATATCCGGATATTGAACAAGGTCTCGAGACGATCGGTATTTTTCGATTTTTTTACGTCAGAACCGGAAATGACAAATCCCAGATTGCACAGCACCTCGGCGATGCCGCTCATACCTATGCCGCCTATGCCGATAAAATGGATCCGTTTGACGTGTCGAAACATATTTCTTTACCTTGCGGCCAGCTCCTGGATCATATTCACAGTCTTCTCCGCGGCATCGGCCCTCGCCATCTTTCGTGCAGCCGTGCCCATAGAAACCAATCTCTCGTTATCGTCCGCCAACTCGCGTATCTCGTTCGCGAGGCGATCGGCACTCAGGTCTGACTGCAGGATCATCTTGACCGCTCCCTCGGCTGCCATCGCCTCGGCATTCTTTCGCTGATGGTCATCAGCCGCACCGGGAAACGGTATCATCACCGCCGGCTTTCCGGCCGCGGCAACCTCGGCACAAGTGGTGGCACCAGATCGGCAGATTATAAGGTCCGCCTGGTCAAACGATTCGACCATGTTTGTGATGTACGGGCGAATATCGACGTTTTCCCAGCCTGCTTTTGCGTAACCCTCGCGGACGAAATCGTAATTGTTCTCGCCCGTCTGATGGGTAATCGACAGCTTTTCCTTTGTTCCATTAAGAACTGGTAAAGCGTCAACCATCGCATTATTGATCGCCCGGGCTCCCTGCGACCCGCCAAAGATCAAAAGGTTGATCCGATCCGAAGGTTCGCGAGAAGGAATATCAAAAAACTCAGGCCTTACCGGATTGCCCGTGACTGATCCCTTGAAGCCAAAGAATGGTTTTGCCGCGTCAAATGCCAATGCCGCTTTATCGACAAAACGAGCAAGGGCACGATTAGTAAATCCGGGTAGAGCATTAGAGTCCATAACCAATGTCGGGAAACCCATAAAATGTGCCGTCATCAAAACCGGCCCTGAGACATATCCCCCCGCTCCAACGACAACATCAGGCTTAAACTCCCTGAGTATTTTCCTCGCTTCCCAAAAACTCCTCGGCAACACGGTCATCCCTTTTAATTTGCCGACTATGCCTACATTCTTTAATCCGGCACTGTTTATCAATGACAGTTGAAAGCCGTTTTCCGGCACGATCTTTTTCTCGAGGCCGCGGGCCGTACCGACAAATAACACCTCAGAAGCAGGATCACGTTTGAGTATTTCCCCGGCGACGGCAATGCCCGGGTAAATATGTCCGCCAGTCCCGCCGGCCGCGATCAAAACCTTCATTACCAATCTTTCACCCGCTCCCTCGATACCCTGCTCTCCGCCTTGCTTCCTTTCGACTCACCACTGCCGGCAAATTTTGAGATATTGAGCAAAATACCTACACCTAACAGAGTTACGCCCACAGATGAACCGCCGTACGAAATAAATGGAAGGGGAATACCTTTGGCAGGCAAGATCGATGTCACGACGCTAATATTGAAAAGCGCCTGGACAATTATCCCCGTAATGATGCCGATGCCCAGCAGATTACCGAAACGATCCGGAGCAAGCACTGCTGCACGGGCACCTCGCCACAGGAGCAGGCCGAAAGCGATAACCACCGCGAGCGTTCCGACGAGACCCAGTTCCTCGCCGACAACCGAAAAAATGAAATCGGAGTACGGATATGGAAGATAAAAAAGTTTCTGGTGGCCCTTTGCAAAACCCTCGCCAAGCACACCGCCAGAGCCAATCGCGTAAAGCGATTGTACGACCTGATAGCCCTCGTCATCGGCGTATTTATAAGGGTCCATAAACGCCATCA
>Ga0207701_10003763_pt1 | contig 15515 bp, 15 predicted proteins | sample KBSSwiSSwithPhiX_FD_184294 | JGI IMG/M metagenome (GOLD analysis project Ga0207701, IMG submission 184294) | Switchgrass rhizosphere bulk soil microbial communities from Kellogg Biological Station, Michigan, USA, with PhiX - S5 (SPAdes) (version 2) | ecosystem: Environmental > Terrestrial >... | reverse complement strand
CGGGATTAGGAAAGCGGCGGAACTTATCGACATGCGGACGCAGAAAGGCGCGCATCCTCGAATGGGTGCGACTGATGTTTGCCCGTTCATTCCGGTGAGCAACGTCACGTGGGAGGAGGCGATCGAATGTGCAAATCGGTTGGGGAAGCGCGTTGGCGAGGAATTGAAAATCCCGGTGTATCTCTATGAAAGAGCTGCCAGGGATAAATCGCGTGCCAATCTTGCTGTGATTCGAGCGGGTGAATACGAAGGATTTTTCGAAAAGATAAAGCAACCAGAGTGGAAACCGGATTTTGGACCCGCGGTATTCAGCGAGAAATCCGGCGGAACCGTGATCGGTGTTCGCGATTTTCTAATCGCATACAATGTAAACCTGAACACAAAATCGGCGCGGCGTGCGAACGCGGTGGCGTTTGATGTGCGCGAGCAGGGAAGAGTGAAGACGGAAGACGGGACACCGTCAGGAAGGGCAGTGTTGGACGCGAACGGCGAACCGGTCCGCATTCCCGGAATGTTGAAACACGTGAAAGGAATAGGCTGGTTCGTAAAGGAATACGGCATCGCTCAGGTCTCGATGAATCTCACAAATATTGAGGAAACGCCTTTGCATGCAGCATTCGAAGCATGCGTTGAGTCGGCGGCGAAACGCGGCTTGCGTGCGACGGGCTCCGAGATCGTCGGGATGGTGCCGAAAAGATCCTTGCTTGATGCAGGACAGTATTTCCTCAGAAAACAAAAATGGTCCGAGGGCGCTTCGGAGGAAGAACTGATCGACGTCGCCGTCCGTTCGATGGGCTTGGGTGAACTGAAGCCTTTCGAGCCGAAAGAGAAAGTGATCGAATTAAAAATCGAAGCGGCTGAGCCGCAGCCGTCGCTGGTGAAAATGAATGTGCGCGAGTTTTGCAACGAGACCTTGAGCGATTCGCCAGCGCCCGGCGGAGGTTCCGTCGCCGCGTTAATGGGAGCGCTTGGCGCCTCGTTGGGCGGAATGGTCGCAAATCTTTCGGCGAGTAAGCGCGGTTGGGACGATAAGCTCGAATACTTCAGCAATTGGGCGGTAAAAGCGCAGAGCCTGAAGGACAAGCTCCTTGCTCTTGTCGATGAAGACACGAACGCGTTCAACAAAGTGATGGACGCGTTTGCACTGCCAAAGAACTCACCAGAAGAAAAAGCAGCACGCGCCGAGGCAATTGAAGAGGCCACAAAACATGCCGCCGAGGTGCCGCTAAGAGTGATGAAGACTGCGGCCACATCTTATGCACTGCTGTCTGAGATGGCGAACAATGGAAATCCTGCTTCGGTTTCAGATGTCGGCGTCGGAGCGCTGGCCATGCGAGCGTGCATCAAAGGGGCAGCGATGAACGTGCGGATCAACCTTGGTCAACTGAAGGACAAGAAATTCAGGAGTCGCCTCCAGAAACGAGTCCAGAAGGTAAGCGCGGATTCAGAGGCGCTATTCAAGAAAATCATTAGACTGGTAGAGCGCAAGCTTGGGTAAGGGCGCGACCGCCGGGCGCGTCGATGCGTTCGCGAACGTTTGCGACGGTCAGAGACTACCGCTACAGAAGAATCTGTTCATGAGTTCACTTGCCGTTCTGCACGCTTCGGAACTCGTTACGCTGAGCGGACCAAAGGGCCCGCGCGTCGGAACAGCGCTGTTGTCGCTCGGAATCATTCGCGATGGTGGAATGCTCATTCAAGACGGGAAGATCGAGAAAGTCGGTCCGAGCGATGAGATCGAAAAGAACCTTGGCGATGCGGAAATTATGGATGCGCGCGGACGCGTCGTGATGCCGGGATTCGTCGATGCGCATACCCATTTGGTTTTCGCCGGAAACCGGCTCGACGATTTCGAGCGGCGTTCACGAGGCGAAACGTACGAACAGATTGCGAAAGCAGGTGGCGGGATTTGGTCAACGGTAGAAAAGACGCGCGCTGCGAGTGAGCGCGAACTTCTCGCGCAAGCAAAAAAGCATGCGGACTGGTTCCTGCGCAGTGGAACGACAACAGTCGAAGCGAAATCGGGCTACGGCCTGACGGTTGAAGATGAATTAAAGATTTTGCGCGTTCTACGCCAATTGAACGAGGAAGTCCCTCTGGAAATCGTACCGACTTTTCTCGGCGCGCATGCCGTTCCGAGGAAACTCTCGCCGGATGAATATCTGGACGTTGTGATCACCGACATGTTGCCGCGGGTGACTGCGGAAAAACTAGCGGAATTCTGCGACGTCTTTTGCGAGCGCGGCTATTTCGACCTTGATCAGTCCCGCAGAATTTTATCTGCAGCCAAAAAGGTCGGGCTCAATTTGCGAGGGCACGTTGATCAACTGACAAATTCCGGCGGCGCGAAGTTCATGGCGGAGATGGGCGCAACCACGGCAGATCATCTGGAGCAAACGGACGAGCAGGGCATCGCTGCCTTAAAAAAGGCAAACGTGCAACCAGTGTTACTGCCGGGTTCGGTTTACGCGCTTGGGTCGAGGCCTTATCCGCGCGCGCGTGAAATGATTGAGGCCGGACTTGCGGTCGTGCTTGCGACCGATTTCAATCCCGGATCGTCCCCAACGCCGAGCATGCCGATGGTTCTATCCCTCGCCTGCACGCAAATGAAAATGTCTCCTGCGGAAGCGATCACTGCATCAACCGTGAACGCAGCATACAGCGTCAATCGAGGCGATAAGATTGGCTCACTTGAGCCCGGCAAACTTGGCAATTTCGTGATCTTCGATTGCCAAGATTACCGTGAGTTGGCGTACTGGTTTGGAATGCCACAGACGTTTGCGGTTTATATCCGTGGTCAACGCGCTGCGGGATTGTAGGGTAGGCGCTCCCGCCTGCTAAAGGGCAACCGGAGCGGTTGCGCCACAACTCCAAAGCAGCGCCGATTTCTTGCTTTGATTTTGGGTTAGCATAGGAACTCACATGGAAGAAGAACTTTTAAAGCTCGAAAACGCGTTCGCAGAGGCAATCGTTAACAACGATCTCGAGAGCATCAGACGGCTTGTCGCAGATGACTGGATCATTATTGATCCGAACGGAGAAATAGTTGATCGGGCCCGCTTTTTCGAGGTGATCAAATCGGGTGTGTTGACGCATGACATGATGGAATCCAAAGATTCCCGGGTTCGTGTTTACGGAGACAGCGCAGTAGTTACCGCGGTAACCCGGACGAAGGGCAAATTCATGGGACACGACTTCAGCACGCAGGAAAGGGCCACAGATGTTTTTGTGAAGCGCGATGGGCGATGGCAATGTGTCCTGACGCATCTCACCCGGTTTGCAGAGAAGTGAGGCGGCGCGCCCTACCAATTGCGAGGGCAGATTTTGCTATGCCTATTGAGCGCCGCTACAGTGATCCACAATGAAGGTTGAAGTGGAAAAGCAGCCGGGTTCCGTCTCGAAGCTGCAGATAGAATTGCCTGCCGACGAAGTTGCAAAGGAATGGGACGCAATTGCAAACAGCTTCGCCCGCTTCGCGAAAATTCCGGGATACCGGCCGGGCAAGGCCCCGCGTTCCGTGGTCGACAAAAGGTTTCGTAAGGAAATCCAGGACGAAGTGACGAAAAAGCTGGTCTCGAAAAGCTATCACGAGGCAGTCGAACAAGAGCAATTGCGCGTGGCTTCGCTGACCAACATTGAAGACATTGAGTTTGACGAGGACAAGTCGATGCGCTTTCGCGCGACTGTGGTCACCGCGCCGGAGTTTGAGCTTCCGGATTACAAGAAGATTCCGGTGCAATTGCAGGACACAAAGATTTCGGAAACAGACGTCGATGAGGCCATGGAACGCTTGCGTGACCAATCCGCCGATTTTGTGGATGTACCGGAGCGTGCGTTGCAAATGGGCGATTTCGCGGTGCTTGATTTCGAGGGTTCGATAGAAAGCAAGCCGATCGGCGAAATCGCGCCGCAAGCGAGCAAGAATTTGCACGGGGGCAAAAAATTCTGGCTGCATTTGGCGCCCGAAAATTTTCTACCAAATTTTTGCGAGCAACTAATCGGACTAAAACCCGGCGAGCCGCGTCTCGTGATCGTCGATTTCCCAAATGATTTTCCAGTAAAAGAACTGGCCGGAAAGAAAGCGGATTACGCCGTTACATTGCGCGAGATCAAGGAAAAGGTGTTGCCGCCGATCGACGACGCGCTTGCAGCCAAGCTGGTTCCCGGCAAAACGCTGGCCGGCCTGCGCGAGATGATCCAGCACGATCTCGAACACGGCAAAGAACATGATGCCGAACGGACGAAGGAAGCGCAGATCGTAAAATATCTGCACGAGCGAATTCAGGTAGAGTTGGCTCCCGCGCTTCTGCAGAATGAAACCCGCCGCGCGCTCGCCGAATTAGTTCAACGGAATCGCGAGCGCGGTGTCACTGACGAGATGCTGAAGGAAAAAGAAAAAGAACTGATCGATGCGGCAGCGGGAATGGCGACGCACCGCCTGAAAACGAATTTCATTCTACATCGCATCGCCGAGCGCGAAAACGTTCAGGTCACAAAGGAAGATCTCGATTCACGCATCAGACAGGAGGCGGCGCGATACGACATTTCGCCTGACAAAATGCGCAAGGAATTGCAGCAACGGAACGCGCTGGACGACCTTGCTGAGCAGCTTCTGCTGGGCAAGACTCTTGATTTCCTCAAGGCGAATGTTAGCATCGAATTAACGAAAGAACCTACCGTCAAAGAAGAAAAGCTATGACCGTATTTAACGAAAATGTCTCGCAGGTGCTGGTTCCGATGGTCGTGGAGCAGACTGGCCGGGGCGAACGCAGCTACGACATTTACTCACGGCTACTGAAAGACCGCATCGTTTTTGTCGGGCAAATTGACGATCACATTGCGAACCTCATAATCGCGCAATTGCTCTTCCTTCAAATGGAAGATGGCAAGAAGGACATCAATCTCTATATCAACTCGCCGGGCGGCGTGGTCACGGCGGGGCTGGCAATTTACGACACGATGCAATTTCTGACCTGCGACGTGGTCACGTATTGCATCGGAATGGCAGCGAGCATGGGTGCAGTGTTGCTCTGTGCGGGCACGAAAGGTAAACGGTTTGCGCTGCCGAATTCTGACATCATGATTCACCAGGTGCACGGCGGTGCGCAGGGTCAGGCGAGCGATGTGGAACGTCAGGTTGATTACATGTTCAAGCTGAAAAAGCGCATCATTCGAATCATCTCACAGCACACGGGCAAATCTGAAGACCAAGTCCGAATCGATTCCGATCGCGATTACTATATGTCTGCAGAAGAAGCGAAGGCATATGGGTTGGTCGACGTAGTGATCAAGTCGCGGAAGGAAATAAAGCTATTAGACGGCAGCACGCCTCCGGATGGTCGGCTGGTGGAAGTGCCGGAAGTAGTTCTATCGAGGAAAGGGTAACGCGCAGATACAGAGCATATGGCACGCGCTTCGAACCTCACCATGTGCTCCTTCTGTGGCAAAAGCCACGCTGAAGTCCGCAAGCTCATCGCAGGTCCCGGGGTTTATATTTGCGATAGCTGCATCAACGTTTGCAAAAGCATTCTCGATAAGGAGCTCAACGAAGACGCCCGGCGTCAGTCTTCGAACATTCGCGTGCCGAAGCCGGCACAAATTCGGGAAGCTCTCGATCAATATGTGATCGGGCAGGACATCGCCAAGAAGACACTTTCTGTGGCGGTGCACAACCATTACAAGCGGGTGCTACAGGCTCCCGCGGCGGCGGACACATCAGCTGCGTTTCAGGCTGATCCTCTGGCGGACGTTGAAATTGAGAAAAGCAACATTCTGCTTATCGGTCCCACAGGTTCGGGAAAGACTTTACTCGCGAAGACGATGGCCAGAATTCTCGACGTGCCGTTCTGCATCGCCGACGCCACGACGCTAACCGAAGCCGGCTACGTGGGCGAAGACGTCGAAAACATCATTCTGCGATTGCTTCAGAATGCCGATTACGATGTGAAGCGTGCGGAGATCGGGATTGTTTACATAGACGAGATCGACAAGATCGGCCGCAAGACCGATAACGTTTCCATTACGCGCGATGTTTCGGGCGAAGGCGTGCAGCAGGCTTTGCTGAAAATCTTGGAAGGCAGCACCTGTAATGTTCCGCCACAGGGCGGACGCAAGCATCCGCACCAGGAATACATTCAGGTCAACACCGAAAAGATTCTTTTCATTTGTGGCGGCGCATTCATTGGGCTCGACAAAATCATCCAAAAGCGAATTGGCCAAAAGGTGATGGGCTTCGGCAGCCCGACGCTCGAGGTCGAGGAAGCGCTGCGAAAACAGTCGATCCGCCACGTCGAACCGGAAGATCTGCTTGCGTTTGGTATGATACCGGAATTCATCGGGCGTCTGCCGGTTGTTAGTTCGCTCGACGCGCTCACCGAAGACGAAATGGTGGCAATTCTGACCGAAACGAAAAACGCGATGGTGAAGCAGTATACGAAGCTGTTCTCAATGGAGGGAGTCCGTCTGACGGTGACGAAAGATGCGCTGCGCGCGCTCGCCGCGCAGGCCGTCACTAAAGGCACAGGCGCGCGTGCGCTGCGTTCGATGCTCGAACGAATCATGCTCGACATCATGTACGATGTGCCGAGCCGCGAAGATATCGCCGAAGTTACCATCAATCGCGCGGTGGTAGAGGGCAAAAAACTTCCCCTGATTCGCAAGAAACAGGACAAGAGTGCGGCGTAGGCCCGAAAGCGTTCGGGCTGGTTGAAAGGTTAAAAGGGTCACAAAGTTAAAAGGGGTCAGTTTTCCTTTGTAACGTTTTAACTTTTAACGAATCACTTCTCTACATGCGCGCGATGCTCATCAACACTGGGACCGAACTTTTGCTCGGTGACGTTCAGGACGCGCATCTTGCCTTCGTAGCGCGCGAAATTCTTCCGTTGGGTCTGCGAATCGAGGAACGGCGAACTGTTCCCGATAGCGACGTAATCCGCCGCACGCTCATTGAATTATTTGGGCATTGCGAAATTCTCTTCGTCACCGGCGGTCTCGGTCCAACTACCGACGACATCACGCGTGAAATGGTTGCGGAATCACTAGGCTTGGAGCTGCATCAGGACCCCGAACTTTTGGCTTGGCTTCAGCAGAGGCTGAAAGTGCGCGGAATCAAATGGTCTTCGAGCATTGCGCGCCAGGCCGATGTCCTTGCAGGCGCGCAGGTTCTTCCGAACGAATACGGAAGCGCGCCAGGGTTTTACTTAAGGGCAAATATCAATCCCCGCGTTCCGTCGCCGCACGTCTTTGTTTTGCCCGGGCCTCCTCGCGAGCTTCAGCCCATGTTTAGAAAATTCGCAATGCCGATTTTGAAATCGATCATCAAGGTGCCGCTCCCGGTCGAGCGCAGGTCGTATAATATTGCCGGAGTGGGCGAGTCGTTGGTTGAGAACGCGATTGGCAAGAAGGTTCTGGCAATTCCCGGGATCGAGCTGGGTTATTGCGCACGACCAGGCGAAGTTGAGGTGCGGGTCATCGGCAGTCCAAACGGGATCCAAGCGGCCGATGCCGTCATTCGTCGCGAATTAGGCGTTTCGATTTTCTCTGATAACGACGAGGCGCTTGAAGAAGTTGTGGTGAGACTGCTGAACCAACGAAAACAAACATTGGCAACTGCCGAATCGTGCACTGGCGGTTTGATCGCAAACCAACTCACCAACGTCTCAGGCGCGTCGGAAGTTTTTCTGGCGGGCTATGTCACCTACGCGAACTCAGCAAAGAGCGACGTCTTAAATGTCGATTCGAAATTGATCGCCAAACATGGCGCCGTGAGTGAAGCGGTCGCTCGGGCGATGGCCGAGGGCGCGCGCACACGAACCGGCTCCACGTACGGACTCGCTACGACCGGCGTTGCGGGACCAACGGGCGGCTCGGACGAAAAGCCGGTTGGAACGGTTTACATCGCTCTGGCTCTAGGAGACTCGGAGACTGTGGTCAGGAAATTGTTTTTCCCAACGGATCGCGAGACATTCAAACAACTAGCGGCCCAAGCGGCACTCGATCTTTTGCGGCGGAGATTGCTCAAGCAGTGACGCTTCCAGCCGTCACAATTACATAACGGTTGCGCTGGCCGTTATTTTTCGAATAGGGAAGAATTACTATTCGCCCACGGTTACCGGGGTACCGATTTTTACCGTATCGTAAAACAACTTTGCTCCATCCGACGGCATTCGAATGCAGCCATGGGATGCGGGATATCCGGGCAAAATCCCGACATGCATTCCGACGCCCTCGCCTGTTAACCGCATAAACCAGGTCATCGGCGCGCCGACATAATGTGTTCCGCTGGGCGCGGAATCGATCTTCGCACTGATGCCGGCTCGAACGACGCGACCCGACGCGTCGACGAAGTCGCCGTAAATGCTGGAACGATGGTCCGGATCCTTTTCCAGAACCGAGAAATTACCGCTGGGCGTGCTGTGCCCGGCCTTGCCAGAAGAGATCGGACTATCGGCTGCAATTTGCTCGCCGACCATCAAATAGGCGCGCTGCCTGGGAAGAGAGACGCGAAGGCGCACGTTGTCTGATGTTGCCTGTCTGAGCACAGATTGATTTACCTTCAACGGTGCCTGGCGACTAATGTAAGCCGACGCGCCGCGCATCTTTGGCAGCGGTGTCGGCCTTGGTGATCTTGGTCCGAAAAGTCGGAATTGGGCGCTGATTGAAGAGGCAAGCGCCGTCACCAAAACCGTGCAAACAAGTGTGCGAAGTGCTCCCGGCATATTTTTATTAGCCGCCACTGTAGCTATTTACGCGCCGAAGCCAACCCGTTAACCAACGTGATTCATGGCGGTCAGGAGGAGCGTTCTGGACGCGGCGGGTTAAGACTGCTTTGGCCGCTTGCGCGAATTCCTCAGGCGCGCCTGAATCCGAATTACCGCGCATCGCTTCGAGGACCTGAAGCAAACCCCATCCCTGCCCCTGGTAACGTTCTGTGTGCAAAACGCCTTCTCCTTTGAAGTTGACGTAATCGATAAGGGCGTAGCATCCATGCGGTGTTTTCGTAAGACGTTCAAATTGTTGCTGCACGTTAGTTCGGTCGGCAGGCGCCGCTTCGGCCAGCATCTTAGGCAGAGCAGCCTCCAACCTAGCAACAAGAAATTCCGCCTGGAGATCGATAGTATCGGCGAGAAACCGCCGCAACTGGTTCATCTCAGTTGCGTTTTGCGCTTTTAGAAACTCGGCACGCGAGTTCCATGGGCACGGCTGTCCGCGGCCGACGCCGAGAAGAAATGTCGGTAACTTGAAGCCCCGACTGGATACGAAGCTTACCAGCTTGGGGAAACTTTCTTCGAACGGCCCCTGCCGCCCCTTCGGATACCAGATGAAGTGGCCGATGCCGAGCGATGCGAAATCTTCGCCCTGGTTCCATGAAGTCAGGCCGGAGATCGTTCCGCCACATTCATTTTGCCAGACTCGTTTTCCGATTTTCAACGCCTCGCTGTGCGAGATCGTGGTCGCCTGTGCCAGCTCCGGCCAGAGTGCAATCAGCCCGGTAGCTACCACTGCAAATCGCCAGACGACGCCACCGAATCGATGCCAACGCTGTTTTCTTGACGGGCGGCGTTTATCCATTAGCGTGCGGCTTTCTGCGGCGACGAACCTTAAATTAAAACGGCGCGGAAACACGATCTTATGAAACGTTTTATTGTTATTGTCAGCGCATCCCTACTTGCATTGCCATTGTTCGGGCAAGACAAATCACCACAGCTGAAAGATCAGAAGGACAAGGTCAGCTACAGCATCGGCATGCAAATCGGATTTAATCTCGGCCGCCAAAAGGTGGACGTTAACCCCGATATCCTGGCCGCCGGCATTAAAGACTCCATTGCCGGCAAACCGCAACTGACTCCCGATCAGGTTAAAGACATTATGGCGCAATTCGAGAAAGACATGGAACTGAAACAGAAACAACTAGGCGACAAGAACAAAACTGAAGGTACGAAGTTTCTTGAAGACAATAAGAAGAAACCGGGTGTGAAAACGACTGCGAGCGGTTTGCAATACAAGGTCGAGAAAGAAGGAACAGGAGCGCAGCCCAAAGCCACCGACATGGTGACAGTGAATTATCGGGGCACTCTGATCGACGGGACGGAGTTTGACAGTTCGTACAAGCGCGGCCAACCGGCAACCTTTCCAGTCAACGGAGTGATCAAAGGCTGGACGGAAGCGCTTCAACTGATGAAGCAAGGAGCAAAATATCAGTTGTTCATCCCCGCGACCCTGGCGTATGGCGAGCGGGCCATGGGCCCGGACATCGGTGCGAACTCGACGCTAATTTTTGAAGTCGAATTGCAGGACGTGAAACCGCCTCCAACGCCTGTCCCACAGGGTTCTGCCAAGATTCCACCTCCGCCGTCACCGGCGCCAACCAAGAAGTAGCAGCGAGGCAGTCGCTTTGGGTCCGGCGCGTCACTCCTGTGACGCGCCGACTCTTTTGTCTAAGCGCTTGGCACCGATTCCCACTGCAGCACCGGCGCATCGCCCCACAAACCTTCCAGGCTGTAGAAGGCGCGTTTGTCGCGATGAAAAATGTGAACAACCACTTGTAAATAATCGAGGACCATCCACTGGCTGGCGGGAAAACCGTCGACGGCCACAGGCCGCAGCGAATATTCCTCACGTAAGCGGGTCTCAATTTCGTTGGCAATCGCTTTGAGTTGAGGCTCGGACGTGCCGGAGCAGATCACGAAGAAGTCCGTAAAGCTCGAAATGCCGCGCAAATCCAATATGACAATGTCCTCCGCCTTTTTGTTGGAGGCGAGTTCAGCGCAGCTTTTTGCTAGATTTTCCGGCGTTATTGCGATTACTCCCGATAAAGTTTTTCGCGCTGAATGATTTCTTCCACCGAGTCCGGTACGAGATAACGAATCGATTCGTTTTGCGCAACTCTCCGTCTTATCTCGGTAGCAGAAATATCAATACGACGGTGGATCAACTGATAAGAATGTGAGGGTTGTTTGCCTGACCGGTCGAGTATGACAAATCCAACCATCTTCTCCAGTTCGGAGAATCGATGCCACCGCGGCAGTTGCTCAACGTTGTCTTCACCGATCAAGCAGTAGATGGCCGCGTCGCTTTCGCGTCGGCGAATTTCCTCAACCGTGTCGATTGTGTACGAAGGCGGCGGTCGCAGCAGCTCGCAGTCATCCACTTCAAACTCCGGCTCGCCTTTGATCGCCGCTCGCAACATTGCTAATCGTACTTCGCCGTTCGCGACCGGAGCGGCCTTCTTGAGAGGGGAAATCGCTGCCGGGACGAGGATGACTTTGTCAAGACCGAGAGTCTCAATCGCTTGGCGGGCGAGAATCAGATGCGCGTGATGGACTGGGTCGAAGGTGCCGCCATAAATCGCGATCTTCTTCAATTCCCAACGCTTAAACGCTCAACGTTCATCGTTCAACAAAAAGCGTTCTGTTTGAATGCGAATGGAATGCCGATCTGAAGATTTAAGGCCGGACGGTGCGCCTCAATTCGCACGAGGTGAATCCAACCCTGGCGCGTGCTTGCGAAATCCGTCTTTCCGTTGTTGGGCTGCTCAGGTCGACTGAGGTTGTGCCTCATCCGTTGGCAATCGGGCACTGAGTGCCCCGCGCATCGCGCTTTCCGTGTTGTGCTTGTGCAACGCGATCTCAATCGCGGCTTTCAATTCAGGCACTGTGTAAGGTTTTAGCAAATAGCCGAATGCGCCTGATTCGACTGCGCGCGCTACCGTTTCACTAGATGCGTGTGCGGTTAGAAACACAACTGGAATATCGAGGTGCCCGCGGATTGCAGCGGCAGCTGCAACACCACTAATCCCACCGTCCAATTGAATATCCATGAGCACAAGATCGGCACGATTGTCTTCGGCAACCCGCAGCGCGTCGGCAGCATTACTTGCGTCACCGGCAATTTCGTAGCCGAGCTCTGCGAGCTCGTGTTTAAGCGCTAACACAGTCAGCGCTTCGTCTTCAACGATCAGAATACGTTTTTTTGACATAATATGGTTAATTAACGTTACAGATGAACGCTTGGTTCTGGGCGTGAAATCTTGCTTGGAAAAGAAATGGTCGCGCACGTCCCGCCCGTGGGCATGCGGATGACGACGAACTCGCCGCCAAGTTGGCGTGACATTGCCTGCACGAGGTCCATGCCGGTTCCGCGTTGCTCTTCAATTTCGGCCAGCCGGGGAACAATTCCGTTGCCATCATCACGGATTGTTAACGTCACACGATCGCGAGCGATGCGCAGTTCAGTATCGATCTTTCCGTTAGAGCGGCCATGGAATGCGTGCTTCAGAGCATTGAGCAGCAATTCGTTCGCGACTAGGCTGAGCAAAATGCTTTGGTCGAGATCGAGTGGGACTTCATCTGCGGAAACATTAAGCGCGAGTTTGCACGCCGCCGGCGTGTGCGAGCGTAGCAGCATTTCAGTTAGCTCACGCAAATGCGGCGCAAAATCGAGATGTGACTGCCCGCGCTCATCGTAAAGCTGTTCGTGCAGACGAGCCATGGCGTTGATGCGATCGCGGCATTCGGTAAAAACGTCGCGAACAGCCGGATCAGTAAACTTGCCAGATTGCAGCCGGAGCAGGCTGGACACGATCTGCAGGTTATTCTTCACCCTGTGATGAATTTCCGTGAGCGAAACAGTCTTTAGCGCGAGCAGCGCCGTGAGGCGTTCGTGTGCACGACGGTATGAAATTACCAGCTCGGCCAGAGCGGCCGACGCCAATACAAGTATGCCGGCATTAGAGTAGGAGAGCGCAAACGAGTGTCCGCTCCGGGGCACCATTAAGTCGGCTATCAGCACTGTCGCTCCGCAAAGTGCCGCGATGAACCAGCCTGCTTTGCGTCCTGCCCGCCACGTCGCCAAGACTACCGGCACGAAATAAAAGACCGTGACGTTGAAGTCGGTAACATAATCAATCCAGCCAATCAGCAGCATCAGCAAAGCGGACTCGATTACTGCTACCGTAGGAGAGCGGAAAAAGTTAACACCAGCGCGAACCAGTCTTTCTGCCGCGATAGACTCGTGACGCGCGTTATGCATTGGCGGATTGACGGACTGCTCCAGATGCACTGTAGGCAATAGTGCCGCCCGGTTCCCTTCCATCAGCACAAAAATCTAAGACCGTCGACAATCCGGAGTCGTTTAAAAATATGTGTGATTTGCGGTTCCCCCTTTTGGGAGAGTCGTTGAAATTATTGCGCACTTATTGCTCCCCGGCTTCACGTGGGTAACAGGTGCCAAAGACAATGCTTCCGCCATTTCATGCAGTGATCTTCGATCTCGACGGCGTGCTCGCCGACTCCGAGCCGTGGTGGAACCGGATCGATACGAAATTGCTTGCCGAATATGGAGTTAGATATCGTGGCGAATACCACCGAAATGTTCTGGGCGTGAGTTACCGGCTCGCAGTCGATTTTTACAAGAATGCCTTTCACATCCGTGCGTCGGTTGAGGAATTGATGCGGCGGCGCGGCGAGATCGCGACCGATTTTTTCGCCAACCGTGTGGGGCTGTTTCCTTTCGCAAAGACAACACTGGAACAACTGCGCGGGATGAAGTTACACCTTGCGGTAGCCACAAGTTCGGTGAGCGCGTCCGCCCGTCCGTTTCTCGAGCGAACCCGAACCAAAAGCTTCTTTGACGTGATCCTTACCGGCGATGAAGTTCAACGCGGCAAGCCAGATCCCGACATTTACCTGTTAACCTCGAAAAAACTTGGAATGGCTCCTGAGGCATGCCTTGTGATCGAGGACGCGCTTGCCGGTATCGCCGCGGCGAAAGCTGCCAACATGCGCGTCGCTGCAATTCCTGACAGACGTTTTGTGGATCCGGGTGAGTACGAAAAGGAAGCCGATTATGTACTCGGAAGTCTATCAGAAATTCCCGCCCTCATCCGTCGTGTTAATGCAGCCGCCAGCGGAAAGCGTGCGTTTTGAGAGAAAATTTCCTGCAATTCTGAGTTCCCGACTACATTCCTCTGCGAGTATGGCAGAACAACAACGCTTTCGTGTTTTTGCGACGTCGCGCATCGGCAACGCAGCGGAAAGTCTTTTGCGCGCGCGCGGTTACGACCTTGAGGTGTTCCAGGGACCTGAGGCGCCGCCGAAGAAATTGATCATCGAGAAAGTGAAGAGTGGTATCGATGGACTAATCACCACGTTACGCGATCCGATTGACGCGGAAGGATTCGAAGCGGGGAAGGGGAGACTAAAGGTCGTGGCGCAAATCGCCGTCGGATTCGATAACATTAATCGTGCCGACGCGAACAAATACAAAATCCCATTCACCAATACCGCCGACGTGCTTACCGAAGCCACGGCTGAGTTTGCGTTCTTCATGATGGGCATGCTCGCAAGAAAAATGTCGCAGAGCGAGCGACTCGTGCGCGATCAGAAGTGGCCGTCGTGGCATCCGTTCCTGCCATTCCTTGGCGATGAGGTCACTGGCAAAACCATCGCCATCATTGGCACGGGCCGCATTGGCCTGGCGATGATCAAAAAATGTTCTGGATTCGATATGAACATTCTTTGTTACGATCCGGCGTATCAGAATCACGAATTCATCAAAGCGATTCAGGAGTTGATGGACCTGCGTTTCGCGCGCGGAATTCAGAAAGAGAAAACCTGGATCAAGTATGTCGACTTCGAGGATGCGATGCGCGATGCCGATTACGTGAGTCTGCATGTGCCGCTGCTAAGGGAGGGCGAGGCGGACAAGCCGACGTATCACCTCATTAACGAAAATACGCTCAAGCTGATGAAGCCGACCGCGTATTTGGTTAACACTTCGCGGGGTCCAGTGGTAGATGAGAAGGCGCTCGCGAAAGCGTTAAAAGAAAAAATGATTGCGGGTGCAGCGCTCGATGTATTCGAAAAAGAGCCGCTGCCGGCCGATTCACCACTGCTTGATCCGGACATCGTGGACCGCTGCCGTCTGTTCCATCATTTCGCCAGTGGTGCGCAAATCACGCGTCTCGATGTCGATCCAGATAAAGGCATGGCTGGACGCTGTGTGCAGGGACTCATCGACGTTCTCGAAGGCAACTATGGCGGCGATCCGACCAAGATGCCGTACGTGGTGAACAAGGAAGCATTTCAAGGAAAGTGATGGGTGACGAGTGACGGGCGATGAGTGGACGGGTCGTCGCGTGACTTGCTGAATCTGTTTTTTTGAACCGAAGCAACAGGCGGTCGCTAGCGTCTGCAAATCGTAACAAAAAATATTTGCGCGTGACGATTCTACTGCTAAATAGTTAACCAGATGGTTAAATATTCTTCGAGAGCGTTGAACCGAACTTTTGCCGCGCTGGCTGATCCCACGCGCCGGCAGATTCTGGCGCACCTGGCGCGGGGCGAGAGCCGCGTGACGGATCTCGCCCGGCCGCACAACATGTCGCTGCCGGCGGTTTCAAAACATTTGCGGGTTCTCGAAAATGCCGGGCTGCTCCGGCGCCGGCGCTATGGACGCGTCCATGAAATGCAGCTAAATGCTGAGCCCTTAAAAAAAGCCGCGCAATGGGTCGAGGA
>Ga0207701_10003762_pt1 | contig 15517 bp, 13 predicted proteins | sample KBSSwiSSwithPhiX_FD_184294 | JGI IMG/M metagenome (GOLD analysis project Ga0207701, IMG submission 184294) | Switchgrass rhizosphere bulk soil microbial communities from Kellogg Biological Station, Michigan, USA, with PhiX - S5 (SPAdes) (version 2) | ecosystem: Environmental > Terrestrial >... | reverse complement strand
CGGCGTGCCGCGCGCACGATGGCGCGGCCGCCGCGGCGCCCGACGCGTTGTCGGAATCTGCATAGCTCGCAGCGTCACGCTCTGACCATATAGCGACTACCGCGCACACGCGGTCGATGTCGGCCATTGATCGGGAGGATCAGCATGACCAAGCGTGCCGCAGCGAGAGCGATCACACCCCGGAACGCAAAGCTTCTTCCCTGCGCCTTGCTGGTCGCTCTGACCATGAGCGCGGGGCCGGCGTTGGCACAGACGACGCCCCCCGCGGCGACGCCGGCGGCTCCAGCGCAGGCCGCGCCAAAGGCGTCCGGAGAACTCGAAGCGAAGCTGGACCAGGTGGTGAAGGAATACGCGAAAGATCCGCAATTCAAGGGCCACACCGAACAGCAGGTGCGCGACCGCATCGAGTTCGTCGCGGGCAACGTGATCTTCGCGACGGTCCACGAAGTCGGCCACATGCTCGTAGCCGAAATGGGCATTCCGGTTCTCGGCAAAGAGGAGGATGCGGTCGATGCCTTTGCGGTCGTGACGGGGCTCAAGCTGGGCGACGCACTTTCCGATCGTATCCTCACCCAGTCCGCGCGCGGCTGGTTCCTGAGCGACAAGCGAAATCAGAAGCAAAAGATCAAGATGGTGTTTTACGACGAGCATGGCCTCGATCGGCAGCGCGCCTACAACATCGTTTGCCTGATGGTCGGCGGCAATCCGGAGAAATTTTCCAAGCTCGCCGAGATGACGAAAATGCCGGAGGAGCGCCAGGGAACGTGCCAAGGCGACTTCAGCAATGCGTCGTGGTCCTGGAACAAGGTCCTCGAGCCGCATATCCGCAAGCCGGACCAGCCGAAAGCCGACATCCCCGTCGTTTACTCCCCGACCAAGAAATACGCGGTCTACGAGAAAGGCTTCCGCGAGATCAGGCTGCTGGAAGTTCTAGCCGAGCATCTCTCCGACCGGTTCGTCTGGCGCAAGCCGGTCAGCATGGTGATGGAGGAATGCAACGAGCCCGGCGCGCGCTGGGACTTGTCCGACCGCAAGATCCACGTCTGCTACGAGCTCGCGGCGGACTTCGGGGCGATGTACCGCGATTACGGCCACGAGCCGAAGGCGAAGAAGCAAAAGCCGCAGAAAACGGCGGCGAAAAAGAACAAGAACTGACCCGCGATCGCCTCAGCCGGCCTCGACCCTGATCCGATTCAGCTGAATCGGATCAGGGTCTGGCTTTGTTGTTTGAGCAGTCTGCAGCTACTTCAGCCGGCCGGTCTTCTGGTAGAACTCCTTCTCGCGCGCCGCATACTCGTTGAGGTTCTGCAGCATCGTGGCGGGGTTCGTGAGTTTCGAATCGAAGTACACGCCGGCCTTCTTGTATTCGGCGATCAGCTCCTGATCTTTCATCGCGGCCTGCACGGCGGCGCCGAGATAGGCCTTGCGGTCCGCCGGCGTCCCCTTCGGGACGACGGCGAAGCGGATGATGATCCACTGATACTCGTTGCCGCCGAGCGCCTCGTTCATGGTCGGCATGTCTTTCAGGAAATCCATGCGGTCGGGCGCCGCGACGCCGAGCGGCGCCACCTTGCCGGCCTCGAGATGACCGCGGAATTCCGAGTAGAAACCCTGCGCCACGTCGACGTTGCCGCCGATCAGCGCCGTGATGCCGGCGCCGCCGCCCTGGAACGGGACGCGCAGGAATTTGGCGCCGAAGTTCGCCTCGACCTGATCGACGATATAGTCCCACATGCTGCCGGGCACGGTCGCGATACGCACCGTGTTGGGCTTGTCCTTCGCGGTCTGCACGATCTGCTTGACCGACATGCCCTTGTAGGGCCCCTCGGTCGGGCCGATCCAGATCAGCGCATCGGAGTTGATGTAGCCGATCGGCTCGAGGTCGGTGTAGGCCCAGCGGTTCTGCGCGCGCAGCATCGCGTCGCCCCACATCAGGTTGGCGATCACGCCGACCGTGTAGCCGTCCGGCTTGGCCTGCGTCGCCAGATAGGCGTGCCCGACCATGCCGGCGCCGCCGGTGCGGTTGTTCACGATGATGCGGTCGCCGCTGACTTTCTCGACGGTCTTGGCGAGCAGGCGCCCGGTGACGTCCATGCCGCCGCCGGCCGGATAGACCACGGTGAACTCGATCGGTTCGGTCGGAAAGTCCTTCGGCTTGACCTTGGCGAGCTCGGCCTTGGCGTCGCCGCCTTGTGCGGCGGCCGGTGTCGCGGCCAGAGCGGCCGCAAGCGCCAGCGCGATTGCAGAATATTTCATGGCATTCCTCCCTCGATTTTTCTCTTGCGGCGGAACATCAGAGCAATGAGCAGCGCGCTGGCCGCGAGCAGCAGCGCGGTACCCGGGCGTTGAAGAAAGATCATGGCGCCGTCGGCCGACATCGCCAGAGACTGACGCATCGATTGTTCGAGCATCGGGGCGAGCACGAACGCGATGACGAAGGGCGCGAGGTCATATTCGAGCTTGCGCAGAACGTAGCCTGCGACGCCGAAGCCGAGCATGACCCACAGGTCGAACACGTTCTTGTTCGCCGAGTAGGTGCCGATGACCGAGAGCAGCAGCACCACGGGAAACAGCACACGATACGGGATACGCAGAAGCTGCGCCCACAGGCCGACCAGGGGCAGGTTGAGCACAAGGAGGAATACGTTGCCGACATACATGCTGGCGACGATGCCCCAGAACAAGTCGGGCCGCTGCGTGACGAACAGCGGGCCCGGCTGGATGCCGTGAATGACCAGCGCGCCGAGCAGCAGCGCGGTGACGGGATTGCCCGGGATGCCGAGCGAGAGAACCGGAATGAGACTGCCGGCGACCGCGGCGTTGTTGGCGGACTCCGGTCCCGCCACGCCCTCGATCGCGCCCTCGCCGAAACGCTCGGGCGTCGGCGATATCCGCTTCTCCAGTGCGTAGGACATGAACGAGGCCGTGACTGGCCCGCCGCCCGGCACGAGCCCGAGGATGAATCCAAGCCCGCTGCCGCGCAGCATCGGCCTCCAGGACTGGCGCCAGTCGTTCAACGTCGGCCACAGGCCGCGGATCTTCTCCGAGACGAGCGTGCTCTTGGCCATCGTCTCGACATTGCCCAGCACTTCGGACACGCCGAACAGTCCGATCACCACAGCGAGGAGCTCGATGCCGGCGGACAGGTCGACCGAGCCGAAGGTGAACCGCTCGCGGCCGTTCACGACATCGATCCCGATCGCCGCGCAGAGGAACCCGAGCGCGATCATCAGCACGCCCTTCACCGGCGAGCCGGTGATCATGTAGAGCGTGCAGACCAGGCCGAGCACCATCAGGCCGAAGTTCTCCGGCGGCCCGAAGCGGATCGCGACCGCCGCGATCGCGGGCGCGAAGAACGTCATGATGATGACGCCGAGCGTGCCGGCAATGAACGATCCGATCGCCGCGATGCCGAGCGCTGCGCCGGCGCGGCCCTGCCGCGCCATCTTGTGCCCGTCGATGCAGGTCACGACGGATGCTGCTTCGCCCGGGATATTCAGCAGAATGGACGTGGTCGAGCCGCCGTACATCGCGCCGTAGAAGATCGACGCGAGCATCACCATGCCGCCGACCGGCTGCATGGTGAACGTCACCGGCAGCAGCAGCGCGAGCGCGGCGAGCGGGCCGACACCCGGCAGCACCCCGACCAGCGTTCCGATCAAACTTCCAAGAAGGCAAAAATAGAGGTTCTGCGCCGTCAGGATGACGCCGAAACCGGTCATGAGGCCGTTGATCGCGTCCATGCGTCAGAAGCCCCACGGACCGCGCGGCAACGGCATGCCGAGGAGATGTCCGAACAGCCAGACCACGGCAACCACTGAGGCGATCGCCAGCAGCACCGACATCGCCCAGCTGCTCTGCTCGACGGTGCGCAGCAGGATCAGCATCGTGATCGCGCCGGTGATCGCGAAGCCGAGATACGGAATGCCGAGCGCGAACAGCGCAAGGCCCGCGACCACGCCGCCGACGCGCCACAGAGCTGCGCCGCGCGGGAAATCCGGCGACGCCGCCAGACTCGCGCGCTGCGCCATCAGCGTGATGCCGGAACCCACGATGATGGCCGCCGCGATCAGCGGAAACAGGCCGCTGTCCGGACCCGACGGGGCCATGACGCCGAGCGTCCACGCATAGGCGGCGGCCGCCGCGCCGAGCGCGATCCAGAACGCGTTGAGCGCCCGCTCGAACATGCCTTGGCGTGTCCCCACTTGCGTCACCGCGATGTCCGGATCACAGCGCCATCGCGGCGGCTTCGCCTTCATGGATCGCGCAGAGCAGATTGCGTGGCGCCATGCAGTCGCCGGCCAGCCGCGTATCGACACCGGCCTGCGCCAGCTCCCGTGCCAATCCATCGTCGGCAACGCGCGGCGTCGACCAGAGAAACAATTCCACGTTCGCTATGTCGTGCGGCCGTCCGGTAAAAACGTTGCGCCACGTTAGCACGCCGTGGCGCAACGTGGAGGGCTCAGCCGCCAGGACGATCTCGGCGTCCGCGTCGTACAGCCTGCGGTATACGCCGATCGCGCTGCAGTAATTCACATTGCGTGCGAGCTGCGTGCGCGGCGTCAGCAGGACAAGCTTGCGATAGCGCTGCGCGAGCGCGTCCGCGACCGCATAGGTCGCGGCGCTATGGTCCATGTCGAACAGCACGGCCGTGGCGTCGGAGCGGCGATCGTCCCGGTGGCCGGTCCAATCGCGTGCGGATTGCCCACCCTCGATGGTCTCCGGCGGGCGAAGGTGCGAGCCGGTCGCGACGATCACGGCGTCGGGCTTGAGCGCGAGCACGCTGTCGGCGGTCGCGGTGTGGCCGAGCTCGGCCTTCGCGCCGGCGTCGCGCAGCTGCCGCTCCATCCAGGCGAGCACGTGCCGGTACTCGTCGCGGCCGGGCAGGGTGGCTTCCCAGCGCAGCTTGCCGCCGGCCTGCGGCGACGCGCCGAGCAGCGTCACGTCGTGTCCGCGTTGTGCGGCGACACGTGCCGCCTGCAGTCCAGCCGGACCGGCGCCGACCACGACGACGCGTTTCCGTTTGCCGGCGCCGTTCGGCCGCCAGTTGGACTCGCCCTTGGTGCCGAGTTGCGGATTGTGGATTTCGGCCAGCGGCTTGCCGACATGGATCTCGCCCCAGGCGAAATTGTCGTAGCTCGAGGGCCGGATGTCGGCGACGCGGCCCTCGCGCGCCTTGTTCGGCCAGTCGGCATCGGCGATCAGCGCGCGCGTCATCCCGACCAGATCGCCCGCACCTTCGGCGATCGCGGCTTCGGCTTCCGCCGGCATCGCGATCCGTCCGATCGCCATCACGGGCTTGCCGGCGGCAGCCGGGCGCACCTTCTTGTGAATGTCGAGGAAATGCGCACGGGCGAAATGCATGTCCGGGACGTGGTTTTCCAGGCTGTTGGTGAAGTTGCCCTGGCTGTAGGCGAAATAGTCGAGCGTGCCGTGGCGCGCGAGCGCCGCGGTGATGCGCGCGGCCTCGTCCGGATCGATGCCTCCGGGCACGCCTTCGTCGCCTGGCATCTTGAGGCCGATCACAAAATCCCTGCCGCAGGCGGCACGGATCGCATCGCAGACCTCCGCGACGAAGCGCACGCGATTTTCGAGCGAGCCGCCATATTGATCGGTGCGCAGGTTCGACCAGGGCGAGAGGATCTGCGTGATCAGATAGCCGTGCGCGCCGTGCAGCTCGGCGCCGGAAAAGCCGCAACGCTTGAGCCGTTGCGCGACCGAGACATATTCGTCGGCAACCTGGCGCAGCTCGTCGGTGGTCATCACATGCGGCACGGTCCAGCTGTAAGCGTCGGGCTGATCGGAGATGCCTTTCGGCGAACGCACCGGGCTCCAGAGCTGCTGGCGTCCCGGATGCCAGAGCTGCGCGACAAGGCAGGCACCGGCGCCTTCCACCGCTTGCGCCGTGCGCTTGAAGCCGTCCTCGTTCTCGGCCTCATAGCCGGTGACGATCGCGCCGTGCGCGAGCGCGGCCGGATCGACCGCGATCACCTCGGTAACGATCATGCCGGCGCCGCCCTTGGCGCGCTCGGCGAGGAAATCGATCCAGCGCTCGGTCACGCGGTGGCCAGCGCCGTAGTTGGTCAAGGTCGCCGGCAACGCGATGCGGTTGCGCAGGGTGCGCGTACCGATCTGCAGCGGAGCGAAGAGATGCGGGAAGAACGCGTTGTCACTCACGTTGCGGCGGCCTTTCAGATCGGATTTCGTTCGACGAGCTGGCGCGCGATGATGATGCGCTGCAGCTCGTTGGTGCCTTCGCCGATACACAGCAGCGGCGCATCGCGGTAATAGCGCTCGATGTTGAGCTCTTTCGAATAGCCGTAGGCGCCGTGAATGCGCATCGCGTCGGTGGCGTTGGCGAGCGCGGCCTCGGAGGCGGCATACTTCGCCATCCCGGCTTCCATGTCGCAGCGCAGGCCCTGGTCGTAGGCCTGCGCGGCATTGTAGGTCAGCGCGATCGCGGACTCGGTGCGGATCGCCATCTCCGCGAGCTTGAGCTGGATCGCCTGGTGCTCGGCGATCGGCTTGCCGAAGGTCTTGCGCAGCTGCGCGTAGCGCACCGATTCATCGAGCGCCGCCTTGGCGATGCCGCAGCCGCGCGCCGCAACGTTGATGCGGCCGAGCTCCAGTCCGCCGAGCGCGGTCTGCAGGCCGCGCCCCTCCACGCCGATCACCGCCGACGCCGGGACGCGATAGTCCTCGAAGATCAGCTCGGCGGAATCGATGCCCTTGTAGCCGATCTTCTCGAGCTTGCGCGACACCTTGAAGCCCGGGCCCTTCTCGGCCAGGAACATGGTCATGCCCTTGTGGCGCGGATTGGCGGCGGGATCGGTCTTCACCAGCAGCGCGAAGGCCTGTCCGTGGATGCCGTTCGAGATCCAGGTCTTGGTGCCGTTGATGACGTAGTGGTCGCCGTCGCGCACCGCGCGCATGCGGATCGCCTGCAGGTCGGTGCCGCAATCGGGCTCGGTCAGCGCGAGGCCGCCGCGGATCTCGCCGGTCGCGAAGCGCGGCAGATACTGGCGCTTCTGCTCCTCGGTGCCGTTGCGCTGCACGCACGCCGCCATGATGAGATGCGAATTGAAGATGCCGGAGAGCGACATCCACACTTCCGAGACGCGCTGCACGATCCTGGCGTAGGTCGTCGCCGAGAGGCCGAGGCCGCCGTATTCCTCGGCGATGGTGGCGCCGAACAGGCCGAGCGCCTTCATCTGCTCGACCATTTCTTCGGGATAGGTGTCGGCGTGCTCCAGTTCGAGCACGTGCGGGCGCACGTCGCGCTCCAGCCAGCGCCCGATGGCGTCGAGGATCTCGCCTTCCTCTTCCAGCGTATTGCGCTGCGCGCCGTGCGTCGCGTTGCCTGCGCTCATGATGATGTCCCGGTCAGTAGTTCGCTTTGTCTTCCAGCGCGTGGCCGCGCCGCTGCACCAGCATGGTGCGGTCGAAGGTGCACACCACCGCGCCGTCCTGGTTCTTGCCGATCGAGCGCACCGAGACGATGCCGGCATCGGCGCGCGACTTCGACTCGCGCTTGGCCAGCACTTCGCTCTCCGCATAGAGCGTGTCGCCGGCAAACACCGGGTGCGTCAGCTTGATGTCGGTCCAGCCGAGATTGGCGATCGCCTTCTGGCTCACGTCGCTCACGCTCATGCCGACGATCAGCGATACCGTGAAGGGCGAGGCGACGACGCAGCGGCCGAACTCCGAATGCCTGGCGTACTCCGCGTCGAAATGCAGCGGATGCTTGTTCATCGTCAGCAAGGTGAACCAGGTGTTCTCGGTCTCGGTGATGGTGCGCCCCGGACGGTGCTCGTAGATGTCGCCGACGGCGAAATCCTCGTAGAAACGCCCGACGCTCTCGCGATAGCGACGTTCGCCGACCTGTTTCGCCACCGCGACCATCACGCGCCTCCCACGCTATTTGTACGGACATTAAGAGCAGGGGGTCGGACCTGTCAATTTGCCTGAAGTTGTGATCAGCCATGCAGGCGGCGCTTTGCAAGAGCCGGCTTCCGCTTTATTGTCTAGACAAATAGCAGGAGGTCGCCCATGAACGCCGTGCCCCGCCCCGTCGAGCCCGCGACACAGGCCGAAGCCGCAGGCCCGCTGATCTCGCGCACCTTGGCGCAGTTCGCGCACGACCTGTCCTTCGATGCGATCCCGCAGGAGGTGCGCGAGCGCGCCAAGCACCTGATGCTCGACGCGACCGGCATCGCCTATGCCTCCGGCTCCTATGATTTCGCGCACAAGACATTGACCGCGATCGCCGGTCTCGGCGGCGACGGACGCGTTCCGGTGATCGGATTGCCGCAGCGGCTCAGCCCGCGCGATGCCGCGCTGGTGAACGGTGTGCTCGCGCATGGGCTCGACTTCGACGACACGCACACCGGCGGCATCATTCACTCGACCGCGAGCGTCTGGCCGACGGTCATGTCCACCGCCTTCATGCGCGGCACGTCCGGCGCCGATCTGCTGGTCGCCTATATCGCGGGCGTGGAAGCCGCCACACGGCTCGGCGCGGTCGGCAGCGGCCACTTCCATCAGGTCGGCTTCCACCCGACCGGCATGATCGGCGTGTTCGGCTGCACGCTCGCGGCCGGAACGCTGATGGGACTTTCGCCGCAGGCACTGACGATGGCGCAAGGCATCGCGCTGTCGATGGCGGCGGGCAGTCTCGAGTTTCTCGAGGACGGCGCCTGGACCAAGCGCATGCATCCCGGATGGGCTGCGCAATCGGGCATCACGGCGGCCGCGCTCGGCCGCGAAGGCTTCGTCGGCCCGACCCGCGCCTATGAGGGCCGCTTCGGCGTGTTCAATTCGTATCTGCAGGGCGGCCTCGAAGACGAGCGCTGGGGCCGCGCGACCGCCGGCCTCGGCAACATCTGGGAGACGACGGCGATCGCCGTGAAGCCGCTGCCGGCGTGCCACTTCACCCATGCCTGCGCCGACGCCGCGATGATTTTGGCGCGGCAGCATCAGTTCAAGATCGACGACATCGTGCGCATCAAGGCGCTGGTCCCGGGCGAGGTGGTCAAGACGGTGTGCGAACCGGTGGCGAACAAGCGCCGTCCCGCGAACGCCTACGACGCGCAGTTCTCGATTCCCTATCTGGTCGCCGCGAGTCTCATTCGCGGACGCTTCACGCTCGCCGAACTGGAGCCCGAAGCGCTCAACGACGAGGCGATCCTGCGCGTGTGCGATCTGGTCGATTACGAGGTCGATCCGCGCTCGACCTTCCCGCGCCACTACACCGGCGACGTGCAGATCTCGCTGCGCGACGGCCGCGTGCTGATGCATCGCGAGGCGATGAACCGCGGCTGCGCCGACCGGCCGCTGTCGAATGCCGAGATCGTCGAGAAGTTCACCGGCAATGCGCGCATGCGCCTCTCGGCGCGGCAGGCATCGGGGGTGCAGGAAGCGGTGCTCGGTCTCGATCGCGCCGCGGATGTGCGTCCGGTCATCGATCGCATCTGTCAGGCCGCGCCGTAAACCAGGGACCGCACATGCTTCCTCTTTCCGGCGTCCGCGTCATCGCGGTCGAGCAATACGGGGCGGGGCCGTTCGGCAGCATGCTGCTGGGCGATCTCGGCGCCGAAGTGATCAAGATCGAGAACCCGGCGGAGGGCGGCGACATCGGCCGCGCGGTCGGTCCCTATTACTTCGGGCCGGGCGACAGCCATTTCTTCCAGGCGTTCAACCGCAACAAGCGCAGCCTCACGCTCAACCTGAAACATCCCGAGGCGCGCGGCGTGTTCCACGAACTGGTGCGGTCGGCCGACGCGACGCTCGATAATCTGCGCGGCGACCAGCCGGAGCGCCTCGGCGTCACCTACGATGCGCTGAAGGATACCAATCCGAAGATCGTCTGCGCGCATCTCTCCGCCTACGGCCGCGAGGGGCCGCGCAAGGCGTGGCCCGGCTACGACTACCTGATGCAGGCAGAGACCGGCTATCTGCCGCTGACCGGCGAGCCGGACGGTCCGCCGAGCCGTTTCGGCCTGTCGATCGTCGATCAGATGACCGGTCTCTACGCAGCGTTTGCGCTGGTCTCGGGCGTCGTGTCGGCGCGTGCGACCGGAACGGGGCGCGACATCGACGTGTCGCTGTTCGACGCCGCGCTGCAGAACCTCACTTATCTGGCGGTCTGGTATCTCAACGCCGGGATCAACCAGCAGCGCGCGCCGCGCTCGAGCCATCCGTCGCTGACGCCGAGCCAGCTCTACAAGACCAGGGACGGCTTCATCTTCATCATGTGCAACAAGGAGAAGTTCTGGCCGGTGCTGTGCGACTCGATCGGGCGTCCGGAATGGCGCGACCGGGAGGACTACAAGGATTTCAAGGCGCGGCTGGCCAACCGCGACAGGCTGACCGTCGAGCTCGATGCCGCACTCTCGGCGCGCACCACCGCGGAGTGGATCGAGCTGTTCGCCGGGAGCGTGCCGGCCGCGCCGGTGCACGATGTGAAGGCGGCGCTCGACAATGCATTCGTCAAGGACGAGGGTCGCGTCCGCGCCGCCGAGCGTCCCGAAGGCGCGGTTCACATGCTGGCGCCGCCGCTGCGCTGTCCGGGCGAGGACATGCCGTGCGAGCCGGCGCCGAAGCTCGGCGCGGATACCGACGACATTCTCGGCAGACTCGGCTTCGCGTCAGAAGAGCTGGCGCGGCTGCGCGCGGCGGGAGCGCTGTGAAGGGCGCAGCGCCCAAGGCGGCGCGGCCCGGCGTGCCGGGAGGCGAGGCGACGCGCTATCTCACGATCAGCCGGGATCTCGCGCGCGACATCTATGGCGGCAAGTATCCGGTCGGCAGTCTGCTGCCGCCGGAAACGTCGCTGTCGGACATCTACGGCGCGAGCCGGCAGACCATCCGCGAGGCGATGCGCATCATCGGCGGGATGGGGCTGATCGCGCGCCAGCGCGGCGTCGGCACGACCGTACTGGCCTCGACGCCACTCCCGGCATTCACGCAATCGGTTGCCTCGCTCGCCGAGCTGCAGCAGTACGCCAAGGAAACCCAGCTGCGCAGCGAGCGCATCGAGCACGTCGTTGCGCGCGGCGAGCTCGCCGGGAAGCTCGGCTGTCCGGCAGACAAGATCTGGCTGCGCAGCGAAGGCTGGCGCATCGCCGGTGATCGCGAACCGCCGCTGTGCTGGACCGAAGTGTACATCGACGACGCCTTCGCGGCGGTCGAAGAGGATTTGCGCACCTCGACCGGCCTGTTGTTCGGCCATCTGGCACGCCGCTTCGGGCTGGTGCTGCGCGAGGTACGCCAGACGGTCAGCGCGATACCGATGCCGGCGGCGCTTGCGCCGCGGCTGCGCGTGCCCGTCGGCTCGCCGGCGCTGCGCATCGAACGGCGCTATTTCGCGCAAGCCGGCGATCCGGTGGAGATCGCGATCAGCATCCATCCGGGAGACCGCTTCAGCTATTCGATGACGCTGGCGTCGACAGCCCGGGCCGATCAGGTTTGCTGACTGTTGACAATTCGGCTCTGGCTTGTTGCCTCGCCGGATTCGCCGGGCGCCAGCCGCCATGACCAGAGCAAAACCCTGCGGCGGCATCGTTGTGCGTCCCTTGGCGAAGCGCCGCTTTTCGCGGACAATCGTCAGCCAGCAAATGAGCCAGTCATGAAACCGATCGAGCGCATCAAGACCTACCACGCCGAGCTGACCGCGCAGCGGCGCGACTTCCATGCCAATCCGGAACTGGGCTTTACCGAGCACCGCACGTCGGACATCGTGGCAAAGCAGCTCGAAGCGCTCGGCATCGAGGTGCATCGCGGCGTCGGCGGAACCGGCGTCGTCGGCGTGCTGCGCGAGGGCAACGGGCCGGTCTCGCTCGGGCTGCGCGCCGACATGGATGCGCTGCCGATCCTCGAAGCCAACGAGGTGGCTTACAAGTCGACGCGGCCGGGCGTGATGCATGCCTGCGGCCATGACGGCCACACCACGATGCTGCTCGGTGCCGCGCGCTATCTCGCCGAGACGCGCAATTTCAACGGCACGGTGAACTTCATCTTCCAGCCGGCCGAGGAGGGCCTGGGCGGCGCGACAGCCATGTTGAAGGACGCGCTGTTCGAGCGCTTTCCCTGCGACACGGTGTTCGGCATGCACAACCACCCGGGCATGCGGGTCGGCACGTTCGCGATCCGCCCCGGCACCATGATGGCGGGCGGCGGCTTCTTCGATATCCATATCGAGGGCCGCGGCGCGCACGGCGCGCGCCCCGAGCAGAGCATCGATCCGGTGCTGGTCGCGTGTCACATCACGACGGCGCTGCAGGCGATCGTCGCGCGCAATGTGAGCGCGCTCGACTCGGCCGTGGTCAGCGCCACCGCGATCAAGGCCGGCGACGCCTACAACGTGATCCCGCAGTCGGCCGAGATCCGCGGCACCGTGCGCACCTTCCGCAACGACACGATGGACCTGGTCGAGAAGAGCATGAAGCAGATCGCGGCCGGCGTTGCGTCCGCGTTCGGCGCGACCGCGCATGTCGACTTCCGGCGGCTGTTCGCGCCACTGGTCAACGACGCGGCGGAGGCGATGGTGTTCGCCGACGTTGCGGCCGAACTGGTCGGCGAAGCAAACGTCGAGCGCGAGCGCGAACTGATCATGGCGTCGGAGGATTTCTCCTTCATGCTGGAAGCGCGGCCCGGCGCCTACATCAATATCGGCAACGGCGACACGGTCGGCAGCGTGCCGGTGCACAATCCGGGTTATGACTTCAACGACGCAATCCTGCCGATGGGCGCCGCGGCGCTCGCCGGTCTGGTCGAGAAGAAGATGCCGCGGTTTGCAGGATAATGGGATGTCATCCCGGACGCGCCGAAGGCGCGATCCGGGACCCATCGCGCCCGCGGAAAAATGGGTCCCGGCTCTCGCGACGCTGTCGCGTCGCTTGGCCGGGATGACAACTACCGTATCCCCGCGCGCATGAAGCTCTGCACGAACTGGCGCTGGAACAGCAAGAACCCAAGCAGCAGCGGTGCCGAGGTCATCAAGGTGGCGGCGCAGATCACCGCCCAGTCGATGCCCTGGTCGCCCGACGAGAACACCTGCAGCCCGACGGTGAGCGGGCGCGCCTCGACCGAGTTGGTCACGATCAGCGGCCAGAGAAAATTGTTCCAGTGATAGCTGACCGAGACGAGGCCGTAGGCGACGTAGATCGGTTTTGCGAGCGGCACGTAGACCTTGAGCAGCACCTGCAGCGGCGTCGCGCCTTCGACCCGCGCGGCATCGTCGAGCTCCTTGGGCACCGTTTTGAATGTCTGGCGTAAAAGAAAGATGCCAAATGCGGAAGCCACGTAAGGCAGCGCGATCGCCGGGATGGTGTCGATGATGCCCATGCGGCTCATGGTGCGATAATTCTCCACGATCAGCACGTCGGGCATGATCATGAGCTGCGCCAGCACCAGCGCGAAGGCGACATTGCTGCCGATGAAGGCGTAACGCGCGAACGCGTAAGCCGCGAGCGTGCAGAGAACGAGCTGGCAGGCGAGGATCAAGGTGACGAGAATGAACGTGTTGAGGAAGTAGCGCGCGAACGGCGCGGCGGCCCAGGCGCGCTCGAAGTTGTCGAGCGTGAGCGGCGCGAGCAGCACGAAGCGCGTGGTGAACTCGGCCGGGTGAAACGCCGCCCATACGGCGTACGCAAGAGGCAGCACCCACAGGAGCGCCAGCAGCCCGGCGGCGCCGCTTTCCAGCGTGCGCCAGACGCCGCTCGGCGCATAGGGATCGGGGCGCTCGGTCATCGGTAATGGATCCGCCGTTCGAGCACGCCGTACTGGATGAACGCCGCGAGTGCGAGCAGCGCCAGCAGGACGGTGGTGAGCGAGGCCGCGTAGGTCGTGTCCCAGAAATTGAAGCCGACCTGATAGATGTAATAGAGCAGCAGTGTCGTCGCGTTGTCCGGCCCGCCGCGCGTCATCACGATGATGTGGTCGACCATGCGGAACGCGTTGATCACCGCGTTGACCAGCACGAACAGCGTGGTCGGCATCAGCAGCGGAAACTGCACGCGGCGGAAGAAGGTCCAGCGCGAGGCGCCTTCGAGCGCAGCGGCCTCGGCGAGGCTCGGCGAGATGCTTTGCAGCGCCGCCAGGTAGAAGATCATGAAGAAGCCGGCTTCCTTCCAGATCGCCACCACGGTGACGGCGGCGAGCGCCGTATCCTGCGAGCCGAGCCAGTTGTGCGACGAGAAGCCGAGCGCGCCGGTCACCTGCTCGAGCAGGCCGTATTGCGGTGTGTAGAAGAACAGCCAGATGTTGGCGACCGCGATCATCGGCAACACGGTCGGCGTGAAATAGGCCATGCGGATCGCGGTGCGCCCGGCGATGCGGTCGTTCACCCACAGTGCCATCACGATCGCGAGCGCGATCGATACGGGAATCGTGCCGGCCGCGAAGATGAGGTTGTTCCAGAGCGAGCGCCAGAACACCGGATCGGCGGCGATCGTCGCGTAGTTGTCGAGGCCGATGAAGCGCGCCGGGCGGCGCGGCCGCGGCGTCGAGTAGAAGCTGTCGATGAAGGTCGCGACCGCAGGCCAGTGGGTGAACAGTGCGAGCAGCGCCATCGCGGGCAGCAGCAGCAGCCAGCCGTGGATCGTGGCGGTGAGGCGGGAGGTCATTGAGTTTGCGCAGCCGGTGCCGCACGCTCGGTCACCTCTCCCCTCTGGGGAGAGGTCGCGAGCGTAGCGAGCGGGTGAGGGGAGCTAACTCCTCGACGTGTTGCGGCCCCTCTCCCGGCGCACTGCGTGCGCCGACCTCTCCCCGCAGGGGAGAGGTCGGAGCGCGCTGCGCGTGCGGTGCTCAACACGTCACCGATACGGCTTCAGTATCCGTTCCGCCTCTGCCTGCGCGTCCTTCATCGCCTGCTCCGGCGACTTGGTGCCGGTCAGCGCGGCCTGCAGCCCGTCGTTGAGCGCCTTGGTGACGCGCTGGTTCTCGTGCGTGGATAATTCCGCGACCGAGAACTGCAACTGATCGCGCGCGACCGCCGCGGCCGGGAAGTCCGCGACGTATTTCTTCATCACGTCGGTGTCGTAGGCGTCGCCGCGCACCGCCACGTAGCCGGTGTCGATGCTCCATTGCGCCGCGCGCTCCGGCGAAGTTATCCACTTGATGAACTGGAACGCGCCCTGCTGCTCTGCTGCGCTTGCCTTCTTCGAGATGTAGAAATTGCCGCCGCCGGTCGGGCTGCCGCGCCGCTTGTGGGCGGGGAGCATCGCGACGCCGAACGGGAATTTCGCGTTCGCCTTCACGTTGGTCAGGTTTCCGGTGGTGGTCCACATCATGGCGACCTTGCGCTCGAAGAAATCCTTCGGCGTGGTGCCCCACTCGACGATGCCGGGCGGATGAACCTTGTGCTTGCGCGAGAGGTCGGCCCAGTACTGCAGCGCCTCGATCACCTCGGGCTTGTCGTAGAAGGTGCGGTTGCCCTCCGGGTTCATCAGGATCGCGCCGGCCTGCGTGGTCAGGCCCTGGAACAGCCAGTAGGGGAAGCCCGAGGAGGGGATCGACACGC
>Ga0207701_10003761_pt1 | contig 15517 bp, 15 predicted proteins | sample KBSSwiSSwithPhiX_FD_184294 | JGI IMG/M metagenome (GOLD analysis project Ga0207701, IMG submission 184294) | Switchgrass rhizosphere bulk soil microbial communities from Kellogg Biological Station, Michigan, USA, with PhiX - S5 (SPAdes) (version 2) | ecosystem: Environmental > Terrestrial >... | reverse complement strand
GGATTGATGATGCCGACCTGCGGCACGTAGAGCGCTCCCGCCACGCCGGCAATCATGGCCGAGAACACCCACAGCCACAGCTTGTACCACTCCACCGGATATCCAAGGAACCGCGTGCGGCTCTCGGCATCGCGAATCGCACGGATCACACGTCCCGCGCGTGATGCCACGAGCGCCCGGCAGGCGATATAGCTGGCGGTCAGCGCCAGTGCCGACAGGACGACCAGCACCACCCGCGTCGAATCCTTCTGGAGGTCGAATCCGAGGATGTCCTTGAAGTCGGTGAACCCGTTGTTGCCGCCGAACCCCATGTCGTTGCGGAAGAACGCGAGGAGCAGGGCGTAACTGAGCGCCTGCGTGATGATCGACAGGTAGACTCCGGTCACCCGCGAGCGGAACGCCAGGTAGCCGAAGACGAACGCCAGCGCGGCGGGAACCGCAACGATCATTACCAGCGCATACGGAAAGTGGTTGAATCCGAGCCAGAACCAGGGCAGCTCCTTCCAGTTGAGGAACACCATGAAGTCCGGAAGGATCGGATTGCCGTACACACCGCGCGGGCCGATCTGCCGCATCAGATACATGCCCATCGCATAACCGCCAAGCGCAAAGAACGCCGCGTGACCGAGGCTGAGGATCCCGCAGAAGCCCCACACCAGGTCAACGGCCAGCGCCAGCATGGCAAAACAGAGGTATTTGCCGATCAGCGTCATCGCGTACGGCGACAGGTGCAGCGCGGATGACTCGGGAACGGCGAGATTCAGGACCGGCACAGCCACCGCCACGGCGAGCAGCACCGACACGAAAGCCGTAGCGGACCGATCTCCGGAATCGAGCGACAGGAGTCTGCGCGTCAACATACGGGCACCGCGAGTCGCCATCGGCGAATGCGAAGCATCACAGTCCCTCCGCGGCGCGGCCGGTCTGCGGGAACAAGCCGCGCGGCCGTCGCTGGATGAACAGAATGAGCGCGATCAGCACGGCGATCTTCGCCAGCACCGCACCGGCAAACGGCTCGAGCAGCTTGTTGACCACCCCCATGGACAAGCCGCCGATCAGCGTCCCCCAGAGATTGCCCACGCCGCCGAACACGACGACCATGAACGAGTCGATGATGTAGGACTGACCCAGGTTGGGACCGACATTGGTCAGCTGGCTGAGCGCCACGCCGGCAACGCCGGCGATGCCTGAGCCCAGACCGAACGTCATCGCGTCCACCCACTTGCTGCGCACGCCCATCGCCCGCGCCATCGCACGATTCTGCGCCACCGCGCGAATGTCGAGGCCCAGACGGGTGCGACGCAGCACGACGAGCAGGATGCCGAAAACCAGCATCGAAAAGCCGAGGATGTAGACGCGGTTCAGCGTGATGGCGAGCGAGTCGTTGATCTGCAGCGTGCCGCTCATCCACGCCGGCGTCGACACGGCGCGATTGTTGGCGGTGAACAGTGACCGCACCAGCTGCTGCAGCACGAGGCTGACGCCGAATGTCGCCAGGAGCGTCTCGAGCGGGCGGCCGTACAGACGGCGGATGATGGTCGTCTCGAGCACGACGCCGGCGAACCCCGCGACGAGGAACGCCGCCGGAATGGCGACGAGCACCGAGATGCCGAGGTGATTCGGCATCAGCAGCTGAACGACGTAGGTCGTGTAGGCGCCGAGCATCATCAACTCCCCGTGCGCCATGTTGATCACGCCCATGACACCGAAGGTGATGGCGAGCCCGATTGCCACGAGGACCAGAATCGACCCGAGGCTCAGCCCGAAGAACAGCGTTTCGACACCGGAGTACCACCACAGCTTGGTGTCGATGCCGGCGACCGCCGCAGCCGCGGCGGCACGGACTTTCGCGTCTGGCTCCGAGAACGTGCCGTCCGCAGATTTCTCAGTCAGCGTGGCCAGACGATTGCGAATTTCGGGCTTCGCCCGTCCGGCCAGCGTCGCCACAGCGTCGAGTCGTGCCGCCTGGTCGGTGCCGCCGAGCGCGGCCAGCGCCAGCGCGGTCTTGATCTCCGCCTTCACCCCGGCATCCGTTTCGCGCTTCTCGCGCTGCTGCAGCAGCTCGACGCTCGATTCATCCAGCGATCGCTGCATTTCGGTGACCGCACTCAGGCGCACCGCGGGGTCGGGATGCGCAAGGGCAAACCGTGCGACCGTCGTGCGCAGCACGCGCCGCAGTCGATTGTTGGTTCCGATGACGGCGACGTCTTCTGCTTTGGCGGTGCCGACAGCCTTCAGCGATACCGGATCGATCAGCACGAACGCGCCGTCGCTCGCCTCGGCCGACTTGACGACGAAGACCGCCTTGTCTGACGTGCGTGTGTAGAGCCGATCCTCGAGAAACGCCGTCAGGACGTCACGAAGGCTGGCGTGGCCGCTTTCATCGAGCTTGGTGATGATCGCTTCCCGGTCAGGAAGACTGGCGTCGCTCAGGGTCCCGAGCGTGGTGCGGAAGGCGTCATCTGGTGTCTGCGCCAACGCAGCCGCCGGCGCCGCCGCCAGCCAGGCCAGCACGAGCAGCGGCGCGAGCCCGCGGCGGCGGGATGCAATGGCACGAACGCCGCGACGTCCGAAGACGTCGCGGCGCATATGACCCGAAGGACCTGTCACTTGTAGTTCTGTCCCGAGCACGCCTTCGTTTTGGTGTTGTAGTTGCCGCACTTCAGCTTGACCCAGTCCGCCTCGGTGTCCTTGCTGACGGGAAGGAAGTCCGACCACGCGTCGCCGGCGACCACCGTCGGCGTCTTCCAGACGACGTTGAACTGACCGTCCGCCTTGACCTCACCGATGTAGACCGGCTTGGTGATGTGGTGATTCGGGAGCAGCGTCGCCGTGCCGCCCGTGAGGTTCGGCGTCGACAGCCCGGGCAATGCCGCGAGCACCTTCTCGACGTCGGTCGATCCGGCCTTCTCCACCGCCTTCACCCAGAGGTTGAACCCGATGTAATGCGCTTCCATCGGATCGTTGGTCGTCCGGTTCGGCTTCTTGATGTACGTCTTCCACTGCTTGATGAACGCCGCGTTCGCCGGGTTCTGAATGCTCTGGAAGTAGTTCCACGCGGCAAGATGTCCGACGAGCGGCTTGGTGTCGAGACCGGAGAGTTCCTCTTCACCGACCGAGAACGCCACGACCGGAATGTCCTCCGCCGACACCTTCTGGTTGCCGAGTTCCTTGTAGAACGGCACGTTCGCATCACCGTTGATCGTCGAGACGACCGCCGTCTTCTTGCCCGCCGATCCGAACTGCTTGATCTTCGACACGCGCGTCTGCCAGTCGGAATAGCCGAACGGCGTGTAGTTGATCGAGATGTCCGCGTCCGCCACGCCCTTCGCCTTCAGGTAGGCCTCGAGGATCTTGTTCGTGGTCCGGGGATACACGTAATCGGTGCCCTCGAGGACCCACCGCTTCACGCCGACTTCCTTCATCAGGTAGTCGACCGCCGGGATCGCCTGCTGGTTCGGCGCGGCGCCCGTGTAGATGACGTTCTTGGACGACTCCTCACCCTCGTACTGCACGGGGTAGAAGAGCAGGCCGTTGTCCTTCTCGAACACCGGCAGCACCGACTTGCGCGAGACGGACGTCCAGCAGCCGAAGACCACCGCGACCTTGTCCTTCTCGAGCAGCTGCTTCGCCTTCTCCGCGAACAGCGGCCAGTCCGACGCCGGATCGACGACGACGGCCTCGAGCTTCTTGCCGAGCAGACCACCCTTCTTGTTCTGCTCCTCGATCATCATCAGGATCGTGTCCTTCAGCGTCGTCTCGCTGATGGCCATCGTGCCCGACAGCGAATGCAGCACACCAATCTTGATCGTCCCCGCCTGCGCACGCAGGTGCAGCGGGGCTGCGGTCGCCGCCGCCACGAGCAGCGCCACCGCGAGGCAAAAACCGGATTTCAGCTTCATCGTTCTCTCCTGGGTATGCGAATGAGACATGACCTGTCGCGATGTCGTCGCAGCGACCGCCTACATCTGAAGCTGCAACCCCATGCCGGCCTTCCAGGTGTTCGCTGATTCGTTGAGCTCGAACCGCTGATCCTGGAAGAAGAACACGAAGCGTGCGTTGAACTGCTTGAGGATGTAGCTCGCGTTGGCTTCAGTCGTCGTCAGCGTTTCCGCCGGCCCGGCTCCCTTCAGGTTCGCCTGTGCGAACTTGCCGAGAACCTCCCATCGACCGGGGCCGGACATTGCGGGAAACAGGAAGGACCCGAGCAGGAAGCCGCCATCGGTCGTATCCGAAGGGGGGAACGTCAAACCGAGCTGGCTGTAGCGTGCCCACTCCGCTTCAACCGTGTAGGCGCCGCCCATCCCGACCTTCCGCTCGAGCAGAAAGTCCGCCGACCAGGCCGTGTGGTCCTTGCCCTGCATCTGACCGGCGAGACCGATGGCCAGCACGTTCTTGTCACCGTAGTAGGTGCTGTTCTGGTAGTAGCCGCTCTCGGCATCCCAGAAGTCGTACTGGAAACGCGCCGCCGAGATCAGATCGTTGGAATCGCCGCCGTAGTTGCCGGCGTTGCCGCCGAGGAAGTCGGCCGAAGGACCGTCGAAGACGCCAGCCGAGAAGTGCGCCTTGCCGTACTCGCCCCAGTAGGCCACACCGTTGAGGCGTCCCTGGTAGATCATCGGATAGCTGTCCTGAATGCCATCGGTAAAGACATTCCAGGAGTGCGCGTAGAACGGGCCATAGAGATTCGCACGATCACTGGGCGGCAGGAACCGCCCCATCCAGATGTTGACGGCCTTGGAGAACGAGATCGCGCCGTACGCGTCCAACAGCCGGAGCTCGTTCGAGCCCGGGTCGTAGTCGGTGTTGAACGTCATCTTGATGTTCTTCGTGATCGTCCCATTGACGTAGAGACGCGCGTTGTTGACCGTGAAGTTGTCGAAGCCCTCGGTCGTCTCGTCGTCGTTGTCGTCCTCGAACTGGGTGTGCGTGAAGGCGGTGCGGAGACCCGCGCCAACGGAAACGGAAGGCCCGTCCTGCGCGAACGCCGGCACGCCGACGCTGCCCATGAGTGACGACAAGGCCACGACGAGTGCCGCCTGCCGCACCGGCGAAGCGACACGTGCATTACGCCGCCAGCGGGCACACAACCCGTCCGGCACCACAGCACTCGATGCCTCGCACCGCGCACTGTCTGGGCCGGCCACACTCTGAGCACCGGCGAACGCTTTCAGATCCCTCGTACTTCGAACGCACGTCTGCACAATCGAACTCCTCTCCATCCGGAACGCTGGCGCCGCCACCCTCCCCCTTCGACACCGAAGGGACGGCGAGCGACGCTGCCGACACGCGACCAGGACACCCTCCGATGCCTGGCCACGCCGACCCTGATCCCCACCACGCGCCGGGGCCACGCGGTCGGATCTGACGCGGCGACAGCACGCATCGTCCCGGTCACGGACGGTGTGTGTGAGATGTGTCGCGTGCGGCATAACTGAGCAAGCGCAGGGCCACCCGGATGGGATTAGGAACGCGCGTCCGACAACGGGGCGAACCCGCGACGGCGCAGACAGTTAGCGGCGACGACGAGTCGGGCGCTCGATCAGAAGACAGCCGCCAGCGTCAGGACGAAATTGTTTGAACGGCCTGTACGTGGATCGTTTTTGTTTGGATGGCGCCTGCGGTCCGCGCGCCCGGCGCAGGCAACGCCGGTGGATCGATCCAACCCGCGGCCGGCCGGCCGGGCACGAGCGGAGGCCGGCGCACACATTTGTTGCATCAGCGCTCGATGCGATCAAAAAGGTCACAACGCCGATCGCGTCCCGATCGCGGCGCGCGATGCGCATGCGTGCGTGCGGCGCCAACCGGCCATCGAAGCCGCTGCACAGCCGCGCACGCAACCGCGCGTCACGGCGTCTGTCGCCGTCACCCGGCCCACGACGCGCTCAAGCTGCGCATCGAGACGCCGATGATGATGACAGTTCGATGCGACGGCAGGCAGACGACCCACACGCCAGACTCGCTCCGTACGACTACCCGCATCGCGGCCCCGGCCGCGTACTCGTCATCGACGATGACGACGGCGTGCGGACCGTCATGCGGAAGCAGCTCCAGCACGCGGGCTTCGACGTCGTGGTGGCCGCGACAGGGGCCGAGGGTCTCGCCCTCCTTCGCGCCGATGCCTCCATCCGGCTCGTACTGCTCGACATGATCATGCCCGTCATGGACGGATGGGGTGTTCGGCAGAAGCAAATGGAGGATCCGCGTCTGGCGCAGGTGCCGGCCATCATTCTCACTGGCGCGCCTCTGCCCTCGCTCGTCCACGATCAGCTGAAGGCTGCCGACTATCTGCTGAAGCCGGTCGGCCGCGATCACCTGATCAGCGTCGTTTCCAACTACTGCCAGCCGGCAGTACACGCCGCCTGACCATGCTTCTCCTCGAATCGGACGCGGATGAACGCATCCGCCTCACCGAGGCGCTCGAAGAAGCCGGACTTCCCGTACTTGGCGTCTCGTCGATCGCCGAAGTGGAACGCTGGCCGGAGGGCGATGTCGTCATCACCGCGGTCGAGCGCTTCACCATGTGGTGGAAGGAAATGGGCGCCACCCACGTGCTCGTCCTCGCCAACACGCCCGAAGAAGGCGCAGCAGCCTGCGCACGCGGAGCCACCATGTGGGTCCTCCGTCCGTGCAACCCGGCACAGCTCGTCGCCGCGGTCCGATCGATCCTGGACAACGACTGACTTCGGACAGCGCGGGTGTTGATGCCGACGACGGGTGTGGACGCCGGTCGACGCGCCATCCGTCCTCGACGCCAAATCGCCGGTCACGAGGGAGACGGCTGCGCGGCAGGGGCCGGACTGATACGAGGAGCCCCGCCGAAGCGTCAGCGCTTCCGCAGAAGATCGCGGATGAAGGGCGGAGATTTGACCACGAGCCGATTCTTGCCGTGCCGCTTCGCTTCGTAGAGCGCCTGGTCGGCGCGGCGCAACAGGCTTTCCACGGTGTCGCCGGCCGAGTACTCGGCCAGCCCGCAGCTCACCGACACGCGCGCCGGCTGCTCGAGTCCGGTGGGAATCGTCGCCAGTGTTGCCGTGATGGATCGCATGCGCGGCTCGGCATCACGCAACGTGACGTTGGTTCCGATCAGGGCGAACTCGTCACCCCCGATGCGGGCCACGAGATCCTGCTTCCGCACCGAGGCCTTCAGCGTCTGGGCCACGGCCTGCAGCACGGCATCGCCGGCGGCGTGGCCGCCCGTATCGTTGACCGCCTTGAAATCGTCGAGGTCGAGCATGGCGACCACGACTTCGCGCTGCGCCGACTGCAGCGCCGCACGCAGCGTCTCTTCGAAGTGCCGTCGGTTGGGAATCCCGGTCAGCGGATCGAGCGCTGCTTCATGCTTCACCGCCACCAGCTGCTTCTCGAGTGTGACGATGCGCGCCTCGAACATCTCGACCGTCTGATGCCACTGCTCGCGGCGCTCGACGGCCAGGCGCTGCAGGTCGCCGACTTCCGACGTCAGCCGCTGCTTCAGCTGCTGGACGTCGTGAATCCCGAGCAGCGCATGAAAGCGGGACGCCGCCTGCGAAAGATCGGTGGAGAACGTGTCGCCATTGCCGACCAGCAGGGTGAGCGTGTCGCGCACGAGCGCCACCAGTCGCGCCAGCTCCGTGCCGCGCTCCTGCTGCTGCGCCTGCAGCACGTGAAGCGCCTGCGCACACATGTCGAAACACGATTGCGTCAGTGACGCGACGCGCTCCGGCGCGGCGCCGCCGGCGAGGGCGTTTCTGCAGTCGTCGAGGCGGGCGGCAAGTTCGCTGCGCGCGGCGTCGCTCTCGACGGTGTGCAGAACTTCCCCGAGCACGATGAGCGAGCGTTCGAGAACCGGACGCAGGGTGGAGGCGATCGAGGTCGGCGTGTCTTGACTGATTTTCAGGGCGATCAAGGAATCCATCCCAGAAGGGTCCGTTCCCAGAGTATCGGCCCTCGCCTGACCCGCTTTAGCACGGGCCTTCCCGAGCGACGACGCGAGAGGAATTCCGGAAGAGGCGCAAATCGTCCGATTGAAGGACAGATGGAGGACACTCTGCGCAGGGCCGCAGCCGTCCTGACCCGCGGGGGTGACGACTTCCTTCCGGCCGCCGTCACCGAGATCGCCCGCATGCTCGGGGCCGGATTGGTGTTCATCGGCGAGCTCGTCCCCGAGGGGCAGGTCCGTACGGTGGCCGTCAGCCGGAATGGCGTCGCCGCTGAGAACTTCAGCTACGCCTGGGCGGGATCGGCGACCGAGTCGCTCACGCGCGACGCGATGTCGGCCTGCCCGTCGCATGCCGGCGATCGGTATCCGTCGGATCCGCAGGTCGCCGCAATCGGCGCCCAGTCGATTGTGGCCGTCCGCATCTGCGATGCGAAGAATGGGGCAATCGGCGTGCTCGCCGCCATGCTGACCCGGCCTCTGACTTCGCCTGACGAGGGCACCGCGCTGCTCCAGATCCTCGCGGGACGCATCGGGGCCGAGTTGCAGCGCGCGCGAAGCGAACGGGAGCTCAGGGAGAGCGAGGCGCACCTCCGCCAGGTGCAGCAGATTGAAGCCATCGGCAGACTGGCCGGTGGCATCGCCCACGACTTCAACAATCTGCTGATGATCATGACCGGCTACGCGGAAATCCTCCGCCAGCGGCACGGACCGTCACGTGAGGTCGTCGAGCTCATCGAGGCGGCGAATCGCGCCACGACGCTGACGCGCCAGCTCCTCGCCTATGGGCGACGTCAGGTGCTGCGCATCGAGCGTCTCGATCTCAACGAGGTCGTGGCGCAGGTGCGCGCGATGCTGGCGCCGGTGTTCAGTGCGGCGGTGACGCTCGAGACGTCGCTCGATGCGGAGCTGCCAGCCGTCGACGCCGACCGCAGCCAGTTCGAACAGCTGATCGTCAACCTCGCGCTGAACGCGCGCGACGCGATGCCCGACGGCGGGTCGCTGACGCTCTCGACCCGCACCGAGCGACTGACGCGTTCGTACCACCAGATGCCGGCAGGTACCTACGTCTGTCTCGACGTGTCGGATACCGGCGTCGGCATGACCGAGGACGTCAAGGCCCAGATCTTCGAGCCCTTCTATACGACCAAGGGCTCGCGCGGATCGGGCCTCGGCCTCTCCAGCGTGTACGGCGTCGTCAAACAGAGCAACGGGTTCATCTGGTGCAACAGCACACCGGGCGCCGGGACCACCTTCACGATCTATCTTCGTCCGTCGGGCGCAGTCGCCAGCATCGACGCCACGGCGAGCGACGGTGAGCGCAGGCCATCAGCGGCGCCCGATGTCCGACCCACGATCCTGGTCGTCGACGATGAGATCCCGGTGCGGCGATGGGTCTCGCGCATTCTCCGGGCGCGCGGCTACGACGTCATCGACGCCGAGGACGGCGCGGCGGCGCTCGCGCTGATGCGCAACGCGCCGCGCCGCCCCCACCTGGTGATGACCGACATCGTCATGCCCGGCGTCAACGGGACGCGGCTCGCAGAGGACATCGAGCGCCACTGGCCCGGCACCCGCCTGCTGTTCGTCTCCGGCTTCGCCGGCAGTACGTCCGTGCGCGCCTCGACGATCCTCGCGCGCGTCCCGGTGCTGCAGAAGCCGTTCACGCCCGAGCAGGTGATCAGCGCGGTACGTGACGCGCTCGAGGAACCGCCGCCGGCCGGCGAAGCCGCTTCCTGCGTCGCCTGAACACTGCAGACATCCTTGTCGACTGGCGCTGACGCGGCGCCATTCCTGTCCGATCCGCACATCCGCTGACGGCGAAAACCCGCCGAATTCCCCGTGAAAACGCGGCGCGGACACGGACGTTCCGGTGGCATGCCGGCTGCACCGGCACCGCGTGCATCGACCCGACCCTCAGGCCGATGCGTTTTCCTGGTGAGGACTCGGTGATGCAGAAGTCACGGTACGACCAACCACTGCGAAAGCTTCAGCAGGCGCGCGAGGAACTGCGGCTGGAGTACAGCCGCATCCGCCACGATCTCGCACGCCTCGACAAGATGATCGGGCAGCTCGAGACGATGAACGCCGGCGGCACCCGGACCGCGGCCTACCCCGCCGCCGTCGACGCACTGCAGGAGATCTCCGCCAAGGACATCGAAGGCCTGAGCCATGCGCAGGCCGCGACGTTCATCCTGGCCCGTGCCGGCGCGCCCATGACCATCCGTCAGCTGCTGCAGGTGCTGGAACGCGCCGGGCGCAAGCTCAGTGCGAAGAACGGCTACGGCATCCTTCACAAGAGTCTGCGCAACCACAAGGAGTTCGACTCGGTCGCCGGCAAATGGCGGCTCGTCGTGACGCCGTACACCGCACCATTTCTCGAGCGGACCGACGAGCACGCCGCCGCGGGCTGAGGCGGCGCGTCGACGCCGCCGCGAGAGCCGCCAGAACTAGCGAAGGCGCCTGACGCGCGGCCGCGCGAGGCGTACGCGTGGCGCCGGCCGAGGCGGACGCGGCAGGTCGGGAAAGAGGGCGAAGAGATCCTCGAACGTGCCGCGGCTGGAATCCCGGACGAAGGCCGGCGTGCGCGGGTGCGGCCGCTCCGCCACCGGCCGCGGCGGCGGCGAACCCTTCGGCGGCGTGCCCTTCGGCAGTCGCGGCGCCGGACGCGAACCGGGCGGCTTCGTGCGCAAGGCACGAGGCGGCACCAGGCGCGGCGGCGGCTTGCGGTCCATCGCCGCATTGTAATGGCAGCGCGTGGTGAGGCCGTCCGCACCTTGGCAGCGACGAGAACGGTCCACTCCTTTTCCCTGGGTCGCTTCGCGGCCGGTCCGCGCGCCACTGCGCGGACATCACGTCGTGTGCGATCATGTCGGCTTGCGGAGAACGACTGTTTCGACCGCCGTGATGCTGATCCTGGTGGTCGCCTGGCTGCTTCAGGCGCAGAGCCCTGCCGGCGCCGCGTATGCGGTCGTCTCGCGCGAGGGGCGGCGGCCGCTGCCGACGACATCCGTCAACGGGCAGGATTACGTCGCCCTCGACGATCTCGTCTCCGCATTCGCGCTCACCGTTCGCGCGGATGCGCTGGCCGACGGCTTCACGATCGCGTCGCGTGGCCGCACACTCATCGCCGCAGCCAACCAGCCCACCGTCTCGGTCAGCGGACGCGTCGTCCTGCTGCCGGCGCCGGTCGCACACATCGCACGACGATGGCTCGTTCCGGTCGAATTCCTGCAGTTGGCACTGGCCCCGCTGCTCGATCAGCGCATCCAGGTGCGGCGGCCGTCGCGGCTCGTCATCATCGGCGATCTTCGGGTCCCGCGCGTGACCGCCCGCATCGAGGGCGCCGGAGCCGGGACGCGTGCGGTCGTCGATATCTCCCCGGCGGCCGCGGTCTCGATGGCCGCTGACGGCGCCCGGATCATCCTGAAAGTGGATGGCGACGCTCTCGATCTCGCGCTTCCGACCGACGGGAGCGGTCTCATCGAACAGATGCGTCCAGGGGAGATGAACACCATCATCGTCCAGCTCGCGGCGAGCGCGGGGCCGGCACGGCTGTCTCCGCAGTCTCCCGACGCAGTACCCAGAGTCGTGCTGGAGGTCCAGCCGGCGACGCCGGCTGCCACCGCCACCGCATCCCCGCCTGCGGCGGACAGCGGCGCACCACGCCAGAATGGGCCGGCACCGCCGCCGGTGAGCGTCGAATCACTGAGCGCTCCACGAACCGGAGCGCAGACCGTGATCCTCGATCCGGGACATGGCGGCGACGACAGCGGCACGAAGAGCGCCGGCACGCAGGAGAAGCAGCTGACGCTCGACATCGCACGCCGTGTACGCGCGCTGCTCGAGATGCACCTCGGCGTGCACGTCATGCTCACCCGGGATGGCGACACGGCCGTCCCGCTGGACGCCCGCGTGGCGTTTGCCAACAACCACCAGGGCGATCTCTTTCTCAGCCTCCATGCGAACGCAGCCCCGTCCCCGGCGGTGGAAGGCTCGGAGGTCTATTACCTGCAGCTCGATCGCGAAGGCGAGCGGGCACGCGCCGATGCAGCGCGTACGGCACTGGCCATCCCGGTGATTGGAGGCGGCACACGCACCCTCGACCTGATTCCCTGGGAGCTCGCTCAGGCGCGGCACCTGGAGGCATCGGCGATGTTCGCCAATGCGCTGGCGGCGAATCTCGGCGCCCGTATCCCCCCCGGCCCTTCCCCGGTTCGAACCGCGCCGTTACGCGTGCTGGAGGGCGTGAACATGCCAGCCGCGCTGGTCGAGATCGCGTTCCTCTCGAGTCCCGCGCAAGCGAAGCTGGCGCGCTCCGACGCGTTCAAGGAGATGACGGCACAGGGACTCTACGACGCGATCGTCGCGTTCCGCCGCCAGAGTGAGGAGACACGTCCGCGATGACGTTACAGCGCCGATACCTCATCGCCGGTGCGCTCGGCGTGCTCGTCGTCGTGACGCTTGTCGCGGTCTTCAGCATCGAGCGGCTGGTCCCGCCGCGGCGCGCCGCTGTTCGTCCGGCGGTCACACAGCCTGCCGCAGCGACGGCGCACATCAACGCGACGCTGTTCTACGGATCACTCGACGGCCAGGCGCTGATCCCGTTGCGACGCGAGGTCCCGCTTGCCGACGGCGTCGTCGCTCAGGGTGCGCAGATCCTGCGCGCGCAGCTGGCCGCGGCGCCGGAACCGCTCGTTTCGGTGATTCCGAAGGGCACGAGCCTGCGCGCGTTTTACGTCACCGACCGCGGAGACGCGTTCGTCGACCTGAGCCGCGAGGTATCGGCAGCCCACCCCGGCGGCTCGCTGATGGAGCTGATGACGGTGTACGCGGTCGTCAACGCCGTCACGGCGAATCTTCCCAAGGTGCAACGCGTGCAGATCCTCGTGGACGGCAAGTCGGTCGATACCATCGCCGGCCACGTCGACATGCGTCGCCCGCTCGCCCGCGACGTGTCGCTCGTCCGCGAGAAGTGAACCCTGCACGCCGGCCGGGGTTCGGAGTACAGTGATTCGATATGCGCGCCGACGGACGACTCGCCGAACAGCTTCGCCCCACCCGTATCACCCCGAACTATCTCATTCACGCCGAAGGCGCCGTCCTCATCGAGTCCGGCAAGACCAAGGTCATTTGCACGGCCAGTGTCGAGGACCGTGTGCCGCCCTTCCGCCGCAACAGCGGTAAAGGATGGGTGACGGCGGAGTACGGCATGCTGCCGCGGGCGACTACGACGCGCACGCAGCGCGAAGCCTCGTCCGGACGCGTGGGTGGCCGCACGCAGGAGATCCAACGCCTGATCGGCCGATCGTTGCGCGCCGTCACCAGGATGGAGGAGCTGGGCGAACGGACCATCACGCTCGACTGCGACGTGATTCAGGCTGACGGAGGCACGCGTACGGCCTCGATCACCGGGGCGTTCGTCGCGCTGGTGCTTGCACTGCAGAAGCTGCGTGAGCACGACGGGCTTCGCACGATGCCGATCTCGGATTTCGTCGCCGCGACCAGCGTCGGCATCGTCGAGGGTGAGCCGCTGCTGGACCTCGCCTACGTCGAGGACTCGCGGGCCGACGTCGACATGAACGTGGTGAAGACCGGAACCGGGCTGTTCATCGAACTTCAAGGAACCGCGGAAGCGCTGCCCTTCGGGCGCGAGGCGCTGAACCGGCTGCTCGATCTGGCCGACTCGGGGACTCGACAGCTGTTCGCGCTGCAGCGCGGGCTCATCGGTCAGTATCTCGAGAAGGCGAAGGCCTAAGTCCGCTTCCAGGGACTAGCGAGGCTGTGCGCCAGCGACTGGTGGTCGCGACGACCAACGCCGGAAAGCTCCGGGAAATCCGCGAGCTGCTGGGCAACATCGCCATCGATCTGGTGGCGTTGAACGAGCTTCCCATCGTGCCGCCGCCGGACGAGGACGGGGAGACGTTCGAAGCAAACGCCCGCCTCAAAGCCATCTACTACGCGCGCCTTACGCCGGATCTCACTGTCGCCGAAGACTCAGGTCTGGTGATCGACGCGTTGGACGGCACGCCGGGCATCCACTCGGCCCGCTATCTTGGCGAGGCGGCGACGTACCAGGAGCGGTTCACCGAGATCTACCGCCAGCTCGCCATGCGCCCTTACGCGGGCCGCGGCGCACGGTTCGTGTGTGCGCTCGCGGTCGCACACGGGGACCGGATCCTTTTCGAGACGACACAGACTGTCGAAGGCGAAATTGCCGGAGAGCCAGCGGGCACCGATGGGTTCGGCTACGACCCGATCTTCTTCTATCCCCCCTATGGCCGCACGCTCGCCGAAGTCACCCGTCAGGAGAAGCTGGCGGTGGCCCACCGCGGCAAGGCGTTTCGTGCTCTGGCGAACTGGCTGGTAACACATCGGATCGGCGGAGACGGCGGGTAACGCGAAACGGAGAACGAGCGTTCTCCGTTTCGTACCCAATTTGGCCGCGGGCGATTGAACGCCCGGGATCAAGGGGCAGGGTGGGGAGGCCCGGCGGAGTAACGGCTCAGGGGCAGGACTTTCGCCGACGGGCCTGGCAGGCGATCCGGCTCAGCCGGACTTATTGGAATCGATTACTCCTTCAGCTCGCGACGCGGGCGTGGTCTGACCGCACGAATGCTCCGTCCCGGGTGCGAAACAAGAACTTCGAGTCGACGAGCGCTCGAAGCAGCGCATCACACGATGCACGGTCGAGTCCCCACAGTCGCTGCGCCTGCGCAGTAGTCAGTCGCAGCCCCGGCATTTCGATGTATTCGCCGCGAACCCGTCGCAGGTCATCATCGTGAGACTGTGATGCCATCCCGGTACTCCTCGAACGTACTGATTGCTGGCGGTCAGGGCTATTAGAGCAACCGATGTGCCACGGCCGCGAAGCCGAAGTACGGAACCCCTTCCGCCGCCAAACCCAGACACCTCAAAGACTTCTCCGCCACCACGTTCGGGGCATCCAGACGCCCATCTATACGTCGTGTATCCAACGCTGACGTCGCGCGTAAGGAAACCTTTCACAGCGCGAATCGATGCCATCGAGTTCCATCGCCATTTTCGGCAACCGGGGTACGGCCGTTGCAGTCCTGCGAAATGGAGGCTCGTGATGATCAACCTCGTTCAACACCGCAGCGAACCAAGTATCTGGGATAGGGATGCGCCACCCGAATGGGATCTCGAGCGCTGGCTCGCGGCGGCGACAGCTGGTGTCTTCGTCGCCTACGGATTCCGTCGCCGATCCCTGCTCGGCCTCCTGCTGACCGTCAGCGGAAGCGGACTGGCGTGGTGGGCGGCGGCCGGTGCCGACGAGCGGCGCCTGCGGCGGGGCCAATTCCGCGCCACGCTGCCCCGCCGTCGCGAAAGCCCGGACATCGTGATGGCAACCGGCGAAGAATCGTTCCCCGCGAGCGACGCGCCATCGTGGACGCCGACGACCGGCAACACCGGCCCGAGCTCCGGTGAGATCGCTCCATCCCGATGATCCACAGCCGGAACGGAGCAACGACATTCCCGCCGTTCGGCGTAAGTCGGCAACCGAACGGGCACCGGACATCCTGATCAAGGAAATGGACTCGTCACATGGCCGTGATGCTCGCCCATCTCAAGGTGCCG
>Ga0207701_10003760_pt1 | contig 15519 bp, 18 predicted proteins | sample KBSSwiSSwithPhiX_FD_184294 | JGI IMG/M metagenome (GOLD analysis project Ga0207701, IMG submission 184294) | Switchgrass rhizosphere bulk soil microbial communities from Kellogg Biological Station, Michigan, USA, with PhiX - S5 (SPAdes) (version 2) | ecosystem: Environmental > Terrestrial >... | reverse complement strand
GAGCCGGGGAAGCGGTGGAGGAGGTGGTGCGAGGGGCGGTGGCGGGGGTCGTGGTGGTGGTGGTGGCGGTGGGCGGCGCCGATAGCAAGCTCTGCGCTGGGGCGGTTTCGACTCTTGGGAGTGAAAAATGGAGGACGCAATGATTCTGTCAGCTCAGAAAAGGAAGAAGCGCTGGGCCCACTTGCGGAGCTGGTTCGCCGCACTCGCCTTAATTTTCATGCTGGTGATTAGTTCGACGCTGGCTTTCGCGCAAAAAACGTTTTCTTCGCCTGAAGAGGCGGTTAAAGCCGCAATTGCCGCAGCAAGAAGCAACAACGACAAGGAACTGCTCGCGATCTTTGGCCCTCAGGCAAAGGAAATTTTGTCTTCAGGGGATCCAGTGGCGGACAAACAGAGAAGAGCTGAATTCGTTGCAGCCTACGACCAGACGAATCGTCTTAGCACGGAAGGAGAGGATCGGATTCTAATCGTTGGCAAGCAGGATTGGCCGTTTCCAATTCCGGTCGTGCAGAAGGGGCAGTCATGGATGTTCGATACCGAGAAAGGCAAGCAGGAAGTTCTCAACCGCAGAATCGGCGAGAATGAGTTGTTTACGATCCAGACCATGCTTGCGGTCGTCGATGCCGAGCGCGAGTATGCGATGAAAGATCGCGATCGCAATGGCCTTCTCGAATACGCACAGAAGTTCGTCAGCGCGCCTGGAAAGCAAGACGGGTTGTACTGGACCGCAAAGGGGGGCGAGCCGCAGAGTCCTCTGGGACCTATCATGACCCAAGCGAGAGCGGAAGGCTATCGAGCAGCGGCGCCCTCCGGGACACCCTATCCTTACCACGGCTACTACTATCGAATTCTTACGGCGCAGGGTAAGGAAGCCGCAGGCGGCGCATACAGTTATCTTGTCAAAGGCAAAATGATCGGCGGTTTTGCCGTGGTGGCCTATCCGGCGGAGTACGGCAATTCCGGCATCATGACATTTATCGTCAACCACGACGGCAAAGTGTTCCAGAAAAATCTTGGATCGAATACCGCGTCCGCGGCGAAGAGCATGAAGGAATACAATCCCGATAAAACCTGGACCGAAGTGAAGCAGTAACAGGGCTAGCCCAGCATGGGACGTCAACGATACCAAGGAAGAGCGGTGGTGCCGTTGTCAAATGAAATTTCCGTTACTCAAGTCCGACCACATGTTTAGCCAAACCTGAGATAGAGTTCGAAGTCGCCCAATGACGAAGGTTGCGCTCACGGTTTTTTTCCTCGTGGTCAGCGCGACGGTATTTGCGGCGGCAGCAGATCATCGTTTTGTTCGATTATTTAAATTTCCGGCCGCTCCGGAGTCAGCTATTGTTGCCGAGGGGGATTTGGAACCGCGCAGTATTGGAAGCTATACCCTGCGCATTTATGGAGGAGGCTCAAGCCAATTTCCTACAGATGATTTCATTACCGGAATTGTCCGGCCGAGAGACGGGACGATCGAGGCTGTCCACTTTATCGATATGGACGGTGACAATCGAGCTGTGCTTGTTGTGCTGATGCGCTCCGCGGGGTCGGGTGGATACCTCGCCGCAGATGCGTTTCGCTATCGCAAGGGATCGCTCGAATTGATCGCAGCTGTGTCGAATCTCGACAAGGCGGCAGATCCGATCGAGGCATTACGGAATAAAATGAAGATGTCGGTTGAAAAAAAGTAACGAGCAGATGTCTGGTTAATAGAGTGGCAAAGGAATCCCTACATGAAGACCCTGCATCTCTTTACCGTAACGGTGATTGTTACCATCGCTGGTTGCGGGCCCCAGTACGCGCTTCCCGAAACCAAGGACCGACCCGGTCAGATCGTCGTAAGCGCCTATACGCAAAACGGATGTTTCGAAGAGCTCCAGGAGGCTGCGAAGCGGTCGGGCGTCGACGTCAGGCTGAAAGAAGTTCAAACCGATTTGGGTTGGGAGATTTTCCTATTTCCTTTTTACCAAGGCTACAAATGCATTGGTGAAATCACCGGTCCTGCGCGACGCTGAGGGCGCAGCGGCAGAAACAGTGAATGGAGGTAGTGATGATGCGTAAACTTGTGTGCTTTTTGACTGTCGCGCTGTTGGCTGGTTTTATCGCCGCGTGCGGACAAACGGGAATTCGCAATACCACCGTACGGGCGCCGACGAACGTGGCCCGGCCTGAACGGATTCTCGTCTATGACTTCGCGGTGAGCGCACAGGAAGTCAAAGAGTACCAAGGTATCATGCGGCAACAGCCGACGATCAAAGACGCCGCCGAGCGCGAACGACTGCTCGCACAGGAAGTGAAGGATGCTCTGGCCGAAGAATTAATCGAAGGCTTAAGATCGCTGGGATTTCGCGTCGACCGGGCCAAGCGCGGAACGCCCGCGACTGGTACCGACATGCTGATCGATGGACAGTTCCTGACGGTGGACGAGGGAAATCCTCTGCACAGTCTGGTGATCGGTTTTGGCAACGGCGCCTCCTCCGTGCAGACCCAGGTGCAAGTCTACCAGGGCCCCGATGCACGCAAAATCATGGAATTCACCACCCAATCGGATAGCAGCAAAATGCCTGGCGCGGCAGCCACAATGGCAGCAGGTGCGGCGGTGTCAGGCGGAGTAACGGCGGGAATGGTTGCCGCCAATGCGGCTGCCTCAGGAGTGAAGACCTACAAATCCGACGTTGCCCGAATGGCGGCCGACAGCGGTGATCAAGTCGCGCGCTATCTGTCGGACGTTTTTGAGAAACAGGGTTGGATCAGACCCGACCAGGTGCGCAAGGCGAGAATAATTTACTGAGTTTCTGTGATGCGGAGTACACGAAAAGTTTGCGCATGTAATCATCTTCGTTGCCGTAGATTGGCCGGCTGGCGAAGACACAACATTGAAACAGGTAGGGGCGACCGGCGGTCGCCTTAACGGATTTGGCGAAAACCTATGAAGTCTAGTTGGGTTTGCATAGAGAGAGTACGAAGGCGAGGACCCAGCATCGCTGTCTTGATCTGCATGGTAGCAGCGCTCGCAGGTTGCACGACATCTGAGCCCGTTGCGGTCCCCGCGCCGAGCACGTTCGATCGTTCTTGGAGCGCAGCATTGTCGGCCGCGCAGGATGAGGGTGTGCGGACTACCTCCGAGGATCGTGGGAGCGGAGTGATCCGAGGTCTTAGAAACGAGCAAGAAGTCACGATCAATCTCCGGAGCCAAGCGGATGGAAGTGTGCGTATCGAGATCAGCTCGCGTGGTCCCAAAGGATCGGATCGTGGATTAGCCAGCAGGATATCGCGTGCCTACGAGAGGCGTATGGGCCGATAGAGATCTCAATGCTCATTGTGGCAAAAAAGAAAAAGTCGCCGCAAGCATCGAATTCGAGCGGTTTGATTTGCTGTGCGCTGGCGTTGCTACTTCTCGCGGCCGGTTGCGCCACGCCGATCGGCGTCAATTACGTCGATCAGCGGGTGGCGTACCAATCGCTCACCGCGAATATTCTCTCGACCGAACGACCCAGCTCGTTTTCTGCACGCGAGCTGATGAATGCAAATCTCTATCAACGCTTCGAAGAAGAGCCAGAAAAAGCGCTCGCCGAAATGCATGCCGGATTGGCGCCCAACGGCGATGAGGACCGTCTCTTCGCATTAACCGAGCTTTCTTTCGCGCACGCCGAAGCGAGTGCTGATAAATCCTATTATCTGGCTGCGGCCGTCTATTCGTATGCCTTCATGCTTCCCGGAGCACGTGGAACGCCTCCCAAAGCCATCGATCCGCGGTTTAGATGGGCAGCGGATATTTACAACCAGGCACTCACGCGCGTGGCAATGATCGATGAAAATCCGATCCCGCGCGGCGGAACCTTTAAGCTGCCCTTCGGCGAGCTTACGGTTGATTTCAACGAGAACGATCTTGTTTGGGCGGGGTACCGCCTGGTCGAGTTTGTTCCCGCCGCGGATATCGAAGTGCGCGGTTTGCGCAATCGCTACCGGATTCCAGGCATCGGCGCGGCGCTCGCTGCTGCTCTAGAGCCGTCAAGTGAGATAGCGACCAAAGAGTCTGGGCATATTCCACCGAGGCTCCGTGTGCCGGTGACGGCATTTCTCCGGCTCGACGATCCACGGAGTGCGCTAGCGTCGGGAAAATTAAAGGGCAAGCTGGAATTTTACACTCCAGATTCCGCGCGAACAGTGAACATCGCGGGGATCGATGTTCCGATCGAATACGAAACGACCACGGCGCTGGCGCTGACGCTTGAGGGCGCGCCGATTTGGGATTTCGAAATCGCAGGTTTTCGTTCCGGCGATTTTACCGTGGGTGACGCCAACCTGCGCCAGGGCCTTTTCATGCTTCATCCTCATCGCACCGGGCGCGTGCCGCTCGTGCTGGTGCACGGAACCGCATCGAGCCCGGCGCGCTGGGCGGAGTTGGTCAATGAATTGGAGAACGACCAGCGGTTTTGGCAGAACTACGAGATCTGGCTTTTCATGTACAATACAGGCAATCCGATCGCATATTCGGCGCTGCTGCTGCGTGATGCGCTGTCGGCTCTCGTGAAGCAGCTCGATCCAGCGGGAACGGATCCGGGACTGAAGAATCTGGTCGTCGCCGGACACAGCCAGGGCGGATTACTCACGAAAATGATGGTCATCGACAGCGACATGAAACTTTGGCCTTTTCGTGTTCCTCCGGAGCAGCTGAGTGTAAGCGATGAATTTCGTGACTTGGTCACACGCGGCCTGATCCTCAAGCCACTCCCATTCGTCAAAGAAGTTATTTTCATCGCCACGCCGCATCGCGGCAGTTATCAAGCACTGGGCATTCTCGGTGATTTGGCGTCCTGGTTCGTCAATATGCCAGGACGCTTCGCCAAGTTGAGCCTCGATATATTGACACTGCAAAGGCAGGGCTTCATTCTCGGTCCATTCAGCGGGATTCCAACCAGTATTACCAACATGAAGCCGAATAATCGCTTCATCAAAGCGCTCTCGGCAATTCCGATTGTCGATGGAGTGGTGGCGCACTCGATCATTGCTGTGCAGGGAGATGGGCCGCCGGAGGAGGGAGACGACGGTGTCGTCAAGTATTCCAGCGCGCATATTGACGGCGTGGTGTCAGAAAAAATTGTCCGCTCCAGTCATTCAACCCAGGGCAATCCAGAAACGATTCAAGAGATCAAACGGATTTTGATCGAGCGTGCAAAGGCATTAGCGGTAATACACGACGGGAGCGACCCGAGCTTGAATCGATGAATAGCTTCTATTCTACGTAATCTTTTCATTCCGCTTCGCCCATTCCGCTCACTCGGCGATCCGAGTACGAGCAAATTTGCTCGATTTTGAAGCATGAAAAGACGCCGGCCAAATACTGACCGGCGGAGTGAACGACGGCCGAGTGGCCACACCGGCGGCACGTGATCGGTGAAAAGACAGCCGTGACGAAAAAACAGAGTTTCGGAATGAAAATCCTAGGCGGCATTCTTGTGGGGCTTGTCGTTATGGCGATGACTCTCTGGGCGGTGGGCATGCTCTATTTCTCGCCGCTATTGCCGGAGCCGGCGCGAGCTATTGCGGCCGGCGGTTTTGCCGTGCTTACTGTTCTCGCATTCTTGTTCTTGCCGCGCTGCGGACGCGCGCTGCTCGGTTTTGTCGTAGTTTTCGCCATTCTCGTCGTATTGTTTTTTCGCATCCCGGCGTCGAACGATCGCGATTGGCAGCCCGAAGTGGCGATGACGCCTTATGCAACGATCAATGGCGACATGATCACGATCCACAACGTAAGGAATTTCGATTACCAAACGGAGACGGAGTTTACACCGCACTGGGAAACGCGCACTTATGACCTGAAAAAACTCGATGCGGTGGACGCGATCGCGGTGTATTGGGCGGGCAAGGCGATCGCGCATATCATGGTGAGCTTCGACTTCGGAGGCAAAGACCACCTCGCCGTTTCGATCGAAACGCGAAAAGAAAAAAGTGAGAGCTATTCGACTCTCGCCGGCTTTTTTCGCCAGTATGAGCTTTACTATGTCGTCGCCGATGAGCGTGACGTGATTCGCGTGCGCACGACCTATCGCCAGCCACAGGAAGATGTGTACCTCTATCGTGCTCGCGCATCGGTGGGAAATGTCAGGCGTATCTTTCTCGACTATGTGAAGACGATAAACGAGCTGCGGCTCCGGCCCACTTATTACAATACCCTGACGACCGACTGCACGACCAGCATCTTACTTCACACGTGCGTGAATCCCGAGTCGCCGCCGCTATCGTGGAAGGTTCTGCTGAGCGGCTATGTCCCGGATTATCTCTACGAGCTCGGCCGGATCGATACATCGCGGCCGTTTGCCGAGCTGGAAAAATGTCGCGTGTGAACGAACGCGCTCATGCTGCCGACAAAGATGCGGCCTTTTCCCAGCGTATTCGCGATGGACTGCCGGTGCCCGCGCCGTCGCAGTAAAAAGGGAGACGGAGTAAATCACGAAAGCTTGACGTTACCGGACCTTGGGTTTGGCAGCGTGATCGTGTTGCGGAAGTTGTCTAAAGCTCTGCCCAAGCCGCCCAATTAACCTCGGCAGTTTAGCCATGACCTGAAACGTCTCGTCACATTGGACCAAGGTCCAATATACACACTTCATCGTTCCGTTTATTAGACTTCCACGGAACCGCAACGGTCGTGAAGACTTGGCGGTCATGATTTGCAGTCGTGACAAATCGTCGTTTCATCATCCCGGCCGTTTCGTGCGACCGCAGCGGTGTCTCTTTAACGAACGACTCAACATGATTCTCGATGCAGCTCTGAATTGAGAGGCGGTAATCATGGAACGGGAAACGAACTATTCTCCAAAGACCGCAGAACAAGCTGGACTCACGGCAAGCGCAAAACCGGCGTGCGGCTTTCAAGCCGATCCACTCTTGTCAGAGCAGTATCTTACGGGTCGGCGCAATATACGCCTCGAACCGGAGAAGAGGCTTATGCTTGCGATCTTGGAAGAAGCTGTTTATTGCTTTCAGGATAATTACCCAGCACAGCATGGCAAAGGGAAACGGCTTTTCGACAGTGCGCATAGATGGTTCTTCGGACAAAGCGGCGATTGGATTTTCAGTTTTGAAAACGTTTGCAGTGTTTTGGGCTTGGATCCCGGATATGTTCGCAAAGGCCTGGCGCAATGGAGAGAAAAGGAAACAGCAAAACATCCGTGCGCGGCTTAGTCGCAAAACGAATCACACACCAGGGGAAAAGAACGATGATGCAACATTTTGTTGGGGATGGCTTTACAGAGTTAAACGGAGGTCAATCAGAATGGACAGAAATCTGTTGAGATCGGTGTGCGGCGTCTTGGCGATTGTCCTGCTGGGCGTCGCCGCGAGTTCGAACGTTTACGCCATAGATAACAGCAACCATTATTTCGCTTATGGAGTGGGGCAGAAAAGCTGCGAGGACTACATCAAGTTCAGAGAGAAGCGCCTCGCGGCGCTCGAACAACAGCATCCGCGCTACACAAAAGACGAGCTCTACGAGATTGTCGATAGGGTTGTCGAGCAGTGGATCGCCGGATTTCTGACCGCGCACAATCTTTATGTGAGCGATACCTACAACGTCGCCGCCAAGGAGACCATGGACAATATCGAGGCTCGCCTCGAAACTGCATGCCGGGCGAATCCGAAAGAGTATTTCGCCGAGGCGATGGTTTCGGTGGTGCAGCAATTGAACCCGGAGCGGGTAAAAACCGAGAGCGCAAAATAACCCATTGAGCTTGGAATCGGAGGCTGGCGCAAGATTCGGTTGCGCCGAGTGGAAGAGACTCGGAACATGATCACAAGGAGTTGGAGATGAGGAAACCCGTCGGACTGATATCTGCCGTCTTGCTGATGCTACTTTTTATCGGATGCTCTGAACCGCTGTCCACAAGAGAGAAAGGTGCTGCGATTGGCACGTTCGGGGGCGCGGGCTTAGGCGCCATTATCGGCAGCGCGACGGGCAATGCGGGAGCGGGCGCGGGCATCGGTGCCGCGGTAGGCCTCCTTGGCGGCGCCGTGATCGGGGATCAAATGCAGAAGCGGCAAAACCAGGATGCGGCTGTGCAACAGCAGATCCAGGCGCAGCAGGCTGAGATCGATCGGCAGCAAAGAGAGCTGAACAGATTGAAAGAACAGCAGCAGCAAGAGCGATAGCCGCGCGACGCGCAGCCGCTTGTCTGTCGGGTCGTCTATGAATCGCCGCGCTCTCGGTTCGTCCGCTATTTTCTTGCTCCTGCAGAAGTACACGCGCTATCAGGAGTGGTCGAGATCTCTAGTGAGCCTTGCCGGCTGCCATAACACGATTGGGCCACTAGCGACGATCGCTTCCAGCTTCACGATTTCCAATTGACAGATCTCCGCCAAACAATAAGACCACTCGTATTTTGGTGATCGCGGCGTTAACGGTCGGCTTGGACTGTATTGGACCAAAGTCCAATACAAGCCTATTTAAAATTTTCGATAAATTAGGAACGGATCATGGGTAGATCATTGAAAAAGGGAGGACGTCACAATGTGGACACGTGAGGAAAACCGTTTGTCGGAAACAACGAACGAAGGAGAACAGCCTACGGAGTCGGAGACTGAAGCGTCACGATTCAAAACTGCAGCCTCCCGGGTTTACCAGGATGGCAAAGCAGCCGCGCAACGTTGGGGTCGACAAAGCCGGGTCGTAGCTGTCAACGCGAAGGATCATATCAAAGATGATCCAGTGCGGTCTGTAGCTATCAGCTTCGTCGTGGGTCTAACTTTAGGTGCTCTGATTGGGCGACTCTCACGGCGGCAATGTCAGTAATTACGAAAACTCATACGTAAATCGACGAGAGCTAATCGCCCCCCTCGTTATCGGGCGCCATCGAGAGGATGCAGGTAAGGGCCCTCGGTGGCCAGGGCGACGCGCATGGGTTTGACAGCGGAAAGTCCAAAGTACAGGAGGTTCAATGAAAAGACGTAGCGGAATTTTTGTTGCGGTCCTCATGGCATGTGGGATTTTATCGAGTTGCTCCTTTGGCGGCGGTGACGAAACCCATGTCCGTACAAAGACGACGACCACGGGACAAGAACTTCAGGACCTGAAGACAGCTTACGACAAGGGAATTATTTCTCAAAGGGAATATGAGCAGCAGAGGGAACGCTTGCTGAATGAAAGATAAGGGAAGTGCCAAATCCCATCTGGGCGTATAGCCCATTCGGTGAAAAAAGCGTTCTGATAAGTGAGCCCGGTCCAGCAAAATCTCAACGGGGCAGCTTTCGACTCAAGGGTACCCCGCACGCTAACGAATCCCTTTATCGAATCCCTCGCATCCGTGCGCGCTAGTGCTCACCTAGGCCGTATTGGACCAAAGTCCAATACCGGGCTTCGTTAAATTTCGCTAGTTTCCGCTTATTCATCAGGGCCGTTGAAAGACTGCGCTAGCGTATTGGTGCGTAAGAGCGTCAAGTTTTAACACAAGCATGAATGACGAGACCAGATACGAGAACCGGCCGGTTACTCTGTATTCACAAGTTGCCCGACTCAAAGAGACTGAAGGACTCACGCTCGCCGAGTATCTGCACGATGAGTTCGGCCCAGCTCTTATGGTCGCGAAGATGAAGCTGGAGCTGCTTTCGGACGATTTGCCGAAACGGTTTGTTGGCTCGGCCAACGAGATCGCCGAGATTCTTAGCGATCTTATGCGTCGTACAAGAGGCGCAATCCAAGACCTGGCTTCGGACCCGGCCTTCCGAAGCGGACTTAGGGCTGGCATCGCATCCTTGATCGACGACCTGCAGATTAGGCACGGAATCGTTTGTGCAGCGAAACTTGATCCACTCCTGGATAAATTCACGGAGGAAGCCAAATATGTGCTCTATCGAGCCGTCCGCGAGCTTCTGCTAAATATCCGCAAGCATGCACGCGCATCTCGAGTGAAGATTAATGTCTCGCGCAAAGATTCCTCTGTGAAGATCGAGGTAAGAGACGACGGCTGTGGATTCGCTGGTCACAAGCCATCTCCCCCTCACGATTCCGGTGGGTTTGGACTGTCGAGTGTGCGCGCCGATCTGACGTCGATCGGCGCCGACCTGCGGATCTCCTCCCGAATCGGCCGGGGAACGAGAGCGATCATCGTTACCCCAGTGCCACTGTAAGATACACATGAAACCGAAAATATTAGTTGTCGACGATCACCAACTTTTTCGAGCATGTTTGAAGTTGGCGCTTGAGAAGGAAGGTTTTGATGTGGTCGGTGAGGCAGGCGACGCCCGCTATGCAATGAGATCCATCACGAAACTCCGACCGCAGGCTGTCACCATCGATCTCAGTATGCCTGGATGGAACGGAATAGAATTCATCCGACAAACTCATCGCGACTTTCCTCTGCTCAAGGTGTTAGTCGTTTCTATGCACAGTGAAAGTCGCTCCATCATGGAATCCTTCGCAGCCGGAGCGTCAGGTTATCTACTCAAAGATTCGGGTGCCAAAGAGCTTGCCCACGCTTTAAACACTATTTTGATCGGGCAGAGATATATCGGAGTTGAGATCGCTGACCTCGTTATCGAAAGAGCCGTTGCGCAGTGGCTTTCGGAGAACGAATCGTGCGCGGCCAAAATCTCCAGCCGAGAGCGCGAGGTTTTGCAGTTGGTGGCTGAAGGAAAATCGACCCGGCAAATTGCCGCCAGTCTGTACGTCAGCATCAAAACTGTCGAGACCCACCGGCGCCAGATCATGGGCCGGTTGCATTTGGTGAATATTGCTCAGCTCACCAAATTTGCGCTGCGCGAGGGAATTACATCGCTCCAATAGGTATAAAGGTTCTAAGACGGAGCGAACGCGGAATTCAGGGATTTCCTGATAGCAATTCTAGCTTATAACTGTCAAGCACCATGGTGCGCTGAAGCTTCTGGCTGTGATGGAGAAGCGTCGGCGAATAATACACCTTCTCTGAGTGCAGTGTGGATCGACCGCCGCAACAAAATTGCTCGGGTAAGCGTATCCTGATCGCGGAAGATCACAAGATGATGCGGGAGGGACTGCGCGTATTACTGGAAGAAAAGCTCGGGTACGAATGTGTTGCTGAGGTGGATGACGGCGACACTGCGGTCAGCAAAGCCAAGGAGTTGAAACCTGACGTCGTTATCATGGACATTGTGCTGCCTCATTTGAACGGGATCGAAGCCACCCGCCAGATCAAAGCCTATCAGCCACAAATCGAGGTCATTGTCCTTTCCATGTATGCAACGCGTAGCTATATACTTCAACTCCTTCAAGCTGGTGCGTCGGCCTACCTGCTCAAAGATTCCGCCGTTGAGGATCTTGCCGCAGCTTTGACTGCAGTTCGTAAAGGCGGAATGTACTTGAGCCCTGCAATATCCACGGCAGCGGCGTTGAAAAACGAAACGGTCCGGATTTTAGAAAAAAATATCGCTGAGTCCGAACGACTTACAAAACGGCAACTTCAAGTATTGCAGCTCATCGCAGACGGCCATTCAACCAAAGAGATCGCAGCAATTTTGGAGATCAGCGTCAAAACCATCGAGACCCACCGCAAGCAGATCATGGACAAACTCGAGATTAGAACGACCGCCGGACTTACAAAGTATTGCATCAGGGAGGGCTTGACTTCACTTTAGCACCAAGCTCATCGAGGCGTGCTCTGCCCGCTGCCGACGGGCGCAGCCCTGGTAGATCAGGCTAAACCTGATGCGCCCTAAGGTTTTTCCTGATTGCAATGCCGGGTACAAGTTTACTAAAAATTCCGTAGAAGTAAAAATAGAAGGAAAAAAATGGTGGCTAGACGATTGGAGGAGAGATGACCAAGTCCCAATATGCAGCATTACTGGCCGGAGGGTTTTTGTTAACCGGCTGTACCGGCATGACCAAGACACAGGCTGCAATCGTTGGAGCTAGCTTCTGTGGAGTCGCGACGGGAGCCGGAGTCGGCACCAGTCGAGACCACGATAAATGGATCGCCGCGCCCGCGGCAATCGGCAGCGCGCTACTTTGCGGTGGGTTGGCCTATCTAATGACTGAAGAACCCAAACCACCGCCGCCACCGCCACCACCACCTCCTCCTCCTCCGCCACCGCCGCCGAAACCGAAGCCGGCTCCTCCGCCACCGCCGCCACCACCACCTCCGCCGCCGGCACCGAAGGTGGAGCGGACGATTATTCTGGATGATGTGCTCTTTGACTTCGATAAGAGCAACATCAAGCCCGAAGCGGGGGCAATTCTGGACCGTCTGGTTGCCTTCATGAACGAGAACCGAGACAAACGCGTCAACCTCGCTGGTTACACCGATAACGTGGGAACCGAGGCTTACAATCAAAGACTATCCGAGCGCCGCGTCAACTCGGTGAAAGATTACGTCGTCAAGAAAGGCGTCGATGCCAGCCGTGTCTCAGGACAGGGATTCGGTGAGAGCAAACCGATCGCGGATAATAAGACACGCGAAGGTCGCGCGAAGAACCGACGAGTGGAGATCAAAGTAGAATAGGACAGGAGAACGCGACGATCGCGCGGTCAGTTCAGCTAGATCGGTGAAGCACACGAGCCAGATTAGACGAGGAGGACGACCGGAGTCTGGTGACAGCAGTATTGCGCGGACTAGATCAGCCCCCTAACCAACCCGCGGCTGCTTGCGCGTCTTGGAATACTGCGACTGGGAATCCATTTGCAGCCAAGAGTGTGCTCACGCCTGATAAACGGGCGTATTCTCCGTACTTAAGGGACGAAATCAAGGCCACCTTGCTTTGTACCGGCCAAATACCCGGTTGAAGTTGCGTCAATAAGGTTTCAATTCTCTTCAGGTCGGCGGTACATTCGGAGTCGATACAATCGATTAATACTTTGCAATTGGGATTGGCGATAGCGAGTGCGGCAACTTCACTGATCATTTTTATAAGCGCGCTCGTATTCATGATGCCCTGGGCGATCATAATGACGTATGTTCCGCGACCGGGCCAATTGAACGACTTGGTTTGAATGCGCATCAAGTTTTCGCCTGAACAAAATGCCGTGATCAGAACATTGTGTTGATGAAAGAAAAGATTAGGAGCGGTACCTGAAAGAAGCGCTGAATGGCCTGTTGAAATCGTTTCCCGACTAAAAATCACTCCTACCTGCTCACCGACGGCGCCGTTCGCGCGAGCTGTCGTTTATGCCTAACGGGCGGACCGGTCAGGGGCTGATTTTTTATCCATTCGATCAACTCTGTCTCGAGCGCCCCAGGGGTAGCAAGCGGCGTCACTCGTCGAAGCGGGAGGCGATGGGTTTTTGCCAACCGCCTAATTGAGTCCTCACTCAACCCAAAGAGCTTTGCGATCTCCGGCAGCTGCAGCCATCGATCCGTACAGCCCATCATCCGAAGCTTTTCATCGTTTTTTATATCCGTTCCAGCTGTGCGTTCCGTGTTTCCTTCAGCGGCCCTAGTGCAGGCCTGGACTGGCGCCAGGCCGGCCCCGGAGGTTTCACTTGACAGCAAGTAACGAGGATTATTTGTGCCACATTTCACTGGGCTCGCATACTAGAGAGCCTTGGCATTTCACGCCTTTTTTTTGACATCTGAATCACAAACTTGCGCCATGATGCGAAACAAGCCGACCATTTCACTTGCTGCTCATCTCCGGGCTCCTTGACGGCTACCTCGGGATTTTGACTGTGATCGTCACTAGCTCAAAAATGGTCAAGGAAGTTTTCGAATCAATCCTGACGCACTGCTCCGGGATGCGTAAGGCATTTCGAAGATAGAATTCGGGGAATGCCTGATGGCGGATGCAGGACAGGCACTCCAGAACGATCATATGTATATTGTTGGTCCCCGCAATTGCGCTGTGAGTTGTCTGCCGTGCGCGCGAAGGGCGTACTCCACGGAAGGAGCGACTTGGAAGGCACGGCTTGGCGGCCCGGCGGATCAAAGTATGACGCTCAACAAGTAATGCCGGGGCAGCGCACGGACTAAGCGCGGATCACATGCCCGGGAGGCGGCCTCAAATGCAGTCGCGCCAGCTTTGTTCGAGGAATCAAATCATCAAAAAAAAATCATTCAGAGGTTAATACTGTGTCGGAGCTATTGGTTGCCGAGGAACGTCGGCTGGAACAATCGCGCGTGGCGGAGACGCCATGGAAAAAATGGGGACCCTATTTAACTGAACGGCAGTGGGGCACCGTGCGTGAAGATTACAGTGAGAATGGCAACGCATGGGACTATTTCAGCCACGACCAGGCCCGCTCACGCGCCTACCGCTGGGGCGAGGACGGGCTTGCCGGAATATCAGAGAATCAACAGTTTCTTTGTTTCGCGTTGGCGCTGTGGAACGGCAAAGATCCGATTTTGAAGGAACGTCTTTTCGGGCTTACGAACAGCGAGGGAAACCACGGCGAGGACGTCAAAGAATATTACTTCTACCTCGACAGCACGCCGACGCATTCCTACATGAAATACCTCTACAAGTATCCGCAGCGCGCTTTCCCTTATGAAGACCTGGTCAAAACCAACCGGCGTCGCAGCCGGCTCGAGATGGAATATGAACTGCTCGACACCGGCGTGTTTGACGACGACCGCTATTTCGATATTTTCGTTGAGTACGCCAAAGACTCGCCGGAAGACATCCTGATTCAAATCACCGTCTGGAATCGAGCTTCGGAAGCCGCTTCGTTGCATGTGTTGCCGACGCTTTGGTTCCGCAATACCTGGTCCTGGTACGTAAAGCCGGCACCGAGACCCAACCTTTGGCAGTTTAATAACCAAACTATCTCGGCGCGTCATCCGAATCTCGGCGAACGGTTCCTCTATGCCGAGGGCAATCTGTCGTGGTTATTCACCGAGAATGAGACCAACAATGAGCGGCTTTTCCATAGGCCTAATGCTTCGCTGTATGTCAAGGACGCCATCAACAACTATATCGTTCACGAGCAAATAGAGGCGGTGAATCCAAAAAAAACTGGCACCAAGACGGCGGCAGACTACTCCTTCGCCGTCCCGGCCGGCGGCAGTCAAACAATTCGCCTGAGGCTGACCCCACGAAACATGACCATCGGTGAAGCGTTTGGATCGCGATTCGAGGCGGTTCTGAGGGCGCGGCTAAGAGAGGCCGACGAATTTTACGATAAAGTCATCCCGCCCAAGTTAACTCCGGATGAAAAGCTTGTTATGCGTCAGGCATGCGCCGGCATGTTGTGGAGTAAGCAGTTCTACTACTATCCCGTCGACGAGTGGATGAGCCATGACGTCAGCAACGATGTCCTTCCTCCCGATTGCGCCTGCCGTATCGCCAAGGGGGGCAGCTATCGTGTCGATTACGAACCGGCGGAATCTTCCACCGGGCTCTTCGGCGGAAATTCGAACTGGCGCGGCCCGATCTGGATGCCGGTCAACGCACTCTTGGTCCAATCGCTGAGAAAGCTCTACTCCTACTATGGTAACGATTTCAAAGTTGAATGTCCTACCGGTTCCGGGCATTGGATGACGTTATGGGAAGTCGCGGATGAAATCGCTCGACGTCTATGCCGAATTTTTTTGCGCGGCGAACACGGCACTCGTCCGGTGTACG
>Ga0207701_10003758_pt1 | contig 15521 bp, 17 predicted proteins | sample KBSSwiSSwithPhiX_FD_184294 | JGI IMG/M metagenome (GOLD analysis project Ga0207701, IMG submission 184294) | Switchgrass rhizosphere bulk soil microbial communities from Kellogg Biological Station, Michigan, USA, with PhiX - S5 (SPAdes) (version 2) | ecosystem: Environmental > Terrestrial >... | reverse complement strand
TGCCATCCGCCATTTCCCGGCCGGTGAACATATCCGCGTAGAACGACGCAATGCCGGTGCGTTCGCATCCGGAGAGGTCCGGCCTGACATCCCGCGCCTTCGTCGCTACCGGCAGCGACTGCGCATACTGCTGGGCAGCGTCTGCGGCGGTACATTCCTCCGCCGAACGCGTACAGGCGGCCACGCCGACGACACCGAGCAGCACGACAACCGGCATAAAGCGGCATGAAATGGAGATCACGCAAAGACCCACGGCGCTAACCCGGGAAGCAAGTCAATCGGGCCGCGGGCGATATATTTCACCCGCGTCCGCTGCGGGATCACTTCTGCCTGATCTCGAGATCGTTGCGCACCTCTTTGACGCCGTCGACGGAGCGCGCAAGTTCGCCGGCCCGGGCCTTCATGGTCGTCGAATCGACGAACCCGGTCAGCTGCACCACACCCTTTTGCGTTCCCACGTTGATCTCGTACGCCTTGGTCGTCGAATCCTCCGTGAGCTTCGCCTTGACCTTCGCCGTCAGCATGCTGTCATCGACGTTCTGGCCAGCCGTCGCATCGGGCTTCGTGCTGACGCGCAGGTCGTTGCGGACCTCCTTGACGCCCGTGATCGAGCGGGCCACCTTCGTGGCCTGCTCTTTCTGCTGGGTGTTGTCGACGAAGCCTCCGAGCTGCACGACGCCACGATACGTCTCGACGTTGATCTGGCCGGCCTTGGTGATCGGATCGTCGATCAGGGCAATCTTCACCTTGGAGGTCAGTACGCTGTCGTCGATGACCTCTCCGGCCGACTCCTGCGTGCGCGTAGCGGAGCAGGCGCTGGCCACCGCCAGCACTCCCAGGATTGCGGTAAGTTTCAGAATTCCAGTTTGCATGCTTGTTTCCTATCGTGTTGCTTTGAGCCACAGACTAGCCCTCCATCTCCGGCTGGTCTGTTCACTACCGTACAGAGCTGCAGGTGATCTGCTGTCGGTCTTTTTTTAACCCAGCCCCGCGGACGACGTGGGGCGCGCTAACGGGACAAATTTGCCATCTATTCCCGCGACTCCAAGCACCCAGCCGCTAATTTGCTGCGTTACGCCGGGCATGTCGGTGAGCAAGCCAGTTTCCAAGTCCCATGCCCGCACCTCGGTCCCTGACTGATCCACCTGCGCCGTTAGGGTCCAGCCGATTTCGCTGCACGCAAGCACGCCCGCGTCGGTTATCCGCGGCGCTTGCGTGGTCAAGACCGATTCCGGGTCAGCCGCGATAACCGGTCGTGCATCAAGGTCCAGGCACAATTGGTCGCCTACGTTCGGCCAGTAAAGCAGTGGGAATCGCCGTCCCCCGTCGTGGAAGCCGAAGAGAATGAGCGCTCCATGATGCACGTTAAGCTGGCGGCCAGGATTGACCCGCAAGCCGGCCCACCATGAGTTATGGGTCGAGAAGAGCACGAGATTGCCAAGCGGCGCAGCCGACACGAGTTTTGATTTGACGGGATTTAGTCTGAGCATTTGTGCGACTCCTTCCATCAGGATTCAGATCGCGGCCCGTGGCAGCCGATGGTCGTCGGCTTACTTCCGATCGTGATCCGAATCTCCAGGCGTCGCGCTTTCACCGAAGTCGCTGACGCGCTGCCAGGAGTCACGGACCGCGTGCTTGGCGTTCTCCCACGTCAAGCTGGACATGCCTTTGACGCGATCCCAATCGCGCATCAGCTCGGGTTCCGCCTGTTCGAACGATTGGCCCTCGTAACGTCGGTGAGCATCGACGCCGTAGCTATAGGCGGGACGGTACTCGTTAAAGCTTGCCCCGCGGGTGTCGTACGGCCGACTCGAATAGTTCTCGCGCCAGTAAGCTTCCTCGGCGGCGGGGTCGATCGATTCGGCGATCTTATTGCCTGCGAAACCGTCATCCACGACGCCTGCTACGGCGTCCTCACGGCCTACCGTTCCAAACAGTGCGTCCGCTGCGACGCTGATCCCGGTTTCAACCGGATGCGCGCCAAGCGGACCCGAGATCGGAGTCGCGCCCGCAGTCTTGTCCCGTTCGCGTTCCAGAGTGCTGCTAGTCATCTTGCTCTCCAAATTAGGTTCCGAGTGGATCACGTCATCATCGACCGTGAAACGCGCGTGGATACATGATCCATCGCGATTGGAACACTATCTGAGACGTCTGCCGCTTGTCGGTGCGGTGGGGAACACAACGGGCCACAACATTTGCCGCCCCCGTTAGTGACGAGGCCTATGGAACGCGGGAATCGCCCCAATAACAGGGAGTACGCAAAGAGAAGATGGCTTGTTAGATTAAGGAGTGAAGCAATGATGACCCTGATACGTCACCAGCCCTGGTTCTTTATCAACCGCTGGCACCCCGACTTCGATCGCCTGTTCGGCGAAAGCCTGGGCGGCACGCCCGATGACACGGCGTGGACGCCGTCGGTCGATGTTCACGAGGAAACCGACCGCTTCCTGCTGAGTGCGGATATGCCGGGCGTCGAAGCGAAGGACATTGAAGTCTCTGCCGAGGACGGCGTCTTGACAATTCGTGCGGAGCGACTGGCGAGAGCGCGCGCGGACAGCGACAGCGTCGAAAACGTCAAGAGCGTCTCCGGCACGTTCCTGCGCCGAGTCACTCTGCCGGTCGCTGCGCAAGCTGAGGCGATCAAGGCGCGCTACGCCAATGGCGTCCTGGAGATCGAGATTCCGAAGCAGGCGCGAGTCGAAACCAGACGAATTCCCGTGATGGTCAACTGAAGGGCATCGATTGCTTTCACGAGTAAATCGGTGCAACATGATGGCTGTGGAAGTCACGGGTTACTCAATGTGGTAACCCAAGACACCGCACTGAAGGGCCGCGCAAAGCGGCCCTTTCTAATTTGCAGGCACGGGCCTGCTCCTGGCGCCGCCACGGTCCGTGACCAGCATCCAGTCAAGGATCACGGAAGTCCTCGAGCATTTGCATGACCAACAGCAGCCCCGTTCCGAACAGGGTACCGACACCAAAACCGACGGCGATCGAAAGCATTCAGATTTCTCCGGAGGGCGCGACGTCGGCAACCCGCATGCGGGTCGACTGCGGCGACGCGCGCCAGGCAGCGATTAAAGGGAAAGATGACTACGGAAGAGCCCGTGCGCCGCAAACTATGATGCGGTACATACACGGCCTTGATTCCGGCAGCGGGTGCGTGGACTCGCTTTCGAGCGCCGCAGAGAACCTGCCAACCCGTCACTGCCGAACAGCGGCATGCAGTATACGCATTCGCGACCGTGGCGGCGGCGATTCCGCACCGCCCTTGGATACTCCGTTCATGCATATCACTATTTCGAGCGCGGCCAAGGTAACGCCACAACCTCAAAGTTTGTTTCTTCGCTGCGATCGACGTCACAGTTTGGCATTGCAGGTGTGAGCCGCGTCGCAATTTCGATTGGGGTGTCAGACAAACCCCGAACGAATTGTCGGCGTTTGTAGTATGGATCCCGGTCATAAGTCGGAGCACCGTGTTCTCCGTTCCGCTACGGAGACATGGCTTATGGATCACGAGCACATCACGCTAGAAATCAACTATGGCACCCGGGGGTGCTTGCAGTTCCAACTACCCGCAGACGCGACCGACGCTGAGATTGCGTACTTCAAGACACTGACCCCCCGAGTCGAGAACGGGCTGCTTGAGATGATTGACCCGGATACGTGGGCAGTCGTCTTTAGATGCCGCCCGACGTTAAATTAATGTCCACTTCTCGTCTGATTTCGCGCGCGCTCTTGTCTGATCGCAGACCGAAAGCGCGCGTGTCGTAGGCGGTCGGGCGCCAACACAGTCGACGGGCGACCGTGAGAGGGTGGCGCCAGCCATGGCGCTCAGCCCCCGGGCGCGTCCCTGGATGCCACTTTCGGCGCCTCGCGAAGCACGTCATCGACTTCGTCCTCGGGCGGATTAGGCACCTTGATCGGCGGCTCGGGATCATCCTCCGAGTCGCCGATCAGCCGTTCCGCATCGAGCCAATCTTGCAGATCAAACCCGTGTTGACGGCCCCGCGCCGCCCATAATCGATACGCGAGTTCGCGCACCGCGTCTTCTTTCGAGACAGGCATCACCCCTCCTCATTCGGACTCGGTCGGGGAATGCGGGTCCGAGGCCTATACCGCACCGTCAGCGGCCGAGCGAGGCTCCCCGCCCGGTGCCCGCCTTTGCTGGCTTGCCCTGCATCAGTTCGGCCTTGCGGGAGGCCAGCTGCTCTCCGAGGGCGTCCAGATCCATTTCGGACTGCCGCGACTTTGCGAACAGGCCGTCGGGCTGCTCCTCTTCCTTGACATGATGCTTGATCATTTCCGATAGCACCGTGACCTTGGCGTCGAAATAATCATCGTCCGGGCCGGAGGCCTCGATCTCTGCAATCAGACGTTTGGCGCCTTCGTGTTCCACTACAGCCTCATGGTGCAGATCCTCCTCGTCCGTCGCCTCGAGGAACGCCGGATAGTAGATCTCCTCTTCGATGGTTGCGTGCACCGTCAGAGCGCCACAAATCCTCTGTGCAAGATCCTGCTTGCGGTCCGCGGAGCGCGCTTTCTCGAACTCCTCGAAATAGCCCTCGACCTCCCGATGATCGGCCTTGAGTAACGCGATTGCGTCTTCACGTCCGGCCGTCCGGCTACGGCCCGTCTCACCCGTGTTCCGAGTCTTAGAGCCGTTACCGCCATTGGAAGATTTCCGTTTCGCCTGTGCCATGGTTTAGTCCCCAGTCAGTTGATGAGGGGAACGGAGTGTAGACTCTTGTAGCGCTCTAACCTGTCATCCGCGACCCGTGGTCCTTGTCCGTGCTCGTCCCACGTTGGACCTCCAACGTTGAATGCCGAACCCGGGGAACCAATGGTCTGCCGACCGTGCGCGCACGCGAACATTTCGCCTGCGGTTGTCAGCGTCCGGATCGCTGTGCTTTTCTCCGGGCGTAGCGATCCATCAAGGGGGTCACGGAGATCCCGTGCAGCACGATGGAGGCGGCCACCATGGTGAGCGTGAGGGCGACGATGTGCTCCGCCAGGGAGCGCGGCAGCCCCCGGTTGATCGCGTACATCAGGTAGTAAATCGAGCCGATACCGCGGATGCCGAACCAGGAAATCATGATCCGCTGATCGCGCGATACGGGCGCGCCGAGCAATCCAAGCCACACCGACACGGGGCGCACGACCAGGAACAACAGCAGGACGAACCAGACGGCGCCGGCGTGGAGGTAGGTGTACGAGAGCATCGCGCCGACCACCAGAACGATCGCCACCTCTGCAATTCGCTCCAGCTGTTCATTGAATCCCTGCACCTCCTGAATCATGTAGTCGCCGGCAAAGGCCACATCGGTGGCGTGCGCCTCGTTGGCCTGCCTGGTCTGAAGAGTCGATTGCCGTACGGCCACCTTGGAGAAGCCCGCAGGGGATTCCGTCACCCGTCGCAGGGCGACGCCCGCGGCCAGAACGGAGAGAAAACCATACGTGTGGCTGAGCACTGCGACCCCGTAGGCGAGTGCGATGAGGCCGAGGGCGAGGAATTCGTCGAGGCCGACGGACGCCTTGTGGCGGCCCCGTAGGTACACCACCAGCCTCCCGATCAGCGTGCCCGACACACCACCAATCAGCAGGCCGCCGGAAATCGCCCAGAGCACATCGACCGCGAGCCAGCGCCAGCCGCTTGCGCCCAGGTCGTGCAGGCCAAGCAGGCCGAGGCCCAGCAGCACGAATGGAAAGGCGGCACCGTCGTTCAGACCGCCCTCTCCCGTTAAGCTGAAGCGCACGCGGTCGCGATCATTCGCTTCGCGCAACTGGACATCGGAGGCCAGCACCGGGTCGGTGGGCGCAAGAATCGCCCCGAGCAGAACAGCCGCGCCCAACGACAGGCCGAGCCCTACCATCCCGATGGCGGCGATCAGCGCCACCGTGATCGTCATCGACACAGTGGCGAGCCGCAGCGGCAGACGCCAGCCCTTGTCCGACAGGGGCAGAGCGAGCTTGAGACCCACTGCGAATAGCGAGATGAGCACTGCCACCTCGGCCACTCTTTCCAGGATGACGGAGTAGGCGAGCGGATCGGGCGCCAGCAGCGCAAGTCCGGCGGGACCGAGACCGTAACCAGCGGCGAGGTAAAGCATGGCGGTGCTCACCGGGAGCTGCCTCAACCACGTACCCGACAGGGCCATCGTGATCAGCAGCGCGCCGATTATCAGCGCCCAGATTTCAAAAAACATGGGCTGCCGGATCGATAGTCTGCACCACGTTAGTCGCACTGCTCGAGCTGGGACTGGTTTTCCAGTTTAGCTAACCAACAACAATCGAATACTCGAAAAAATGCAGACATTCAGTGTCCTACAACGGCTCACGCAACGCACCGATGGTGCTTGCGATGTTCAGTCGAATAGCTTGTGTGATTGAGTCCGTTGGCGGTTTCCACTTGCTGGAATAGTGTTAGTTGGGGTACGGAATGCGGCTACGAGACGACGCACAGGACGCTTATGCATCGGCGGCGACCGAGCCCACAAGGGATGCCCGGGCGCTTCTGGCCGCCGTGGTCGATTCGTCCGATGATGCCATCATCACCAAGACGCTCGACGGCACGATTACCTCCTGGAACGCTTCGGCGGGCCGGCTCCTCGGATACACCGCGGCTGAGATAATTGGCCAACCCATCACAGTCCTTATTCCGCCCGAACGGCGGGAGGAAGAACGGCACATCATCGAGAACCTGCGCGCGGGGAAGCGCATAGAGCACTACGAAACCGTGCGCATCGCGAAAGATGGTCGGTTGATTGAAGTCGCACTTACCATTTCGCCAGTTCGTGACCAAACAGGGCAAATCGTTGGCGCTTCGAAGATTCTTCGGGACATCACTGAACGCAAGCGTATCGAGCGGGAGTGGCAAGAGACGCACGCAGAACGCGACCAAATATTAGAGAGCGAACGTGCTGCCCGCGGCCAAGCAGAGCGCCTGAGTGCCTCCAAGGACGAGTTTCTCGCACTGCTGTCGCACGAGCTCCGCACGCCGCTCAACGCAATCCTCGGTTGGACGGAAATCCTCCGGCGCGCCTCCTCCACCCACACGGATTTCGAAAAAGGCTTGGTAGTGATCGAGCGCAATGTGCGCGCGCAAACACAACTAGTCGACGATCTGCTGGACATGAGTCGCATCATTTCGGGCCAGATGCGTTTCGACGTTCAGCCGGTGATGGCGTACGCATTCGTACAGGGGGCTGTCGAATCAGCTCGCCCGGCTGCGGATGCACGTGGGGTGCACCTGGAGGCAATACTCGATCCAGCAGCCGGACCTGTCAGCGCCGATGCCAATCGCTTGCAGCAGGTCGTCGGGAACCTGATCTCCAACGCAATCAAGTTCACGCCCAGAGGCGGCCACGTTCAGGTGACCTTAGAGCGCGTCAACTCGAGCATTGCAATCTGCGTTGCCGACTCCGGCATCGGCATCCAGCCGGATTTCCTTCCCCACATCTTCGAACGCTTTCGTCAGGCCGACGCTACTACGACGCGCACGCATGGTGGTCTCGGCGTCGGCCTATCGATCGTGAAACACATCGTGGAGCTTCATGGCGGAACCGTTGCGGTTGACAGCGACGGGGCAGATAAGGGTGCCACCTTTCGAGTAGAGCTGCCGGTGGTCGTCAGCCGGTGGAATCCGAACAGGCTTGGCGAGCATCCTCGTTCATCGCAGCGGCTGTGGGTGCCATGGGTCAATGCGGACCTCTCAAACTTGCGGGTCTTGGTCGTTGACGACGATCTCGATTCGCGAGATCTGGTGCACCGGCTGCTCTCCGATTGCGGCGCCAGTGTCACCGCCGCCGCTTCCGCAGCCGAGGCGCTCGCGGCCACGCACAACCAGCAGCCCGACATTCTGATTAGCGATATCGGAATGCCCGAGATTGATGGCTACCAGCTATTGCGCAGCTTGCGGACAAACAGCGAGATCCGCTGTCCAGCCATTGCGCTCACCGCATTCGCGCGGCCCGAGGACCGTACACGTACGCTGTTGGCTGGGTATGTCGCCCACGTTTCTAAACCGGTCGAAGCGGCGGAACTCATTGCTACCGTGGCTGCAGTCAGCGGGCGCGTCGTGTAATCGCTGTCCACCACATGACTCGGGATGTCCGCGTCTGGCCGATTCCAACCGCTATCCGATCCTACAACCAGCCGCGTAGCGGTCCGATAGTTAGAACTCACGGCTGACAGCAGCATGTGCCGGCGCTGACATACACCACGGAGCACAATTTTCATGGGCACGAGCAAGAGAGACGACAATCCCGCGAACCGAGATCCCATTACGGGAGCCCCTGGTTCGCATCCCGTTGGCACGGCTGCGGGCGCGACCTCTGGTGGAGTCGCTGGCGCCGCGATTGGAACGGCGGTGGGCGGCCCGGTGGGTGGGGCTGTGGGTGCAGCGGTGGGCGCCGTCGCAGGTGGGCTCGCCGGGCACGCCGCGGGCGAAGCCGTCAACCCGTCGGTCGAGGACATCTACTGGAGACAGGCGCACATTCGTGAGCCGTATTACCGGAAGGATTTCACGTACGACGATTATGGGCCGGCGTACCGCACGGGCTACGAAGGCGCGAGCCGCTACCATGGTCAGAACCGCCGCTTCGACGATGTGGAGCCCGAGCTGCGGGGCGACTATCAGCGCCTCAAGGGCAAATCGCGGTTCGCCTGGGAGGATGCGAAGGCCGCGGCCCGCGCTGCCTGGGATCGCGTCGAGCGTGCCCTGCCGGGCGACGTTGACGACGACGGTCGGTAGCGTCCGGTACACGCTCATCAAGAGTCGACGAGACCCACCGCGGCAGGGACGCTGCGCGTGGGTCGATTTCTGGGCTTCATGAGCCTGGCCAGACGTCGCGTCATCCATGAGCGCAACTGCTGGAAGTGTTTTCCCCAGCGGGTCACGATTGGCCCGCTGGGATAACTTTTCGCAGAACGTCAGCAGCCGGGCAGCCGGAAGCTGGCGATCCGGGTCTGCCACCCCGCCGGACTGGAAGCCTCTCCGGCGGCCGTGTAGTACTCGTTGACGTACCAGAACGTGCAATCGTCGGTCGGATCGAGGTTGAGTGACGTGTAGTCACCCCACCGCGAATTTTTCGAGGTCTGCACGCCGGAACCGTTCACGATGACTCCTTCGCCAAGGCCCATCGTGCCGGGTGGATCGGTGCTCAGACGCCCGGTGTAGCGAATTCCCGGGAACACGTCCACGGCGTTGACCACGCTGTATCCGAGTGCGATGTTGCCGTTGCGGTCCATCGCCGCGCTGCCCATCCACCGATTCACACCATCCGTTGGCGCGAACGTGCCCTGCTGGTGTACGGCATAGGCGCCGTTGATGCGGCGGATCTCGTACCAACGCACGCCCGCGACTTCCGGCCGCGCCTCGACCGACTGGTTCGTCACGAGGGCTTCGTAGTCGCCGAAGTGACGATAGGCGAGCCGCCAGGTCACTCGCTGGCGGTACGAGAGGATGTCGAGGAACCGGTTCTGGCTGTTCACCCCCGGCTGGCGCAGGCAGTCGCGCCCGGTGGAACCGCATGGAAAGATCGAGTCGAAGCCGGCCACCGGCAATTGCGCGACGAGCGTGAGCGAGGCCGTCGCCTGTGCGTTCCAGATGACGAGGAGATCGAACACGTTCAATGCATCGAACCCGGCGCCATATGGTCCGCCGTCGTCCTGCGAGCCCACGATCGGCGCGGCGACACCTTCGGCGGGCTTCCGCGTGCCGTCGAGGTCCGCCGGCAGCAGCCCGTCGCCGATCAGGTTGATCGGCACCTCCGCCGAGTCGAGGAAGAACTGCACGGCGCGCGCGTTCGGGTCGCCCGCGATCATCTTCTTCTTCTCGAGCGCGTACACGCTGATGCCGTACTCGACGGTCGGCCCGAAATCGCGCGATGTCAGCAGGTAGGAGTCCGTCCAGACCCCGTACTTCGGGTAGTCCGGAAAGAACGGACCCGCCGAGAAGGCGTAGCGATTGTAGGCGCCGGTCGGATCGCCGCTCTGGGAGATTGCGACGCAATTGAAGAACTCCGGTCCGCGTGTCGTGAACTGGCTCAAGAGCCAGCGATCCTTGAGCTGGTCGTAGACGACGATCGGATCCCCGGAGGGATCCCTACAATCTGCGACGGCAAATCCGGCCCACAGGTCGCCGAGCCGCGTCGGTCCGGTCAGCAGGTTCCCCTGCTTGTCGTACACGGCGAAGGCCAGGTTCACCATCTCGACGTAGTGGTTCGGTCCGACATCCCCAACGGGATCGGGCGGATTAACCCGGCCGCCGTACAGCGCGAAGTTGTCGTTGTTCGACAGGCCCTCGAAGCTCAAGAGCGGCGCGCCGATCGCCGCCGTGATCGCGGACCGCGACGCCGCGTCGAGCGCGCCGTCACCGGCGGACCCGGTGTCGATCGCAGTTGGCCCGCGGTCCGGCCGCACGTCCCGTACACCGTCCGTCGTCTTCGACACTTTCGGCGGTGCGATCTCCCGCACTGGGCGTGAGACGTCCATTGCAACCGCCTTGCTGAAGCGGGCCTTGGCCCCACCGGCATTTGCGGCGTCAGCGTCTCCGATGCAGGTGAGTATCAGCGCCGTGGTACACGCTGCGATGAAACGCAGTTTCGCTTGGGTTTCCATGGCTGTTCCTCCCCTGGATACGCCTGGAAGGGAGCGAGTATACGCCCGAGTCGGCCTCGGCAAGCGACGCCGCACGCGGCGCTGCAACGCTCTGCAAGGAAGCGCGGGACAGCTAGGTCAGCCTTTCTGGCGGCCGACGGATCCTTGGTCCTGCTGACGAGGGCCACGCCAGAGCGGACCGGAGTAGGAAAGCCCTGACGCCGCCGGCCGCAGCCCCGATTTTACTACTCCAAATTTTGCAAGAAAATCGGAGGGGTCCTACTTTGAAAGCGCCCGGTATCCTCGTCGAAGGGGGGTCTGCGCGAGTCGGCGTCACTGCTTACCCGCGTCGAGCGAGCGATCTGTCGACTCCAGAACACGCACGGCTCAGGCGGACCTTTTTTCGCCACCCATCCTGGCCTGAAGGTGTTCCAGCTTAGCCGCAAGCTCCTCCTCGGAGTACAGCCAGTGCGCATCCGAGCCAGGCCCCCGAATGTTGTATCCAAGAACCTTGCTCGAATTGTCCGGGTAAGTTTCTATAAGCGCCTCAACGCTGAAAGGCCCTGCGACTCGCACTGTCTTGCGCTGCTTCATGACTTGAGCCCTTACTGGACTTCAACCTTCTCCTGGAATTCTGATTGCAGTGGAAGCGGGTTCGATCCGCGGTTCGTCGGGCGGCCGATGCGCGGCGGCGGGGGTTTTCGTCCCGGGCTATCGACCAGTCGTGCCTTGCCCTTTCGGAAGCGTTCGTTGAGATGCTCGACCATGCTCTCGATCTGAACGCTGACCTCCGAGCGCGTTCCAGGCCGCAGACCGTTGATGGTGTTGATGCCCTGAACGATCACGTACTGCTGCCAGACACCCTCAATGCCTTCGGGCGCCGGCACTTCAACGATCGAATGGAGGCGGAACGGCTCGCCGAGGAAGTCGCGCGCCTGGTCGGCCGTTTCGCTGTCGCCTTGTGGGCCAGTCATCCTGATCTCGGCCTGCAGGTCACGCTGACGTGCCTCTTCGCGTTCCTGCTCTGCTCTCTGTATTGCCTTGTGGTGCTCTTCCAGACAATTGGATGGCGCATAGGCAACAAAGTTCGTGCGGCGAGCCCCGGTCATGACATCCTCCCACAAAGCGTACGCTGAGTATGGACTGAAAATCATCCGCGTGCGGCCCGGGACTTCGGCTTACGAGCGAGCGTCGTGCACTTACCGAAGCCCATAACGCATAAGGCGCACCAAAGCGCCTGAGCTGTGATTGAGTCACAGCCAGGCGCTAGTTCCTAGATAACGTGAAACAGTCCGGTCATCAGTCGTCGTTGTCGAACTCTTTCAACATCCAGAGCGCGACAGTGCCAAGCCAAACTACACCTACTACAGCCATTGCCATCTTCCGTGATGCGCCTGAATGGCGCCTCGGAAGGATAGTGGGGCCACGTTGCATAAAATCAACATTGCGATGAAGCGCGGCGCCGCACGCGACCAACCGCAGACGGCCTGACGCAACAGTTGAATCTGCCGCAAATCTGTGAAGCATCGCGGAAAGTCGCCAGGCGTCTAGAGCGAGACGATTTGGGCCGTTCCTGGGATGTCGGTCAGACTCGTGAGGCGACGCGGACGCGGCGCACTTCCCGGCCGAGAGCGAGAATCCGTATCCCGCCCGATTTCACTCAGGCTCAGGACCGTGAACTTTCGACCGTTCGACGACGCGCAGCTTCCCGAGTTGATGAGCTGGATCGTTGACGCTACCGCCTGCCAGACATGGGGTGGCCCGGACTTTCGCTTTCCGTTTTCGGAATCCACAGAAAATCCGCGGCTCGGTGGTTCGATTCCGCCCCTGGCCACCACTTCCAACTTGTGAAATCCTAACCGTTCATCTTCGGCCAGTCGCTGACCCCGACCTTACGGTGTACTTCGAGCAGCAGCTCGATGAGGTCGACACTCGCCATGGCGGCTGCTGACGGGCATCGCACTCACTGCCACACTGTTCGGCATCGCCGTCGGCTCTGACTGAGTCGAGCGGTACGGAGGACTGAGCGTGATGTGGATTCAAGGGCGCCTGGCAGTGATGAACTTCCTGCAGTTCTTTGTCTGGGGGGCATGGCTGATCTCCCTCGGCGGCTACCTGATCGTCACGCTCGGCTTCACTGGAGGGCAGGTCGGCAGCATCTACGCCACGATGGGTATCGGGGCGCTGTTCATGCCCGGCCTGCTGGGCATCGTCGCAGACCGCTGGCTGAATGCGGAACGCCTGTACGGAATTCTGCACCTGACCGGAGCGGGGCTGCTGTGCTGGGCAGCGATGGTCAACGACTTCGAGACGCTGCACGTGATCATGCTGATGAATGCGATGTGTTATATGCCGACCATCGCGTTGAACAACGCGGTGTCCTACACGGTGCTGGAACAGCGCGGCCTCAGCATTGTCGAGAAGTTCCCGCCGATCCGCGTCTGGGGCACCGTCGGATTCATCATCGCGATGTGGACGGTGGATTTCGCGGGCTGGACGAAGAGCGCGCTGCAGCTTTACGTCAGTGCCGGGGCCTCAGCCTTACTCGGTCTCTACGCATTCACGATGCCGAAGTGCCCGCCGGTGCGCGTCACTGGAAAGCGCAGCATCCTCTCTGCGTTCGGGCTCGATGCATTCGTGCTGTTCCGGCGCCCGCAGCTGCTGGTGTTCTTCACATTCGCGGTGCTGCTCGGCGCTGCGCTGCAGATCACTAATGCCTTCGGCAGTGCGTTCCTGGCCGATTTCAAGACGCTCTATCCGGATTCCTTCGGCGTGCGGCATCCGAACCTGCTGCTATCGATCTCGCAGATCTCCGAGACGCTCTTCATTCTGACCATCCCGTTCTTCCTGAAGCGCTTCGGTATCAGAATCGTGATGCTGATGAGCATCTTCGCATGGGTCTTCCGCTTCGGCCTGTTCGCGCTCGGCGACCCGGGAGCGGGGCTGTGGATGCTGATTCTCTCCATGATCATTTACGGCATGGCGTTCGATTTCTTCAACATCTCCGGCTCGCTGTACGTCGAACGCGAGGCAGAACCGCCCATCCGGGCCAGCGCTCAGGGCCTCTACATGATCATGATCAACGGCTTCGGCGCGTTCTTCGGAAGCACGGCTGCCGGGATGGTCGTAGATCACTACACCGTGAACGGCGTGAAGGACTGGCACAGCATCTGGCTCGCGTTCGCCGGTTATGCGCTCGTCCTCGGGCTGACGTTCCCGTTCCTGTTCAGATACCGGAGCGATCGGGCGGCGGTGGCCGCCGCATGACTCGAGCATCAACGTTGAGCATCCGACTGTGACGCACTCGAATCGCGACCCGCGGCGGCTCAGCGCGGGCGTTAGACGGCAACGTGAATGCGTAGCCGAGGAATAGCTACACGATGGGAAAAATGAAGGCGTATGCAAACTTCGATGAATACCTGGAGGCCCAAACGCCAAAGAATCAGGTGATCATCCGCGCGCTTCGGACGTTCGTGAAACGCATTGAGCCTAAGCTGAGCGAGGCCGTGAAGTGGGGAAACGGGTGTTGGATCGGAAGTAAGGGACCCGTAGCGTACGTGTACTCCGATACGGAGTATGTGCAATTCGGCTTCTTTAATGGATCCTCCTTAAAAGATCCGAAGGGATTGCTTGAAGGCAAGGGGCAGTACGTGCGGCACATAAAGGTCCGTAACCGTTCTGCGATCGACGAGCCGGCGTTTGCGGCGCTACTCCGGCAAGGGGCGCATTCGCACTAGGAATGTCATTTGTCGCCGAGAGGTGACGGCTAACCCGGCTTGTTCGTCACCGAGGCCGGAGCGATCATCCTGTGGGCGCCGTCACCCGCTTCGTCCAAGGAATAGAGTACCGCTCTATCGTCGCGCAGGAGACCAGGTATGCGAACCGCACTCGTCACCGCCAGTGTTCTCGGACTCATTCTCATAGGAGGGACGTCGGCCAGGTCGGACCAGGCCTCGGCGCAGTCCCGGAGCCACGCAGATTTTCAAGGGTATTGGATGGGCGTGGACCCCGTCGACGGCGGCGACGCGCGGCGCAGTCTCATCCTGCGCAGCGACGGCAAGTACGCGCTCGCGGCCCGCGACTCCATGCTCACGCTCTGCGACAGCACCGATCGCGGTTTTGCCAGCTTCGACGATGGCTCGGTCGTCAGTCGAACTGTGATGCAGTCGAACTCGCTCATCATCGAGTGCTTCAACAACGGCGCGACGGTCCAGTTGCATCTCAGGTTCGAACTGGTTGAGCGCGGCCTGATGATCGAGACCGCGACCTTGCCGGACGGCAGCCCGGTGAGCACGATCGTGCTGCACAAGGTGAGCACGAATTAGACCCGGTGTTCGGAGCCCCGAGTTGAGGACGTGATGCGGCATTCGAAGCGCGTAGTTGTTGCCGGTCTGGCATCCATTCTTGTGATTGCGTTGTCTGCGGTAAATGCTGCACGCGGCCAAGACGACCGAAACGATGCGAAGACGAAGAAAATAAGGATTGTCACAGTCGTCAAGCGAACTGGGCTCGGGTGGTTTGAGCGCATGGAGGAAGGGATCAAACAGTTTGCCGCGCAGAATGGGGTTGACGCCACCATGATCAGCCCGGACGACGCTGATCCGCAGAAGCAGGTCGAGATTATTCGGAAGCTGATTGCGGAGAAGCCCGACGCTATCACCGTTGTTCCGAACTCGCCGGAGGCGCTCGAGGAGGTCTTGAAGCAGGCCCGGGCGGCGGGAATTAAAGTGGTGACACACGAGGCGAGCAACCAGGTGAACACCGATGTAGACATCGAGGCATTCGATAACCTCGCCTATGGTTCGTACCTGATGGATGAGCTGGCGAAGTGCATGGGTGGTAGCGGCAAGTACGTCGCATTCGTCGGCCACGCCACCGCCCGCAGTCATATGCGATGGGCTACGGCGGCCTACGAGCGCGCG
>Ga0207701_10003756_pt1 | contig 15534 bp, 13 predicted proteins | sample KBSSwiSSwithPhiX_FD_184294 | JGI IMG/M metagenome (GOLD analysis project Ga0207701, IMG submission 184294) | Switchgrass rhizosphere bulk soil microbial communities from Kellogg Biological Station, Michigan, USA, with PhiX - S5 (SPAdes) (version 2) | ecosystem: Environmental > Terrestrial >... | reverse complement strand
CAGTAGCTTCCCTGAAGCCGCCACTCGGCAGGAAGTCGGGCAAGCCATCCGGCCGCGTTCGCTGTCAAACTCTTGGCGAGTGGAAGCGATCAGGCACGTTGCAGAGCCAATTCCTCGCTCTGCAAGTAGTTCGCCATGATGACTCGGGTGAACGCGAGCCCCGAAAAGAGAGCATTGCCGAACGCGACCGTATCCTTGACGTCGGTGGCGAGTGGATGCCCCCGAGTTGAGATTCAAAAGGTAGCAGTGTTTTGCGCGACTGTTCAACGTACCGTACAGGTAGCGTCAAGATTGCCGACGGGTCCGCCCGCCGCCGCTCAGGCTCTTTTCCACTCCTCGGCCGAGGCATGCCGCGACCGCTTCTTGAGCATTCCCTGCGTGGTGCTAGCGCTGGCGCATGCGCGCATCTCAGTCCGCGCCGAGAGCGTCCTGCCCTGTTGCGATCGTGCGCGGCGATTCAATTTGCGCCGTGCTTGCGTGGCACCGCGGCGCACCGCATACAGCGCAGCGAGCAACAGCACAACGCAAAGGCCTGCGATCATGTCGGTCATGTTTTGGCTCGGCGGCTTGCCGAAGCGCGGCGTGAGATGGCCGTATCGAGGCAAGGCGTATGCCGATTCAACAACGTCTTGATCTTGAAGGTGTGAGCGCGATGGGCGCGTTCCCACTTGTAAGCGTTGCCGACGCTGCGTTGCCGGCAGGCGGCGGACGCGCCGCGGAACGGTGAGATGTCGACTGTCAAATCCGCGGCTCTTGAGACGAGCGTCCTCTTCGTGTGCGCGAATAACATTTGTCGCTCACCGATCGCCGAGGGGGTGTTCCGCGTCGTTGCACGGCGCGAGGGTCTGCACCATGTCGTCGCCGATTCGGCGGGCATCTTCGCGAACCATGCCGGCCAACTGCCGGACCCGCGGGCGGTTGGTGCGGCGCTCGCCCGTGGTTACGATCTCTCGCGCATCCGCGCACGCCAAGTCACCACCGCCGACTTCGACCGCTTTCAGTGGATCTTGGCGATGGACAAGAGCAACCTACGCGCGCTTGCGTGCATCTCGCCACAATCTTACGCGGGGCATTTAGGATTGCTGATGGACCTCGCGCAGGGCGCTGCGACTCGCGAGGTGCCCGATCCCTACTTCGGGGCGAGAGCGCAATTCGACGAAGTCGTTCGTCTTGTGGAAGCTGCCTGTATCGCGCTCGCATCCCGTCTCGCGCGGCGCCACGGATCGTAGCGATTCGCCGCCAGATCCGGCGTTACGCGTGCGGAAGTACGTCGCTAGAGTCGGGACTCAGGCTCCAGCGGCGGAACTCCGTGCATCCCCCGATGTTCTGCGCGTTGCTGTTCCTCGCTCGCGACCGTCATCACCGAGCAAAGGATGTAGCCTATGCACACTCCAAGCGAGAGTGCGACAAGGACCCACAATGCTGTGGTCAAGGATCTCTCCCTTTCCGTGCGTGACGCCACCATTAAGGCGCTTCCCCACACGTCAGTAAAGCCGACCGCGTCTGAGGGGAGCGTCAGACAATTCCCGGCCGGCTCGTCAGCCGGCGTGCCAGCGGAGACATTTCGGGCAATGCGCACTACAACTCCGCAGGCGCTTATATCGTTAAATAGTAGAACAATGTGGCAGCACCGCTAGGGTCGGTGGCAAGAAAAAAGGGCCCGAAATGCGAAGGGCCTCCCCCGACGGCGCCGTATCCCGAGCAACGGGGCGAGCCCGTGAACGTTCCCGCGCGGGCGGCGATCGGCTATCGCGCGGTGAACGCCCTCGTTGACCACGAGGCGCCGGCGATCATCCCGATGTACGCAAGACATAGAACACCCACTGCGCCCGCGAGGCTACTGCGGTTGGATGCCGGCCTTCTTGATGACTCCCGCCCATTTCTCCATGTCGGCTTTCATGGTGGCGGCGGTTTCGCTCGGCGTTGTGGGGGCGGCTTCCGCTCCCAGGGTTTCGAAGCGCTCGTGCATCTCCGGAGCCGAGACGATTTTCGCGATCTCTTTCTGAAGACGCTCGGCAATCGCGGGCGGCAGGCCCTTGGGTCCAAGCAAGGCGTACCAGCCTTGGACTTCGTAGCCCGGCACGCCAGCTTCGGAAATGGTGGGAACATCGGGCATCGCGCTGGAGCGCGTTTTCGAACTCACGCCAAGCACGCGCAACTTTTGCGACTTGTAATGCGGCATGACAGTCGTGACGCTCGTGACGGCGACCGGAATATGCCCGCCGACCACGTCGGTCATGAGTGGCGCTCCACCTTTATACGCGACCTGCTGTAAATCCACGCCGGCCATCATCTTGAATAGCTCCCCGGTGAGCATGGTGGCGGCCTCGGAGTTACCGATGGAGGCTTTACCCGGATTGGCCTTGGCGTACGCGATCAACTCCTTGATGTTGGAGAAAGGCTGGTTCAGGCCGGACACCAGAACCATCTTGGAGATTCCGACGAACGTGATCGGGGTGAAGTCGTTGAGGGTGTCGAAAGGGACTTTCTGCAGATAGGGATTCATCACGTGCGTGTTGGTCACTACCAGCAACGTGTATCCGTCGGGCGCGGATCTCGCCACTGCCTGGGATCCGATTGCGCCATTCGCGCCGGGGCGGTTGTCAATGACCACAGTCTGGCCAAGGGCCACGCTCAGTTTCTCGCCCAAGGCGCGCGAAAGCACGTCGGTGCCGCCGCCAGGCGAGTACGGAACGATGACGCGGATTGGCTTACTCGGGTAGTCCTGCGCGAGCGCGGGCAGTGCAGAGGCGATCAGCGCGGTTGCGCACAGGCCGATGATGAAACTGCATGACGCGGCCGTCATTCGACGGAAGGTGATGCGTTGAGCGGAGACCATTCGATTGTCCTTGAAGGAGATCATCTACGGCGGCCTACCTAACCTCCAAACTGCTTGCGCACCGTGTCCCACTCGTCGGCGCCGAAGCGGCGAAAGATTTCCCGCACGCTGATGTTGGCCGGCGCATCCACGACGACGCGTTTTCTGAGCATGTCGGCTAGCGCCGCATCGCCGGCCTGCAACACCGGCAACAGCAGGGCAACGGGAACGATGGCGATGCGATAGCCCATCGCTTGCGCTTGCCCAAGATCGAAGGCCGGCGTCTTGCCGCCTTGCACGATGTTCAGCAGGCAGTCGCCTTTGACAAGCCGCGGAATGGCAGCAACTTCCTCGGCCGTCGTGGGCGATTCCACAAAGGCTACATCCGCACCGGCCTCGAGCGCGGCGTTCACGCGGGCCACGGCATCCTCCAGCCCATTCACGGCACGAGCGTCGCTCCGCGCGATGATGATGAAATCCCGGTCTTGTCGAGCAGCCGCGGCGGCTTTGATCTTCGAGACGAACTCTTCGCGACTGATGAGTTCCTTGCCTTCCAGGTGTCCGCAGCGTTTCGGAGTGACCTGATCCTCGATGTGAATCGCCGCCACGCCGCGCGCCTCGAACTCGCGCACCGTGCGCGTGACGTTGAGCTCGTTGCCATACCCCGTGTCGGCGTCGGAGATCAGGGGAATCGAGACCGAGCGCGCGATCACCGCTGCTCGCTCGACCATCTCGCTCATGGTGAGAAGGCCGTAGTCGGGATAACCCAGCGATGCGGACACGCCGGCGCCGGTCATGTAAACCGCCGAGCAGCCCGCCTGTTGCGCGAGGCGGGCGGTGATGGCGTCGTAGACGCCCGGAGCGACCACCAGTTCGGGTTGACGCAACATCTGCCGAAGACGCGTCGTGGATCGCATCGTGACTTCAGTCTGGTGGTTCATTGCGATGCCCTCCCGGTTCCTGGTCATTATAGGAGCGGGCGCAGCGAGGCGTTGCTTATGGAGGCATCGCGTTGTTCGCTCGCAAGTTGGTGCACGTGGGCCGCGTCGAGATGGCGCCAAGCGTTTGGCGAGGTGAAGTTATCGCTGTAGCGGTGCGACAGGAATGATTTGCCGGTTAACAACACCGCTTCGCGTCAGTCGACGCTATCGGTAGAACGCAGACGTTCACATTGAGCGTGTGACTTCCACCGGGGTTGGCTGCACTGCGTTTGCATGCAGCGGTACAACGAGAACTGCGTACGCGCACCGCAGAACTCGCGCGGGCTGGCCGCGGCGCGCGAGGCCTGTTGCTGCGACACGCGTGTTGGGGGCGAAGTGGGGGCGGGTGGCGACGCGACCACAGGTGGAGAGGCGGTTTCGGCCGCCGGCGACGCGTGGTTACTGCCGGGAGACGCAGTTGCGCTGGCGCTCGCCGGTGAATCCACTGCGACCGGCTCCGTCGGCATCAGCTTTTCCGCCGTGGCGTCCGCGGCAATCGGCGGTGTCACCGGCGTCGAGAGGTCTACGGCAGACGCGGACGCAGCCACACTGTCCCCGGCGCGAGCGCCACGGTCGATGCCAAGGGCATCGAGTACGCCTCCAGCCTGGCGTTCCTCGTGAAACACAAGCATGCCAACGACCATCAGCGCGAGCAGCACCAGCGCCGCGCCACTCCACATTGCGATGCGTCGGGGGTTAGGCACCTGATGTGCGAGAGTCGGAAGCGCCGACGGATCGTCATCGATGCGAACAACACCTGAAGCAGCCGGAGGATCGGCGTCGGGCGCGAACGCAATCACGGCATCGAGCGCTTGTGTCACACCGGCTGGTGGCGCGGCCGGCGAGGCTGGCGCCGACGACGATGAAGAGGTTTCGTTCGGCTCAGGGGCAATTGTCGGTGGCGCGGTGACGGGGCCGCCGGTAGTCGGAGGCGCGGTATCGAGGCGCGCGCGCATCTCCGCTACGCTTTGCGGCCGCTCCGCGGGATAGATTGACAAGGTGCTGTCGAGCGCGTCCAGCAGGGATGCGCTGTAGCGCAGCCGGGGCCACGTCAAGCGCAGGCGTTGCACCGTTTGTGCGAGTCTTTCTCGCCGTGCGGCCGTAGACGCGCCGAAGGCAGGGGCAGGGAGTTCCCCGCTCATCCAGTAGCGCGCGACGCCAGCCAAGGCGTAGAGGTCGACCGAGGGATGCAGGGGAATGTCGGCATCGATGATCTGCTCGATCGGCGCGAAGCAGGGTTCCACGCTGGTCATCAGTCCGTCGATCGGCTCGCTGGCGATTGCCCGGCCCGCTGCGCCAGGGCCCAGCAGCAGCGGCCTGTTATCGGCTAGCAGCAAGATATTGGACGGCGTGACGTTGCCGTGACCTTCCCCCGTGTGGTGAAACGCCAGAAGCGCGCCTAGCAGGTCGTCAAGCAGCGCGCGTAGCGCCTCCTCGTCGGGTGGTTCGTTCATGTCCTGACGCACTTCGAGCAGACGCATGCCCGTGTAGCGCGGCATCACGCGGTAGGCCGTCGAATTGACTTCAAACAGATGCGTGATGCGTACCAGGGAGGGATGGTCGCATCGGGCCAGCGTGCGGGTTTCGTCGACGAACGCCTTCAGCCCTTTCGCAAAGGCATCCGCTTGCGCGGAGGTCCGTGGCGTGACCTGCCCTTCATCATTACGCTGCGCAAGCTGCGCCGGGATGTACTCAGCTATGGAAACCGGGACGTCAAGCGCGCGATTCGTGGCCGCGTAGACGATCGTGACGCTGCCCTCGACAATGATTTCCTCGAGCACGAACTCGTCCAGCCACGCGCCCGCGGGCAAGGCTCGGGCAGGGCTGTCAGCCAGCCCCTCGGTCACTACGGCGGTCGCTGAGTCTCGAGGCTTCATGCGAATCGCTCGGCACTAGAATTCGATTAGCTTGCTCCTGCTTGGTTCGGCGATTTCACACGGAAGCAACGAATTTTTCCATCCTAACCCGCGCCAAGGTCGCCCGGCGGCGGTGTGCAAAAAGGACCACAACCGCGCTCAATTCCTCCAACCGCCTCGGTGCTCCATTTATCGCCTGCGCCGGCCGTGTATGAATTACAACGCGGCGACCTCACCGCGGCGCGTTGTCCGACAGACGGACTCCGACAGCGAGCGTAGGTTTGGCCCGTTTCTGAAGCTCGCGTCGGAGAACGAGCTTGGGTCCGCGCGAGCTCTGTCGTAACCTCGGCGAGCGCCTGAGTCATCAGGCGGTGCGCGACGGCCCTCGCGGTATTTCTGCGGGGATCGGTTGTGCACGATGCTGCAGCGTGATGCGAAGCATCACAACTGGTCCCCGCGACTCGACACCAGGGCGTCGTCGTCAGTTCAGCGTTGCAAGTCTCGGCGCGTCTTCCGGATCACGGGCCGGATCGAATTCCACGATCCCATCGATTTCGGTGCCCATCGCGATGTTCGTGATGCGCTCGAGCACGATCTCAAGGACGACGGGTACGCTGTAGCGCGCCATCCACGCTTCTGCTTGCGCGACTGCGGGCCCAATCTCCTCCGGGCGATGCACGCGCAATGCCTTGCAGCCCAGTCCCTCGGCAACCTTTACGTGATCGACACCGTACTCCCCCACTGCCGGCGCGTTTATGTTTTCGAAGGCGAGCGACACCTGGTAATCCATGTCAAAGCCGCGCTGTGCCTGGCGGATGAGGCCGAGGTAGGCGTTGTTCACGACTACCTGAAGGTAGGGCAGCTTGAACTGAGCGCCCACTGCGAGCTCCTCGATCAGGAACTGGAAGTCGTAGTCGCCGGATAACCCGATGATGCGGCGTGCGGGGTCCGCGGCGCGCACACCGAGCGCCGCTGGAATGGTCCAGCCGAGGGGGCCCGCCTGGCCGCAGTTGATCCAGTTGCGCGGTTTGTACACGTTCAGGATCTGCGCGGCGGCAATCTGCGAGAGACCGATGCTCGTCACGTAACAGGTGTCGCGGTCCTCGAACAGCTTGTTGAGGCACTGGTACGCGCGTTGGGGCTTCATCGGGACGTTGTCGAAGTTCGTCTTGCGCAGCATTGTGCGTTTGCGTGCGAGGCACGCCTCGGCCCAAGCCGGTCGTTCACGAAGGCGGCCGGTTTGCTTCCATGCCTTCGCCGAATCGACGAAAAGAGCGAGCGCCGCACGCGCATCCGAAACGATGCCGTAGTCGGGCGCGAAAACGCGGCCGATTTGGGTGGGCTCGATGTCCACGTGGACGAACTTGCGTCCCTTGGCGTAGACGTCAATGGAACCCGTGTGTCGGTTTGCCCATCTGTTGCCGATACCCAGCACGAAATCGGACGCGAGCATCGTCGCGTTGCCATAGCGATGTGACGCTTGCAGGCCGCACATCCCGGCCATCAAAGGATGGTCGTCGGGAATGCTTCCCCACCCCATCAGGGTGGGTATTACCGGCACTCCGGTGATTTCGGCGAATTCGACCAGCAGCGGCGATGCGTCCGCGTTGATGACGCCCCCTCCGGAGACGATCACAGGTCGTTGCGCATCGTTGAGCATTGCGAGCGCCTTCTCGATCTGTGCGCGCGTTGCCGCGGGCTTGTACACGGCCAGCGGCGAATAGGTGTCGGCATCGAACTCGATCTCGGCCACCTGTACGTCGACCGGAAGGTCAAGCAGCACCGGGCCTGGCCGTCCCGAGCGCATGAGGTGGAATGCCTGCTGAAACGCGCCGGGTACCTGCGCGGGCTCCAGCACGGTCGTGGCCCATTTGGCGACCGGTCTCGCGATGGCAGCAATGTCCACGGCCTGGAAGTCCTCCTTGTGCAGGCGAGCGCGCGGTGCCTGGCCCGTGATGCAGAGGATCGGGATCGAATCGGCTTGAGCGGAGTACAGGCCGGTGATCATGTCGGTTCCGGCGGGCCCGGAAGTACCGATGCAAACGCCGATGTTGCCCGCGGTCGCGCGCGTGTAGCCCTCCGCCATGTGTGACGCCGCCTCGACATGCCGCGCGAGAATGTGGGTGATGCTGCCGCGTGCCTTGAGCGCCGAGTACAGCGGGTTGATTGCGGCGCCCGGCACCCCAAACGCCACCGTCACGCCCTCGCGCTCGAGCACGAGGACGGCGGCATCGATCGCTCTCATCCTTGGCATGACGGCTCCATCAATGGGCGTGCAGGTTCCGGGAAAGCGGGAGTTCGGTGCAAGGGAGGCGCAGGCGAGTGCTGCGTGACTGTCTGTGCCAGCAGCATGGTGAGCGCGTAAACGGCGTCGATGTGCGGCGTCGGTGTCCGGGTATGACGGCCGAGCTCTGCGACGGAACCGACGAGGGCCTCGATCTCCGGCGCTCGGCCGGCTTCGATGTCCTGCAGCATGGAAGTCTTATGCTTGCCGACGCGCTCCGCGCCTTCGATGCGCTTATCGACGCTCACACGAAACGAGATCCCGAGCTTGTGCGCAACCTCCTGCGCCTCGCTCATCATCGAGGCGGCGAGCCCGCGCGTCGGACCATACTGGCAGATGTCGACAAGCGTGGATCGGGTCAGGGCGCTGATCGGATTGAAAGTAAGGTTGCCCCAAAGCTTGAGCCAGATCTCCGCGCGAATGTCGGGCAGGATCGGTGACTTGAATCCGGCCTTCTCGAACGCTTTGGCGACCCTTGTAACGCGCTCGCTCGTCGAGCCGTCGAGCTCGCCGAGGGGGAAGCGCGTTCCCTCGATGTGCTTCACCACACCAGGAGCAACGAGCTCGGACGCGGGATAGACGACGCATCCGAGCACACGCTGCGCCGGAATTCTTTCGCCGATTGCGCCGGAGGGATCCACGGACAGAATCGGCATGCCGGCGAGCGGACCGCCGTGATCGTGGAAGTACCAGTAAGGAATTCCGTTCTGCATCGTCACCACGACCGTGTCGGTCCCGAACAGCTTCGGAACGTCGTTCGCGACAGCCTCGACCTGGTGCGCCTTGACGGCGAGAATCACGACGTCATGTGCACCGGCAGCCTCATAGTCGCGCGTCGCATGCACGTTCCGCGCGACGTGCTCGGCGCCGTCGTTCATGACGAGCTTGATTCCGTGTCGCCGAATGGCTTCCAGGTTCGCCCCGCGCACCAGGAACGTGACCTCCTCGCCGGCGAGGGCGAGCTTCGCCCCGACGTAGCCGCCGATCGCGCCCGCACCGATGATGGCAATCTTCATGGCGATCCTCCTATGCAATACCTTCCGACCCGCAGCGATCCTAAGCTTGCGCTTCCATAAACGCTAATCGAATGTAATGATATGTGCCATATACATAAGGTTATGGAAGTGGGGTCCCATGAAGAACGCGACGTTGCGTCAGCTCAAGGTTTTCGAATGCGTCGGCCGACAGTTGAGCTTCACGCAGGCGGCGCGGGAGTTGCACCTGAGCCAGCCGGCGGTCTCGGCTCAGGTCAAGCAGTTGGAGTCGCACGTCGGCATGCCGCTGTTCGAACAGGTCGGCAAGAAGGTCTACCTCACGCACGCCGGGGCGCGGATGCTCACGCATAGCCGGGCCATCATTCATCAATTCCGGGAGGCCAGCGAGTCGATGCAGGCGCTCAACGGCATCGCGGGCGGTACGCTGGTCGTGACCGTGATCAGCGCGGGCGATTATTTCTTCCCGCACGTACTAGCGGCATTCGTGCGCGCGAATCCCGGTGTGATCATTGACCTGCGCGTGGTGAACCGCGCCGACCTCTTGCGGCAGGTGGAGGAAAACCGGACCGACGTGGGTGTGATGGGACGCGTTCCCCACGATCGAGACATCGTTGCGGAGGCGTTTGCGCCGCATCCCTATGTCCTCGTCGCGCCGCCGGGTCATCCTCTGGCAAGCAAGCGGAACCTCGACCTGGCAGCGCTCTTGCAGTATCCATTCGTGGTCCGGGAACATGGATCGGATACGCGGCATGCGATGTCGAAGGCTTTCGGTGCTCGAATGGCGCGCTTGCGAATTGCAATGGAGATCGCCAGCAACGAGACGATCAAGCAGGCCGTGAGCGCCGACATGGGTCTGGCGTTTCTGTCCGGGTACGCCGTAACGCTGGAGCTTCAATTGGGACGGCTCGTTGCGCTCGACGTGCGCGGTTTTCCGCACATGGAAAGCTGGTACGTCGTGCATCGCCGCGGAAAGCGCCTGCCGCCAGTGGCCGATGCGTTCAAGGAGTTCCTGCGCAAGGATGGCGCCGCCGAAATCAAAGCTGCCTCGCAGACGAGTGCTAGGGGTGATGCACCTCGGCGAGGATTGCGCGCCCGCTCGACCTAGCGTCCTCAGCGCGGTCATCGTGCTCTCGATGTCGTCATGACCCGACGGATAGCGCCATGAATATTCGCGTATCACGACGGTGAATACGTTGCTAGTTTTGAGGCGTACGTCTGGGTAGTCTTGCGTGCAACTTACTTGTCACTGACGAGGCGAGGTCATGAAGACAGCAAGAGGTTCGCTCATCGCAGCAGCTGTGCTGGCGGCATTGGCACTATTCCTCAGTGGGTGCGCTACGAGGGGAGAGCCATCGCCAGCCGAAGCCCCCGCCACCAGTCAGGCAAAGGGCCCGAGCCCTTCCGAGATCCTGGCCAAACGTCCGCCGCGAAATCCGCCGGCGTTTGCGACACCCGGCGACGTCAATGCATTCATCAGCTGGGCCGGGTCGTCGACCCTGGATGAACGTGAGGCCGCGCGAAAGGCCATTGAAGGAGCGCGGCAGAATGCTGCGGTAGCCGAGGCGCTCGTTGGTGAGTTCGAGAAGGCGCAAAAAACCGATCACAGCCGAGCGCTGTTGATCCTGGCAATACTTGGCGAGATGCGGAGCCCGGTCGGCGAGAAGTTTCTCCGCGAATTCGTCATTCGTCCTCTGCCTGGGACGGGAACCGTTGTCGATGGCGAAATACTGGAGCAAACCGCGCAGGCGATGCTCCAGGCCAAGGCTGTCGACGGGCTGGCGTATATGCGGGAGCGCGGCAGCGATGAGGTGGTGTTATTCGTCGTCCTCCGGCATCCGTCGCGCATCGTGCGCGCGGAGGCAATCATCGCTTTTTTGTGGAATCAAGGCGACTCACCTGAGGCACGTCGCGCGGTCCTCCAATACGTTCGCCCCGGTGAGGAAATTTTCGTGGATCGTGTGCGACGCGTCCAGGGGGAGGGCGCGGCGACGTTCAATCGGAAACTCGCCGAATACCTCAAGGCGCATCCCGAAGCCTTGCCTCCGTCGCCGGAGACGTTCCCGCCGAAACGCGAGCGCTTCGGTCAGGTGCCGCCGAAGTTCTGAACCTGTGCTGCCGACTTTCACAAGGGAGTCCACCATGCGCACGAAAACCACTCTTCTCGCGACGATGGCCTTTGTTTTGCTCGGGCTGTTTGCGCCACCCTCCGCATTCGCAGTTTGCGTCCAGACTGCGGCGAGCCAGGCGGATCGGGATCTGTGGGACACCCATGCATGCTGGCAGGAATACTTTCTCTGGCAGTATCGCGCCTATGACATGCGTTCAGGTGACTGGTCCGGGCGTGGCTGGAATGACGCCTGCAACAACGTGCTCGAATACCCCAAGCATTGGAACGCGGCGTTCCTGGTGACGTACGGTCTTCTCGACAACAACGACCAGTCTTTCCACGGGACGCAGGACTACCGCGCCACCGGCGAAGCCGCCAGCAGCGCGTTCCACGACGACCTCTATCACCTGCCCAGCGATCGGACCGATGTATTTGGCGCATATACGCCCCAAAGTGGATCCGACCAGCTCGTGACGGCTTGCCCGCTTTACAATCCGGCGTCCGCGAATTCGAATCCGGGCTCGCGGGCGGGCGACTTCATGCACGAGGGATGGCACGGCTGGCTGGGCAAGTACAACTGGAACAATGGCAGCGCCGGCGGTCACCGTCCCGGCCCGCTTGGCAACTGTACGGCCAGCGGGTGCGACTACTTCTATTTCCACGGCATTGGCGCATACGCGTTCGGTGCGTTGCACGAGACGGATGGGACTGCCAGTCGTTTCCATTCGCCCAATCAAGTCCAGGTCGAGTTTCTCTGCGACGTGGCGGACCAGCCTCAATCCTGGGTGCCGGCGAGTGTTGGCATAGCGGCGGCGGCAGACGCAAACGCGCGTGCCGCGGCGCGCTTCATCAACGGGCCTGGCTATACCTGCGGGAGCCCGCGTCCCTGGTGACCGCGAGTCGCACCGAAGGTCGTCATACCGGATCGAACCGCTAAGATTTGTCGCCTCCGCCGCCGGCGTAACATGTCGGCGACACCGCGGAGGTGAAGCCATGACTGCAGTTGCGCGGGTGCTCGCGGCAATGTTCGTTCACGCCGCGGCCGCGCTTTCAATCGCCGCGTACGCACAGAACGTCGTGCCGCCCCTGCCGGTGAACGGCTCCCATGCGGTGGCGTGCACGAACGTCGAGCAGGATTTCTCGCGCGTTCCGAATGGCGACACGGCCGAGATGTACTGGCGCGGTCTGTCGGGCGGCGGCAAGGAACGCTATGTCGACGCTCTCCTGGTCTCGCCGGCCAGCGCCCTGACGTCGACCGTCACCGCGCCGGGCGACGAAGACCTCTTCGACCGCTGGGCGGGTCAGCCGGTCAGGTATGTGTTCATCGCGTGTTACCCGACGACGGCGCAGAATGCCCGCGCCGATTACGCGCTGCCGGGCGGCAACGTGATCCCAAAGATGCAGCGCGGGAACGAAGCGCCGATCCTGCCGGAGAGCGCGCAAACCTGGCCTGTGCTGCTCTACTCGCACGGTTACGGCGGCAGCCCGCTGGACGGGAACTATCTGCATGCGCTGATCGCGTTCGCGTCATGGGGGTACGTCACCGTTGCGCCGTTCCACGGCGATCTGCGGTATTCGGTGTTCGGTCCCGATTCGGCAGGCTTTGCGGTGAAGGCCTACGTTCCGATCTGGAGCGAGTTCGTCGCCATGCAGGCGATCCGCCCGCTGTCATTGTCCGCAGCGCTCGACGCTCTCATCGCGCGCCCGGAGTGGCAGGGTCGCGTCGACCCGAGCCGCGTCGGTGGATTTGGCATCAGCCAGGGCGGCGAGACGCTGGCGTTGCTGGGCGGCGCGCAGCTCAACTACAACATCCTCACGTTCGCAACCCGGCGAGTGACGCAGGATGCTCGCGTGCGAGCCGCCGTGGGCTACGTGCCTTACTTCGGCATCGACAGCGTGCCGGCATTCGGAAAAGGGCAGGCCGGCGCGCAGGGCGTGTCGCTGCCGGTACTGGCCCTCTCGGGCACGCAGGATTCGATCGCACCCGCGGACCTAGTACGCGAGGCGCTCGACAGGATGGTGGGTCCGCGAGGCCACGTGCTGATTAATGGCCATGGGCACGACCTCGACCCGGGCAGCGGCGCCGACATCGTCACGTGGTCGCTGGAGTTCTTCGCTGCCTGGGTTAACGGTGACGCGGCAGCCAGGAGCAGGTTGACGCAGGTCGTCAGCGTCGAAGGCGGTCTCGACGACAGCAAGGTGTTCTATGTCGACCCGGCCGGAGTGCCGCCGGCGCAAGTCGTCGACACAGTCGAGTACTACAACGCATCGCTCGACCACTACTTCGTTACCGCGTTCCCTGAAGAGGCGGCAGCGCTCGACGCCGGCGTGCCGCCGGGCTGGATGCGCACCGGCCATGCGTTCCACAGCTGGAAGTCGGGCACCGGTCCCGGCAACGAGGCGTGCCGGTTTTTCGGCACGCCGGGCCGCGGCCCCAATTCGCACTTCTACACGATCAACAACGCCGAGTGCGACAAGGTAAAGGCGAATCCCGACTGGACGTTCGAAGCGTTCGCGTTTCGCGCGATCGAGCCGCTCGCGAGTGGCTGCGAGGCGCAGTACGCGACCGTGACGCGCCTGTACAACAACGGCATCGGCGGACAGGCGAATCATCGCTATCTCACGGACCCTGCGGCGATCGACGCCACAGTCGCGCGAGGCTGGTCGGTCGAAGGCCCCGTGTTCTGCGTACCGCACTGAAGACGCGGGCCGGCAGGGCTGACGGCTCGATCGTATGTGGTCTGGCGCGTCGAGTCGCCACTCCATTCATGCGGGCTCGCCACCCAAGGAGTTGTTGTGAAGATTGTCGAAATTCGCGAAAAGACCATCCCGATTTCCAGCCCGATCCGCAACGCATACATCGATTTCAGCAAGATGACGCTGAGTCTGGTGGCGGTCGTCACCGACGCGATCCGCGACGGAAAGCCGGTGGTTGGCTATGGCTTCAACTCGAACGGCCGTTATGGTCAGGGCAAGCTGATGCGTGAGCGCTTCATTCCCCGTGTAATGGAAGCGAAACCAGAATCGCTCATCGATGCGAGCGGCGAGAACCTCGACCCGCACAAGATCTGGAACACGATGTTCACCAACGAGAAGCCCGGCGGCCACGGCGAGCGCTCGGTGGCGATCGGCACCATCGACATGGCGGTGTGGGACGCCGTTGCCAAGATCGAGGGCAAGCCGCTGTTTCAACTGCTCGCCGACCGTTATGGCGACGGCAAACCGAACCGCAGGATCTTTGTGTACGCTGCCGGCGGTTACTACTACCCAGGCCAGGATCACCAGAAGCTCAAGGACGAGATGCGCAGCTACATCGACCGCGGCTACGCGGTCGTGAAGAAGAAGATTGGCGGCGCATCCCTCGACGAAGACCTGCGCCGCATCGATTCAATCCTGAGCGTGCTGCAAGACGGACAGAAACTTTGCGTCGACGCCAACGGCCGCTTCGACCTGGACACGGCGATTGCCTACGCGAAGGCGCTGTCGCAATACGACCTGTTTTGGTACGAAGAGCCGGGCGATCCGCTCGACTTCGAGCTGCAGGCAACCCTGCGCAACTACTACGAGAACCCCATGGCGACGGGCGAGGACCTGTTCTCGATGCAGGACGCGCGCAACCTGATCCGCTACGGTGGCATGCGCCCGGACCGCGACTGGCTCCAGTTCGACTGTGCACTGAGCTACGGCCTGGTCGAGTACCTGCGCACGCTTGACATGCTCAAGCAACATGGCTGGTCCCCGAGCCGGTGCATTCCGCATGGTGGCCATCAGATGTCACTGAACATCGCCGCGGGCCTTGGCCTTGGCGGCAACGAGTCCTATCCGGACCTGTTCCAACCATTTGGTGGTTTCCCGGACGGCGTGAAGGTCGAGAACAGCTACGTGACGCTTCCGGATCTGCCGGGCATCGGCTTTGAAGGCAAGGCCGACCTCTATCGCGAAATGCAAGCACTGTCGGCCTGAGCGGTCGTAGCTGCCAGGAGAAATGAGTGAATCGGGTTTCACGAGTCACGTTCCTACTACAATGAGCGCTCGCGCGTCCCCGCAAGGAGCGTTTCCATGACTGGACCTTACACCGAACCCGCATTCGACCCGGCTGCGTCCGGCCCGCAACCCTCCGCCGAGGAAATCGAGAGCGCCGCGCGTGAGTCGGTGAAAAGCGGTGTCGACATTCGACAGCGCATCCACGACCTCACGCTCCTCGCGCTTCGCAACCGTCGCTTCGACCGGCACGGCATGCAGGAAGTGGTGAAGGCCGTCACGAAGGGCATGGCGAACGGTGCCGAACAGAGCCAGGCCGATTTCCGGCAGGCATTGTCGGAAGCGTTTCGCGGCATGGACAACGCGCTCACGCGGTCCGCGGAAGCGGGCGGCAGCGCGCTACGGCAGCTCGCGGCCACCGGCAAGGATCTCTCCGATACGGAGATCAAGCAGGCGATCGCGCAGATGAAGCGGCTGGAGGACGATTTTCTCGCGACGGCCGGCCAGGCAGCC
>Ga0207701_10003755_pt1 | contig 15536 bp, 10 predicted proteins | sample KBSSwiSSwithPhiX_FD_184294 | JGI IMG/M metagenome (GOLD analysis project Ga0207701, IMG submission 184294) | Switchgrass rhizosphere bulk soil microbial communities from Kellogg Biological Station, Michigan, USA, with PhiX - S5 (SPAdes) (version 2) | ecosystem: Environmental > Terrestrial >... | reverse complement strand
CGGGTCAGGGTGTGGAAGTCGGCGTAGCGCAGCTTGAGGGTCACCGTGCGCGCCTTGACGTGACGCTGGCGCGCGCGCCAGCACACCCGTTCGCACAGTCCGCACAGCACCGATTCGATCGACGCCGGATCGGACACGTCTTCCCGGAAGGTTCGTTCGTTGGAGATGCTGCCGGCGGTCTCGCCCTCGGGATCGTGCTCGGCGAAGGCCGGGCGCTCGCGGCCGAGATCGCCGCTGCCCTGGCCCTGCACCCCGCGCTGGATCGACGGCGCCCAGGCGCCGAAGATTTGGCGCAGCTCGGCGATCGGCGCGGCCGCCACCGCGCCCAGCGTCTGGTACCCGGCCGCGTGCAGCTTGCCCTCCCCGACCGGACCGATGCCGGGAAAGGACCGCACCGGCAGCGGCGCCAGGACCTCCCGTTCGACCCCGGCCGGCACCAGCATCACCCCGCGCGGCTTGGCCAGGTTCGAGGCTACCTTGGCCGTGACCTTGCTGGTGGCCAGCCCGGCGCTGGCCGGCAGCCCCAGCTCGGCGTCGATCGCGCCGGTGAGCGCCAGCACCGCGCGCTCGATGGCCACGTCGCCATTTTCGTCTCCAGCGCGTCCATAGAGCCGCTCGCAACCGGATAGATCCAGGAACATCTCGTCGATGCTGGCGATCAGCACCACCGGCGCATAGCGGTGGGCGATGTCCCGCACCCGTTCGGAGTAGGTGCCGTAGATCTCGCCGCGCGTCGGCAGGTAGATCGCGTCGGGCGCCAGCTTGCCGGCTTCGACCAGCGACATGCCCGATTTCACGCCCAGCCGGCGAACTTCGTAGCTCGCGGCGGTCACCACCCCGCGGCTGCCAGGCCGCCCGCCCACCACCACCGCCTTGCCCTCCAGCGATGGGTCGAGCACCCGTTCTACCGATACGAAGAAGGTGTCGAGATCCAGGCAGCAGATGCGCGGCAGCGCCAGCGGCCCCGATCGCGCGACCTCCGACGCCGTTGACATGAGACCCCGTGACCATATCTGAACATGAGTTCAGGTACAAGCGCTCCGGCAGGTGATCCCAAGATCTTCGATCCTGGTGACGAGATTTGGCACCGCGGTTGGGGGCCCAACCGACGCCGTTCTTCTCAGGGTTTCTCTCGACGGAAAATAGATTGTTCTCTGGAGTTTTGTCACGAGAGGTAGTCCAATGCCCACGCGACTCGAACCGGGAGAGCGCGCGTTCGCAGGGGGAGAAGGGGCTCGATGGAGGAGGACAAAGGCACCAAGGACATCTCTTTTTCAGAGGCGCTGGTTCATGAGTCGCCGGACGCGCTGATCGCGCTGTCCACGGCCGGTAAGGTGCTGTTCTGGAACCAGGGTGCCCAGCTCCTGTTCGGCTACTCCAGCCTGGAGGCGGTCGGACGGCCCCTGGAAGAGCTGGTGATCGCCACCGATCAGCGTGAAGAGGCCCGGCGAGCCCTGGCGGATGCGGTGGCTGGCAAGCAGGTGGTCTTCGAAACGGTGCGGCGCCGCAAGGACGGCTCATCCGTGGACGTCGATGTGTCGCAGCGAGCGGTGAAGGACGCCGAGGGGCGGATCCTGTTCGTGGCCGCCAACAAGAAGGACGTCACCCAGCTCAAGAACCTGCGCGAGGAGCGCGCCGTCGAGTCCAAGTTTCGCGGGTTGCTGGAGGCGGCGCCCGACGCGATGGTCATCGTCGGCTCCGATGGGCGCATCGCCCTGATCAACTCCCAGACCGAGAAGGTCTTCGGCTACCGCCGCGACGAGCTGGTCGGCGAGCCCATCGAGATCTTGATCCCCGATCGGTTCCGCGGGGCCCACCCGAACAAGCGCAGCGGCTACTTTGCCGACCCGCGCACCCGGCCCATGGGCGCCGGTCTGGAGCTGTTCGGCCGCCGCAAGGACGGCTCGGAGTTCCCGGCCGAGATCAGCCTGGCCCCCATGGAGTCCGATGGCGGCCGGCTGGTGACCGCCGCCATCCGCAACATCAGCGACCGGCGCAAGCTGGAGAGCAAGTTCCGCGGCTTCCTGGAAGCGGCGCCCGACGCCGTGGTCATCGTCAATCAGGCCGGCCACATCGTCCTCATCAACTCCCAGACCGAGAAGCTGTTCGGCTACGAACGCGCCGAGCTGGTCGGACGCAGCGTCGACATCCTGGTGCCGGAACGGTTTCGCGGCCGTCACCCCGGGCACCGGGAAGGCTACTTCAAGAATCCCAAGATTCGCTCCATGGGCTCCACCATGGAGCTGTACGGTCTGCGCAAGGACGGCTCCGAGTTCCCGGTCGAGATCAGCCTGAGCCCGCTGGAGACCGAGGAGGGCATGCTGATCTCCAGCGCCATCCGCGACATCACCGAGCGCAAGCGGGCGGATGACAAGTTCCGTGGCCTGCTGGAGTCGGCGCCCGATGCGATCGTGATCGTGAACCGCTACGGCAACATCGTGCTGGTCAACGCCCAGACCGAGAAGCTGTTCGGCTATCCACGCCAGGACCTGGTCGGCCAGACGGTGGAGAAGCTGATCCCCGACCGCTTCCGCGGCAAGCACCCCAAGCACCGCGCCGGCTTCTTCGCCGACCCCAAGGTGCGCTCGATGGGATCGGGGCTGGAGCTGTACGGGCGGCGCTCGGACGGCAGCGAGTTTCCCATCGAGATCAGCTTGAGCCCGCTGGAGACCGAGGAGGGCGCGCTGGTGTCCAGCGCCATCCGCGACATCACCGACCGCAAGAAGGCCGAGGAGAAGTTCAAGGGCCTGATGGAGTCGGCGCCCGACGCCATGGTCATCGTCAACCGGGAGGGGCGCGTCCTGCTGGTCAACGCCCAGACCGAGACCCTGTTCGGCTACAGCCGCGAAGAGCTGGTCGGCCAGTGGGTCGAGCTGTTGATGCCGGAGCGCTTTCGCAACAAGCACCCCGGGCACCGCACCGGATACTTCACCGATCCCAAGGTGCGCTCGATGGGTTCGGGCCTGGAGCTGTACGGCCTGCGCAAGGACGGCAGCGAGTTTCCCATCGAGATCAGCTTGAGCCCGCTGGAGACCGAGGAAGGCTTCCTGGTGTCGAGCGCGATTCGCGACATCACCGCGCGCAAGAAGGCCGAGGACAAGTTCCGCGGCCTGATGGAGTCGGCGCCCGACGCGATGGTCATCGTCGACCGCAGCGGCCGCATCGTGCTGATCAACGCCCAGACCGAGCGGCTGTTTCGTTACCGGCGCGACGAGCTGGTGGGCAGGCCGATCGAGACCCTGGTCCCGGAGCGCTACCGATCGCGGCACCCGAGCCTGCGCGGGGGCTACTTCGGTACCCCCAAGCCGCGGCCGATGGGCGGCGGCGTCGATCTGTTCGGGCTGCGCAAGGATGGCACCGAGTTCGCGGCCGAGATCAGCCTGAGCCCGATCGAGACGCCGGAGGGCACGCTGGTCACCGCCGCCATCCGCGACATCACCGACCGCAAGCAGATGGAAGAACGGATGCAGCAGGCCAACCGCCTGAAGAGCGAGTTCCTGGCCAACATGTCGCACGAGCTGCGCACCCCGCTGAACGCGATCATCGGCTTCGCCGAGCTGATGCATGACCGCCTGGTGGATCCGAGCTCGCCGCAGCATGACGAGTTCGTGGGGCACATCCTGAACAGCGGGCGTCACCTGTTGCAGCTGGTGAACGACGTGCTGGATCTGTCCAAGATCGAGGCCGGCAAGATGGAGTTCCGGCCCGAGGTCATCCACCTGGGCAAGGTCATCGACGAGGTGGTGGCCATGCTGCGCACGGCGGCCTCGGCCAAGACCATCAGCGTCGAGACCGCCGTCGACCGTAACTTCCCCGCCGTGATGCTCGACCCCGCGCGCTTCAAGCAGGTGCTTTACAACTACCTGTCGAACGCCCTGAAGTTCACCCCGGAGGGCGGCCGGGTGGTGGTGCGGGTGCGCCCCGAGGCGGCCAAGACCTTCCGGCTGGAGGTGGAGGACACCGGCATCGGGATCAGCGCGCAGGACATCGATCGTCTGTTCATCGAATTCCAGCAGCTGGACGCGGCGCTGACCAAGAAGCACTCCGGCACCGGGCTAGGGCTGGCGCTGACCAAGCGCATCGTGGAGGCGCAGGGCGGCACGGTCGGGGTGCGCAGCGTGCCCGGTCAGGGCAGCGTGTTCCATGCGGTGCTGCCGCGGCAGAGCGAGATGACCAGCGCGCGATCGGCGGCCCAGATCTGGCCGGCGCCGCGCCCCAACGCGCCCACGGTGCTGGTGGTGGAAGACGAGGAGGAGGAGGCCGCGCTGCTGGCCCGGACCTTGAGCGGCGCCGGCTATTCGGTGGCAACCGCGCGGTCGGGCGTCGAGGCGCTGGCGGTGTACCGGGAGCACGACTTCGACGCGGTCACGCTCGACATCCTGCTGCCCGACATGAGCGGGCTCAAGGTGCTGCAGCAGATCCGTCGCGGTGAAAAGACGCCCAACATCCCCATCATCGTGGTGACGGTGGTGTCGGACAGCAACTCGGTGGTTGGCTTTCCAGTGCACGATGTCTTCACCAAGCCGATCGACGGGGCGGCGATCCTGGCGTCGCTGGAGCGCGCCGGTCTCAGCGCCGACCTCAGCGGGTCGGTGCTGGTGGTCGAGGACGATCCCGGCAGCTTGCGCCTGATGGCGGCGACGCTGGAGAAGCTGCGCTATCGCGCCATCTGCAAGCAGGACGGGCGCGCGGCGCTGAGCGCGATCGAGGCGACGCCGCCGCTGGCGGTGATCCTGGATCTCTTGATGCCGGGAATGAACGGCTTCGAGTTCCTGGAACAGTTTCGCCGCCACCCGCGCAACCGCGAGGTGCCGGTGATCATCTGGACCGGCAAGGACCTGTCCCACACCGAGCAGGTTCGCCTGCGCGAGAACGCCCAGTCCGTCCTGCGCAAGTCCACGGCCGGCGGGATCGCCGAGCTGATCGAGGAGATGAAAGCCGTGCTGCCGACGCCCCCGATGTCGGTGAGGGGGGTGTGAGCATGGCGGGGGAGCCCATCCTGGTCGTCGACGACAACCCTGCCAACGCCGCCTTGCTGGCATTTCTGCTGCAGAAACACGGATACGACATCCGGACCGCCGCCGACGCCAATGAGGCGCTGGAGATCCTGAGCGAGTTCTCCCCGCGGCTGATCATGATGGACCTGCAGCTGCCCGGGATGGACGGACTGGCGCTGACCCGGCGCCTGAAGGCCGATCCCAAGACCCGCGGGATCCTGATCATCGCCCTGACGGCGTACGCCATGAAGGGCGACGACGAGCGGGCGCGCGCGGCAGGCTGTGACGGTTACGTGAGCAAGCCCATCGACACCCGCGCGCTGCCGGGCGTGGTCGCGGAGTTCCTGCGGGGCACCCGGGCGCGCGGAGCCTGACGTGAGCGTCGCCAGCCGCTCCACCATCCTGATCGTCGACGATCAGCCGGCCAATCGCGCCCTGGTGCGTGCCTATCTCGAGGCCAGCTACGACCTCTTCGACGCCGCTGACGGACCGCAGGCGCTGCAGATCCTGGCGCGCACGCCGATCGACCTGGTGTTGCTGGACGTGATGATGCCGATCATGAGCGGCATCGAGGTGTGCAGCATCATCAAGGGCCGCGGCGGCGATGGACCCTATCTGCCGGTGATTCTGCTGACGGCGCTGGGCGCGCAGGAGGATCGGAACCAGGGGCTGGGGGCCGGTGCCGATGATTTTCTCACCAAGCCGGTCGACCGGCACGAGCTGCTCTTTCGGGTGAAGACCTTCGTGAAGCTGCGCCAGCAGGATCAGCGCATCCGGCGGCAGCTGGGCGAGCTCGAGGAGAAGGACCAGCTCATCCGCCATCAGCTGGACGAGCTGCGCGGGCTGGACGCGCTCAAGGACGACCTGGTGTCGATGATGGTCCACGATCTCAAGAACCCGCTGTCGGGGATCGTGGGCTTCCTGGACGTGGTGCAGTCCAACCTCCGCGACCGCGAGCTGGGCGAGGACGCCCTGATGGCGCTACAGGCCAGCGAGCGGCTGCGCGAGATCCTCGACGACATCCTGCGGGTGCGCATGCTGGAGAGCGGCGCGGTCCGCCTGCACCGCGAGCTGGTGGCGGTGGATGGGCTGGTGCGCGACGCGGTGACCTCGCTGTCGGGAGCGGCCAAGGCGCGCCAGGTCGAGATCGCCTTTGGCCTGGGGAACTCGGGGCTGAACCTGGCCGCCGATCGCAAGCTGGTGCTGCGCGCCGTGGAGAATCTGCTGTCGAACGCGCTCAAGTACTCGCCGAGCGGCGCCGTCGTCGAGGCCGCGGTGCACCAGAACGGCGGCGAAGTGGCGATCGAGGTCGCCGATCGGGGCGCCGGAATCCCCGACGACCTGAAGCGCCGGCTGTTCGAGAAGTTCGGTTCGCTGGAGGTCGTACGGGGTCAGGCCCGGCGCGGCATCGGCCTCGGCCTTTACCTGGTGCGCCTGGTGGTCACCGCCCACGGCGGGCGCGCCGTGGTCCGCGATCGCGAGGGCGGCGGCACCACCTTCGCGCTGCTGTTCCCGCCCAGCGAAAACCCCCACGCATAAGGGCGAGCAAGGCGGGCTAACGCGCCTTCGGGCTGGCCAGGACCTGGTCGATCAGGCCGTAGGACTGGGCTTCGGGGGCGGACATGAAGTTGTCGCGCTCGGTGTCGTGCTTGATCTTGTCGGCCGGCTGACCGGTGTGGCGCGCGTAGATCTGGTTGATGACCTCGCGGGTATGCAGGATCTCCCGCGCGTGGATCTCGATGTCGGTGGCCTTGCCCTGCATGCCGGCCAGCGGCTGGTGGATCATCACCCGGGCGTGGGGCAGGCAGGTGCGCTTGCCCTTGGCCCCGGCGGCCAGCAGCAGGCTGGCCATCGAGGCGGCTTGGCCCACGCAGAAGGTGGCCACCGGGCAGCGCAGGCTCTGCATGGTGTCGTAGATGGCCAGGCCGGCCGACACCTCGCCGCCCGGCGAGTTGACGTACATCATGACGTCCTTGTCGGGGTCCTCCGACTCCAGGAACAAGAGCTGGGCGATGATCACGTTGGCCAGGTCATCGTCGACCTGCGCGCCCAGGAATACGATGCGGTCCTTGAGCAGGCGCGAGAACAGGTCCCAGCCCCGTTCGCCCCGGGTGGTCTGCTCGATCACCGTCGGGACCAGGCCGCGGATATCTGCAGAATATCTGGTCATCGCGCGCCTTTCACCGGTCCGCCTTCGGGGTGCCGCCGGCAGGGTCCGGCCCCGACAGCCAGGCCACCAGCGCGGCGCGCGAGAAGCGCCAGTCCCGGCCCAGCTTGCGCCCGGGTAGCTGGCCGGCCTCGGCCAGCTCGACCACCACCGCCTCTTCGACCTGCAGGAACTGGCTGGCCTGCTCGGCGCTCATGACCTCCGGAGGCAATGTCGGATCGTAGGGCTGAAACGAGTACGAGCCCACCGTCGCCGCCGGCTCGGCGACGTCGACCGTGACCCGGTGGGTGGACAGCGATCCCAGCGCGCTGAGGCCGCGCCGGCTGTCGGGGTCGACGTACCTGGACACCAGGCCGGCGACCAGATCCTTTTTCCGCATCCCCAGGGCCTCCGCGGCCCGGTGCAGCTTCTCGACCGCGTTGGCCGGCAGGCGAACGAACAGCGCGCTCTCGGGCGGCGTCTTCTTGGGCATATCCGAAAGATATCTAGAAATATCTGCCAGTCAACCCTGGAACGTCGCCGGCGCCCAAGGCGCGTTAGATTCAAGCCCCGTGACGGTAGCCTTTCCCGAATGGGTCGAGCCCATGGCTGCCACGCTGACCCGCGAGCGGTTCGCCGGGCCGGAGTGGGTGTTCGAGCGCAAGCTCGACGGGATCCGGATGCTGGCGTTCAAGAACGGCCGCGAGGTGCGCCTGCTGTCGCGCAATCGGTTGCCGCAGAACGGGTCCTATCCTTCGTTCGTGCAGGCGGTCGCGGACCTGCCGGCGGGCCAGCTGATCCTGGACGGCGAGGCGCTGGGGGTCTGGGGTCACCGCGATGAGATCGGCTACCACCTGTTCGACCTGTTGTGGCTGGACGGCCGCGACCTGATGCCGCTGCCGCTCGATCAGCGGCGCCAGCTGCTGGACACACTGCCGCTGGCGCCGCCGCTGGCGCTGGTGGGTCGATTGGACGATCCCGAACCCTGGCAGCGGGCCTGCCGGGAGAAATGGGAAGGGGTGATCGCCAAGCGGCGCGATTCCGTCTATGAGCACCGGCGATCGCCGCACTGGCTGAAGATGAAGTGCGAAGCCACGCAAGAGCTGGTGGTCGGTGGTTTCACGGAGCCGCAAGGCGGGCGGGTGGGCCTGGGGGCGCTGCTGGTCGGCTATTTCGAGGGTGACGACCTGGTCTTCGCCGGCAAGGTCGGCACCGGCTTTGACCGGAGCTTGCTGCTGGACCTGCGCGGGCGGCTGGACGCGCTGGAGATCGCCGCGCCGCCTTTCACCAGGGCGGTCGGGTTGCCGCGCCTGCGGGTGCACTGGGTGCGCCCGCAGGTGGTGGTCCAGGTGGCCTTCATGGAATGGACCCCGTACGCGAAGATGCGCCACCCGCGCCTGCTGGGGCTGCGCGCCGACAAGGACGCGCGCCAGGTCACCCGCGAGCGCGCCGAGGACCTGCCATGAGCGAGAAGGTGATCAGCCATCCCGAGAAGGTGATGTTCCCGGACAGCGGCGTCACCAAGGGTGAGCTGTGTTCCTATTACGAAGCCATTGCTCCGCTGATGCTGCCGCACATCAGCGGCCGGCCGGTCACCATGGAGCGCTTTCCGGCCGGGATCGAGAAGAAGGGCTTCATCCAGAAGGACGTCTCCAAAGGCTTTCCCGAGTGGCTGCAGCGGGTGGAGATCGCCACTCGCAACGAGAAGCGTGACGGGCCGGTGCACTATCCGCTGGCCGTCGACGCCCGATCGCTGATCTGGCTGGCCAACCAGAATTCGATCACCCCGCACGTGTGGACTTCGCGGGTGCCCGACCTGGATCACCCCGACCTGTGCGTGTTCGATCTCGATCCGTCGCGTGACGACGCCGCGTCGCTGCGGGTCGCGGCGCTGGCGGTGCGCGACCTGCTGGCCGAGCTGGGGTTGTCGAGCCTGGTCAAGACCTCGGGCTCCAAGGGCTTTCACATCGTGGTTCCGCTCGACGGCGAGGCCGGCTTCGAGACGGTGTGGCGCTTCGCGCACGGCGCGGGCGCGCTGCTGGTCAAGCGCCACGCCGACATCTTCACCCAGGAGTTCATCAAGGCCGACCGCCAGCACCGCATCCTGATCGACACCGGCCGCAACGGTCAGGGCGCGACCTTCGCCGCGGTCTACGCCGTCCGCGCCAGGCCGGGCGCGCCGGTGTCCGCGCCTTGCACCTGGCAAGAGATCGAGCGCGACCTGGTCGCGCCGCGGACCTTCACCCTGCGCACCATGCCGAGCCGCATCGCCGAGGTGGGCGACCTCTGGGCGGGCATCGCCGGCCAGCGGCGCTCACTGCGAGACCCGATCGCCGCGCTGGAAGCACGGCTCACCGAGCAGGACTGGACCGAAGCCATGGCCGCCTCGACCCGCCGCCCCTCGTCGCGAAAGGCCCGCGCCCAATCCAAGAACGGAGATTGATTTTCCGGATCGAGTCTTGCAATGACCCCGGGGCAGCGAGGTTCGAAGCATGTCGCACCAGAGCCAGCCTCGGGATTCGGATCCGGGTCGTACGCGCATCGGCATGGAGACGCTGGGCCAGCCCGGCCTGAGCGCGAGGGGCGGGGGTTCTCCGTCGGGACCGCGCCTGGGGGCGCGGGTCGGCCGCAGTGGGTGCCTGTTCGAGACCGGCGGCACGCCGGGGCGGCGACTGGTCATCAAGCTGTTTCCCTGGGCCACCGGCCTGTCGCCCCAGGTGGTGCGGAATTTCACAGACGAGGCGGTGAGGGTGGCGAGTCTGCGTCACCCGCATGTGCTGGCGGTCACCGAAGCGGGTAGCCTGGGCGACGGAACCCCCTACCTGATCACCGATCTGGTGCGGGGCCAGTCGCTGGAAGAGCGGCTGGAGCAACGGGGCGCGCTGCCGCTGATCGAGGTGGCCTCGATCCTGCGCGGCGTCGCCTCCGCGCTGTCGGTGGCGCACGCCGCGGGGGTGATCCACCGCGAGCTGCGCGCCGACAACGTGTTCATCGAGGAGACCGCCGCCCGGCCCCAGGGGCTGGCGCGCCTGCTCGATTTTGGCGTGGCGCGGCTCACCGCAGGGGCGCGCGGCGCCGGCCGGATCTTGCGTGACGCGGGAGCAGGGGAGGTTGCGCCCGAGTTGAGACGCGATCAGGGCGCCGGTGCCGATCACCGCGCCGATCAGTTTGCGCTGGCTGCGCTGGCCCATCGCCTGTTGCGCGGGACCGCCGCCCCCTATGCCGCCGCCGGCGCGGGCGCTTTCCAGCGGCTGTGGGAACAACCGGCGCGCTACCAGGATGGGGATGGCGATCCCGGCGACGCGGCCACGATGATGGATGCGGTGCTGGCGCGCGCGATGAGCTGGCAGCCCGACCGGCGCTTCGATTCGGTGGCGTCGTTCATCTACGCCTTCGAAGCGGCGCTGTCGCCGCCGCCCGCGCCGGCCGCCGGGATGATTCCCGCCCCGGCGCCAGTGGTTGCGCGGCCGGCGCCCGAACCGCGTCCGAGCCCACCGCCCGCTGCCGTGGTTGCCCGGGCGGTCCCGCCGACCGCGGCGGCGCTGTCGTCGCTGGCGCCCTCGCTGACTCAGCAGTTCTTCGCCGAGGGCGACCGGCAAGAGGCCGAGACCCTGGCGCAGCGGGCGCATGCCCCGGCGCCATCCGCCCGCTCCTCGGTCGCCGCCGCCGCGCCCGAGGGCGATCAGCTCGAGGACGCCGCCGCCTCGGGGACCTTCGAGCGGTTGCCCCGCCGGCGCGCCCCGCTGCTGGCGGCCGCCGTCCTGGCGCTGGTGGCGCTGGCGATCATCGCCCGCGCCGCGATCGGAACCGCGCACGACGACGCCGCGGCCTGGGCGCGGGCCGGGGCAGCCGCCCTGCCGGTCGCGCGCCGCCCACCGCCGGTGGCTCCCGCTCCCGGTCCGACCGTCGCGCCGGCGGCGATGCCGGCGCCGAACCGCAGCCTGACCGCGACCGCGCCGCCGCCGGCGCCGGCGCCGTCGGCGCCGCGCGCGCCGGCACTGACTCCCGCCCCTGGCCATCCAGGGCATGCGCGCGGCGCCGCTCCGCTACCGCACCCGCGCGCCGCCGTCCCGGTGACACCCGCCCCGCTGCCGCCCGCACCCGCGGCGGCAGCCGCGCCGGCCGCGCCGGAGCCCAGCGTTGGCGGAGGCGTCAGCCCCCAGGAGGAGGCCGACGAAGAAGACCTTTCACCTGCGCCCGTCCCGACCGCCGAGTCGCCCGGGCCCGAGCAGCCACCCGCGAACCCCTGAGGTGGAAAAGAAGTGGAATCGGGAACGGGAACGGGAACGAAAAAGGGATCAGATCCGGATCGTTCCCGTTCCCGTTCCCGTTCCCGATTCCACTTCTCCCTCAGGCGCCCGCAGCGCCACTCGCAAAGCCCAGCAGTCGCAGCTCGCGGGCGCGCGCGATCACCAGCGGCGAGGTGCGCAGGAAGTGCCGCACCGCGGGCAGCTTCACGCCCGAGGCCAGCGCTTCCCGGCGCAGGGTGGCTCGGGTGAGCCGGCCGCCCGATCGCTGGAACACCTCGACGATGGCCCGCTCGGTGCCGCCCAGCGGGGCCGGCACCAGGGACGGACGGGCCTTCACCCAGTCCCCCTCCACCTCGCAGCCGGCGATCTCGGACAGGTAAGCCTCCAGCGCGGCCCGCGGGGCGGTGGCCAGCTCCCTGACCCGCTTGCCCAGCGCCACGCTCAGGTCGCGCAGCGGCACGCGCGAGGCGACGCTGAACACCTTGCGGATGGCCAGTCGGACGCGGCTGCTGGTGCCCGTGAAGGAGAACCAGCCCGACCGCTCGTCCAGCCAGCGGAAACGCGGGATCGAGGCCAGCACGCGCGCCGCCGCGCCCGCGCCCAGATCAGCCAGCGCCAGTGAGCGGATGCGTCCGACGACGCTGTTCAAGGTGCACAAGCCCCAGTGGAAGACCAGGTGGGAAGCGGTGGTGACCAGCGCCTCGGCCGAGGCCAGACTGGCCGGCGGGACCAGCACCGTCGCGCCACCCCGGCGGACAGTCCGGAAGGGCACCGGCAGGGCCCAGTCGCGAAAAAGTCGAGCCACGTCGTCGACGGCGAAGCGCTCCGTGGCCAGACCCGCGTCGCGGACCAGCTGGGCGAGCTCGTCGGGGCGCAGGGGAAGGCGGCTGCGAACCAGGACCGCGAAATCGGCCAGCCGGCTGGCGATCGGCGACGACACCCGCTGCACCCCGCGCGGGCTCACGGCCGCCGGCACCTGCGGCGGCCCGAGGATCACGGCGCGCTGGTTCTCCTCGCGAGCCGCGAGCAGATCGACCAGCGCCGCCGGCCCCAGCCGGGTGGCGCCAAGCAGATCGCGGACCCGCCAGACCTGGAGCCCCTCCACCGGTCCCAGTCGGGCCAGCGCGCCGCGCGTGCGGGGTCCCAGCGGCCACGATCGCAAGATGACCCCCGGGTTGGGGATCGGCGCATCCAGCACCTCGGATGGCAGCCGGCGCAGCGGGCGCCCCACCCAGCGCACCGCCTGCGCCGCGGCGTGGGCCCGCGCCGCGTCGTCGTCATGATGATCGCCAGACCCGGCGAAACCCGGGCAGCCGGCGCCGACCAGCAGGGCGGGGACCACGACCCCGTCGCGGCGGGGGAAGACGGTCAGGGCGCGCTCTTGCATCTCGATTCGCACTATACGAATCGCACATGAACGGCAGGTTTCCAGATGGTCGACTTCCCGTAACTCTCGAGGTCCGGTGCCGGTTGACGCGATCAACCACGTCAGCCCCGCAGTAGACTCGGCAGGTGCACCGGGCTCCCCTGGTCGGGATCATGGTAGCGCTGATCGCGGCAGTACCGGCAGCGTCACTGTTGACCATGCGCCGCGCGAATCGAGCGGCCCTGCGCGAGCTTCGGGACGCCGAGAGTCGCCTCGCTCAGAACACGGCGTCGACCCTGCACGGGTTCCTGGACTCGTTCGATCGCGACACCCGCCTGCTGGCCGCCCTGGCGGCCGGCACCCGCAACCACCCCATCGAGGCGCGCGCCCAGGACGATGCCATCCTGCAGGCGTTTCAGGCGCTGGTGACGGTGGTGCCTCACTACCGGACCATCGCGCTGTTTCACCAGGGGCGGCGTCGCGTGGTCGCCGTCGATCCCACCGAGGAACCACTGCACATGGGCCCCGCGCTCATCGCCGCCAGCGAACAGCTGGCCGCGCGCGTGGGACCTGGCGCGGACCCGCTGCGGGACGGACCGATCACCCTCGGCGGGCGCTTCTTCTATCTCTACGCCGCACCGGCCGGTCCGACCGAGGTGGTGGTGGTGACCTCGGACGCCGCCATGATGCTGGAGGCGGTGTCGCGGCGACCGACCGACGCGCGCGGGCTGGTGCTGGTCGACCCGGGCGGCACAGCCTGGATCGGCTGTGAACGGCTGGCGTCCTGCCGGCCGCTGCCAGGGACCTCGGGCGACGCTCGGCAGCTGATGGAGCTGATCGAGCGTGGTACCCGCGGCGAGTCGGTGGCGACTCACCCGGGGGCGGTGCGGCTGGGACTTCCGGCGCGGGTCATCGTCGGGGTGGCGCCGCGGATCGAGTCGGGGCTCGGGCCCTGGTCGGTGGTGGCCATCGCCGCCGCCACCGACTTCGACCTGCGCCAGCGCGGTCTCTTGTGGCAGCTGGTCATGACCAGCGCCGGCGTTGCGGTGGCCATCCTGGCCGTCGGCCTGCTGATCCTGCGCCAGCACGCGCACGCCGCCGGGCTGCGCGCCCGCCTGCAGGCCGCCGAGGAGGTGGCGCGCCTGCAGCGCCAGCTGGTCCGCGCCGAAAAGCTGGTGACCGTGGGCGTGCTGTCGGCCGGCATCGCGCACGAGATTGGCACCCCGCTGGCGGTGGTGCGCGGCCGCGCCGAGCTGCTGCTGGAGAGGGTGACCGACGCGCGCCAGGTCGAGGACCTGAATTCCATCGTGTCCGAGATCGACCGGGTCTCGTCGACCATCCGTCAGGTGCTGGATTTTTCGCGCGAGCAGGCGGTGAAGGTGGGCGAGATCGACGCGCGCGCCGCGCTGGCGCGCGTGCTGGAGCTGCTGGGCTGGCGCCTGGCCCGCAAGGGGATCCTGGTCGACGTCGACGTGGCCCACGATCTGCCTCCGCTGGCGGCGGCTGCCGACCAGTTCGAGCAGGTGCTGGTCAATCTGTTGTTGAACGCCTGCGACGCCTCGCGCGCCGGTGCTGGCATCCGCGTCAGCGTGGCGCGCGACCAGGCCGACGCCGATCGCCTGCGCATCGAGGTCGCCGACCGGGGCAGCGGCATCCCGCCGCATCATCTGAACGCGGTGTTCGATCCCTACTTCACCACCAAGAAGCGCGGCGAGGGGACCGGGCTGGGGCTGGCCATCGTCTGGCAGATCGTGCGCGCTCATCGCGGCGAGATCTCGCTGCGCAGCAAGATCGGCGTCGGCACCGTGGCGATGGTCAGCTGGCCGGTCAGCGGTCCGCCCGCGCAGCGGGGAGCCAGGAGTGCCTGACGCCGTGTCCAACCCCCGGGTGCTGGTGGTCGACGACAGCGCCGAGATGGTGGCCACGCTCGAGCGTTATCTGGTCGAGCATGGCTGGCAGGTGCGCACCGCTCTCGGCGGTGATGGGGAAGCTGACCGAGGCGTCGCCGAAGCGCGCCTCGATGTCGATAAAGCCGCCGCACCCGCCGCCGGACAGCGTGGGCGATCCGGTGCCGTTCAGGACGACGGGCCCGGCCATCAGCACGTTCCCGCCGGCGAAGACGCTGGCGCAACCGCCGCTGCCCGCGTCGCCGCCGCCCGTGCTGTTCATGCCCCGGACGGTGGCGTCGCCGCCCGACAGGACGTCGATGACGCCGCCGTCTCCGCCGTTCGCGTTGATGGCGGCGCCCAGGTCGACCATCCCGTTGGGCGCCGTGAAGTCGATGAAGCCGCCCGTCGAGCCGTCGCCTCCCATGGTCGCGATCGTGGCGAGGCTGCTGGTGGTGATGTTGCCGCTCGAGCGCAGCGAGATGACGCCGTTGCCGCCGTTGATGGTGAGGTTGTTCGCGATGATGTCGCCCGAGACGGTGATGTTGCCGCCGGCGATGACGTTGAACGTGCCGGCTCGGTCGTTGGCGGAGAAGTCGACGATGCCCCGGATTGCGCCGGAGCGCTGGATGTTGACGGCGCCCGTCGTCGTGACCGTAAGCACGCCCCCGCGGTTGCGCGGGGGAGCCGCGCCGGTGCCGCGGCCCTCGACCCGGCCGCTGGGGGCGACCGAGAACGTCCCTGCCTTGATGTTCGCCGAGTTGGAGAGGACGTCGATCTTGCCGCTGCCGAGAACGGTCACGCTGCGGGTCCCGAAGTCGAGCGTGCAGCCGTCGTTGATTTCGAAGGCCTTGCTGATGTTGCAGGGGTTGCTGTTGTTCGGGCAGTTCG
>Ga0207701_10003754_pt1 | contig 15538 bp, 11 predicted proteins | sample KBSSwiSSwithPhiX_FD_184294 | JGI IMG/M metagenome (GOLD analysis project Ga0207701, IMG submission 184294) | Switchgrass rhizosphere bulk soil microbial communities from Kellogg Biological Station, Michigan, USA, with PhiX - S5 (SPAdes) (version 2) | ecosystem: Environmental > Terrestrial >... | reverse complement strand
ACCGGTTCGCCGCAGGACGAATTCGTCCGGTGTGCGGACCGGCGGCCGGTCCATCTCTTGCTCTGCAATTGGCGTACGAAAACGGCCCACCGGGTCGTGGCTACAGCAACCAATCGTGGTTTCTCGCTAAGGGTTACCCGTGGATACGAGACGGCGAATCAGATCCTCGACGGTAACGATCCCGCGGAAGTTGTTCTTTCGATCGACGACAGCCGCCAGACCGAGCCGCTCCCCGCGCAATTGCTGCATGACGCGATGGGTGGGTTCATCCTCAGTAGTCATTACAATGAGCCGAACGTATTCGCCCAGCGGTTTGGTTCCGTCTCGTTCGAGCAGGATGTCCAGAACATTGACCAGACCGGCCGGTTGACCATCGGGTGCAAGCACAGGCAAACGGTCAAGACCGGTCGATGCGCCAAGCTCGAGCGCTTCCTGTGTTGACGCGCCGGGGCGTAGCGCGGCAACTTTCGCGGAGGGCACCATGACCTCGCTGACTTTCGAGCCGCGAAAGTCAAACACGCTGTGAATCATCGCTCGCTCCGTGGCAGTAAGAGCGCCCTCACGCTCGCTTTCGGTTGTGATTTGTTTCAGTTCGTCGCGCGCGGCAAAAAGGCGGCCGCGCTTTCCGGCCTGACCTGGCAGGAGTAGCTTGCCTAATCGCGCGCCGAGTTCGAGGAGCGGCGAAAATAATATAGACGTGACTTCGAGCACGCCAGCAAGCCGTGCCAGCGCGCGAAACGGAAATCGCCGGAATAATGACTTAGGGAGAACCGACAAGAGAAATAGGTAAACCGGGAGCGCAATAATCAAGGCGAACAGGAACCCAGCGTAGCCGTACCACCGAAACAGCCTGCTTGTCAGCATGAGCAGAGCGAGGATGTCGGCCGCATTCGTTACGAGCAGAACGGTCGCCAATAAACGTTCCGGACGTTTGAGCAGGCGATTCAACTGCAGGGCTGCCGGCACGCGGCGCTTCACGTTTTGTCTCAATCGCACTGGATCGATCGACAGCAGACCGCTTTCGATTCCATTAAAGAAAAACGAAACGATCCAGCAGCAAACAATGATAATGATGGCGCCGGTCATGCCGCCTCCTCGAATGCGCCTGTGGTCTTCTCCAGTAACACTTCTTCGATTCTATTGCGTGCGGCGCGACGGACAGTGATCGCAAGGCCGGGGATCTCCAGCTTCGTTCCGGAAGACGGCACATAACCCAGCCGCGTGAAAACAAATCCGCCGATGGTGTCGATCCCGTCAGCGTCGATTTGAAAGCCGAGATGTTCGGTCAAATCATCCAGACGCGTATTCCCGCTCACAAGAAATTTACCGTTGCCCAGCGGCTCGATGTAAAAGTCCGAAGCATCCCGTGAGACCGTGCCGCTGAGAATTTCCTGGACGATGTCCTCCATGGTGATGATTCCCTCCGTGCCCCCGAATTCGTCAACCACAACGCCCATGCCCTGAGGATGCGTCAGAAAAAGTTTGAGCAATTCCAACGCGCGCATCGTCTCCGGAATAAAGGACGGGGCGATCAGTTTTTCAGTGTAGTGGTCCGAAGGATCGAGCAGGAAAAGTTTTACGTCGATGATACCGAGGATTTGATCAGACGTATCGGCATAAACGGGAACGCGCTGATGTCGTTTCTCCTTTAGACGAGCAATTGCTTCCTCGTTAGTCAAATCATCCGGCAGCATGAAACTGTCCACGCGCGGCGTCATGCAATCCTTTGCCGTTTTATCGCCGAGCTTGATGATTTCCTGGATCATCTCGGCTTCGCCTCGGTGCAAGGTGCCTTCCTCTTCGCCGATTTGAAGCAGTGTCCCCAGTTCCTCGTCACTGAGGCGCGGTCGAGTGCGCAAATGCGGTGGCGTGAAACGATCGATCACATAATCGCTTGCCGACTCGAGTCCGCGGCCGATGCGATCGAGAAACGGCATCGCGATTTGCAAGGTGAAAGCGCCGATGGTCGAAAGCTTAGAGGGCGCCGCGAGCGCCACCAGTTTCGGCACCAGGTCGCAGAGCAACACCACGATCGCGAAGATGAGGATGCCGGCCAACCATTGCGGAACGCGTCCTGCCAGAGGGCCTTCCCACAGAAAGAAAAGACACAATATGACCAGAAGCACGTTGACTAATCCGTCGCCCAGCAGCAGCACATTCAATACGCGGCGCGGATTTTCGCGGAAAATCTGTATGAAATTCGTAAGCCCCGCATGATTCTCTTCGAGGCGGCGCAGTTGGTGCGGCTTCAGCAAGGAGAGTGCTGTCTCCACTCTGGAAAACAGCGCGGAGCAGAAGATCAAAACGGCGATGGCGCCCAGCACAACCGCGAGAGTAAGGGCACTCATTTTTTCGGCGCCAAACCCAGTTCAGGTTGGATGGCGTTTCCGGTACCAGAGACAGCAAAGAAGAGACGGCGCCGCTCCGAAGAGTTGGTGGTTGGTGGTTTGCTCATCCTCTGAGCCGCAACCAAGTTAAAGCTCCCGATGAATAAACGCGAGAGGATTTCACAGTGGCTGACCGAAGCGACCGGGGAAGGAGTCAACCCGAACCTCGCAGACGTGGAAACGAACCCATACTACCTCACATTTTTCCGTTGCTGGAACGAACAGCAGTATTACGAGGCACACGATGTTCTGGAGCAGCTTTGGCTTAACACCAAATCGACCGATGCCGAGTTCTTTAAGGGCTTGATTCAAGCGGCAGGCGCCTTCGTTCATCTACAAAAGCACTTCGAACATGCATCGCATGCGAAGCACGGGAGGCGCCTGCCGCCCGCGGTGCGTTTGTTCCGGCTAGCGGAGAAAAATCTGGCGAGTTTCGCGCCGTGGCATCACGGGTTAGAGGTTGCAGCGCTTTGTCAGCTTTTGACCCGATACGCCGATGAGATCGTCGCGTCGGATTACACAATTAATCCCTGGTCACCGGAAATCGCGCCGAAACTGCATTTGCGAAGTTAGCGGAGAAGGTCGCGCGGGTTTCCGCGAGAAACAACCTTCCCGGATTCGAGGATCAATACCTCCTCACAGATCTCAGAGGCCTCAGCGGGGTCGTGAGTTACGTAGAGCATGGGGATCCCGAATTCGCTGTGCAACGAACGCAGCTGCTGAAGAATGGTTTCTTTTAGTTTGGCGTCGAGAGCGGTCAGCGGTTCATCAAGAAGCAACAGGCGCGGCGCAGAAAGTAGTGCTCGCGCGATCACAATCCGTTGATTTTCCCCACGGGAAAGAGATCGAATATCCCGGTCGAGCAGGGGACCGATTTCCAAAAAGCTGAGAACGTGATCGAAAGAAAACGTGTCGTGTTTTGATTTGCCATCGACTCCGTAAAGAAGGTTTCGACGTACCGAAAGATGCGGAAAAAGTGAATCGTCCTGTGGGACGTAGCCTATTTTTCTGATGCGCACCGGCAGCGAATATTCTCGGACGGTGTCATCAAAAAGTTGGTCGTCGAAACGGATCTCTGCTGTTTCCGGTCTTCGCAAACCGGCGATGCTTTCGAGCAGTGAAGTCTTACCCGCGCCGGATGGTCCGAAAATTCCTGTGCGCTCGTTTAAAAAGTCGACGTCGACTTCGAGAGTGAATTGTTCAAGGCGAAGGGACAATCGGCGAATTTCCAATTTCATCGCGAAACCGATCTTTTCATCAGTGCTTCACTTAGCCATACAGCGCCGAAAGCAATGACTACAGAAACGATGAGAAGCCGATAAGCGCTGGCGTCGTGTCCGAGCTGCACAGTTTCGAATATCTCCAGTGAAAGGGTTGTAGTTCTTCCCGGAATATTTCCCGCGACGACAATTGTTGCCCCAAATTCGCCGACCGCGCGGGCGAAAGCGAGGAGGACGCCCGCAATAATGCCGCGCGAAGCGAGGGGAACCGTAATGGTAAAAAAGACGCGAGGATTACTGGCTCCCAGCGTTCGAGCGATATGCTCGAGCCGTTGATTGACACTTTGAAATCCAACCCGAGCGGAACGCACCAAGAGCGGAAAGGACATCACCGCAGCGGCAGCGACGACCGCCCTCCAGGTGAAGACTACGTCGATCCCCAGATGTTCATGCAGAAAAGCACCGACTCCGCTACGACGACTGAAAAATTTTAGAAGAAGCAATCCAGTTGCGACCGGTGGGAGTACCAACGGCAAGGTCACCAGAGTCTCCAGCAATAGTTTTCCCGGCCAACGATACCGAGCCAGCGGCCAGGCGACTGCCAAACCAAATGGCAAAATTATCAGAGTGCTTAGCGCACAAACGGCCAGCGTGAAACGAACAATATACCATTCAGCCGGCGTAAGCCACATGCGCTAGAATTTCACGATGAACCCGTATCGCTCGAATAGTTTTCGCGCGCTATCCGATTCCACGTATCGCAGAAATCCTTCTGCGGCGTTCTTGTCTTTCGCCTCTTGAAGAATTGCAATTGGATACATAATTGCCGGACCTTTTTCGACCGGAACGGTGAATGCGATTTTCACTTTTTTCGAAATGTTGGCGTCTGTCTTGTAAATGAAACCGGCGTCCACATTGCCCGATTCTACTGCGGCGAGAGCGGCTCGCACATTTTCGGTAGGCACCATTCTTGATTCAAGTTTGTCCCACAAACCAAGAGCACTGAGATACTCCTTAGTATAAATGCCTGCCGGCACTGCACGCGGATCGGCAATCGCGATCTTTTTTGCCTTGGTAAGAAGTTCGTCAGGTGACGCGATGGTAAGCTTGCTGTCGTTGGGCACAACGATGACCAGTGAGTTGGAAAGCAGGTCGCGCCGCGTTTCCGTGACGATTAGTCCAGCCTTCTGCAGATCGTCCATTTTTGCTTCGTCCGCCGAGAAAAAAATATCGGCGGGTGCGCGTTCGGTAATCTGTCGAGCAAGCAGACTGGAAGCTCCAAAATTGAACACAACCTTCTCGCTGCTCTGTTTTTCATAACTAGCGGCGATCTCCTTCATTACATCGGTGAGACTGGCTGCTGCATAAACATTCACCTCCGCGGCGTTCGCATTGTGCAGAATGAGTGCTGCCGCCAAAATGAAGATGAATCTTGGAAGTTTAGGCATTCTGAACTCTGTTGCTTTTGATGCTCCTGACAAGCAATTCTCGCAACAGTCTATTTTTCTTTTGCGAACTATTATTCGCATCCAGTGTGTTACTCGTGGCTGAACAGAAAAGTACCGATCACGTTTTCACAAACCGCCTCACGGACGAGAAGTCGCCATATCTGCTCCAGCATGCGCACAATCCAGTGGATTGGTATCCATGGGGCGAAGAAGCCTTCGCCAAAGCGCGCCAGGAGAACAAGCCGATCTTTCTCTCGGTCGGCTATTCCACCTGTCACTGGTGCCACGTCATGGCGCACGAATCGTTCGAGAACGAAGAGGTCGCCGCGATCATGAATCGCGAGTTCGTTAACATCAAGGTGGACCGCGAAGAGCGTCCGGACGTTGACCGCGTTTACATGACCTTTGTGCAGGCAACGACCGGTGGTGGCGGTTGGCCAATGAGTGTTTGGTTAACTCCAGACCTGAAGCCGTTTGTTGGCGGGACTTATTTTCCGCCAGAGGAGCGATATGGTCAGCCAGCTTTCAAAAAAGTGCTGGAGCGGATCGCGACAGCCTGGAAGGAAGATCACGATAAAATTGTGGAGCAGGGGAGCAAGATCGTTGAGGCGCTCCGCGAATCTCAGTCGGCGGGAACGGGTGAAGAGAAAATCGACGTTTCAGTTCTAGAGACTGCGTACCGTCAGATCGATCGTGGTTATGACCCGAAGGAAGGCGGATTCGGCAATGCGCCGAAATTTCCGCGGCCGGTGACGCTCAATTTCCTGACGCGATTCTACGCACGCGATTCAAAAAGCGATGATGGTAAACATGCCCTCGACATGGCGCTGTTCACACTGCGCAAAATGGCTGCGGGTGGAATGCACGATCACATCGGCGGCGGGTTTCATCGATACTCGGTGGATCGTTACTGGCACGTGCCGCACTTCGAGAAAATGCTTTACGACCAGGCGCAGCTCGCCATCGCCTATCTCGACGCATTCCAAATCACAAAAACTAAGCAATACGAATCAGTCGCGCGCGACACCCTCGATTACGTCGCTCGCGACATGGCGTCGAAAGAGGGCGCCTTTTTCTCAGCCGAGGACGCCGACAGCCCGATCCCTGTAGCGGCGGTCGACTTGTCCGCCGTAGCCTCGGCGAAGGCGGATGACCGCGGCCATTCTAAGACAGCCGAAGGCGCGTTTTATGTGTGGACGAAAAAAGAAATCGATGAAGCGCTCGGAGATTCGGCAGAGGTTTTCGATTTCCATTACGGCGTCCAAGCGCATGGCAACGCCCCCGAAGGAAGCGATCCGCACGATGAGTTCCGCGGAAAAAACATTTTAATCGAGCGCCACACAGTTCCGGAGACTGCGCGGCATTTTAAGAAAAGTGAAGCGGACATAACGAAAACACTTGCGCAATCGCGCCAGAAGTTATTTGCAATCCGAGCGCAACGGCCGCGTCCTCATCTAGATGACAAAATCATCGCTGCGTGGAACGGCCTGACGATCTCCGCCTTCGCGCGTGCTGCGCAAGTGCTCGACGATCCTCGCTATTTGGAAATCGCGACGCGCGCGGCAAACTTCCTGCGTGGAAATCTCCATGAAGAAAAGAGCAAATTGCTCTATCGCAGTTACCGGAAGGGCCGAAGCAATATCCAAGGGTTCGCTGACGATTATGCCTTCGTTATCCAAGGCTTTCTTGATCTTTACGAAGCATCGTTCGATATCGAATGGCTGAAGCTAGCAATCGAACTGCAGCAGACGCAGGATGGTTTGTTTTTCGATGAGAAGAACGGCGGTTACTTCAGCAGCAGCGGCCGAGACGAGAGCGTTTTCGTCCGCATGAAAGACGATAATGATGGTGCCGAGCCGGCTGCGAGTTCAATCGCAGCGCTGAATCTTTTGCGGTTATCCCAGATCTATGATGAGACGAAGATCGCCGAACGCGCGAAAAAGACGATGAATGCGTTTGCGGCAATCCTTTCGCAGTTCCCCAGCGGTATGCCGCAGATGCTCGTCGCCGTCGAGAACTCGTTAGGCAAGCCGCGACAAATCGTGATTGCGGGACAAAAGAATTCTTCGGAAACCAAGACATTGCTCAAGGAAGTTCATCGCCACTTTCTCCCGAACACAGTTGTAATTCTGGCCGATGCGAATGACGGACAGAAGTATCTCGGCGAAAGAAACGAAGCGATCCGTGCGATGTCGCTGGTTGAAGGACGACCGGCTGCCTACATATGCGAAAATTTCACCTGTAAAGCACCGGTGACCGACCCGAAGCAACTCAGCGACTTGCTGAAGTTGTAGGCCTGGCACTCCGTTAGGCGACGCGGCCGCAGCAGTTCTTATATTTCTTTCCGCTGCCACACGGGCACGGTTCGTTGCGACCGACTTTCGGCAAGGAACGGCGAATCGGCAGATCGATCGATACTCCTTCGGCACCATCGCCGTCTCCGTCTCCACCCACCGCAGCCATCGCGCTGACTGGATGGCGGACGCGCGCATCGGCGCCTGCCGTTGGCGCAGTTGGCCCCTCTTCTCGCAAGAGAAATTGCGGCAACGTTGCGAGGAAGTTCTCGAACGCCTGGAGATTGGAAGTACTGCGGAACAGATTGTTCAGGACTTCATTCTTAATGTTCGCCATAAGTTCGACGAACATGTCGTAGGCTTCGGTCTTGTATTCGATGAGCGGATCTTTTTGCGCGTAGCTGCGAAGGTATACGCCCTCGCGCAGGGCGTCCATGGCGTAGAGATGCTCCTGCCAAAGACGATCAATCGCGTTCAGAATGATGTAACGCTCCAGGCTTTTTACGGCTGTCGGCTCTTCATGACTCGATTTGCGCTCGTAAGCGCTCTTAATCTTTTCGATCAGGAACTTCGTGTTCTCTTCGGCGCCTCGGGTTTCAAATTGCGCTTTCTCTTTGGTTAGGCCTAACGGAAAAGTCGTGTTTACCCAGTGGATCAGACCGGTGTAATTCGGTTCCTCCCCGTCGAAATATTCCTTTACTCTTGTTGGCACAGCTTCATCGATCACTTCGTAGATGTGCGTGCGAGGCTCCTCGGAATCGATGACTTCATTGCGCCAGGTGTAAACGACCTCGCGCTGCATGTTCATGACGTCGTCGAAATCGAGAGTGCGTTTTCGGACGAGGTAGTTGCGTTGCTCAACCCGTTTTTGCGCTGTCTCAACGGATTTGTTCAGCCAGCGATGCTCAAGTTCCTGACCTTCCTCAAGCCCGAAACGTTCCATGATTTTTGTCATGCGATCCGCAGCGCCGAAATTCCGCATCAGATCGTCTTCAAAACTGACGTAAAACCGTGATGCGCCGGGGTCGCCCTGGCGCGCGCACCGCCCGCGTAATTGTCGGTCGATCCGGCGCGCCTCGTGACGCTCGGTCCCAATTACCTTCAAACCGCCCAGCTCTGTTACGCCAGGGCCGAGTTTAATATCTGTGCCGCGCCCGGCCATGTTCGTCGAAATCGTCACCGTGCCCGGTTGCCCGGCGCGCGCTACGATCTCGGCTTCCTGCATATGAAATTTCGCGTTCAGAACATTGTGCGGGATTTTCTCGCGCTTCAGCATTCGGCTCAGCAGCTCGGAAGCTTCCACGCTCACGCTTCCCACAAGCACCGGTTGAGTTTTCGCATGAGCTTCTTTGATCTCCTTAATGACCGCGTTGTATTTTTCGCGACGCGTTTTATAGATGCGATCGTTGGAATCCGCGCGTCGCACCGGCCGGTTCGTCGGAATCATGTTCACGTCAAGCTTGTAAATGTCGTGAAACTCGGCCGCTTCGGTTTCGGCCGTGCCGGTCATTCCTGACAGCTTCTGATAAAGCCTGAAATAATTTTGAATCGTGATCGTCGCCAATGTTTGGGTCTCACGATCGATCTGGACGCCCTCTTTCGCTTCAACTGCCTGGTGCAATCCATCGCTCCACCGCCGGCCCGGCATTTTGCGGCCAGTAAATTCGTCGACAATGACGACCTTGTTATCTTCGATGACGTACTGGACGTCTTTCTCGAAAAGGCAATAGGCGCGAAGTAGCTGCGAGATGTTGTGGATGCGTTCGGCCTGCGCGTCGCAGTGTTGCTGTCGCTCGGTTTTTTTCTTGTCCTTCTCTTCCGGCGAGAGCGTCTCGTCCAAATCGATCTCGGTGAATTCGTTGATCAAATCCGGCAAGACAAATGCATTCGGATCATCGGGATTCAGAAACATCCGACCCTGTTCGGAGAGATCTGCTTCGTTCGATTTCTCATCAATGGTGAAGAACAATTCCTCCTTCAGCTGAAACAGTTCCTCCTTGCGCGTGTCCTGATAAAACGACAGTTCGGCTTTATCGACGGCGCGACGTTTGTCCGGGTCTTCCATCATGCGCAAAAGCTGTTTGTTACGCGGCTGACCGAGTTTCACTTTGAACATGAGAATGCCGGGATTAAATCTCGAAGCAGCGTTGCGAACATCGCTTTCGGTGATCTTTCCATCCTTGCCGGTTCCCATCACCTCCGTGAGATGGACACGAACTTCTGCTGCCAGCTTCTTAACCTCAGGTGAAATCGTTTCGCCCGCCGGCTCTCGTGGCGTAAAGGTTGGAGTTTTCTCGTAATCGAACCGGTCGAATAGCTCAATCGCTTCACTGGCGACGCGGTTGCAAAGCATGTTCTGCTTTCGAACTAACTGCTCAATGAGCGGTTTCCACTTGTCGTATTGATGAGTCGAAATGGTGGCAGGTCCGCTGATGATGAGCGGGGTCCGCGCTTCGTCGATTAGAATGGAATCGACTTCGTCGACGATGGCGTAACGATAGCCACGCTGCACTTGTTGTTCGCGTGTGGTGGCCATGCCATTATCACGCAAATAATCGAAGCCGAACTCGCTGTTCGTGCCGTACGTGATGTCCATCGCGTACTGCTCGCGACGGACGTCAGGCTCCTGATCGTGTTGAATGCAGCCGACGGTTAGCCCGAGGAAACCATACAGTTGTCCCATCCACTCCGCGTCGCGCCGGGCCAGGTAATCATTCACAGTCACCAGGTGCGCACCGCGCCCAGTTAGCGCGTTCAGATAAAGCGGCAACGTAGCGACCAAAGTTTTACCTTCGCCGGTGGCCATTTCCGCGATTCGCCCTCTATGCAAAACGATGCCGCCGAGCAATTGCACGTCGAAATGCACCATATCCCAGACCATCGGTTGATCGCACACCGTGAAGCTGTCTCCACGGTCCTTGAGCCGTCGCGCGGCATTTTTCACCACCGCAAATGCTTCGGGCAGAATTTCGTCGAGTTTTTTCCACTGCTCATGCAGGTCCGGAATCTTCGAGATCTCTTCCTTCCAGTTCGCCGTTTTCGCCCTCAACTCGTCGTCCGACAAGCTCTTAAACTGCTCGTCCAGTTCGTTGATCCGGCGAACAGTCGGTGTCAGACGCTTGAGCTCGCGCTGATTCTTCGACCCTAAAATTTTCTTTAAAATCCAAGCAACCATTTGAACTTTTAATATCGCTTAGAATCCCTGTTTGTCATTCCGAGCGGGGCGAAGCGCAGTCGAGGAATCCCCGCTGAATCAACGAAACGTAAAGCTCCGGGATCCTTCGACTTCGCTCAGGATGACACCCCTTACCGAAGGCACGCGCCTTTACGCAAACCTCCGTGGCAAATCGACGGCTCGCCGCAGCGCGCGCAGATAATGGGTTCTCGAAACTTGGATCCCGCCAAACTGTTGCAGATGCGGTGTGAGCCATTGCGTGTCGAGCAGGACGAACTTGCGGGCGCGCAAACGTTCCACCAGCGCCACCAGCGCAATCTTGGACGCGTCGGTCACGCGATGAAACATCGATTCGCCAAAAAACGCGCCGCCAACAGCGACACCGTAAAGGCCTCCGGCGAGCGTGTTCTCTTTCCAAGCCTCAACTGAATGCGCATGACCGAGCTCATGCAATTTCGTGTAGCTGTCGACGATATCACGATTAATCCAGGTATTTTCGCGTTCGGCACACGCTCGAATTACCTCCGAGAACGCCTTGTCGATGGTGATTTCAAAGGGTTTCCTGCGCACCAAACGACGCAATGCATGGGGCACATGAAAATCCTCCAACGGCAAGACGGCACGCGGGTCGGGCGAAAACCACTCGATCGAGTCATCGTTCATCGCCATCGGAAAAACCCCGAGCCGGTAGCCTTGGAGTAAAAGATCGGGATCTATCATGGCCGTTAAAAGGTTAAAGCGTTGAAACGCTAAACCGTCATTCCGAGCGAAGTCGAGGAATCCCGTTGCATTACTTTTCGGTAGCGTCGCGGGATCCTTCGACTCCGCTGCGCTCCGCTCAGGATGACCACTTTGCTGTTCCAGCGTGTCAACTATTCAACCTTCTTGCAATGAAATCGGCTCTTCATAAAATGAGTAGATGAGGGCCCTTGTAATTCCACTCGCAATGGCATTGCTGGCATTGAGCGGCTGCGCAGACCCGCTTGAACAACGCTCGGGACAGGAAGTACAAGACCAATTCGGGCGTGGTATTACTGGTCAGGGAAGCCTTGGGCCAATGGAACGGGCACCCGACGACCCTGCGGGGGAGCACAGCGTGCCGCAAACGCATCCCTAAAGTGTGAAGACCTCAGAACGTCCCAAGCATTCGAGAATTCTCATCCTCGATTTCGGGTCGCAGTACACGCAGGTTATCGCGCGGCGAATCCGGGATTGCCAGGTTTATTCGGAGATCATTCGCTTCGACACACCGGCCGCTGAAATCGCGGAAATGCAACCCAAAGGACTGATTCTTTCAGGGGGGCCAGCCAGCGTGTACGACAGAGACGCGCCTCAAGTTGATCCCGGAATCTTTTCGTTAGGTGTTCCCGTATTGGGAATTTGTTACGGGCTGATGCTGATGGCGCATCACCTTGACGGTCGTGTCGTTTTCACCGGGCGCCGTGAATATGGCGCCGGTGTGTTGCACATGGCGAACCGATCGGAACTGTTCGATGGATTAGGCAATCAGCTTGACGTTTGGAACAGCCACGGCGACGAAGTAACGGCGTTGCCGAAAGGATTTCGCGTTGTCGGCACAACCGAGGGTTGCGATGTCGCTGCCGTCGAGGATCCGGAACGCAAACTTTACGGCCTGCAATTTCATCCGGAAGTCGCGCACACACCGCGAGGCAAAGAGATCCTTCAGAATTTCGTGTATCACATCTGCCATTGCGCGATGGACTGGACGATGGGCTCGTTCATCGAAGAAGCGTGCGCACGCGTCCGAACGCAAGTTGGCGACGACAAGGTCGTGCTTGGTTTGAGCGGCGGCGTCGATTCGTCAGTGACGGCCGCGCTTTTGCATAAAGCTATCGGCGATCAGCTGACATGCATTTTCGTGAACAACGGACTGCTACGCGCACGGGAGGAGGAAATTGTGCAGCGTGTTTTCGGCGAAAATTTCCACATCAAACTGAAGTACGTGGACGCTTCAGAGCGCTTCCTGTCGAAACTGCGTAGTGTCACTGACCCGGAACAGAAACGGAAAATTATCGGGAACGAATTCATTCGCGTCTTCGAAGACGCGATTAGCGATCTGGCAAAGAGCGACGACGGATCAGCGGTTTCCGATCATAAATTCCGATTTCTCGCACAAGGAACGTTGTATCCGGATGTAATAGAGAGCGTTTCCATCGGGGGGAATCCTGCGCAGATAATTAAGACGCATCACAACGTCGGTGGATTGCCGGACAAGATGCATTTCGAACTGGTTGAACCGGTGAGGCAATTATTCAAAGACGAAGTGCGCCAGGCAGGCCTGCAACTTGGTTTGCCGAAAGAGATCGTCTATCGGCAGCCATTCCCGGGTCCAGGTCTTGCGGTTCGCATCCTGGGCGAGGTCACGCCTGAGCGGCTGGCGATTCTGCGCGAAGCAGACACCATCGTGCAAAGCGAAATGGAAGCCGCCGACTGGTATTACAAAGTTTGGCAATCTTTCGCTGTATTACTCCCGGTGCAATCCGTCGGCGTGATGGGTGACCAGCGCACTTATGAAAACACGATCGCTTTACGCATCGTCGAGAGCCAGGACGGTATGACTGCCGACTGGGTGCGAATTCCTTACGAACTGCTGGCACGGATTTCCAACCGGATCTGCAACGAAGTCAAAGGCGTTAATCGGGTCGTGTTTGATGTATCCAGCAAACCACCAAGCACGATCGAGTGGGAGTGATTGATTTACGATTGGGAAGCGTACCCTACCCGATCTGTTCCACGGCGCTCATGAACTGCGCGAAATCTTTGCCGTTGCGCGCGGCGTGATTGAGCGCGTCGAGACGCGCGTCCATCGCGGCTTCGGGGAAAGCGACACGGTGTGAGTAGGCGCCGCTCGAAAAAACGATTTCGTCCCATTGAATGGAAGAGATCTCATCGTTGAAACGCGCCACCGCACGGCCGCGAAAAAACGCGCGTGTGGTTTCCGGCGGATTGAAGATTGCAGCCTTGATTTCGTCCTCGCTGGTGACACGGCGCATCAAACCTTTGCGCACCAATTCGTAGTATAACCCACGGTCGAGATCGAGATTGTGGTACTCCAGGTCGATCGATTGCAACCAGGGATCACTCCAGGAAAGTTTTTCGTCCTGCTGCAGCGCATCCAGCAGGAATTTTTTGGCAGACCAATCAACTCGATCTCGCGTAGACATCGGGTCGCGTTCGAGATCGTTGAGTACATTTTCCCATTCGGAAAGAACCCATGCGTGCTCGTTATCTGGCGGATTGCGCCACAGCTTGCTGGCGGCGCGTAAATAGATTCGTTGCACTTCAATGGCAGAGATTTTCCGGCCGTCCTTCAATTCGATAATCCAATCGTAAGTTTGGTCGCGACTGATGGACTTGTGTGCGTCGACCGGTTGCGCAATCTCCAGCTGCGGCGCCTCCCCGCGCTCGATTAGATCAAGGACAAGCGCGGTTGTTCCAATCTTCATCGCTGTAGCCCACTCGCTCATGTTGGAATCGCCCAGGATCACGTGAAACCGGCGGTAGCGGCTCGCGTCCACATGCGGCTCATCGCGCGTATTAATCAGTGGACGACGATTCATGGTGTCGATGCTCACGACCACGCTAAAGAAATCGGCGCGTTGCGAAATCTGATAAATTCCTGGATCGCCCTGGCTGCTCTCGCCTTCGATCCCCATTTTCCCCGCGCCGGAGAAGATCTGGCGGGTTGCCAGAAATGGCAGGATGCCAGCGACGATCCGATCCCACGGGATATCCCGGGTCATCAGGTAATTGTCATGGCAACCGTAACTGTGCCCGGCAAAGTCGGTGTTGTTCTTATAAAGGCGGACCTCGTAGCCCTGAGGCAATTTTTGATTTCGGCGGCGTGCGCATTCAGCGAGTATGCGCTCGCCGGCCTTGTCCTGTGCGACGATCTCGCCGAGAGTTGTGCATTCTGGGGTCGAATATTCCGGGTGCGCGTGATCGTTGTAGAATCGCGCGCCGTTTGAAAGTACGAGATCGCTTTTAATTTCCTCAAAGCTAAGCGGGCGGCGTTTGTCGATCTCGTAGTAAGCCGATTCGTCGGTGTCCTGAAGTAGTTCCCGGGCCCGAAACCCGCGGGCGTCGAGGTGCGGATCTTCGAGGTCGTAATCCCATTTCATCAGCGCGCCGTGATCGGTGTAACGGCGCACCAACTCGATGGATTCCGCAACGACATCCACCATCTCCGCACCAGACAGCGTGATGCCGTACTCCGTTTCGAGCCCAAAGACGCGTCTCATTCGATCCCTTCTTTCACCCAAATGTTGAGAAAATATATCATCGAGTCCTCCCAAGGCATGCGGACTGCTGGTAACCCCGGGGGTTCGGCCATGTTCGTGGAAGCCGTCAGCTTCCTCTACAGTCTGGAATCACCGTCATTTCACGCGTATTAGATCACCGACGTTGTGCGCACGCGGGCGTCTGTTACGGGCCTAACCGGTGAAATCTTAACCACGTTTTCCGGGTCGTAATCGATTAGTTTAAGCCAATCCTCAGTAATGTCGGTGGCCGGGAAAATATCGTTCTCCGCATACTCCGCGTTGAAGGCGAGTTGCAGGTCCGTCTCCCGAATTCCTTCATCCTGTTGAGTCCCGATAGCCCGTTTGATTGCGATCGCTTTCGCGCGCTCAACGATCGAGGCAATGATCGCGCCACTGATGAGATCGCTGCGGTAAAGCGTTTCTTTGCGACCGCTGCGCAGGGTCACTTCCAAAAATTTGTTTTCATCACGCCGAGCGTATTGCCAGTCAACAAATCGCTCGATCAAGCGTTCGATGGATGGGCCGATTCCCTCAGCCTCTTTCGCGAGCACGCCATCGTAAGGCAGATTGTCAGTGAGATAGATGCGATAAATCTCGCGCGTTCCGTCCTTATCGGGACGATTGACTTTAATTTTTCGATCGATCCGGCCCGGACGCAAAATTGCAGGATCGATCAGATCTGCTCGGTTCGAAGCAAGAATGATCACGACGCCATTAAGCGAATCGATCCC
>Ga0207701_10003753_pt1 | contig 15539 bp, 8 predicted proteins | sample KBSSwiSSwithPhiX_FD_184294 | JGI IMG/M metagenome (GOLD analysis project Ga0207701, IMG submission 184294) | Switchgrass rhizosphere bulk soil microbial communities from Kellogg Biological Station, Michigan, USA, with PhiX - S5 (SPAdes) (version 2) | ecosystem: Environmental > Terrestrial > Soil... | reverse complement strand
CGGTCGGGCGCTCAAGCACCATCGGGGCGGAGCAATTCAACGTCTACAACCTCTACGGCGGGCTTGCAAACTGTGTCGCCTGGAACTCGTATCCAGCCGGCGCGAACTGCCGCACGCCTGCCGAGGCGGGTGTGACGCCGGTTGCGACTGATGTTGCCACTGCGACAGCGACGGCAGCGACCGTTGCGCCTGCTTCGGCAAGTATCCCCAACCCGGCGAGCACCTCGGCTGACATTGCCGTTAGCCAAAGCGTCGCTTCAACAATCACCGCTCCGACCAGTTCGACCACGTCATCCAGCACCGCCGCCGCGGAAAGCCCCACGTCTTTGCCAATCTCCGCCACTGCAGCTACGACCATCAATTCGTTGACCAGCTCACCTGCCACGGCAGCCGACGCAAGCCCGAACGGTACGCGTGGCACGCGCCAAACCCCAACCGCCGGGAATGCCGGTTCAACAGCAGTTGCCAGCGGCGGTGATGCCGCACGACCTTCGGCTACTATCGGCGCGCTAGTGCCGCAGGTCGTGACGACGGGCTCGATTGCGGCGAAGTCGAAGCAGTTGAAGGTCGGGTCAGCGAGCGGCTTCAGCGTTGGCGACTGGGTGATCGTGGAAATTGGCAAGGAAGCCGGCCAGGGTCAACGCGGCAGCCGCGGCGTGGGCGGCACATGGCCGAGCAAATCCTATGCGACCGAAGCACAGCTGCTCGCCGATCGGTCTCAACCGAACAGGCTATTCGCCTGGGCCGAGGATTCAGGCTACGTCTACTGGTGGGTGGATGGCGTTTGGTACGACATAGCGCCCAACCGTCCGAAAACTTTCTACACCGGTCAATACTATCCAGGCAAAGCGATCCCGCGTTCGCTGCAGGCCCGCATAACCGCGATCAATGACGGCACTCTCACCCTCGACACGGCCGCGACAGTGTCGGCAAGTGGCGCGAACGTTTATCTGGATACTGCGCCGATCCTCAGCAACCTGATTGCAAGCAACGCGTCGCTCAGCCTGCCGGCGGGCAACTTTCCCACGGGTGGTGTGGTGTGGATCAAGAACAAAGACGGGTTCGCACTTTCGGGTCAGGGTAAGGATCAAACGAGGATCTACTCACCCAAAGGCGTCGTGTCCGCAATGATCCAAGCCTACAACGCGCCTAACACGATGATCCGTGATCTGACGTTGCAAGGCAATTTCCGTGATCAGGGCTTCGGTCTTAACTGGACCGGCTCGACTCCGGCGGGAACAGGAGAGCCCGTCACGGACTACAACCTGCCGCAGGGCGCCGCTTTTCCGCGCGGCATTCTGTTCCACGTCGCGAGCAGCAACAGCGTGGCGCAGGACATCCGAGTAATCGACGTCGCACAGCAGGCTGTCGGTGTCTCGTATGCCGACAATGTCTGGGCGCGACGCATCGAGAACATCCAGAACGATCTGCTACGTCAGTATGTGCAGTCGCAGTTTCAATGGGCCGATGCCAACGGCGGCGGCTGCGAAGACTGCGAAGTGCGCAGCACGTACCTGATATCGGGGTTCGAAATGTTCAAGTCGACCAACGTTCAGTTCATTCGATCCAGAGGCACAAACGCGATGATGGCGGCAAGTGGCTCGGGCGGCTGGTTCATCGTCGATGCGGACCTGCGCTTCACTCCCAACAGTCTGCATCCGGAATCGGATCGGTACCAGGCATCGCCGTGGCATCCCATCATCAACGTAAACACCAACATCGGCGTCACACCGCAGGTCGCGCTCGGCGGGACGATCCGCAACGTGACGATGATCCAGCCTGCATACCTCAATGCGAACAATGATTCGATAAAAGGCATCGCGGTGAACGACAACAACCCGAATATTCGCATCGAGGGTGTCAGCTACTATGCCCCCGATTTCAAGACGCCGACGGTCTCGAACGGGCCGTTGGGTTTGACCTCCACCGGTCCCAGCACTTACGTCAACGGCATGCTCGTCATCGGTAAGCCGGGCCCGTGGGCGAACATCGGCATTGCGCACGGCAGCGGTCAGAATTGCACTGCGCAGGTTGTCTACGGCTGCGAGAACGGCCCCTACACCTCGGCAGCGATGTCGGCGTTCCTGGCTACCGGAAAGTAGGCGACGCGGAATCGAGGGGAGCCAGCCCACTGTGTTTGAGGTGCGGGCGACCCGGACATTTGCCCGCAGGGGGCTGTGCCCACGGCGTTAGCCGTTCCAACGCGCAGACCATGGCTGCGGAGCGGTCTTGATGAACAGCGTCGCATCGGCCGATTCGGGCACGCGATTTCCTACCCGGCACATGCGACCGCCTCGGCGCCCTCCGTAGACTGGCTTCCCGCAAACCTGGGTTCGCGGGTGGACGGAGGCGCGTGTCGGCGCGCGCAGAATGGCACGCCAGCCATGCGGCGGGAGACATCGCACTGAGGTCTATACCGCATGGCATGTCAGGTGTTACATTCTGCCGCGATATAAGTCAATGTTGCGCGATGCGAGGAGATGGCTCGTACTCTTTTCAGGTCTGGGCGCCGCGGTGTGCAGCCCCCGGGGATCGATGACACGCCGGAGGGACGCGCGTCGAGCGAGCCTTTCAGCGAACATCCCCAGCCCGAACCTCGAGACTTGCAGCGCGTCGAGGCTACGCTCCTCAGGCCGGCCAACGAAGCCGAAACTCTCAAGGCCGTATGCTCATACATCATGCACCATCCGGGCGAAGCCAGTAGCCGGACGCTCGCTGCGTTGGTGCGAGCGCTGTACGAGGACGCGAACGCATTCAATTTCGAATCACTTGACTGCCTGGGTCCGGTAACGCGGCGGCATGCAGAACGCCTGATCAGTGCGAGGCTGTGGGGCACCTTACCTGAGAACGAGTGGCAGCAGGCCGTTTCGACCGTTTCATCCTACGAGCTCAAGGATTCCATCTCCCGGCTGAACAGCGGCGCCGAGGCGCCGGAGCCAAGCGTCGTCGTGCCTCCAAGACTGGCGACTTCGCAGAAACCACCACCTGAACCGACGCCACTTCCCGAGCCAAGGCTCGCTACATCGCATAGAGGCGGCGTCGAGCCCGTTCTGCTTCCGCAGTCGCGACTCGCGCCGACGCCGCCTTCGGAACCGGTGATGCTGCCGACCAGGAATCGTCCTTCGTTGCGGCCGCGCAGCCTCATCGGCGAACGTTCGGACAACGCACAGGAATTCGCGCCCGCCGGCGCATCCGAGCCGGAGCCATTCAATCTCGAAAATGTCGGAAGGCACTGGCGCGTCATGTTGTGGCTCGGACTGGCTGCTCTCGGTCTCACCGTCGTCCTCTACTTGTAAATGCACGAGCCGCTGCCGCACAAAGCTTTCGATGCGTTTGCCGAGACGCGGGCGCCCCACGTGACTGAAGCGCCTTTTCCAACGCCCGCTCGCTCCTTCGTAATGCTGCTGTATGTGTGCGTGGGCGTGTGGTACCTGTTCTGGCGGCTCGGCAGTTTCAACGAGGAGGCGTTGTCGTTCTCGCTGCTGCTTTACGCGGCCGAGTTATTCGGTTTCGTGACCGCATTGCTCCACCTCATGATGACCTGGCGGCTGACGGAGCACGAGCCCCAGCCGCCGCCTCAAGATCTGACCGTGGATGTGTTCATCCCGACCATCAATGAACCGGTCGATATCGTTCGCCGTACCGTAATCGCGGCGATGAACATGTCCTATCCTCACCAGACATGGCTCCTCGACGACGGCGCACGGCCCGAGATGCAGAGGCTTGCCGCCACGCTTGGTTGTCGTTATCTGTCGCGCAGAACCAATGTCAATGCGAAGGCCGGCAATCTCAACAATGCGCTTGCACACAGCGGCGCGGATTTTGTGGCCGTGTTCGATGCCGATCATGCGCCGGCCAAAGACTTCCTTGAGCGCACCCTTGGCTTTTTCTCCGACCCGCGCGTCGCCTTCGTGCAGACGCCGCAGGATTTCTTCAATCTGGATTCGTATCAGCACCGGAAAGTACTCTCGCGGACGATCTGGACCGAACAATCGCTGTTTTTCCGGGTCATTCAGCAAGGCAAGGACTTCTGGAACGCATCTTTCTTCTGCGGCAGTTGCGGCGTCGTTCGGCGCAGCGCGCTTGATGCGATCGGCGGCTTCGCAACCGGCACCGTTACCGAAGATCTGCACACTTCCCTGCGCCTTCATAAGCGCGGCTACCGTTCGATTTACCACGGAGAGCCGCTCGCGTTCGGGCTCGCTCCGGAGCACGCTGTCCCTTACCTCAGGCAGCGCGTACGCTGGGGGCAGGGGGCGATGCAGGTGTGGCGCCAGGAACGTCTTCTGACTACACGCGGCCTTAGTCTGGCGCAGCGGCTCTGCTACCTCGCTTCCGCACTCACGTACTTCGAAGGCTGGCAGAAAGTCGTTTTCTATTTCGCGCCGGTGGTTGTGCTCCTCACTGGAGTGATGCCGGTAGCCGCGCTCGACCGCGACTTCTACGTCCATTTCATTCCGTACTACCTGCTCACCTTTCTCGTGTTCGAAGAGGTCGCACGCGGGTATGGCAGGACGATTCTGCTCGCGCAGTACAACCTCGCGCGCTACTTCGCGTTCCTGTGGGCGACGTTCGGTCTTTTTTACCGCAATCTGAAGTTCTACGTGACGGACAAGACGCGTGGCAGCGGCGCAGGTTTTGGCCTGTACATGGTCCCGCAATATGCAGTGCTGCTGCTCAATGCGCTTGCAATACCGCTCGGCATCATCCTGTATCTCGCGGGCGAAACGCTTCCCGAGACCGGGCTCGTTGCGAACGTTGTCTGGGCGACCGTGAACTGCATGCTCGCGATCATGTTGATGCGTTTCAACGCGAGCCGTGCGACGAATCTGCGCACCGAGTATCGTTTTCCCATACCGCTGATCGCCCGAGTGAAGCTCCCGGGTCGCCCGTCCTGCTATGCAACAGTGGACGACATTTCACCGGCCGGTTGTCGGCTGCATGGCCAATTCCCGGCCACGCTGAGGCAAGACAGTGACCTCCGCGGCGAGATCTTGATGCCACAGGGCGCGCTGCCGTTCGTAGCCACCGTCCGCGGAACAGTAGTGAACACTGCAGGCGACGCGGTCTACGTAAAAGCGCTGTGTTGTCGTTTTGACGGCCGCGCCATGTCGGGCGTCCGGAGCGATCTCGAGCGCTTCCTCTACGGCTCCCGACTGCAATGGGCGATCAATCGGCTGCGCGAACAATCGCACACGCCGCTTTCGGCCTTGCCTTGGGCGCGGGCACGATACGGAAAGTCTGACCAGCTCTACTGGGCTCCTGTGTTGCTCGACATTCCAACGGGCGAATCGGCGTCACAGCTCGGCCTGCTGTCGTGTACGAACTTCGGAGTGGACGGCCGGGCACTGCTGACGTACAAACCGGTGCCCGTAGATGCCACGATTCTCGGGTTGAGCTTCACCCGGTCGGGGCAGAAACTCGTCTCGGCCAGGATCATGAGCGAGGAGCGACTGGAGAGCCCGACTGGTCCGGTATTTGTGTACGGAATCGCCAGTCTGATAAGGGAGCAAGAATGGATAACGGCAAACATCTCAGCAATCGGCCAATCGGAGGCGCCTGCATCGCTCGCGGCTTAGCCCTGCTGGCCCTCGTGTGCGCGAGCGCGACAGCATGGGGAGAATCGCTTTTCATCACCGGCGGAGAAGCCAGCAAGGATGGCGATTACGCTTTTGCGGCGGCAATCGTCCCGTTCCCGGGGAGTACGCTCGGTAACGGCTTCGTGCAGCGCTACTGGGCCGAGTGGCTGCGCTATGAATACGTAGGCGGTCCTTTGAATCAGTCGATCGAGGCCAAGGCGCCGGGCGGTGAAATCGCGTTGGGGTATCAGAAGGCGAACCCGTCCGGCTATTTCGGCTTTTACGCCGGCGGTCTGTACCGCGACACGTCGTTGTCGCCCGACGACCCGGGATCAAAGGCGCGCGGCGGGCACCTGCGGCTGCGAGTGCAGGCGGAGGGCGAGCATCGATTCGTTGATACGTGGGTGGTGAATGGAATCGCAAGTTACGTCTTCGGTCAGGAAGCGTACTGGCTCAGAGCGCGCGTGCTGAGGAAGGTCACGGGCAATATTCTGGCGGGCGTAGAAGGCGTCCAGCACGGCGACCCTGACTATGAAGGTCACCAGGTCGGCCTCGTCGTCACAGGCTTCGAACCCGCTCCGCGTCTGAACCTCGGCTTCAAAATCGGCGTCAAGAAAATCGAAGGGCGATCGTCCAACGGGTACATCGGCCTGGAGCTTGCCCGACCGTTTGGTAAGTAGGTGCTCAAGTAAGCCGAACGCCGTGGTCTGCGTTGTACGTCAGGCTCGGCCTCTGGAGCCTGTTGAAGGAAAAGGATGAACTACAAGGATAGACACGGGGAGCGGCAGCTGCGCCTGTACCTGCTCGGCGTTGTTTTCGCACTCATACCTCAACTAGCCCCGGCTGAGCCGCTGGCCGGGACCATCGGGGCGGCTGTTCAATACGGTTCAGGTTGGATTGATTTCCCGCAGCCTGTCGACTTCGTCAAGGGTGAACGGCTGAGGCTCGTTATCGGGGGTACCGCGACCAAGATCCTCGTGCGTATGCTGGCGAAAGGGCAGTCTCGCGATGGCAGCGAGGGGCTCGTAGGAGGGCCGATCGATGTTCCGAAGACGCGCGTCATCGAACTGGTGCTCGGAGAAAATCGCGCGCAGGTGATCCAGATCTCCGTCCATGGAGGCGCCAATCCCTGGGGCAAATTTCCTCTGCCCGGCAATGGTCCGGCGGCGCTGCAATCCGTCGAGCGCTTAGCATTGGTCCGTCGCTAGCCTTCGCCCCGGCTTCACATTTCCATGACATTCCGGCGCCACCGCGCAGCGCGGAGACATACGCGCAACCCGAGCTCACTCCATCAGGCAAGCGAGCGTCCGGGAGCGCTGTTTGCATTCCGCGCTGAGCTGTAACGCTCGCGTACAGCACTGGCAGTATTTCTCCAAATCCAGCATCCATGACCACCACTTGGTCATAAGCGCATAAACTATTGTGCTTACAAGAAGTCTTAAAAATCGATGCGTGGTAACCGGCCTGCGAGCGGGGAGTCGAGCTGGCTGAAACGCGGCGTCGCGCAGTGGGCGCGAGGATCGCGCTGGTTTGAGCAATCGCAGTTAGCAGGCAGTCGGTGCAGTCGAACGCGCATCGTCCAACCATTGAGCGTCAGCATCAGCAGCACGACGTCCGGAGGTTGCACGCGCAGAGTTCGAAAGCACCGCTGCAGGTGTTATCGGCCGGGAGTGTTCGAATGATGCGCAAACGAAGGCAGTCCAGGCAGGCGAACAGCCTCAAGGAGGCGATCGCCGGCTTCTCCTTGTTCGATGGTGTCAAAGCGCGCACCGTGGACGAGCTCGCCCAGTCCGCCACCGAACTGACACTCGCTCGCCGCAGTATCATTTTCGAGCCGGGAGATGACTGTACCGGGCTGCACCTCGTCGTCGCGGGGCGTATCAAGCTGTCTCTGCCGCTGGCGGAGGGGGACGAGAGGGTGATCGCTCTCATCGGAGGCGGTGGCTGGTTCGGCGAGACTGCGCTCATGCTGCGGGAAAAACATCTGATCGCCGCTGCGACGGTGGAGTCTTCGAAGGTGTTGCATCTGCCCGCGAGGGCCGTGCTGCACTGTCTGCGCGAGGACCGCGGATTCGCGGTGCGCCTGCTCACCGAGACCTGTCGCCGCTTGCGCGGAACGATGCTCGAAATGAGCACGTTGACTCAGGCATCGGCGCGCGACCGCGTGGTCGCCTTCCTGGTCGACGTACTGCCCACCGCCACTCTCACGAACGGCGGTGCGAGGATCAAGTTGCCTGCGGCAAAGCGCGTCATTGCGTCGCGCCTGAACCTCACACCCGCGCACCTGTCGCGCGTTCTTGCGGAATTGAAGCGTGATCGCATCATCGGCGTGGAAGGCCAATGCGTAGTCGTTCCCGACGTCAACCGGTTGCGCGTCATCGAGGACGTACTTCCGTCTGCATCGGAACGTCCGCTGCTGACGCCCTGACGAACGTCTGCAGTCGCCGGCGTGGCGCATTCCCCGCCGCTCTGACCCACCGCTTGTGAAGTTGCGCTCCGGGCACGCAAATACGCCCCGGAAACGGTGTTCCTTCGCCGTGCGGAAAGTCACGGGCGGTCAAGCGTTCATTCCTTTCCATCCGCATCGCAGGTCAAGTTCACGGGCCATCCGACGTTATGGGCTGCGTTGACGACCGTGCACGCACGCCAGCACGCCACGCCCGACGTTCGACTCGCGCATCGCTGGCCGAAGCTCGAAGGCTGACGGCGCTCGCGGCATGAGTCGCCCTCCCGATGCAGCGTAATCAAGTCGGACCGCAGAGGAGCGGGTAAGGAGCCTTGGAGTGACATCTAGGACGACCGCGGCGCTGTCTTTGGGAGTGCGCAGCCAGCGGTCATACAAAAGAGAACCGAGACAGGGGGCCCCTGATACCGTCGAACAGGTGTCGGTGCCCGCGTTCCAGCGCGTTCTCGACCTGCTTTGCGCCGCTGCGAACCTCGCAAACGAAGATGATCCACCGCAGCAGTCGATGCAGAAGATGCTCGCGCTCATCTGCGTACACGGTGACTGGGACCTCGCGCGGCTCGTCATATTCGGAGAAGGCCCCTCCGAAACGCGCTCGAGCACGAGTCTGGCGCATGCCCGGGAGCAGGACCGATTCGCTGAGCTCCTTGCAGCCTGCGACAAGGCGCGTTGCGCACTGACCGGAGACCTGGTTCTGAACCGGCTCCTCATCGAACAGCAAGCAGTGTGGCTGGAAGATGTCGCCACCGGCGGTGAGGCACAGGGAAGCTCGGCCGCATTCAACGGCGACAAGACGTGTCTCTTTGCGTTTCCCGTCATCGTGGCTAACGAGGCGGCAGGCATCGTCGAGCTATTCTCACAGCGGCCTCGTCCGCGCGAGCGGCCGCTTCTCGAAGCGGCAGAGTCCATTGGGTCTCACATCGCACGCCTTATCGAGCGCCACAGGTCGACTGGGGCAAATGCGCGTCTCGGCGCGATCGTCGCGTGTTCGGCCGACGCAATCATGTCCCGTTCCCTCGATGGCACGATCACGTCCTGGAACGCAGGTGCTGAGCGAATGTTCGGGTACGCCGCAGAGGAAGCGCTCGGTCGACCCATCTCGTTCTTCCTTCCCGCGACACGTGCGGTCGAGTTCGAGCAGAACACGCGGAGGCTGCTGTCCGGCGAAGTGATTCCTCCGTACGAATCACAGCGCCTGACCAAGGACGGCCGTCTGCTGGACGTGCTGATAAGTCTTTCGTCCCTTCGCAGCGCGTCCGGTGAGATCGAGGGCGCGTCGTTCATCGTGCATGACATCAGCGCGCTGAAGAAGGTGCAGGAGCGGTTGCAGCGTGCGAATCGGGCGCAACGCGTGCTGGCTCAATGCAGCCATGCCGTGGTGCGGGCAACGAACGAGCTTCAACTGTTGCGCGACATGTGCAGGATTCTTGTCGACACCGGCGGCTACGCACGATCGTGGGTCGGATATCTCCATCACGATGCCGGCAAGACCATAGAGCCGATCGCATACGCGGGGTTCGAGCCTGCTTACCTCGAGTCACGAAAACTGACGTGGTCCGCAGATACGACGAGCATGACCGGCATTGCAATCGCCACGGGACAACGCTCTATCTGGCGCAACATATTGACCGATCCCCGGTGCGCCCACCTCGCGTCGCGCGCGCGCGCTTGCGGGTTTCAGTCCGTGATCAGTTTGCCTCTGTACGTAGAAGGCGAATGCATCGGCGGCTTCGCGCTCTATGCGCATGAAGCTGACGCTTTCGACGACGATGAAATCGCGCTGATCGCAACTCTTAGCGATGATGTCGCATTCGGCATCGCGTCACTGCGCCGTGAAGCGGCGCGCATGCTGGCGGAAGCAAACCTTCAGCGTCTGGTGCGCGCGCGTCGGGTCATGGCCGAATGCAACCGGGCGCTCGTGCATGCTAACGACGAACAGGAAATGCTGAACAGCATGTGCCGCATCGTTGTCGAATCCGGCGGCTATAAACAGGGCTGGATCGGACTGACGACCGAGGGCGCGACCATACCGGTTCAGCCGATCGCGTATGCGGGATACGGAAACGATGCGCCGATGACGACCGGCGTCAACTGGACGGACGGCGGCAGCTATCGCGGTCTCGCCGGCGAAGCGGTTGCCTGTGGAGAGATCCGCATCGCGCGCGACATCTTGCGTGACACGGCGCATCACCGCAAGCGCGAACGGGCGCTCCAGCTCGGTTATCAATCATCGATTGCGCTGCCGCTCAAGGCGCCCGATGGCATCAGCGGTGTGTTCGTGGTGCACGCGGCCGAGCCCGAGGCATTCTATGACGACGAGCTCGCGCTGCTGAGCGATCTTGCCGACGATATTGCCTTCGGGGTGTCGAGCCTGCGCCTTCGGGCGAAGCATAAAGAGGCGGAAGCACAACGCCGCGCTGGAGAACGCCAGTTGCGTGAGACGTTCGAGCAGGCTGCCGTCGGCATCATGCGTGTGGATCTCGAAGGCAGGCTGGTCGATGCGAATCAGAAATTGTGCGATCTGCTGGGGTACACCAAAGAGGAGCTGCTCGCGAAGTCGGTAAAGGAAATCACGCATCCCGACGATTACGGCTCCGGCGCACGCTTTCGTCAGGAGGTTCGGAGCGGTTCGACCGGTACTCTCAGCAGCGACAAGAGATATCTCCGCGCCGACGGCAGCGCGATGTGGGCGCGACGAACGATGTCGGTCGCGTGTGATGACTCAGGGCTTCCCCACCAGGTCATCAGCATCGTTCAGGACATCACGCACAGCAAGGAGCTGGAGCGGCGCTTCGAGCTCACGTTCAATCACGCACCGCTCGGTATCATGCACACGGCGGTCGATTCGGGGCGGCTTCTGCACGCGAACCCGAAACTTTGCGATATGCTGGGTTACGCGCAAGACGAGCTGCTCGGGCTGAGCCTGGCGGACATCGTTCATCCTGCATGCGGCGGCGGGGACGACGCGAGTTGCCGTGAGCAGATGCTGAACGGCAAGTTGAGCACATATTCCTCGGAGCGCCTGCTGCAACGCAAGCAAGGCTCGTCGCTGTGGACGATCACAACGGTTTCGCTCGTGCGCAGCGCAGCCGGCGAGCCGCAATATTTCATCCGCATGGTCGAGGACATATCGGAGCGGAAGCAGGCGCTCGAAATGATCGCAAGGGAAAGAGCGTTGTTGCGTTCGGTCGTCGACGCTGTGCCCGAGCGCATCTACGTGAAGGATCGAGAGGGTCGGCTTCTTCTCCAGAACGCGGCGAACACGAAGGCACATGGTGCGCGCAATTCCGAAGACCTGCTCGGAAAGACCGTCTTCGAGCTGTTCCCGTACGAAACCGCCAAGCGGATCGATGACGAAGACCGCATGATCATGAAATCGGGTAAGCCGCTTCTCGACCGTGAGCGCTCGACGCAGCACGCCGATGGAGAGATGAGGTGGATCGCGAGCTCCAAGGCGCCGCTCGTGGACACCCTCGGCAATATCTTCGGCATCGTCGGCGTCAATCGCGACATCACTGAACGCAAGCGTATGGAACGCGAGCTCACGGTGAGCGAGCAGACGCTGCGCGCCACCTTCACTCACGCGCACGCAGGGATCACGGTGATTTCGCTCGACCTCAAGTACCTGGACGTGAACGACCAGTACTCCGATATCGTCGGCTACTCGCGCGACGAGCTGCTGGCAGGCATGAGGATCATCGACGTCTGCGTGCCGGAATGCGTCGAGAAAACGGTCGCGGCATGCCGCGATCTGCTAACGGGCGAGACGCACAGTGATTCGAGGGAGGAGCGCCTGCAGCGCAAGAACGGCCAGCTGGTGTGGGTTACGTCTGCGATCTCACTCGTGCGTGACTCCGATGGTAACGCCAAGCATTTCGTTTCGGTGACGCAGGACATCTCGGGCACCAAGCTCGCCGAGGAGCGCCTTGTCCAGTTGGCGCATTACGATACGCTGACCGGTCTGCCAAATCGCGCGCTATTCAATCAGAAGGTGCGAGAGTCGCTGGCTCACGCCCGCACGTCCCTCTGGCGCACCGGCGTCATGTTCATCGACGTCGATCGATTCAAGAACGTGAACGACACGCTGGGACATATCGAAGGCGACAAGCTCCTGCAGCAGATCTCGGCGCGCTTGAGCGGGGCGGTGCGCAGGGGCGACTCAGTCGGAAGACTCGGCGGAGACGAGTTCGCCGTCGTTCTGACGGATCTTGCCGCGGTCCAGGATGCTGCCGTGGTCGCTCAGAAAGTGGTTGCAAGCTTTGCCGCGCCTTTTCGTCTCGGCGACTCGGATATCTATGTCACAGCGAGTATCGGCATCGCGCTGCATCCCGATCATGCCACCGACCAGGACACGCTGATTCGCAACGCCGATGCAGCGATGTACGAAGCGAAGAAGCGGGGCCGCAACGGTTATCAGTTCTATACGCCCGAGCTCAACGACCGCGCAGTGGAACTGCTGACCTTCGAGAGCGACCTGCGACGTGCGCTCGAGCGCCAGGAGTTCGTGCTGCACTACCAGCCCAAGAGCGCCGTCGCCACAGGCGAAATCACCGGACTGGAGGCGCTGCTGCGCTGGCATCATCCGGTGAAGGGCCTGGTTTCACCGCGGGACTTCATCCCGCTCCTTGAAGAGACGGGGCTGATCGTACCGGTAGGCGAGTGGGTTTTCGAGCGCGTCTGCAGGCAGATCGCAGAATGGAAGCAGGCGGCGATCGAACTCGTTCCCATCTCTATCAACATATCGGCGCGCCAGTTCACGTCCCTGCAGCTCGGGGACAACTTCAAGCGCATCCTGCAGCGCTGCGGCACCGATCCTGCTCTGATAGAACTCGAGTTGACCGAAAGCGCGCTGATGGTTAACACGCAGGAAGCCACGCGAACGCTGGAAGCACTGAAGCTGATTGGACTGTCACTTTCGATCGACGACTTCGGTACGGGGTATTCGAGCCTCGCATACCTCAAGCGCTTCCCGCTGGATACGCTCAAGATCGATCGGTCGTTCGTGAAGGACATCCCCGGGGACAAGGACGATTGCGCCATCACGCTGGCGGTAATCTCGATGGCGCACAGTCTCGGACTCAGCGTCGTCGCGGAGGGCGTAGAAACCGAGGAGCAGGTGCGATTCCTGCGGCAGCACAAATGCGATCAGCTCCAGGGCTATTACCTGGCGCAACCGATGCCGCAAGGGGTGTGTGCGAAGTGGTTGCAGGCACGCAGCGGCGCCTGATCACGCCTCTACGACCCACGTAGAGGGGTGACGATCAGGCGTTCCGGTTAGCTATGCCGGCATTGCAAGCGCACGTACCTTGCACCGTGCGTTCTTCTGCGCTCACCGCATAGCTCAGCTTACGGCGTGGAGTAGCGTGGTATCGGTGACGTGGTTGATCAACGATATCAACCCGTCAGCTTCGGTTATGTAGTAGGTGCAGACGAGTGCGCGATCGGGGTCGCCGCTTTTGTGTGCGAGCTCGCGTTCCTGTACAAGCTGGGCGCGAGTGCGCCGTGCGCCTGCCAGCATCTCCGTCAGTTGCTCGTCGAACTCTCCGTTCAATTCCGCTTCGCCGACTGAAAACATCCGCAAAATGGCCTCGTCCGCCCACGTTTTTGATACTGCCGTCATGACATGTACCTCCCCTCCGTAGTGTCGGAGGCATGGCGAATCTAGAGGATTGGCGGCAGGGGAGGCAAATCTACCGTTTTGTTAGGTTTTTCCAAACGTCTTGAGCCAACCCTGATTTTGTCAGAATGGGTTTGCGCATCGGGAGCAAGTTGTGGTAGGCGAGCAGCGCTCGCGGCCTGTGAGCATGTGTGCGCAATCGGCACACCGTCTTCACTGCTTCGGTCCGCTCACTCCGATCGACTAGCGACGGCCGCTGCTGGCCTGGGCGCGATGCGTGGCTGAATGAGCATAGTCTGCAGCCACACCGATGCGTTTTCCGGTCTCGCTGTTGACGCGCGCAAGCCGCCGCAGAAACTGAGCATATCGTCCCATGAGATGAGTCTCGAACTCGAGCCGGTGCAGCGCGGGGCTCCGTACCGCAACGCGGGCGAGTCCGTGCGCCATGATTGCCGCTGGCTGTACTGCAAGCTCCTCGAATGCGGTGGTGAGCAAGTCCATCGCCTGGTGTGGCGCGAAATCTTCGAGCGCCACAGGCGATGGGACGAATCGGCCTGCCGTGAAACGTGCGCTGTGCCGGCGCAGAATCTCCGCCTGTTCGGCGAACAATGGATCGCTGCTGCCGTCGCCACGCCCAATCTTGATATGGCCATGGGCCGATTGCGCGGACGCCACCCGATTCAGCGCTGCAGTGATCGCCCGCGCGATGCGATCCTTCTTGGCGTAGTAGGCCAGCGTATTCGGCGTGGCGATGTATGTATCGATAAGGCTGCGCGCGATGATGCAGTGATACCAGATGCGGCTGTCTGCGCCGGGCCAGCCGCCGTAGGGGAGCTGCAACGCCACGGCGCGGAACGCGCGACGCAACGCCGCTTTCAAATACGTTTCGTTGCCGGTAATGCGATACATGGGTGCGAGCAACTGGGCGGCTTTCAAGGCGTGGTCGATCGCGCCGCCGATGTGCTCTTCGACCAGGCGATCGGCGATCTTGCGCGCGGCTTCGAGACATTCCGTTCGTGAACGATCCTGTTGCCATGATGCGAGAAGCGCGGTTCCGGCGAACGCGTATTCGAGCTCGACCACGAGATGCCCTTCGAGCCGCAGGTGGCCATTGGCGAACAACCTGCGTTCGAGCAGGTAACGGCTGCCTTCCTCTGCACGCTCGAGAAAAACCCGGTCGCCGAAGGCTTCGAACGCACCGAGATAGCCGAGGATGCGTTCCGAGACTTCCTCGATCGGAATTCCGCTCCCGTAGAGCGGCATCAGCGGGTGGGGATCCCACGATCCGTCGCCGTTGTAGAGATGCTCGTTCGCTAAATGGATGTCCCGGAATTTCGCTTCTATCGCGACGCGGGGAATGGGTTCGAACAGCGCGACCGGATGGGGGTATCTATCTCGTGGCACAACCGGGTCCCCATAGTCGTCGCGTCCGTGTCTCGGACGCGGCGTGAAGACCTTCTGCCTGATTCTTCTGCCGAGGTAGAGGAGTTCGCGTGCCGCCTTGTTGAGTCGCGCAGGAAGCGGGTGATTGTCATGCCAGTGCCACAGACGCTGGTACAGCGTGTAGCGCGTGGGCTTGGCGCGGTAATGATGGAAGTTACCTCCGCACGCCGGTGAAAGCGCGTGTCGCGCCGCCGGCAGCAGGCGCCAGAGCGGCGTTTCGTTATCGGACCGGGGTTGCCCGTCGACACGCACGAGAACATTGCCGCAAGTGCCGCATCGGAAGTGCAGGAAAATCGGATTGGATCGATGCGCGCTCGTGTCGCCGAACAATGCGTCGTGCGGTTTAGTGACCGAGGGCCGGCCGATCAGTGCATTGCAATCATCGCAAGGCATAGCGTTTGTTTGCGCGACGGACCGGCGCAGCACATCGCGCCGG
>Ga0207701_10003751_pt1 | contig 15545 bp, 9 predicted proteins | sample KBSSwiSSwithPhiX_FD_184294 | JGI IMG/M metagenome (GOLD analysis project Ga0207701, IMG submission 184294) | Switchgrass rhizosphere bulk soil microbial communities from Kellogg Biological Station, Michigan, USA, with PhiX - S5 (SPAdes) (version 2) | ecosystem: Environmental > Terrestrial > Soil... | reverse complement strand
GGCTTGCCGACAAACGGGTTGTCGGGAGGCACGGTTCCATCGTCGCGGAGGCGGATGACCTTCCCGTAGACCGTGTCCAGCTTGCGCGGGTCGGAGCCATTTGCGATTCGCCCGGCAGCGCCGCTGACCGTGAGGTACAGCGTGCCGTCGGGCGCGAAGGCCATGCGCGAACCTCCCTGTGTGGCGCCGGCATCGCTGACATAGAGTTCCTGGACGTCGGTCAGCGTGGAACCGCCATCGTACCGGGCTCGCGCGAGGGCCATCGCCGACTTGGTCTCACTTATCGCCTTGGCGTAGTCGAAATAGACCCACTTGTTCTCCGCGTATTTTGGATGCGTGACGATGTCCAGCATCCGGCGCATCGCCGGCAGCCCTCCGAGCGGCTTCGGATCCAGCACTCCCTTGCGAATGACTCGAATCTCGTTCGTGTATCGCTGGCTGACGAGCATGTCGCCGTCAGGCAGGATCAGCAGACTCCACGGACGATCGATGCCCCGAGCGACAGTCGAGACGCGGACCTTGTGCTGGTAGGTTTCGAACACTGCGGGCAGTGCTGGCAGCGGATACCCTCCCCTGCCCTGGCGCCCGGTTGGAATCTGCGGAGATACCGGCGGAGCAGCGGGACGGGGAACTCCCGGCTGTCCGGTGGCACCGTTCTGCGCGAATCCGGCGACGTTCCCGGCGAGCACGATCCCCGCCACCATGAATCCAGCCACACACCGTCGAAAGTGCGATGTCGTCATCAATCGTCCTCGTTTCGAAAGTCATCCTAGTGCAACAAACTGAAATTTCGAGGCCGGACCAGAGCGCCATTTGATCAAGGCGACCCGAAGTAATCCAGCTCAGCGTATAGTTGTGCGCCTTCCACTGCAGTTCCTGAGCGTCGATCGCTATGACTCGTGGACGGACTTCGCAGCCGATCGATCCGGCGCGGTGTCGGGCCAGGGATGGGCAGAGGTCCGCGCGCACTCGGCGGCGCACAACGACACAATTGCCGACAGGTTGAAATGAAGCGCCGTCACACGCCAGCGCCGAGAGGCTGACCCTCCGCAAGAGCGGACAGGTATGAAAGCGCCGTGACGCTCGGCAGGAAGCAGTACGCCGCACCGCGACAGATGACGAAGCGAGAGAGTCCCGTGATTTCCACGGTCGGCGCGCCGGCAACCGGCAGCAGGAACTTCGCGTCGGACGGCGAATTGTCGCCGAGCACAGGATCGCGCGTCCCGCGCAGCCCCGGCGCAAACGTGCCCTTGTTCGCCCAGTCCGACATGAGGAACTCGAACTGATCTTTCAAGCTCACGCCGATGAACAGGCCAAGCAGCCCGCGCTCGACCCCATCGTCCGGATTGGCCGGATCGAAAGGCGGACCGTACGGCAGCCCGCGCCTGACGATGCGCCGCTTGAGGCCGCTGTTGCCGGCCACCGTGGAATGGCGCGGGTTCATGCGCCGGATGTGCGAGCCGATCGGACACCGTTCGCCGCGCCGATCGTCATACGCGCCCGGCAGCTGTTCGGTGGGTGCGTAGTCGAACGCGTTGAACTGCTCCAGTGGCAGGTCAGGGTTTGGCGTCGTTGGCGACAGCGACAGCGGAACGCCGTTACGCCAGCGACCGCATAGCTTGGCTGCAATCAACTCGCGGTCGAGTCCCGTTTGTGCAGATGCGTCGGCCAGGAACCGTTCGAACGCCGCGCAATCCTGTTCGAGGATCCGGAACGCCACGAAGCTCCCGTTCTGCCCGAGTGCCCCAGGCTGCGGCATCGGGTAGGTGAAGCTGTCGTACTGACTCTGGTACCCGAGCAGGAACTCGCCTGGAGGCGCGGGCGGCAGGACGTCAGGAACGACCGGCGGTGGTCCACCCTCGATCGCGGGCTGGGAAAACCCGTCGCGGTAGCCGAAGTGCGCCACGTTGCCGGGGAGCCCGCGACCGTCGTGAACCGCGAGTTCGCTGAACGCCAGGCCAGGCGCAAACTGCGCGCGAAGCCGCTCGCTCGCCGCCTCGAGCGCCGCTTCTGTCTGCGCGAACACGAACAGCAGCGCGTGGACGTCGGCATCGGCAAGCGGCTTCTTCCAGAACTCCGGCGCACTCTGCCCGACATCGCCGACGCGCGCCGCGCGGCTCGCCGCTCCCTGCGCAAACTCCTCGGGGAACGACGCCAGGCCGTCACCATCCAGGCCGAGCGCTGCCAGCCCGGCGTGCGTGAACCCGATGTTCACACACACGTCGGGCTTCGCCGCCCAGGGCGCGGCCGTCGTCAGCTTCGGCACAGATGAATCGCCGCTCACCAGCGCCGCGAGAAACCTCCCGACCAGGGCGGCGCGCTCGACCTTGAGCACGAACACGCGAAGGGCCGGCATCGCGTACGTGCGCATGATGAAGCCCTGGACATCGTCCAGTACAACGCTCGACATCGTCATTGTTCCGAGCGAGGGTCAGTCGCCGAGCGCTGCCTTGATGTCGAGCACGGTCGCCTTCGGATACGCGCTGTAGAACGGCTCGATGGCGCGCAGATCGTTGGCGCGGACGTAGTCGAGGAACTGCTGGCGGTACTTCTGCACAGGCAGCGGCGGCCCGTCAGACATGTGCGCGAGCAAGGCATTGAACACGTCGCCGATCTCGTCGATGAACTCGTTAATGTAGTCCTCGAAGCTGCCGTCATAGGTGGTGATCACGGCGAGCTTCATGTTCGCGTCGAGGAACACGAACCGTGCAAAGTGCACAGTGTTGAGCTTGTTCAACGCCGTCCAGACGGGATTGAGCTCCGGCGGCGCGGATTGCAGCTTCTGCAGGAGCGCCTGGAGCGCCTGGGAATCGGTCGCCGACTTGACGGTCATGACGAGCGTCAACGGGTTCTGGACTGACGTCGTGGCCTGCCCCTGCTGGGACGAGGGCGAGCCTGAATTCGGTTCGGTCACGTGGCCTCCTGAGATCGATGATTGGGAAATTTGGAGTATAGATCGCGATGTTCAACGTGAACATTCGGCCGCGGTGAGCGAGGCACCGCACCACGTCACGCTTGCAATTCCGGCGAGCCAGGGGAGACCGCCGGAGTCCGGCTTTGGCGTCGATAACGGGCGGGCGGTACACCAAACGTGCGCTTGAACGCGCGATTGAACGCCGCTTCAGACTCGTAGCCCACGGCAGCCGCGATGTCCGCGACCCCCTTCGATGACGAGGTCAACGCCTCGGCAGCCAGGCGCAATCGCCACCCGGTCAAGTACGCCATGGGCGAATCCGACAGGTACCGCGTGAAACGCGCCACCAGTGCGGAGCGCGAGACGCCGACTTGCGCGGCGAGCTCGGCAATGGTCCACGCGTGATGCGCGCGCCGATGAAGCAGCGCGAGGCTCTTGCCCACGACCGGGTCTCGCGCACCCGCGAGCCACCCCGTCGTCTGATCGGGAAGTCCTGCGACGTATCGCCTCAGCGTATCCACGAACAGCGCTTCAGACAGCTTCGCCAGCATCGCGTCGCTGCCTGCAAGATCCGAGGCGGCCTCCTCTACCAGGTGCAGAATCGATTGCTCCAGCCACTGACCGGAGCGATCGGTCCTGACGTTCACTGTCAGCATCGAGGGCAGGCTCTCGAGGATGGGCCCGGAGAGGAGAGGATCACAGGACAGGTATCCACACACGAATCGGGTTGTGGCGCCTCCCCCACCGGCCCGCATCGGCGAGATGTCCCGCGTCGCGATCTTCAGGAGCACCGCAGCGCTCTCGACCTGGTTCACCCCGGAACCGCCGCTCAAGTCGTGGGCGTCCCCGTGCGGAAACACGACGATGTCCCCTGGCGACAGCTCGACATCAGGCCCGCCGTCCAACCCTGCGCGGGCTGAGCCCTCCACGACGAGGTGATAGATCACGAGGTGCTGCGCGCCGGGTGCCATCGTTGGCGCCAACGTGCGTGAGTTGGGCGTCGAGAGCCGCCACGGCGCCGAGAACTGCGCGCTGAAGAACATCGCGCCCTTCAATCGGACACCGCTCAGGACCTCTGAAAACGCGTCCATCTTCCTCCGGACGCCAGGCAAAGTTTCGTGGCGCCCGGGCAAAGCATTCTAGTCTCGCCGGACGGACGGTCAATAACTTCGGCCGCGCGGGCATGGCCAGCGACCGAGCGGTCCCGCAGAATCGCCCGTCATTGGGAGGTTCTCCTGACCAAGACTTCCGTCGCACAGGCACTCGTCGTTTCGCTCCTCTTTGCCACCCTGTTCGCGGCCCGGCACGCGTCGGCGCAGTCGCCGCTTTCGCTTTCGGAGGCGATTGCGATCGCCAGGTCCCGCAACCCCGACGTCGGCTCGGCGGCGGCTGCCGAGCGGGAAGCGGCCGAACGCGTGACGCAGGTTCGCGGCGGCTATTTCCCAAGGGTGGACGTCGCGGAGTCGTGGCAGCGCGGCAACCATCCGGTGTTCGTGTTCAGCTCGCTTCTTGCGCAGCGGCAGTTCACCGCGGCCGACTTCGCCCTTGATGCGCTCACTCACCCCGCTGCCACGAACAACTTCCGCGCGGCCTTCTCCGTTGAGCAGTCGCTGTTCGATCGCGCCACCTCGGCGAATGTCCGAGCCGCGTCGATCGAGCAGGACATGGCGGCCACCGGCAGGCAACTCGTCGACCAGGGCCTCACGGCGGCGGTGACCGACGCGTTTGGCCGCGTGCTCATCGCTTCTGCGACTGCTCGTGCGGCAGCGGCGACGGTCGAAGCCGCCAGGACAGACCGCGAACTGGCCGCCAACCGCCGCGACGCCGGCCGGGTGACCGACGCGGATGTCCTGCAGCTGGACGTATTCCTGGCACGCACGCTCGAACAGCAAGTACAGGCGATATCGGACGAGGCCGTCGCGCGCGCCCGGCTGAATCAGTTGATGGGCGAGCCCCTGGGCGCGAGGTTTTCACTCGATCTCGCCCCGCCGCCGATTGCCATCGACGTCAGCGATCCCGCCCGACTTGAAGAGGAAGCACTGAAGATGCGGCCCGAGGTTGCACTCGCCATCCAACAGCAACAGCTGGCAGCCGCCAGGGTGGAAGCGGCCCAGGCCGCGTTTCTTCCCCAGGTGGACGTGCAGGGCGGATGGGAATTGAACGGCGGGACGTGGAATTCGCGGTCGTCGAGCTGGGTGGCCGGAGCGGTCGCCCGGGTCAACCTGTTCCACGGCTTTGCCGACAGGGCGCGGCTCGCTGAGGCCCGGGCGCAGGCGACACGTCGAGCAATCGAAAGGGGCAAGGCCGAGACCATGGCGCGGCTCGATGTGCAGATCGCGATCACCCGGCTCGAAGCCGCCCGGGCGAGCGAAGCGGTTGGACGTGCAGCCGCCGCCCGGTCACGAGAGAGCCGCCGCATTGTCCGGGACCGCTATGAGAGCGGCCTGACGGACGCGGCCATGCTCCTGCGTTCGGCCGACGCCATGCAGCAGGCGGATGTTCAGCAAATCACTGCACGCGTGAATGTGCTCACTGCCACAGCGACGCTCCAGCGAGCGATAGGAAGGCCATGAAACAGATCACCACGAGACATCACGCCGTCCTTGCGGGCGGAGCGGCGGCACTCCTGATCAGCGCAGCACTCACCGGATGCTCCACTCGCCCGGCTGCTGCAGCTCTGGCCGACACGGCAGAGCCCATCTCCGTCACCACCGCCAAGGTTGCGATGACCGACGTGGCCAGTGCGATCGACTCGGGGGGCGTGGTGCAGGCTCGCACGACAGCCGTCATCGCGGCGCGCATCCTGGCGCCGGTACGCGAGGTCCGCGTCTCGCCAGGCGATCGGGTCCGCAAGGGCCAGACGCTGATCGTGCTCGCCGGCGATGATCTCGCCGCCGCCGCGCGTGCCGCGCGCTCAGCGGCCCTTTCCGCCGAACAGGGGCAGAAAGCGGCGGATGCCGAACTCCGGGCCGCGGAAGCCGGCCTCGCCCTGGCCCGGGCGTCACACGATCGCATTGCCAGCCTGGAGGCCAGGCGGTCTGCCACTCCGCAGGAACTCGATGAGGCCACTGCGACGCTGCAGAGCGCCGACGCACGCGTCGCCGGTGCGGACGCTCGGGTGTTGCAGGCCGCGTCGGCCGTCGAGAACGCGCGGGCGGCCAGCGACCAGGCGAGCACCACCGCATCCTTCACCACGATTTCCGCGCCCTTCGACGGCATGGTCACCGAGAAGATGGTCGAGCCCGGAAACATGGCGTCACCAGGCCTGCCGCTTCTGCGACTGGAGGACACCCGTGAGTTTCGCCTCGAGGTCCGCGTGGACGAAGCACGGATCGGCCAGATTCGAATCGGCGACCGCGTCCCGCTCTTCCTCGGGCTCGCGACCACGGCGATCAATGGCACGGTGGCTGAGGTCAGCCGGGCTGTAGATGCGGATGCACGCGCGTTTCTGGTCAAGATTGCGCTGCCCGATGCACCAGGCCTTCGATCCGGCGAATTCGGGAGAGCCCGATTTGGCGGGACGCGGCGACGCGCCTTGACCATTCCACGCTCGGCGATCGTGCGACACGGACAGCTGACATCGGTCTTCGTGGTCGATGGGGGCGTGGCTCGCGTACGGCTCGTCAACCTCAGCGAGGCCGAAGTGCTGGCGGGCCTGACCGAATCGGAGATGGTGATCCTTTCGCCGCCGGCCGGTGTCACCGATGGACGCCGCGTCAGCGTGGGAGTCCGGTAATGACCACGACATACGGCGCCGCCGGCCGGGTCGCCGCGGCATTCATCCACTCCAAACTGACCCCGCTTTTCATCCTGGCCTCGATGGCGCTTGGCACCCTGGCCGTCGTGGCGCTGCCGCGCGAAGAGGAACCGCAAATCATCGTGCCGATGGTTGACGTGTTCGTCGAGATGCCGGGGGCGACACCTGCGGATGTTGAACAGCGTGTCACGCGTCCGCTGGAGCAGTTGCTCTGGGAAGTGCCCGGCGTGGAATACGTCTACTCGACGTCGAGTCCCGGACAGTCGATGGTCGTCGTCCGCTTCAAGGTGAACGAACCGCAGGAACCCGCGATGGTTCGCCTGAATCAGAAACTGGCCGCGAATGCGGACCGCATTCCAGCAGGTGTCATCGGTCCGATCGTCAAGCCGCGCTCGATTGACGATGTGCCGATCCTTGCCGTCACGGTGTGGTCGGCGCGTTACGCGGACGATCAGCTGCGATCGCTCGCCGCCCAACTGCGAGACGCGATCGCGGAAGTCAACGACGTGTCTGAGGTGACCATCATCGGCGGGCGCCCACGGCAGGTCCGCGTGGATATCGACCCTGCGAGGCTGTCGGCCTACGACCTCGATCCGCTCTCGGTCCAGCAGGCAATCGCCCGCACAAACGTGCGTGGCACGGCGTCGGGCGATGTCGCGGACGGCAGGACGACCGGTCTCGATGCGGGAAGCCGCCTGCGCACCGCGGATGAACTGCGCAACACCGTCGTGACCTCAACACGGGGGCGCCCCGTGTTTGTGCGCGATGTGGCCGACGTGGTTGATGGCGACTCGGAGCCGACGTCGTATGTCCTCTTCCAGTCGAAGACGTCCGGCGCCCAACCGGCCGTCACGATCGCCGTCGCAAAGCGGAAGGGCACCAACGCCACCGACGTCGCCCACCGCGTGTCCGAGAAGCTCGACACGCTCAAGGGATCGCTCGTGCCGTCGGACGTGCACCTCACCATCACCCGTGACTATGGTGAGACCGCCGCCGACAAGAGCAACGAGCTGCTGTGGCACATGCTGCTCGCGGTCCTCTCGGTCTCGGCCCTTATCTGGCTGGCCCTCGGCCGGCGCGAAGCGGCCGTCGTGCTGATCGCGATTCCAGTCACGCTCGCGCTCACGCTCTTCATGTTCTATCTCTATGGCTACACGCTGAACCGCATTACGCTCTTCGCGCTGATCTTTTCCGTCGGCATCCTGGTGGACGATGCGATCGTCGTGGTGGAGAACATCGTCCGCCACGCGCGGATGGGCGGCGAGGCGCGGGGCGGGCTGGCCGCGATCGCGATTCGCGCGGTTGACGAGGTGGGCAACCCCACGGTCCTCGCGACACTCGCGGTGGTGGCTGCCATCCTGCCGATGGCGTTCGTTCGCGGAATGACGGGGCCCTACATGCGGCCGATTCCGGTGGGCGCTTCGGCAGCGATGGTCTTCTCGCTGGTGGTCGCCTTCGTTGTGACGCCGTGGGCAGCAGTCCGGCTGCTCAGGCCCTCCGCACATCACGATCACAGCAACGAAGATCTCCTCACGAGGCTCTATCGCCGCGTGATGGGGCCACTCATCGCAAGCGGCCGGAGGCGCGCGATTTTCCTGGCGGGCGTGGCCGCCTTGCTGCTGGCGGCGGTCGCGCTGGTCCCGCTCGAACTGGTGACGGTGAAGATGATGCCGTTCGACAACAAGAGCGAGTTCCAGGTCATGATCGACATGCCCGAGGGCACGGCGCTCGAGACGACGGCGCGCGTCGCATCGGCAATGGCGTCGGCCACCCTCGACGATGAGAGGGTCGTCAATGTCCAGCAGTACGTGGGCACTTCGGCGCCTTACAACTTCAACGGTCTCGTCCGGCACTATTTTCTGAGGCGCGCTCCGCATCTCGCCGATCTGCAGGTGACCCTCGTGCCGAAGGGCGAACGCTCGGCGCAGAGCCACGAACTGGCCGGGGCCGTGCGCGAGCGCCTGGCTCCGATCGCGAAGCGGTTTGGCGCAACCATCCAGGTGGCGGAACTGCCGCCTGGCCCGCCCGTGCTGCAAACACTGGTGGCGGAAGTGTATGGGCCGGATCCCGCGCGGCGGGCGGCGGTGGCGGCGCAAATCAAGTCGATCTTCGAGCAGACTCCCGGCGTGGTCGATACCGACTGGTATGTCGAAGCGCCGCATGCGAAGGTCACGCTCGCCGTCGACGGCGAAAAAGCGGCGGCGGCGGGTCTTTCCCCGGCGGCGGTGGCGGCCGTCATACGGATGGCCAGCTCGGGAGAGTCCGCGGGCCTGCTGCACGACGAACGAGCGCGCGAGGATGTGCCGATCGTGATCCGGCTGCCCCGCGACGGTCGCAGTCTCGAGTCCGTCCAGTCGATCCGGCTGCGCGGCTCGTCCGCCGAAGCCCTGGCGAAGGCGGGTACCAGGACGGTGGCCGTGGGCGAGCTGACACATGCCGTGACTTCGCAGGAGGATGCCAGCCTCTATCGCAAGAACCTGCAAGCGGTGACCTACGTCACGGGCGACCTGGCGGGAAAGGACGGCAGCCCGGTGTACGCCATCCTCCGGATGAACGAGCCGATCGCGCAACTGGCGCTGCCAGAGGGGTACGGGCTCGAGATCTTCAACGCCGTCCAGCCGTTCGACACGTCGCGTTACGCGATGAAGTGGGACGGCGAATGGCAACTCACGATCGAGATGTTCCGCGACCTCGGCCTGGCGTTCGCGGCCGTGCTCCTGCTCATCTACCTGCTGGTGGTCGGCTGGTTCCAGTCGTTCAAGACGCCGCTGCTGATCATGGCCGCCATCCCGTTCTCGCTGGTCGGCATCCTGCCGGCGCACGCGGCGATGGGCGCGTTCTTCACGGCGACGTCGATGATCGGCTTCATCGCCGGCGCGGGCATCGTGGTGCGCAATTCGATCATCCTGGTGGACTTCATCGAGCTGCGCCTGCTCGACGGTCTTCCGCTCGAGCAGGCCGTCATCGACGCAGGAGCAATACGGTTCCGTCCCATGGCCCTCACCGCCGCCGCCATGATCGCCGGCGCTGCCGTCATCCTGTTCGACCCGATCTTCCAGGGGCTGGCGATTTCGCTGATGGCCGGCGAAGTGGCGTCGCTCCTGCTCTCGCGCATGGCCGTGCCCGTGCTCTACTACATGGCGAAGCGCCGCGAGCGTATCGACCCGGTGCTTGCTGCAGCGCCGACGGAGGTCGCGGCCTGACCCGTGTGTGCCGACACGCGTGCCTCCATCGCCCAGCTGCTCGCGGTCCTGCGCGTCGAGTTCCCGCTCGCCAGCGCGGAGCTCTTCACCGGCGACGTCGATGCGGGGCTGCGACACATCGGGAGCATGCGGGCTGACTACAACCGCGACGGCCACAACGGACCATCTCCCATTTCCAGGGGAATGCCTCTGTCGGTGAGCTACGGGCGCTTCTGAAACGACGCCACGCCAATCAACGCTGCGATGGCGACGGCGTAGGTGCCGGGGCATGCATCGCGTATTCGTACGGCGGCTCGGCCCGCAGCAGGTACCTGACGAAGTAATCCCACCGCCGGCGGACCATATACGGCTCGCGGCCAAACTCGTGGTCGCGGTTTGGCAGCATCAGCAGATCGAAGTCCTTGTTCGCGCGAATCAGCTCGTTGACGACGAGCAGCGTGGACGATGGCGGCACATTGGCGTCCATCGTGCCGTGCGCGAGCAGCAGCTTGCCTTTCAGGTTTTTCGCAATACGCTGGATCGCCTGGTTGTCGTAGTTCGTCGTCCCGTCTTGTTTCGTCTCGAGAAGACCCTGCCACTTCTCGGCCCAGTCGTCCTCGTAGTTGCGGTTGTCGTGATTTCCAGCCTCGGCGATCCCCACCTTGAAGAAGTCGGGGTAGCTGAACATCGCGGTGGCCGTCGCATAGCCGCCGCCGGAATGGCCGTAGATGCCCGCGCGATCGATGTCGATCCACGGATACCTCGCCGCCAGTTCGCGCATCCCGGCAACCTGATCGGGGATCGTGTTGTCGGCCATGTCGCCGTAAGAGGCCTCGTGGAATTTCTTGGAACGCCACGGCGTCCCCATGCCGTCGATCTCGACGACGACGAATCCAAGTTCAGCGAGCGCCTGCGCGTCGCCGCGCGCAGCCGAAAACGCACGCGAGCCGACGCTGCCAGTCTGCGGACCAGGGTAGATGTGGTTGACGATCGGGTACTTGCGGGCTGGATCGAGCCGCGTCGGCGTATACAGCAGCCCGTATAGATCGGTGACGCCGTCGCGGGCTTTCACCGTAATCGGCTGTGGCGGCTTCCAGCCCACCGCCATCAGTTTCGCGATGTCGGCTTTCTCGAGCGTCATCACGAGCGCTCCGGCGCTTGACCGCACTTCCGCAACGGGCGGTGTCACGGGCGTGGAGTACACGTCCACGAAGAAGTCGCCCGATGGCGAGAACGTCGCGTCGTGGTCGGCGTCGGCCGGCGTGAGCAGTTGCTGGCTGGTGCCGTCGAACCCCACGCGGTAGATGTGGCGGAAGTACGGATCGCGTCCCTTTTCTTTACCGACAGCCGCGAAATACACTACGCGGGCCTTCTCGTCCACCTTCAGGACCTGCGTCACGTTGCCCTCGCCGCTCGTGATTCGATTCTTCAGGCGGCCGGTCCTGGCATCGTGAAGATAGAGCCGGCCCCAGTCTTCTTTCTCTGAGAACCAGATCACCTCATCGGTCGCCGCCAGGAACCGCCAGTTCACGCGTCCGTTGCCAGACTCGAAGAACGTGTTCACGGTCTCGGACAACACCTCGCGCACGGCGCCGGTCGCCGCATCGGCCACGCGCAGGTCGGTGCGTTTGTGATCGCGCGAGGTCGAGGCGAACGCGACGAGCCGGCTGTCCGCGGACCACTGGACGTCGGTCCATTCGTCCCCGCGACAGGAGATGTCGTCGCACAGCGTCGAGCGATGCTGATCGGGTTGCATCCGGAGTCGCACGACGTGCTTCGCCCGCACGTCGATGACGACCCGATGGAGCATGGGCAGCACCTCGTCGCCAGGTAGCGGATATTTCCAGCGCTGGAGCTTTGGGTGCCCTACCGCCGTGTCGACGAGGTACATCTCGCCAACCTGGCGCTGGTCCTGTTGAAACGTCGCGATCCTGGTGGAATCCGGCGACCACGCAAGAATGGCTCGATCGCTCCGGGTCCAGCCGGCGTTGTCGGTCGCGTAGCCGAAGTTCTCCACCCCGTCGGTGGTCAACTGCGTTTCGCGATTGTTTCCCGTCTCGCGTACCCACAGGTTCCAGCCGCGGATGAAGGCGGTCTTCGTCCCATCCGGCGAGCGCGCACCAGGGTTTGAGGACCGACGCGATGCTGCATCGGCTCCGGTGACCTTGCACTCCGCAAGCTCGCAGGCCGTTCGCGTTGCGGCAGCCGGATCGACCAGCCAGGCTTCCTGGCCATTGGTGCCGGTCACCCGGTACCAGAAGCGATCGCCGTCGAGCCACGCGGGACGCACGCCGTTGTGCAGCACGAGCGGCGTCGTGTTGTAGGTCATGAAGCGCTCGGCTCGCTCGTAATCGTCGGCAGTGAGGGCGGGCACCGCAGAGGAAGGCGACGCAGGCTGTTGCGCGACCAGCACCGCGCCTAAGCCACCGATGGCGATGGCGAAGGTCATGGCACGCACCGCTGAACGGGCTGCAGGCATCGTCATGGCAAAAAATGATAGCAGCCGCATACGACGCCGCCCTTCAAGAATTGGGAGTCAGCCTCAACCGCCGGCGCTACACTGCGACTGGCGCAGTCGGATTGATGCATCAAGTCGAGCGACTGGTAGTCCCCCGCACGCTGGAACCAAGGGCCGCGACGGTGACAGAGGAGGATTTGTGATCCGCATCTCGCGCAGTCTCGCCGTCGCGTGCATGGTCATGACCTCGGCATCGTTCACGGCTGCCCAGCAGGCCACGGCACCGCTCGTCATCGCGAAACAAGGCAGCTTCTTCCTAGGCGGTAGGGACGTCTACTCGGAAACCCTGTCCACAGTTCCCGCCTTCGCGCCGGTCGGCACGATCACCGTTGACCAGATGTACGTGCGCTACCAGGTGCCGGTCGACGCAAAGCCGCGACCAATTACCTTGATCCACGGCTGCTGCCTGACCGGAAAGACCTGGGAGACGACGCCCGATGGCCGTATGGGTTGGGACGAGTATCTTGTGCGTAAGGGATACCCGGTTTACGTCATCGACCAGGCCTCTCGCGGCCGCTCCGCGGCGAACCCTACTGTCATCGATAGCGTCAAGATGGGCAAAGCACCGCCCGATCAATTGCCGCCGGTGTTCTCGGTTGGACACGAGACGGCATGGGTGAACTTTCGTCTCGGCCCCGAGTACCCAAAAGCGTACCCCGGTGCGCAATTCCCGGTTGAAGCCGTCGCGGAATTCTGGAAGCAGATGGTCCCCGACTGGTATTCAGCTCTGCCCACGCCAAATCCGACGGTGGCCGCCCTGTCGGAACTGGCGATCCGCCTGGAGAGCACCGTGCTCATCAGCCACTCGCAGTCGGGGATCTATCCATTTCAAACCGCGATGCTCAACGCGAGAGGCATTGCCGGCATTGTGGCCATCGAGCCCAGTGCCTGCCCCGATGCACACGCTGACATGACGCCGTTCACGAAGATGCCGATCCTGGTGCTCTGGGGCGACTACGTGAACCTCTCGCCACGGTGGTTGCCGCGGCTCACAGCGTGCAAGGCGTTCGTTGAAGCGGTGACCAAGGCTGGAGGCACGATCGAGAACGTCGTGCTGCCCGAGATCGGCATTCGCGGCAACTCCCACATGCTCATGCAGGATAAGAACAACCTGGAGGTCGCTGACTGGCTGCTGGCCTGGATCGATCGGAATGTGAAAACGAGGACGCAGTAGTGACGAGCTCGCGTGCCTTTGCTATCCCGCTAACCATTCAACGCGTCGTGTCCAATCGATACCCGTCCCAGGCGGTCTCGTAACTTGTTCCGGTGAGAATCGCGTGCGCTGTCGCGACGGAAGCGTCCCGCCTACTTCGCTGGCGCCAGGCGCTTCAGCTCCTCATCAAAATGCTGGACGACGACGATGTTCGGGGGGACCGTCGTGGAATCGGCGCTTGCTGCTTTGATCATCAGAAAGCGTTGGCCATCTGGTGAGACGTCGTATGACCGATTGGGGTTGCCGGTCCCGGGGTAATAACCCGGCGCGAGCACTCTGGTCGGGCTCAGGGAACTCCATTTCGTTTCCGTCGCTTCGACTTGTACTCGCATCAGCGCGCCGTCCGCGCCCAGGAAGAACAACTCTTTACCTCTGTGGGCCCAGACCGGTCGTGTGCCGCCCGACGTCGAGACCTGATCCTGGGCAGCTGTCGTATTCGGAAACGGCCGTACCCATATTTCGAAATGGCCCGAGCTATTGGATTCGTACGCCAACCAGTGCCCGTCGGGTGAAATCATCCCACTCAGCTCGTCGAAGGGCGTCTGGAGTATCGGGGTCACGCGAGAACGTCCGTCGAGCGTCAGCTTCATCAAGTCGCGGCCCATCGTCGGAGTCAACGCGGTCAGCACAACCTGCGTTCCATCGGGCGAGACGCTGGTGGGGAATGCGTTTTGTTCGCTGGTGGTGAGACGCTCAGCCGGGTCCGATCGAGTGACGCTCTTCGACCATATGCTCATCGCCCCGTCCGAATTCGAGGTGAACACGATTCGACGACTGTCCGGCATCCACGCCGGGAATGAGTCTATGGCCGGATCGAAGGTCACTCGCCTGAGGCCCCCTCGCACCAGATCCCAGACCCAGATGTCGCTTTGACCATCTGTAATGGCGAGCGCGAGTTGCTTGCCGTCTGGTGAGATGCGCGGGGCTTCGTAAGAGCGCGTGGGCGCCGCGATCCGCTCTTCCTTGCCGGTGCGATCAACCCACACGAGCGTGCGCGCCCGAGTCGTCTGGCTCCCCGCCGTCACATCCACGTACACCAGCGTCCCGTCGCTCGCGATCGCGAAGTCGCCCGCACCGGGAATCGTCGTGACAAGCCGTGGCACCACCGGCACCGCCGGCCCCCGGACCGCGAGCCCGACTGGATCGAACGGCACAGCCCGCAACGTCCCGCCCGTGACGTACACGAGGTGGCCGCTCGCTACGTAGTGCGCGTCGACGCCGCCTCGGACGAGGATCGTCGACGTCTGCGTGCGCAGATCGAACGCCGCGATGGACGCGCTATCCAGTCCGCCGGTTTGAGTCGTGATCGTGAAGAGGACCGCGCGACCGCCCGGAAGGACCTCTGGCCAGAGATGGTCGGCTTCCCCGCCCCCATGATCCAGTCGAGTCAAGGCCGTGACCGGTCCGCCGCTGGCCGAGATGCGCTGCAGGCCGGTGCTCGGGTTGTTCGTCCCGAAGACAATCGTGTCATCGGCCAACCAGGTTGCGCCCAGCGGAGCGCCGTCCAGTGTTGCCAGGTGAATCGAGGGCCCGCCGGAGATGGCCACCTTCTTTAGTTCCGTCGTGCTCTCGACGAAGCCCACCCATTGCCCGTCGGGTGACACGAAGGGCTCGCGCACCGCTCCGGTGGCAATGACCATCGGCTCGAGCGCATCGAGCGACCGCACGAACAACTTGGTCCCGTTATCGCCCACGTAGACCACCCGCGAGCCGTCGGCGGAGATCACAAGGTCCCGGCTAAGGCCATGAATCGTCAGCGCGGCTGGACCAGTGGCCACGATGTTTGTGCGGATCACGCGCGGCGGCGCCGGTCGCTCGAGCCACGAACTGGCGACGCCGACCGCGGCGCCGACCAAAACAACCGCCACGCTGGCGATGGCAAGCCGCCGCCAGAGCGTTGCACTTAATGAGCGTGTGGATCCCGCGATTGTCTCGGTGGCGCTGGTGGCGCCCGCCAGCAG
>Ga0207701_10003750_pt1 | contig 15546 bp, 12 predicted proteins | sample KBSSwiSSwithPhiX_FD_184294 | JGI IMG/M metagenome (GOLD analysis project Ga0207701, IMG submission 184294) | Switchgrass rhizosphere bulk soil microbial communities from Kellogg Biological Station, Michigan, USA, with PhiX - S5 (SPAdes) (version 2) | ecosystem: Environmental > Terrestrial >... | reverse complement strand
CCAATGCCCTTCTGATACTTCTTAGCCACATTGATGAGTAAAATCACAAGCAGCATTAATGCAAGTATCATCTGAACAACATTTCTTGTAGGCGACAGATCGTACACTTTTACATCGGGATCTACCGGCACTATTTTATTACCGGCGAGCCGGTATCCGTCTACTTCATGTTCACCATGATGAAATGCTGAAGACATGAAAAACGACCATCCTTCCTGTGGGGAAAATAATATTACGGGCAGAGGTATTGATACATGATGTTCAAGTCCTTCCTTATCCTTGTAAGTGAGAAAATGGAACTGGTGCGCATCCAATACATGCTCGAAGATCACTTTATTCGCATCGAACACTTTTTCTTCTTTTACAATGGACTTTGGAGCCTGTTCTTCCTTACCAATATGATCGGTTTTCTGAGCATTTGCAATATTGCAAAAAACGATACTAAAAATGCTGTAAACCGTTAACAATAAGGACTTTACTCTCCGGTTGGACATACCTTTCTCTAAATTTGCCGCAAAGATAAGCATGCAGTCGGGAAAAAACTTAAGAAAGGGTTCGAATTCAGAAAAAAGGTTTACACTGCCTTATCGACCTCAGTTTGCATAAAATGCAGGCTGGAATAGAATCCTCCGAGGGCCAGCAGTTCTTCGTGTGTGCCGGTTTCCCTGATCTCTCCTTTGTCGAGTACAATGATCTTATCGGCCTTTCTGATAGTTGAAAGCCTGTGCGCAATCACCACCGCTGTTCTTCCTGAGATCAAAGTATCGATTGCCCGCTGAATCAGCAGCTCACTTTCCGTATCAATTGAAGATGTGGCTTCATCGAGTATCAGTATTGAAGGATTATACAACAATGCCCTGATAAATGCGATCAGCTGACGCTGCCCCATCGAAAGGGTGCTTCCCCGCTCCATCACATTGTAATCATACCCTCCAGGAAGCAGCATGATGAAGTCATGAACATCTATCAGCTTTGCCGCCTCTATCACCTGCTCTTTCGATATGCGGGTATTGCGCAGCGTAATATTCTCCATCACCGATCCTGAAAACAGGAACACATCCTGCAACACAACTCCGATATCTCTTCTCAGCGCTTCAAGTTTATATTCTTCCACCGGAATGTCATCGATCCGTATTGCACCTTTCTGAATATGATACATCCTGTTCATCAGGCTGATGATGGATGTTTTACCGCTACCCGTATGTCCCACAATCGCAATCGTTTCACCAGGCTCAGCTTTGAATGAAATATTTTTTAATATATACCGCTCGTCAGTATACGCAAACCAAACATTATCGAATTCAATTTTGCCTTTAATGGATGACGGATCATACCTTCCTTCATTTTTAATATAATCGTCATTTTCTATCACCTTGAATACGCGTTCACTTGCCACCATACCCATTTGCAGGACGTTGAACTTATCAGCGATCACCCTGAGTGGCCTGAACAATAGATTAAGACAAAAATAAAATGCCATTATCTTACCCGGTAGAAGATTAGCCTCATCCTGTGGAATATTCAAAGCGTGGGTAGCGCCCCACCAAACCATCAGTCCTGTTCCAACAGCCAATACAATTTCTACTATCGGGAAAAAAATAGAATACGCGAATATCGCGTTGATGTTGGCGTTACGATGTTCCCTGTTGATCGTTTTGAATTTCCCAAACTCTTTTTCTTCTGCAGCAAACGCCTGTATCACCTGCATTCCCGTGATATGCTCCTGTACAAAAGCGTTCAGATGAGCCACTGCATTTCTTACTCTGATGAATGACCTGTTCACACTTTCCTTGAAGAACCATGTTGCAATGATCAGGATAGGGAATGGCGCCAAACAGATCAACGTGAGCCGCCAGTCAACATAAAACATATAGAACAGAATGCAAATTATAGACAAAAGGTCGGCGATGATCGGTAGCAGTCCTTCAGCAAATATGTCATTAATAGCTTCGATGTCGTTGATCGTTCTTGTAGTTAATGTTCCGATCGGTGTTTTATCGAATTGGGAGAGGTTCAGGCCCAGTATTTTTTCATATACCAATACCCGGAGATCCTTTACAACAGTTTGTCCCAGCCAGGCAGTAAGAAAGGAAAAATAAAATCTCAGCGCGGATTCAATTAATAACAATATGATCTGGATGATCGTGATCCAGATGAGCATTTCCTCCATCCTGATCTTTACAGGACCCTTGCCGTTAACGCCTTCCCTGATGTAATCATTAACTGTGATTTGAATAAGAATAGGACGTATCGGTGAAAAGAATGCAAGAATTATGGCGAGCGCAAGAGAAATGTAGAATTTTCTTTTGTAAGGTGATGCAAATTTCAGCACTCTTCGCAACAGACTAAAATCAAATATTTTCCTCGCAACAGACCTGGTGGACATTTTGCGAATTTAAGATATTTAGTCAGCCATACTTTTTCTGTATGCCTTAATAAAAATGGCACCCAGGTTTTTGTAAGGAGGAATGTAGTCGGCAAACTTCTCTTTAGATACTTTATCCTTAAACTTGGTACTGAGCTCATTCCATAAAGTTATCCAGTCGATATCTGTACCGGCAAGCAGGTTCTTGTTGATGGCCTGTAATATCGGTTCATTTACGGTTCTGGTCCCAACCTGTTTTGATGATATGATATGTGCATCTTCACAAACACTAAGCACTTCATTAAGATTATTATATCCACCGCATGAACCCAGTACTACAATTTTCGCTGTAGGGGCAAGCTGCTTAAGGGTATACGGCAGGTGATAGCTATGGCCACGGTGAATAACTATAGTAGGTTTGAGATTTTTTGCAAAGAGGTAGTCATTCAGTTCTGCCTGGGCTTTTGCATCAGGATCATCGGGACCAAGCAAGGGCTTATTGGCAAATATCAGGACCGGCATGCCTTTAAGTGAAGCGATAGTGGTCCATTCATCATTCGACTCCACTTTCCATTCTTTTTTATTCGTAAACATCTTCATGAAGTTCTCATACGAATGCTGGCCATCTTTGTCTTCGTCACCATAAAAATATACCTGCTGCACTACCCTGCCACTGTCATCCGTAAGCGAGCGGTAATCCTGCCCGTATATTGAATTTATTCCAAGCTGTGACACGAGGTCGATCTTGTTAGTAGTATCGGCGCTTTCAAATAAAACTTTCAGCAAGTTATAAATAACCATCCCTCTTTTATTAGTGTTCGCCATGTTTCTTTCTAGGTTCCACTTCACTTCTTTTAATATGTATTTGGCGAGACCGGGATTTTTATCCATGATGCTGCTGTAAGAATCGGCAACGTCAACTGCCTCTTCTAGTCCTTCAGTTGATTCGAGCCTGATCACAAATGCCTTCATTGTGGTGGTGGCATTTTGTTTATCCATTTTCCCAAGAAAATCATTCAGCGTGTTGTATCCGGCAGCCATCTTGATGAACTTCCTGAAATTATCGCCGTTTACACTCAGCAGCAAACTGTCACTGCGGGGAACGCTCATCTGCTGAAAAATTCTCTTATACACATACAGATAGCTCGAAGTATATATTTCGTCTTCACCCTGTACAATCAGGTAATAAAGTTCCTGGGGAGTCAGCTCTTCAATTCTTTTATACCTGATTTTTTCATTGCTCTCCGTATGGAGTGCATTGATCTCGCGTATAAAATATTGTTTCGCTTTGTTCGTCATTCGTTCGTTCAGCGCCTCCATACCCATGATAGAATCCTTTTGCAGCAGCCTGTGCGCATATTCTATCCTCGTTTTAACCATCAGGCGGTAGTAGTTAAGGTCATTGTCCTTCACTGAATCTATTTCAGCGAGGGTAATCGTTTTATCCATGAGGTTGTCGAGGAAAGGGAAATAAAGCTGACCACTTCTGCTGGAAGCCATTCTACCTATCATCCGTACCAGTGAATCAGGATGATTCCTGATCTTCAAACCCAATGAATTCCTGGCGGCCGCGTAATCGTATAACTTACGGATGTCCCGGCGTGCTGCCACCTCAATGAAATGGTCTGCATAGGGTACGTTCGGATTTTTATTCAGTTCAGCTAAAATATCGTCAGGGTGGGTTTCAAGATATTTTCTTGACAGGATCATCCTTGAATTCTTCACTCCCGCATTTTCTGTCGGGAACAAAAAACATTCGATGACGAGCTTTCCAACTCCATAATCATTTTTGGTGATTACAGGCTCAATGCTTTGGCCTTGCCTGTCAAGTATGAGGCATTCCATATAAGCTTTATACAGTGCCGGGGCCATTGATATCGGATAATCCTTTTTATCCCTGAAACGGTTATAACCCTTTAAAAGGGTCTCAAGACTTTTAAGCGACTTTACTTTAACTTGTCCTGAGAGTGTAGTATCAGATTCAATCTTTTCCTGCAGTTCATCTACCTGCCGGATGAAAACGTCTCCTACCTGGAGGTTTATCGCATCATCAGGCGACAGTTTAAGAGAGTCATGATCGTTAAGCATAGCCTTTTGCTGCTTGTCAACCTGGTCATGGAAGAGCATTCTTTCGGTTGAAATCTTGAATGTATAAGCAGTTTGAGCCAGAAGGGTGCCGGGCATCAAAAGACATATAAAAATTAGTAGCCGTGGAATCATAATGATATTGCGATCAAAGGTATAATTATTCATCCTTTTAAATTGTCTCATCTACTTAACAATTTGATAATCTCTTTATTGTGTGAGCTGATATTTGAAAATTAACTTTGCGTAAATTTTTCTGATGGAAACCAGCCCTAAAAAGATACTGATTGCTGACGATGAACCTGATATACTCGAAATCATCGGATACAATCTCTCCAGGGAAGGTTACCAGGTGACTACCGCCAAAGATGGCGACGAAGCTATCGTGAAGGCCAAAACGGTTAAACCCGAGTTGATCATCCTCGACATCATGATGCCAAAAAAGAACGGCGTTGAAGTTTGCGAGCTGCTACGGGCAAAACCTGCTTTCAAAGATACCCTGATCATCTTTCTTACCGCACTAAGCGATGAGAGCTCTCATGTAAAAGGACTTGAAACCGGCGCCGACGATTATATCAGCAAGCCTATCAGCCCTAAGGTTCTTTTAAGCAAGGTAAACGCCCTTTTCAGGAGGGTTAAGCCTGAGCAGGGAATGAATGTGATTCGCCACGGCAACCTTGAAATCGACCCAGTAAAATTCGAAGTGACTATTGATGGGCGTCCCGCAACTCTTGCAAAAAAAGAATTCGAACTTTTATATATGCTTGCTTCCAAACCGGGCCGCGTTTTCCTGCGCAACGAAATCCTTAACCAGGTTTGGGGAAATGAAGTGATCGTTGGAGACAGAACAATAGATGTTCATATCCGTAAGATCCGCCAGAAACTTGGCATCGACTGTATCACCACAGTTAAGGGCGTTGGCTACAAATTTGATTTATAAGCATTGCTTAACTTAGTCAATGCTTAAGGCAAAAAATCTTTCAACAAATAAATTGTCCGCCATCGTTGCACTGCTATTGAGCATACCCATCTCCGCAGGCATTTATTTTTTTACCGAAAATATTGAAATTGCCGCCATCTCATTTGGTGTGATCTGGCTTGGCAGCTATAGCCTGATAAGTTTCACATTTGAAAAATTTATCTACAGAAAGATCAAACTCATCTATAAACTTATCAACCAGACAAAAGCCACACGCAAAGAAGAAATATATTTTAAATATGTTCTCCCTCAAAAAAGCATTCAAGAAGTGCAGGAGGATGTGGAAGAATGGATGAAGACCAAGAATGAACAAATAGAGTTGCTCCAGAGAAATGAAGCATACCGAAAAGAGTTCCTTCAGAATCTTGCACACGAATTCAAAACACCCATCTTCGCCATCCAGGGTTATGTAGAAACATTGCTCGGCGGTGCTATGGAAGAAGAAACCATCCGCAAAAAGTTTCTCGAGAACACTTCTAAAAATGCCGAACGCCTGGTAACCCTCATTAACGACCTCGATGAAATCACTCGGCTGGAAAGTGGTGAGCAGTTATTGTATAAACAGAATTTCATCATACAGGACCAGATCAGGGAAGTGTATGACTCGCTTGCCATCAAAACACAACAAAAACAGATCACCACCTCCATCAAAAAAGGCTGCGAAACACCTATCACCGTATTTGCCGACAAAGAAAAGATCAGGCAGGTGCTTATCAACCTGGTTGAAAATTCAGCCAAATATGGCAAGCAAAACGGATCGATCATTGCCAGCATTTACAGAACAGACAATAAACATGTTCTGGTTGAGATCAGCGACGATGGCATAGGCATCGAAAAAGATCATCTGCCCAGAATATTCGAGAGATTCTACCGCACAGATGCTGGACGTAGCCGCGACAAAGGTGGTACGGGCCTCGGCCTCGCTATTTGCAAGCATATCATTGAAGCCCATGGACAAACCATACACGTGCGCAGTACTCCAGATGTTGGCACTACTATCGGTTTCACCCTTGAACAGCGCAGAGATGAAAAAGCTGCACGCAGCTCAGCCGGAGCTTAACATTACTTTCATAAAAGCTATCATTAATAACGCAAAGCCTATCATAGTCAGAATGATCAGTTTTAACTGGTCTTTGAATGATTGCTTCATTCTTACTTTTACCTGGGATATATCGCCCTTCAGTTCCATAATATCCATCTTCGTTGCCAGTCTCTCCTTCTCCGTTTGAAATCGCTGGTTTACCATTTCTTCAATTCCGGATGCCACTGATTTTGCGTCTTCTTCATTTTTAAAATATTTGTTGAGCATTTCGTAGATGCGGAAGGTTTGTGAAAATGATGTCATTGATTTCTTTTATGTGAAATTAGGGCGAGAGATAAAATCGGAAAGGGGAAAATCTACATTTTGTTAATGTATTTACACAACCAGAATACAAAAAAAATCCCGCAGTAAAAACCTGCGGGATAACTTAAATAAGGAAAGGTTTATTAATAAGTAGCTGCTTTCGGATCGAAATTGGTCCAGCCAGCGGTCCAGTCAGTAATACCAAATGCACCTTTATAATCAACAGTAGTAAAGAATGCATCAAGTCCGGCAAAGCTCGCACCACTCAAGGCAGGAGATCCTCCGGCAGGAAGAAAATTAGGGGCATTCAGATTAAATGGCGCAGTAAGCCCTACTGCCTCTCTTGTATCCAGCACCGTGTTGCCATCACTTTCAGCTTTGTTACGCACAAGGGCAATCGCTTCATTGATCATATTTGTGCGATCAGTTGACGACATCGGGTTATCAGGATAAGTTTTAATCACAGCACGTGCACCTGCAGAATCCACGTTGAATGGTTTTGTATACACTGCTATAATGTTATTTTTAAATGTAGACAACCCACTTTCAAGATAGTCAACAACTGTTCCGGCAGATTCCATGGAGAAACCAGCTTTCCTGTGCCCGATCAGCAATGAATTTACAAGAAGAAAATGCGTTGATCTCCTCCACCGGTTGCTGAATCCGTGGTTAGCCGAAGAACCTGTAGTATCATAAGGCCCGATAAGGGTTAAATTACTAAGTTGGGGAAGAGTTATAGGGGTTGCGGTTGAACCTGTTCCGTCATTGTCACACTCAATGCCATTTGCCTGGTCTGTATCAGAAGGTTTGTCTCTTAGGGAAACAGCGAACTGTATCTTACCGGAATACCCGAAGTCGAAGTCATAATCATCATCATAAGTTCCAAGCGCCACCAGGTTTTTAGCGTTAACTGTTCCGCCAAAAAATTCAAAAGCATCATCACCACCGAAAGATACCTGGATGTTTTCAAGTATCGTTCCAGCTCCCACGCCACCAAGTGTCAGACCATTTATTTCAGAACCTGGCTCGGCAGCAATACCAGAAAATTCGATACGCAAATAACGAAGCGTTCCGGAGTTGTCATTCGCATCAGTTCCACCATAAGGACGGTTTACCCCGCCTTCTATGATCGGAGCAGGAGATGTTGGACGATTTGTTGGAGCCTTACCCAGCAGTATGATACCACCCCAATCTCCGGGAGCTTTTTCTCCTGAAGGTTTTCCGGATGTAAAAACAATCGGATCGGTAGCAGTACCGTCTGCAATAAGTTTAGAACCTCTCTCAACGATAAGAGCGCCTTTCTGCGAAATATCGCTTTTAATAATTGTACCGGGTTCTATTGTCAGTACTGCTCCATTGTTCACATACACGTACCCTTTCAGGGTAAATGTTCCTTTCTTCAGCGTAATACTATTATCAATGGTACCCGAAAGAACCTTTGTTTCATTAGGATCGTTAGAATCCCCGGGAACCGTTCCCGTGCCAGTTTGATCACCAACTTCTACCTTAATGCATGAAGTAATTGCCATTGCAGAAATTACCACCATTAAAGATTGTTTGATAAATTTCATATCCGGAATTTTAATTTTTTGTTTGTGTTAGCAGTTAATTATTATAATGCAAAATCGTATGTGAATCCAAGTGAAAAAGTAGAACCTGGTTTGAAAGAGCTGAACACCCTGTCGCTTCCACCATAATAAGCTCTCTTATCATCAATGTTCTCATAAAATAGCTGGCTCTTATTTAAAAGGTCACTGAGCGTAAGCTTGATCTCTCCTTTTTTAGCCAGCACCTTTTTAGAGATCTGAATGTCGATCACATCCCTTGGATTCTCATAGATATCCGGGATCTCACTGTTACCAACAAGCGCTAAGCGGTTTCCGATCCTGTTATAAAGAATATTACCGTTCCAACCCGATGCCTTAGAGGAATACTGTAATCCACCGTTGATCAGATAGGGTGATTGTCCCTGCACCGGCCTGTCTGCAGATACAACTTTTCCGGCTGCTTCATCACTGAAACGCACCTGTGAAAAAATGTAGGTGAGGTTGGCGAACAAGCTGAAATTGCTGAGCAGGTCAGTGCCACCGAGAAAATTCAAATTCTTTCTTAACTCAAGTTCCACTCCATAAGTATCCGCATCTTTCGCGTTGCCATAAGTATAGTTTCGGCGGGCAGGAACACTTTCAGGGCTTAAACGAAACTCGATGGGATTGACAAATCTTTTATAGAAGCCACCCAATGTAATCGCTTCACCCGCGCCCGGATAAAGTTCATATCGTACATCAACATTGTAGATATCTGTTGATTTAAGCGCAGCATCGCCTCTCACACCATAGTTTGCTTCATAGTCGAAGAATTGAAATGGAGCAAGTTCACGGAACTCAGGGCGTGATACTGTTTGTGAACCGGAAACCCTGATAATATTTTTTTGATCGAAACTATAAGACGCGTTTATTGAAGGCAGGATAGACCATTCTTCATTATCAACCGTGATCTGCTTTGCCGACCTGTCGTGTGAATTGAGGTATTGTTCAAAGAATTCAAGTCGTGCACCCCAAATAATACGAAGCTTTTCAGAAATCTTATTATCGAGCATCACAAATCCCGCATTTAGAGTTGAAATACCGAAATATTCATCGTCAGGGTTGGTGAATTCGTCAATGATAAAACCGTTCTCTGCTATGTTGGGTGTTGCGAATATTTTATCGAAAGGCAATTGCCTGTAGCTCTCATCGAAATTATCTGATGATTCAACATACCTGAATATCCGTGAATTGAAATCACGGAAACGGGTTAATGAAGATGCTCCCGCTTTCAATAATTGCTTTTCACCCTTTATATTGAAGGGAATGGAAAGCGCTGCACTACCGGAAAATCCATGATCCACCAGGTCAGAATAAAATCTGCGTGTGTCATCCTGGTCCCAATCGTATCCTGAACCACCATTGAAATACGCGGAAGTTCTGAGGTCAGGTTGCGATTTGTTATTGAATGAATAGCCGGCGTTCCAGGTTGCCTTTATACCGCTATTTGTAAGTTGATGTGACCCTTCAAATATTCCGGTGTAAAAAGTACGCTGAGAAAGTACAGAACTCCACAGGTTAACAGCCCCTCCCCGGTCGATGTTGGGACCACTTCTGAAATAATAATTGTCTTCGTATGTTCTGTTAAATAAATTTTTGAAAGAAACTTTATGTTTCCCCTTTATGTAAGAGAAATTGGCCATTGCACCCAGGTTAACGCCATATTTATTCTGGTCATCTTCGAAACTTTGCAGGCTTACACTATTCGCATCAAATAAATTCCTGTTTACAAGTGCCTTGTTTTCACTTTTCCTGTACAGCACCGATAATACTGTTCCGAAAGTTGCGTCGTTTTTTAATTTCCTTCCTATACCCCATGCAACATTATATGTTTGGATCGGTGCAGCATTTTTTGATACCTGTGTATATACATCATTCCTGAATAAACGGCTGTATTCTATTCTCTTTTCCAAGGAAACAGGATTTTCGTTTGTTCCGGTGTATTCAGCGCGGCTAGCAGGAAAGCCAGCCGGTAAATCTCTCCTGTTATCGCTGAAGCCGGTCCAGTCGGTCTTGCTGCGCTCGTTACTGTTGAAATTTTTAAATGTTGAATTGGTGTTATAACCAAAAGTAGCCCCAACTGAAAGAAAGTCTTTTGCAGGAACATCTTTGGTTGTAACCTGTATAAGTCCTCCCGCAAATTCACCGGTAAGTTCCGGTGTAGCGGTTTTGTTGATCACAATGTTGTCAACAACACTTGCAGGGATCACATCAAATGAAAAAGATTTTCTGTCGGGCTCTGAACTCGGCAACTGTGCGCCGTTAAGAAATGCAGTGTTGTAACGGTCGCCCAATCCGCGAACAACAACGAATTTGTTATCCTGGATACTTGTACCACTTACCCTTTTCAGAATTTCGCCGGTATTGCGGTCAGGCGTTCTTCTGATAAAATCGGCTGCTATACCGCTTGATACCGACGTATTGTTCTTTTGAAAATTAAGCAGGGCGCTGGTGCTTTCTTTTCTTACAGAAGATCTTACCACTACTTCGGATAAGGTTGATTTTTCTTCAAGAATTATTGTGAGGTTATTTTCTTCATTTGATTTCATTTCTACATCTTCAATTGATTTCGATGTATATCCTGCACTTGAAACAATTATAGTGTATTTTTTACCTGGTTCAAGCGTAACGGTAAACCTTCCCTCGGCGTTGGCGGCAACTGCACGGTCGCTTCCTTCTACACTGATCGTTGATCCTGCAAGAGGTTCATTTTTAGTATTTAAAATTTTACCATTAAGTTGAATATTCTGGGCCGATACAATCAAAGAAGAAAAAAGAAAAGCGAGAAATAAGTACAGCTTTGCTCCCACAATTTTGTATTTAGTTGTGTAGCAAAAGTACCCGCGGGTTGTTACGCCAATGTTACTGTAGCGTTACCGAATTGTTACCAAACTATTGAGTTAAAATCTGAACTGTACCCTGAGAGTGAATATATTATCTTTTATATCTGAAGTGTAACCATTAAGCTGTGTGGTCTCATTCCTGATCACATCGTACCAGATCAGAAACTTCAGGTGAGCGTCAGCAAAATAAATATATCCTGCTCCGAACGTATTGTACTTAATATCCCCGGCATGGGTATTCGTGCCCGGCAAACCTATTTCTTTACCTGATAGCTTTTTATTGGGATCATAAATATCATATTTGAAAGCCAGCATATGCTTTTCTGTGAAAATATTCTGAAGAAAGTAAATGAATGCGCCATTAAACTCCCTTATATAATATGGTTGGTTGAGCGGTGTACCTGGAGTAGTCGATTCTTCCGCTGAAGATGATTGCGTGCCCCACCAATACTCACCTCTCAGTTCAGTTTTGCCCCAGCCGTTTTTAATTCTTAACTGGGCATCAAGTCCCCGGTATTTTCTCGGAGCCTTCTTACCTTTATTACTAACAGAAGAGTCAACTGTAAAATGTTTATCACTATTTCCATCGCCCATCTGGTAGATAAAGTTTGAATTCTGAACGATACCTCCTTCAAAAAAAGATAGTCCCGCGCTAAGAGAAACTGTTTTAGAAAGACTGTAAGGTTTCAGTGATACACGGCTGATAAAATCTTTGTAGCTGTCGTATTCTTCCGGTCCTGTTAATCCCTGCCCGTTAAAAACGCCCGCATCGAATTTCAGCAGCCGCAAAGGATTTGATTTTTTTCGTGGTTCAAAAGTGGCCATCATCCCCAGGTCTCTTTCCGTTTTCATTAATATCTGCGACATTCTTCCGCGCTCGGGACTTTCGCGGTCACTTGAGCTAAGGTTAAGTTCATATCCGAACGGACGGGCGAACATTCCGGCGGTAAAAGCAAACATCTGAAATTTATTTTCATAATATCTCCCCCAGAAATCGCGGATTGCTACTCCTCTTTCCGAACCATCGAACTGGAACACCACCTGCGCCTGGGGCAATCCATCAGCGTTGAAATGAGCGTAATCGAACCTTATCCGGCCCCTGCGGATCATGAACCTGGTATTCGAATTGGCAGGAAAATCACCGCCACTGTAGTTTTTAACCCCTTTTGATTGGGCTACCTGGTATTGTGGTTGAAAATATCCGCTGATCTGCAGATGATCGGTTTCCCGGTACACTGCCCAGAGGCCCTTGTCTCTCGCATCGGTGGTGTCTATCATGTCTACAAGAAATTGTGCATGAACACACTGAGTAATGAAAAGCGATAAAACAAGCAAAAAAGGTTTGTTAGACATTAATCCTATCTTCATTGTGGAGTTGATTCGGAATGCAATTTATATTGAGATCCGATGTTAAGGAATTATTACCATTTCCGGCTTTACCTATCACAGATTGATTAGTCATAATTTGCGCCATATAAAAAAACAAGGATGGGATTGAACTCTATCATGAAGATTTTCATGCCGAAAGACAGGGTCTTCTATACACTTTTCGAACAGGTTGCAGACACGATGAGCAAGATGGGAAGGGTATTAAAAGAAGTGGTTAAAGAACCGGATTTTGATAAAAGAGCTGGATTGATCTCACAAATAGAGGATCTTGAACATGTGAATGATGACTTTACCCACCAGATCTTTACTGAACTGGGCAGAAATTTCATCACCCCCTTCGACAGGGAAGACATCCACTACCTGGCTACCTCTCTTGATGATGTATGCGATTACATATTCGCTACAGCTAAAAAAATAAACTTCTACAAGGTTAATCCAAACGATCAGGGCATTCAGAAAATGGCAGACCTGATAGAACAGGGGTCAGAACAGATCCGGGCTGCTGTGCATGAATTGCGTAACATGCGCGACATGCGCAAGATCACCGAAGCGCTGGTGAAAGTGAACAGCATCGAGAACCAGGCCGACGATATTTTCGACCTGAGCATCGAGCGTTTGTTTGAAACAGAACCCGACGCAAAGGAAGTAATAAAGAAAAGGGAGATCTACCAGGTAATGGAGATCGTTACAGATAAGTGCGAAGACGCTGCCAACGTCATCGAATCGATCATCATCAAATACGCCTAATCTACATGACTTTCCTGGTAGTGATCATTGTGCTCGCACTGGTTTTCGATTATATCAATGGTTTTCACGATGCTGCAAACTCAATAGCCACCATTGTTTCAACAAAAGTGCTCACGCCTTTTCAGGCAGTTCTGTGGGCGGCATTTTTCAACTTCGCGGCTTTCTTCGTTTCAAAATATTTAATTGGTGAATTCAAGATCGGCAACACCATTGCTAAATCTGTCAATGAAAATTTCATTACACTCGAGGTGATCTTTGCCGGCTTGATCGCTGCTATAATCTGGAACCTGCTTACCTGGTGGTTTGGTATACCCTCCAGTTCATCCCATACCCTGCTTGGCGGATTTATGGGTGCCGCCCTTGCCCATGCCGGTGCTATCAGTGAAAATGGTGTTCATGTGATTAACTACGCTAAAGTAATTCCAACATTTGCATTTATATTTCTTGCACCCTTGATCGGGATGATCGTAGCATTCGTCATAACGGTCATCATCGTCAATCTTTGCCGAAAGGCCAATCCATATCGGGCCGACAGCTGGTTCCGGCGGCTTCAGTTGGTGTCATCGGCATTATTTAGTCTCGGCCATGGCGGTAATGATGCGCAGAAAGTAATGGGGATCATTGGTGCGGCCATCATTTTTTATGAAAAACAACGAGGCAATGATCTTTCGTTTAACGAATTTGTTAGTCAATACATGTGGGTGCCGATTGCCAGCTTTACTGCAATTGCCTTTGGAACAATGAGCGGGGGATGGAAGATCGTTAAAACAATGGGTACCCGCATCACCAAAGTTACCCCGCTTGAAGGGGTGAGTGCAGAAACCGCAGGCGCCGTTACATTATATATTACTGAACATCTCGGAATCCCTGTAAGTACCACTCATACTATTGCCGGATCCATCATCGGTGTAGGTGCAACAAAACGTCTTTCAGCAGTGCGCTGGGGTGTAACCATTAACCTGCTCTGGGCGTGGATTCTCACGATTCCAGTAAGCGCTATACTCGCGGCTATAATCTATTATATCGGAAAACTTATATTCTGACTTTATTTTGTAAGGGTTTCTTACTACTTTGGCAGCCTTAATAATGAAAGGAATAATTTTAGCTGGAGGCACAGGAACACGCTTACATCCGATTACGTTTGCATTAAGTAAGCAGATCATACCGGTTTATGATAAACCTATGATCTATTATCCTCTATCTACATTGTTGCTCGCAGGGATCAATGAGATCCTAATCATTTCAACCCCTCACGACCTTCCGCAATTCAAAAAATTACTTGGTGACGGTTCAAAGCTCGGCGTAAAATTCTCGTATGCTGAACAACCAAATCCGAATGGTCTTGCGCAGGCATTTGTGATAGGAGAGAATTTTATCGGGAAAGATAAGGTGGCGCTCGTGCTGGGTGACAACATATTTTATGGAGTGGGATTGGGAGAGAATCTCAGGAAAAACACCGATCCGGATGGAGGCATCGTGTACGCTTATAAAGTAAGTGATCCCCAACGATACGGTGTTGTGGAATTCGACATGGATAACAGGGCCATATCAATTGAAGAAAAGCCTCAACAACCTAAAAGTTCTTACGTTGTCCCCGGTATTTATTTTTATGATAACGATGTGATTTCCATAGCAAAAAATCTTAAGCCAAGCGCGAGGAATGAGTATGAAATTACCGACGTAAATAAAGAATACCTTCGCAAAGGCAAGCTCCAGGTATCGATATTGGACAGAGGAACTGCATGGCTTGACACCGGAACATTTGATTCGCTGATGCAGGCAAGCCAGTTTGTGCAGGTAATTGAACAACGGCAGGGAATCAAGATAGCCTGTGTTGAAGAGATCGCTTACAGAAAAGGATTTATCTCCAAAAAGCAGCTAGAAGAAATGGCACAGCCGCTTTTAAAAAGCGGATACGGTGAATATCTGATGAAAATCGTAAACGAAAGCTGAAACGACAAAATACAATTATGAAGAAAATACTGGTAACTGGAGGATGCGGGTACATAGGTTCTCATACGATCGTTGACCTTGTTGAAAACGGGTACGAAGTAATTTCAGTCGACAATAATTCAAGGTCATCTGCACGGATACTTGAAGGTGTTGAAAAGATCACCGGCAAAAAAGTAAAGAACTACAAAGTGGATCTTTGCAATTTCGATGACACTTTCGCGATCTTCCAGGAAAATGAAGACATTGAAGCGATC
>Ga0207701_10003749_pt1 | contig 15547 bp, 12 predicted proteins | sample KBSSwiSSwithPhiX_FD_184294 | JGI IMG/M metagenome (GOLD analysis project Ga0207701, IMG submission 184294) | Switchgrass rhizosphere bulk soil microbial communities from Kellogg Biological Station, Michigan, USA, with PhiX - S5 (SPAdes) (version 2) | ecosystem: Environmental > Terrestrial >... | reverse complement strand
CGGCATGCGCACCAGCTACAGCTCCAGCGCGTCTCCCGGGCCGATCGGTTTGCGGAACTTGAGGCCGGTGACGCGCCGGAGGTGCCGGTGCTCGGGCCAGCAGGCGCGCACCTCGCGCATCACGATCTCGTTCAGCTGCACGACGCCCGCGAGGATCGGGAAGTCCTCGAAGTGTCCGCGGAAGAAATGCCAATCCGCGGGGATGGTCAGCGCGATCGTGCGCTGCTCGGGCGCGGTCGGGTCGTCGAACAGGCTCAGCAGGCGGGCCTTCACCAGCTTGCCGTTGTCCTCGCGGGGCAGCGCGGCGACCAGCCGGAAGCGGCGGGGTACCGCGATCGGCTCCAGCCGGCGGAGCAGGGCGCCCCGCAGCGCCGCGACCGAGAGCGTCGGCGCGACGACCGCGGCCCACAGCTCGTGGCGGCGGGGTGACGGCGTGTCGACCGGCACGACAGCGGCGTCGGCGACACCCGGAATCTCGCGCAGGAGACGCTCGACCTCGGCGACCGCGACGCGGCTGCCGCCGATCTTGATGACGCCGTCGGCGCGGCCCAGCAGCTCGAAGCGGCCGTCGTCGCGCGCGCGAATGCGATCCGCGCCGCGGTACCAATCGCCGCCTGTGCTCGATCGCGTGGGGGAGCGCGAGCTTTGCTTGCGCGACCCCGTCGCGGGGGGCGCGGGACCCTCTGAGGGTCCCGCATTAACAAACGGCGATCGCAGCAGCATCGTTCCGTCGTCAGCGTCTGCAGCGACGCTGACGGCCGGGAAAGGCGTCCAGGTCCCGTCGCCGCCGCTGTCGCGCCAGGCGATGCCGCCCGTCTCCGATGATCCGAGCACCTCGGTCACCGGGATCGCGGCGCGTGCGGTGACCGCCGCCGCCGTGGTCGCGTCCAGCGGCGCGCCCGACGAAAAGATGCGGGCCAGCGCCGGCAATTCGCCCGGCGGCAACGTCGCGACCGCATGCAGGTGGGCGGGGACGCTGACGAGAACGTTCGTCCTTTCCGCCCGCGCCTGCGCGGCGATTGTCTCGGCGTGCAGCGGCGTGGTGCGCACGACGCTGCCGCCGCCCATGAACGGGACCAGCACCCCGAAAAGAAGGCCGTACAGATGGTGGGGAGGCACCGTGGCGAGTACCCGTGCTTCTGGCCCGAGGTTCCACAGCTTCACCAGCAGCGCCGCCTCGCCCAGCAGTTGCGCCGCGGTCTTCGGGCACGCGACGTGCGCACCGGTCGACCCCGAGGTGTAGACGCACACCAGCCGGCGGTCAGGCGGAAATTCCAGCGTCAGCGGCCCGGCTGGGCCCGCGCCGCCCAGCCGCGCTCGCACGTCGAGGCCCAGCGCGCCCTGACCGCCGCCATCGTGAAGGACCAGCGAGATCCCGCGCTCGGCGCACAGACGATCGATCGTCTCGGGGCGACTGTTGGGCGGCAGGGCCGCCGAGCGCTCGCGCTGCCAGACGGCCAGCAACGCGACCGCGCACAGATAACGATCGGCGCACGCGACCATCACCTCGGCGGCGGCGTTCGCGGGCAGCGCGCGCGCCAGTTCCGCGGCGTCCGCGAGAAGGTCGCCCCATGATCGCGGCTCGTCGCCCAGGGCGAAGGACGACGCGGGATCTCGCTGGGCCGGCGCTAACGAGGCCAATCAGTCACCCGTCCTCGTCCTCGGGCGTGCTGCTCATGAGTGCTCTATTCAGCGCCCGGCGGCGGACCCTCGGGCGTCGGGCCGGCCGCCAGGTGGGTCTCGACCATCGAGACGACGTCGTCGACGGTCCGGACGGCGCGCAGCGCTTCCTCGGGGACCTCGCGTCCGGTCCAGTCCTGCAGGTAGACGACCAGGTCGACCGCGTCGATGCTGTCGAGGTCCAGGTCCTGCTGCAGCAGCGCCGTCGGCGTGATCTTCTCGGCAGGCAGGCCGAACGTCTTGGTCAGCAACTCGCGGACACGCGCGAAGATCTCGTCGCGCGTCATTGTGCGCGCTCCATGCGGCTCTTTTCTTCGGCGATGAACGTGGCGAGCGTCCGCACCGAGCGGAAGATTTCCCGGTTCCTCTCGTCGTCCGACTTGATCTGCACCTTGTACCGGCGGGCGATCTCGACGGCCAGCTCCAGCGCGTCGATCGAATCGAGGCCCAGCCCGTCAGCGAACAGGGGCGCGTCGACGTCGATCTCCTGCGGCTTGACGTCTTTCAACATGAGCGTCTGCACGATCATGCTCTTCAGCTCTTCTAGGATGTCGTTCATGATGGGTTACGCGTGTCAGCTGCGGGCAGGCCCAGATGCTGGCGGAAAGTCGCCTCGCACGCCTCGGTCATCGCGCCCGCGTCCCCGCCGAAGGAGGCCGGGCTGATGGCTGGAAGTCGTGTCACCGTGAAGATTGCCGTTCGCGGCGGGATATCGTACCACGGCGTCCCCTTTCCGAGCGTAGCCGGTTCGCAGCGGATGAGTATCGGCAGCACGGGGACGTTCGCGCGGCAAGCGATCTCGAACGGCCCGCGCCGGAACCGACGCATGCCGCCCGCGGGCGAGCGCGTGCCCTCGGGAAACACAAGCATCGGCATCCCCTGGCCGATCCGATCGAGCGCCTGGTTCACCACCACGCCGCCGGCGAGCCCCTCCATCTCGCCGCCTTCCAGGTAGACGCAGGAGCGCAGGATCTGGCCGATGATCGGCGCGCGGAACAGCAGCGGCTTGGCGACGCACACCAGACGGCCGAACACGGCCGACACCGCCGCGATATCGATCAGGGTCGGGTGGTTGGCGACGATCACGAAGCCGCGCGCGGGCGTCGAGGTATCCAGCCCGCGCGGGTTGAAGTGCAGTAGGCCGCACAGGCGTATGTAGTCGAAGAGCAGGACGAACGCGCGTTGCATCCAGCGCTGGCAAGCCGCGGCCCGCTCGATGGCGGGTTGGCGGCGGTGGCGCAGGCGCGAGACCGGGAACAGGACCATCGCCAGGATGCCCGCGCCGATCCATGCCCCCAGGAAAGCGCTTCCCGCGAGGACGACTCGCGCGAACAGAAACAGGCGTCGCAGGAGCCCGGATGCCCTGGGGGCCGCGTCCTCGGAGCTGTAGCGCTCCGCGACGGTCACCGTGGGGCAGACGCGGCGGACAGCTGGGCCTGGCTGAGGTTGACCTTGATGTCGTTCGCCAGGTTCTTCGTCCAGGTGTTGTAGTTGCGGTGAATCACTTCGCCTTCGGACTCTTTCGCGTACAAAAGGCCCTGGCTGTCGACGTAGTCGACGCGCGCGCTCTGGGCGTCGTACAGGACGGCGACGGTTGCGGAGTGACCCTTTTCAGCGTACTCGGCGACGTATCTACCGGGCTGGTGCTCCTTGATCTGCCAGTGACGCCGGGCCAGCGACATCTCGATCGCGCCTTCGAGGAGCTTCGGATCCGAAGGTCCCGCCAGGGCGATCGGGACCGAACGGACCATCGGCGCGGCCCGGTGATCGCATCCCGATGCGGCCAGAAACAACAACGCGGAAACAGTGATCACGGCGCTCCCGCGCCGGAGAAGGTTCGTTGGGAGGGTCATCGCAAGGGGACGCTATTCTGTTATACGAAGGCATGCAAGCCGCGCAGTCCGAGCCGGCGGTTTCTTGCCGGGGGCTCCGGAAAATTTACGACGCTCGTCGGGGAACGGCCGTCGTGGCGGTCGACGGCCTCGACCTGGAGATCAGGCGCGGCGAGTGCTTCGGCTTGCTGGGACCCAACGGCGCGGGCAAGACCACCACCGTGGAGATCCTGGAGGGGATCCTCGAACCGTCCGCGGGCGCGGTGGAGCTGCTGGGCATGTCGTGGGCGCGCGACGACATCCGGCTGCGCGAGCGGATCGGCGTGGCGCTGCAGGAGACACGGCTGCCCGAGCGGCTGACCGTGACCGAGGTGCTGAACCTGTTTCGCAGCTTCTACCGGCGCTCGCGTCCGGTGGAGGCGCTGCTGGCGGACGTCGAGCTGGCGGAGAAGAGCAGCGCCTGGGTGGGCAAGCTGTCGGGCGGGCAGCGCCAGCGGCTGGCCATCGCGTGCGCGCTGGTCGGCCAGCCCGACATCCTGTTCCTCGACGAGCCGACGACGGGGCTGGATCCGCAGTCGCGGCGCCAGCTGTGGGAGCTGGTGCTGCGCTTTCGGGGCGGGGGCGGGACGGTGGTGTTGACGACGCACTACATGGAAGAAGCCGAGCGCCTCTGCGATCGCGTCGCCATCATCGACCACGGTCGCATCATCAAGGAAGGATCGCCGGCCGAGCTGATTCGCGGCCTGGGCGCGGCGCACGTCATCGAGTTCAAGCTGGAGGACGGCGCCGCGGCCCTGGCCGAGCGCGATCTGCTGGCGCTGCCGGCGGTGACCGGCGCGCGGCTGTCCGAGGACGGGTTGTGCGCGCTGACCGTGTCCGAACCGGCGCGCGCGCTGCCCGCGTTGATCGGCCTGGTCTCGGGACGGGGGGCCGCGCTGGGGCGGCTGGAGACGCGGCACGCGACGTTGGAGGACGTGTTCGTCACGCTGACGGGCCGGCACCTGCGCGATGGCTGAAGAAAGAACCGCGCGCAACCATCCGGTCCTGCAGCTGACGTTGATGCGGCTGCGCGAGCTGCGCCGCGAGCCGGGCACATTGTTCTGGGTGTTCGGCTTCCCGATCTTGATGTCGATCGCGCTCGGCCTGGCGTTTCGCAGCACCGGGCCCGAGCCGATCCGCGTCGGTGTGCTGCCCGGCGTGTCCGCGGAGGTCGCGGGCGCGCTCACGGCGGGCGGCGTGACGGTGAAGCCGCTCGACGAAGCGGCGGCGCGCAACGAGCTGCGGGCGGGCCGCGTCGCGGTCGTGCTGGTGCCGCCGCCCTCCGCCGGCGCGGCGCTGGGATATCGCTACGACGACAAGCGTCCCGAGTCGCGGCTGGGACGCGCGGTCGTCGACGACATCCTTCAGCGCGCCGCCGGCCGGCGCGACCCGCGTGCCGTCCAGGACGAGCTGGTGCGCGAGCGCGGCGCGCGTTACATCGACTTTCTGATCCCCGGGCTGATCGGGATGAACCTCATGTCGGGATCGATGTGGGGCATCGGCTGGGTGCTGGTGAACATGCGCGTCCGCAAGCTGCTGAAGCGCCTGCTGGCCGCGCCGATGCGGCGGCGGCACCTGATGTACGCGCAGGCGCTGGCGCGGCTGGTGATGATCCCGATCGAGATGGTGGTGATCCTGGTGTTCGCCCGGCTGGCGTTCGACGTGCGCATGGCGGGTTCGTGGCCGGCGCTGGCGCTGGTCAGCGTGACGGGCAGCGCCAGCTTCGCGGGCCTCGCGATCCTGGTGGCCAGCCGCGCGCAGAACAGCGAGACCGTCAGCGGCCTGATGAACCTGGTGATGCTGCCCATGTTCGTCCTGTCGGGCGTCTTCTTCTCGTCGGACCACTTTCCCGCCTTCATGCAGCCGGCGATCAACGCGCTGCCCTTGACCGCGCTCTGCAATGGACTGCGCGCCGTCATCATCGATGGCGCGGGCATCGCCGGCATCGCGGGGTCGGTCATCGTGATGGCGATCTGGGGCGCAATCAGCTTCGTCGTCGGGATGCGTTTGTTTCGCTGGGGCTGAGGTTCGAAGCGGGCGACAGCAGCGCCGCCAGCCTGGCAGGGAAAAAGGCGCTAGACCGCTTGGAACGATCCAGCGATCGCCTCGAGTGCCGAATCCGCGCGTCCGCGGGACGCCATCGCGCGGGCGTTGTAGCGGTTCTTGCGGCAGCCTTCGAGCCCGCGCGAAATCGGGGCAGCCGCCGATGATGTAGCCTGCAGAGCGGCAATTCAGCTAACGCGCGACGCGAACGCCAAGGCTCGAACAACCCGGCCCGTCGCTTGTTTGGCGCCCCGCGGACGCGCGGATTCGGCGCCACGCGCTAAGGATCAATTGCGCTGACGTCGACTCACATCGCACTAGGCGTCGACGCGCTTCAAGTCGATGCGGCGGAGGTCGCCCGCAACGGCAGAGCAGACGATGGCGATCAGGAAGATGTCGAAGGGGATCCGGTAGCGGACCTCGCCGGTGGCGTAGGCGACGGTGAGCGTCAGTGCCGCGATGGGGGCGAGCAGCATCGCCGTCCGGCTGGTCAGGGCTGTGCGCCAGCCGCGCCGGAGGATCCCCGCGCAGATGGGGACCAGCGGCACGAAGAGGAACGCGAGGAAGATGTATTGCGAGAGGTGCGTCCACACCCAGGTCGGGTGCCCGTAGCCGGGCCACATACCGGAGCCGAAGAACAGGTCGTAGATGTGATCGAGGGACAGCACCGCCGCTTCGGCCGGGTGCGCGCCGATCCAGCGCCATGCCTCCCGGCTGTTGGCCTCGCTGTCGTTGTACTGGAACGGAACGCGCGCGCTCCCCTCGTAGCGGCGCAGGTACGATCCCGGGCTGCCGAAGCGCGCGCCACCGTCGCCGCCGGGCGGATTCCAGTCGATGGCGCCGACGCGGCCGTAGTGGCCCAGCAGAAAGTCCGCGCCGATCTTGTTCCCGCTGACGCAGAAACGTCCGCGGTTCGCGTGCGTGCACGCCCGCGCCTGCACGGCCAGCAACGGCATCGCGGCGATCCCGGCGACCGCCCAGCGGATCGCCCACGGTTGCAGCCGCTTGAGCCGCGCGCGCGCGTCGACGCCTGGCAGCGCCAGCAACAGCGCGACGCCTTCGACAACGGCCAGCAGAAATGCCGCGGGCAGCGCCACTGACTTGAACGCGGTCGCCACCGACAGGGTGACGCCGCTCGCGGCCGCGAGCATCAGCGCCACCTTCGGGCGTCGCACCCGGTAGATCGTGAACAGCAGGGTGAACGAAACGGCGAGCCAGAAAATGAAGTGGATCTCGGTCAGGAACAGCGCGCCGTACTCGATGAACGGGAAGTACAGGCTCGCGAACATGCTGGCGAGCAGACCGGTGCGACGCCCATAGGCGGCGGCCCCCAGCAGACCAACCGCCGGCGGCACCAGGCAGGAGAGGACGAATTGCAGGTAGACGACGCGCACGAGCGAGCCGCCCTCCGAGGTCAGAAACGCGAGCAGCGCGGGATAGCCGAGCGGGTGCGTGACATCCCACGGGTCGACCGGTCCGTGCATGGCCGCGTACTTCTTCGAGAGCGACACGTAGAAAAACATGTCCGAGGTGACGAAGTTCTCGGGCGGCTGCACGTGGAACGTGTAGATCGCGCGCAACGCGATTCCGCACAGGTAAACCAGGCCGGCCAGCAGCCACGGGTTGGCCAGCAGACCGCCCGCGCGGGTGGACGGGGCGCGGTCAGGCACGTTCGGGCAACCCGTCGACGCGCGCGAGATCACCGACGACGTACGCGCACGCGATCACGATGAAGAAAACGTCGAACGGTATGCGGTAGCGCACCTCGCCGGTCGCGATCATGACCGTGAGGGTCAGCGCCGCGATCGGCGCCAGCGCCAGCGCGGTCTGACTGGTCAAGGTGGCGCGCGGGCCGCGCTTCACCAGCCGGGCGCACGCCAGCACCGTCGGTATCAACAGGAACACGATGAACACGTACTGCGACAGGTTCCCGAACGGCCACGACCCGCTGTTGAACGTCGGCCAGGCCGAGGACCCGAAGAAGGTGTCGTACACGTGATCGAGCGACAGCACGATCGCCTCTCCCGGATGCTTGCCGATCCAGCGCCAGGCCTCCGCGGCGTTCGCCGCGTTGTCGGTCATCGAGAAGTGCACGGTCACGTGATCGTCGTAGTGCCGCAGCAGGGCCCCGGGGCTGCCGAACCGGAACTGGTCGTGGCCTTCGGTCCTCCATTCGATGTCGGCGATCCGACCGTAGTGGCCGAGCAGGAAGTCCGAGCCGGCCTTGTTCCCGGTGACGCAGAACTTGCCGTCGTTGGCGCGGGTGCACACGCGCGCCAGCGCGCCCAGCAGCGGCGCCGCCGCCACCGCCACCAGCACGCAGCGAACCAGCCACGGCTTCAGGCGCGCGAACAACGACGCCGGCGCGCCGTCTCGCGGGCGCGCGAGCACGGCCGCGATCCCGTCGGCGAGGAAGAAGACGAACGCGGCCGGCAGCGCGACCGACTTCAGCGACGTGGCGATCGAGAGCGCGACGCCGCCACCCAGCGCCAGCGCGATCGCAATGGCGCGGCGCCGGACGCGGCGGGCGCCGAAGAAGCTCGCGAACGCCAGCGTCAGCCAGAAGATGAAGTGGATCTCCGACAGGAAGAGGGCGCCGTACTCGATGAACGAGAAGTACAGGCTGGTGAACACGACAGCCAGCAAGCCCGTGCGGCGTCCGTATGCGGCCAGGCCGAGCGCGCCGACGGCGAGGGGCACAAGGCAGCAGATGACGAGCTGGAAGCTGACGGCGCGTCCGAGGTCGTACGTGCTCGACATCAGAGCCGAGAGCAGCGTCGCGTAGCCAAGCGGGTGGGTCACGTCGGGCCGGCTCAGCGGCACCTGCGCCACCATCCGCCGCGCCAGGCCCACGTAAAGCCCCATGTCCGAGTAGATGAAGTTCTCGGGCCGCTGGAGGCTGAGCGTGTAGATCAGCCGGATGCCGATCCCGCACGCGTAAACGAGAGCCGCCCACAGCAGCGCCGGCATCGCGTACAGGCGGCGAAGAAAATTCACGCGCGCGACCCCGCGAGGCTCAAGGGCTGGATCGCCAGGGGGTCGGCTTCAGCGGCGAAGTCGCCGACGGCAAATGCGCACACGATGACGATGAAGAATACGTCGAACGGGATCCGGTAGCGAACTTCGCCGGTCGCGATCGCGACGGTGACGGTCAGGGCGGCGATCGGCGCGAACACCAGGGCGGTGCGGCTGGTCGCCACCACGCGCGCCCCGCGCCTGGCCAGCGCCGCGCCCACCAGCAGCGTCGGGAAGAACAGGAGGGCGATGAACACGTACTGCGACAGCTGCGCGAGCGGCCAGGACGAATGTTCGAAGCTGGGCCACATCGCCGGGCCCAGGAACGTGTCGTAGACGTGATCCAGCGAGAGGACGATCGCCTCGCCCGGGTGGGCGCCAATCCACCTCCAGGCCGCCGCGGTGTTGGCGGGGCCGTCGGTCATCGCGAACGGGACGCGCGCCCGGTCGTTGTGGTGGCGAAGGTAAGCGCCGGGGCTGCCGAACTGGACGAAGTCGTAGCCCTCGGGCTTCCACTCGATGCTGGCGACGCGGCCGTAGTGGCCGAGCAGGAAGTCCGAGGCCATCTTGTTCCCGGTCACGCAGACGTTGCCGCGGTTGGCGCGGGTGCACGCGCGCGCCTGCACCGCCAGCAGAGGTGCCGCCGCGACCGCGACCACGGCCCCGCGCACCAGCCACGGCTTGAAGCGCGCGAACGAGAGCGGCGCACGCCCGGCCGCGGGGCGCGCGATCGCCAGGGCCGCGCCCTCCATCGCGAAGAAGAACAGGGCAGCGGGCAGCGCCACCGACTTGAACGCCGCCGCCACCGACAGCGCGATCCCGCCGGCCGCGGCCAGCGCCAGGGCGGCGCCGCGGCGTTCGGTCCGGCGCGCCGCGAACAGCGCCGCGAACGCCAGCGTCAGCGACAAGATGAAGTAGATCTCCGAGAGAAACAGGGCGCCGTATTCGATGAAGGGAAAGTAGAGGCTGCCGAACGCGAACGCCAGCAGTCCCGTGCGCCGCCCGTACGCGGCGGCGCCCAGCAGTCCCAGCGCGGGCGGCACCAGACAGCTCACGACGAACTGCAGGCTGGCGGCGCGCGCCAGCGATCCGCCGCCCGAGATGAGAAACGAGAGCAGCATCGGGTAACCGAGCGGGTGGCTGACATCCCACGGCATCAGCGGCCCCGCCGTGGCTGCGAGCCGGCGCGCGAGCGTCACGTAGAAGTACATGTCCGAGCCGACGAAGTTCTCGGGCGGGTGGGCGGCGAACGTGTAGAACGCGCGGATCGCGACGCCGCACGCGTACACCAGCAGCACCCACACCAGGGGCCGCTTCAGGACGGTGCGGGCGGGGGTGTTCGGCAACGGGCTGAAACTACCATCAGGGCGGCAGCGAAACGTAGGGCGTCGCGAGGCGCGGATCGGGATAGCGCCATGCCCCCTGGGCGTTGCGCACCTCGACCGCGAACAGCGCGCCCGTCCCTTCGCCGGCGATGGCGGCGGTGTAGCTGCCGTCGCCGGCGGGTGATGCATCGACGGCCACGAAGTCCCGCTCGCTGTCGAAAGGCTTCCACAGCACGCGCACCGTCGCGTTGACGGGCAGGGCTGCGCCGAAACGGACGCGCACGTTCCAGCTGGCCGCGGTGGCGACGGCGGGCGTGACGGAGATGTCACCCAGGCCCGGTCCCGCGGCGCGCGGCGACGCGAGCCACACCCGGGGATCCGGCAGCGTCCCCGAAAACGCCGGCGGCGACGCGGCCATCGCCGCGGCGGCGGCGTCCAGCGCCGCGGTGTCGTCGGCCAGCTTCGGGATCGCGGCCGCCCAGTGAAACGGGTCGAAGCCCAGCGCGGACATCCGGAGACGTTCGTGAAACGGCAGGATGTAGTCCGTGTCGTCGGCGAGCGCGCGCCACGCGACGGCCGCGGCCGCGGTCTCGTCGCGCGCCGCCGCCAGCCAATCGGCGCGGCCGGTGCGTTGATACACCGCGAGCGCGGTCGCGCCGCGCAGCTTGTGGCCGAAGTAGCGCCCGAGATCCGCGAGCGCCAGACATTCGCGCGCCATGTCGCGCGCCAGCGGGTTGTCGCGAATCACGTCCTGATCAGCCGCGGCCAGCGCGTCCATCGTCAGCTGCGCGTCGTTCAGCATGTCGGCGGCGAGGTCGATCGGCGACAGCCGCGCGGTCGCGATTCCGCCCACGAGGTCGGCCGCCGCCTCCGCCGACGACGCGACCGCGAACGTGTCGAACGGGGTCGGGTTCGCCAGGGTGGGCCAATTGTCCATCCCGGGATCGAAGGCGTGCGCCCACTCCGCGATCGACCCGGCCAGCTCCAGCTCGGGCGCGAAACTACGCGAATCGGGCCCCAGGTTGTGAGCGGTCATCAGCCACGGGACGATCTGGCTGGCCGTCTGCAGCGCGGGCCAGAGGCTGTCGGTCCCGGCCTCGCGCGCGGCGATGGCGCGGAACGTCGCTTCGGGCGTCGCGGGATCGTAGCCCAGCCGGCCCCACATCAAGTACATGAGGTCGTCGCGCGTGAACGCCCACGGCGAGAACCGATCCTCGGCGTTCGCATGATAGAAGTCGCGCTGGGGCGTGTAGGCTGTCGGCGGCTCCAGCGTGAAGCCGCGGACCTGCGGCGAGATCCCCATCGATCCCAGCACGCGCGCCGTGAGCGGATACGACGCCGACCGGAAGATCCGGTGCGTCCCGCCGGCGCGAACCTGAAACACGAACTGCCACGGGTCGGGCGGGTTCAGGAAGCCCTGGTACGAGTACGACGCCCAGGTGGTCCAGACGCCGCCCGCGATCGGGTAGGGCGGGCCCAGGTGCTCGCCGTTGAACTTCGCCTCCAGCACCATGTCCGGCCCGACCGCGGCCCCCAGCGTGAGGATGTCCGCCTTGGGCGTCACCCACGAGCGCGTGTAGATCGAGACACCGGTCGCCGCCTGCTTGACGCCCGCGACGAACGTATCGACGTACCAGGTGGCCGCCTCACCGCTCTCGCCGATGCGGAACCCCAGCATCGCCAGGCCGGGCGCGCGCGTGGCGAGGTCGGCCGCCGCCTCGCGCACGTACACCTTCAGCTCGTCGTGGGTGGCGATCCCGGCGGCGCCGGCCGAGTAAGTCATCAAGCCGACGCGGATACCGCGCGCGCGGGCCATCGCGATCACGCGGTTCAGCCGGGCGAGGTTGCGATCGCGATCGGGCACGCCGACGGCGGGGAACGTCGTCGACTTCGCGACGTAGGGCAGGATGTTGGGAAAGCCCGTCGTCCCCAGATCGTACATGCCGTGGATGTCGAGCAGGTCGATGCGCGCGTGCGCGAGCAGGTCCAGGTAGTCGCGCCAGAACCCCTCGTCGTGGAACCACCATTCGGGCTCCGGCTGATCGGGGTCGGGCAACACCCAGAAGAGGTTCGACGCGCGGATCGAGATCGACGGCGCTCCGCGCAGCGTGGTGGCGGGCGGGACCGCGTCGCCACCGTGCAGCCGCAGCCGCTCGGCCAGCTCGAGCGCACCGTACATCGCGCCCACGGCGTCGCGTCCGACGACCCAGGTGGCGCCGTCGATCAGCGAAATGGCGTACGACTCGGCACGCGAATCGACCAGCGGCGCCAGCTTCGCGGCCGCGGGGCGCGTGGCTGTCTCGGCGACGGTCGCGAGCTCGATCGACCGCGCCACGCCCGCTTCGGCCAGCGCTTGATCCAGCGCGCAGCGGCCGTAGTCGATCGGCGTCGTCGGATCGTGAGCGTCGGGGCAACGGACCGTCCACGCCCACGGCGGCGAGCCTGCCGGCATGCCCGCATCGCCGGCCGCGCCGCTCGCGCCGCCGGTGCCCGCGCCGCCGCCACCGCCGCTGTTTCCCGCCATGCCGCCCGCGCCGCCACCGATCCCGCCGCCGCCCAGTCCTCCCGGAGCGCCGTCATTCTTGTCCTTCGGGGGCGGGCCGTTACAGGCGACGACGACGGCCGTCAGGCCGAGAGCGCAGGCCGTCCGCAACACGCGCGCAACCACCGCCCGACGCTAGCATGGGCCCGCCGCGTTCACGTGCCCGCCCTGCCGGCGGCGCTTCCGGCTTTACCGGTCGCGCCGCCGGTCCCCCACGCCACCCGCACCCGCCGTTACGTCCGCCAATCCCTGTGGCGCTTCCGCCGTTCCCACCCACTACCGCCCGTACCCGTCGCGCCGCCTCCCGCACCCACCGGTCGTTTCCACGCACCCGCCGCCGCCCGAACGACCGGCGCTCCCACCAGAGCCGCCGCCTGGACGAGTCCTTCCCATCGCGCGCGGAAGCTATAGATGTCGCCCGCAGACCGCAAGCGACGATTGCGGTCGCACCGTGCGGTTTTTTGCCGCGCTTCGTGCGTTTTTTTGCGCGCCGCTGTGCGGCGATTTCGCGCGCCCTAGCGAGCGACTACGCGTGACCCGAGGCGTGGACGCGGAAGGCGAGCTTGCCCAGGTGGTGCTTGTCGATCTCGCGGTGCGCCACGGCCGCGTCTTCGAGACGGTAGACGCGCCCGAGCTCGACGTGAAACCGCGCCGAACCGATCAGACGATTGAGGCGATTGAACGCATCGAGATCGGGCGTGCCGTCGTAGGCGTGCGATTCGATCCCGTCCGGCACGCGCGGTTCGGGCTCGACGCCGTTCGGGTAAGCGACCCGGCCGCCTTGCTTGACCGCGGCCAGCGCCTCGGCCAACCCCTCGCTGCTCGTCAGCACCAGCGCGGCGTCGAGGCCGTCGGGGGCGAAGTCGCGCGCGGCGGCGGCCGCGTCTTCGCGGTGCCCATCGATCGCGTGGTCGGCGCCCAGCCGGCGAACCAGCGCGACGCCGTCCGCGCCCGACGCGACGGCCAGCACGTCCACGCCGATTCGCTTCGCGAGCTGAACGGCCAGGTGGCCGATGCCGCCGCTCGCGCCGAAGATCATCAACGTCTGGCCGGGCTCCAGCTGCAGCTCGTCTTCGAGACCGCGCAGCGCCGTGACGCCGTCCGCGCCCAGCGCGCCCGCCTCGGCCAGCTTCATGCCGGGAGGAACGGGCGCGACGTTGTCCTCGTGCACGGCGACGTACTCGGCGTAGAACCCGCCGTCCATCGAATAGGCGTAGACGCGCTCGCCGACACGGAACCGCGTCACCCGATCACCAACCGCGACGACGGTTCCCGCACCGTCGTTGCCGATCACGCGCGGGAACCGCCGCGCGGCCGTCGGGATCTCGCCCTCGCGGACGTAGGGGTCCCAGACGCCGATGCCGGCGGTGTCCAGCTGGATGAGGACGTCGTGCGCCCGCGGTTTCGGCACCGGTAGAGACCGCGTGTGGATGACTTCCGGACCGCCGAAGCGATCGATGGCGGCCGCCTTCATCGTGTCGGGAATGGATGGCTTCACGGTCGACTTCCCCCCCGCGCGGACGCCCCGAGATCGAATCTGGACATGCATCGGGGACCGTCCAGTCGGCGCTTCAGGGATTGCGACCGACAAAACGCACGAGGCCGATGGCCGAGGCCCGTGTCGGATCTCTGGCGCGAGCGCCGTCACGCCATTCAAGAATCCTGAACATGTCGCCGATTCCGTGCGTCAGAGCCGCGGCGTCCGTGCCGTGCCACGGCCGCCTGTGGAGGAAACTTGATGGAACGGTTGAAGATCGGGTCGGTCGCGCTGCTGATGCTCCTGGTGGGCTGCGGGGGCGGCGGGCAAACGGAGGACGCCGGGCGGGACATGCGGGTGGACATGAAGACCGACATGAAGGCGGACATGGCACCTGACCTGCCGCCCGACGTGCCGGGCGATCTCTCCCCGACCGACGTGCCGAACGGGACCGACGTTCCAGGACCCAGCTGCACCGATCGCACGCTCAACGGCACCGAGACCGGCGTCGATTGCGGCGGCAGCTGTCCGGGCTGCCCGGTCGGGACGAACTGCGGCATCAACGCCGACTGCCAGAGCGGGATGTGCGTGGGCGGGAAGTGCACCGGCCTCAGCTGCACCGACGGCATCAAGAACGCGACCGAGACCGACATCGATTGCGGCGGTGGCTGTCCGCCCTGCTATCAGGGGAAGTCCTGCCTCTCGTACACGGACTGCGTCAGCTATGTCTGCTCGGCCGGTACCTGTTCCACCCCGACCTGCACGGACATGGTCAAGAACCAGGGCGAGACGGACGCCGACTGCGGTGGTTCGGCCTGCGGGAAGTGCGCTGACGGAAAGACGTGCGCCGCCAACACCGACTGCAGCGGCGGCCGCTGCGACGTCGGCCGCTGCTCGTCATGCCGCGACCTGATCAAGAACGGCGACGAGGTCGACGTCGACTGCGGCGGTACGCTGTGCGCCAAGTGCGCCGACGGCAAGGTCTGCCGCGCCGACGCCGACTGCCTGAACGGCCGCTGCTCCAACGGCGTCTGCATCTCGTGCGTCGACCGGATGCAAAACGGCGGCGAGGCGGACATCGATTGCGGCGGCACCACCACGTGCGCGAAGTGCGGAGACGGCAAGAAGTGCACCGTCTCGACGGACTGCACGAGCGCCCGCTGCAGCGCCGGGGCCTGCATCTCGTGCTCCGACGCCAAGATGAACTCGGATGAGAGCGACATCGACTGCGGCGGCACGAGCTGCTCGGCCTGCGCCAACGGCAAGCGCTGCACCATGGCCAACGACTGCGTCAGCAAGATCTGCAGCGCCAACATCTGCGTCGCGGCCAACTGCACCGACACGACCCTGAACGGCGGCGAATCCGACGTCGACTGCGGCGGCACCGACTGCAAGAAATGCACGCTGAACCAGATCTGCCGGACCGGCGCCGATTGCGACACCGGGGTGTGCACGTCGGGCAGGTGCGCCGCGGCGACCTGCACCGACGGCGTGCGGAACCAGGGCGAGAGCGACGTGGACTGCGGCGGCAGCACCACCTGCCCGCGCTGCGCCGACTTCAAGAACTGCACGGCGATCACGGACTGCGCGACGA
>Ga0207701_10003748_pt1 | contig 15548 bp, 10 predicted proteins | sample KBSSwiSSwithPhiX_FD_184294 | JGI IMG/M metagenome (GOLD analysis project Ga0207701, IMG submission 184294) | Switchgrass rhizosphere bulk soil microbial communities from Kellogg Biological Station, Michigan, USA, with PhiX - S5 (SPAdes) (version 2) | ecosystem: Environmental > Terrestrial >... | reverse complement strand
GCTCGACCGCGACGTCAGGGACAACCGGACAGCCGGTGCCGCTGGCGCTCGTCGGCCGGCCCGAGTACGTGCAGCGCCCGGCGGCGCTGCGCACGGAACGCGGCGAGCTCTGCGCTTACGTCTACGTCGACCTCAACGACGGCACCGACGTGCAGCGGTACGTCGAGCGCGCGCGCCGTGAGGTAGACGCGGCCGTCACGGGCGGACAGATCCGGCTCGGACCGGGCGAGCGTATCGAATGGACGGGCCAGTACGGGCTGCTGATCGCCGGCCAGCAGCGCCTCGCCTGGATCGTCCCGCTGGTCCTGCTGTCGATGCTCGGCCTGCTGCTGTTGCAGTTCCGCGGGCTGACGGAGGCGCTGCTGGTGCTCGCGTCGGTGCCGTTCGCGCTGGTCGGCAGCTTCTGGACGCTGTACCTGCTGGGCTACCCGCTGTCGGCGCCGGTCTGGGTGGGCCTGCTGTCGGTCGTCGGTCTGGCGATGCAGACGGGCGTCGTCATGGTCGTCTACATCGACGAAGCGTTCTACCGGCGCGTGCGCGAGGGGCGCCTGCGAAATCGCGACGACATCGTCGCCGCACACGCCGAGGGAACGGTGCAGCGGCTGCGCCCCAAGATCATGACCATCACGACCATGGCCGTCAGCCTGCTACCGCTGCTCTGGTCCGACGGCGCCGGCTCCGAGATCATGCGGCGGGTGGCGGCGCCGATGCTGGGCGGCCTGGCTACCAGCGCCTTCCTGACGCTGGAGGTGCTGCCGGTGCTGTACACGATCTGGCGGCAGCGGCAGCTCCGCCGGGCGACCGCGCTCGGCCTGCCGATCGCCGCCATCGTCGGCCTCGGGCGGCGCGGCGCCGGCCGCGACGGCCACGGCGTACCCGTCAACGGCACGATCGAACCGCAGCCCTCGTTGCCCCCTCGTCCTGCGAAGCGAGGTGAGGGCTGGGGACAGGGCCCGTCCCTCTAGTCGCGCCGCGCCCAGCCGCTAGCGCCGCGCGCCGACGGTGACCTCGGTCGCGACCGCGCCGCTGCTCCCGTTGACCGCGCGCGCCTCCAGCCGGACATAGCGCGCGGCGACCGGCCCGAACGTCGCCGACTTCATCTTGCCGTCGACCGGCCAGGTGCCGGTGGTGGCCATCGTGAACGTCGTGTTGTTGGTGCTGGTCAGGATCGCGTACTGCGTGATCGCGCCGTCGGTGCTGGGACCCATGTTCGCGACGTAGCGCGGGACGTAGCCGACGTAACCGACGTCGGGGCGCGACTGCCCGAGATCGATCGTGATCGACTGCGGCAGCGACGCCGTGCTCTGCCAGATCGTGTACGAGCCGTAATCGTTGATGCCGTCGATCCCGTTGGCGGCCGTGCCGCTGGTCGCCGTGGCGCTGGTGGGCGTGTACGGCCACTCGTTCTGCGGACCCTGCGCGGGCAGCGCCGCGCGCGACGCGTTCGGGCTCCACGCGGCGCCCACCTCGGTCAGCCGGGTGACGATCGCGGCGTCCATCAGGCCGTCGCGGTTGGGCGGGCAGTTGAGCAGGAAGTTGGTCCAGCGCGACTCCAGCACCTTGATGTGGCCGTTGACGATGCTGTCGACGGTCATCAGGCCGCCGATGTTCGGCGCCCAGAACCAGTCGTTGCCGCCGCTGCTGTTGATCTTCTGGCCCTGCGTGGCGGGGAACGTGTTGTCGGCGGGAACGAACGCGCCCTTCGGCTCCTCGATCGCGGCGACGTCGGCGTCCCACGGGCTCATGAAGTGGGTGTGGTCCAGCAACAAGCAGTTCGGCTGGATCGACTTCACCAGCTCGCGGATCTCCTGATACGGCATCGCCTTGTGCCCCATCTTCCAGGACCAGCCGTCGAAGACCAGGATCGTGATCGGACCGTAGTTGGTCAGCAACTCGGTCAGCTGCGTCTTCACGTAATCGATCTGCGCGCGCGTGACGGTGCCGTTGCCGGTCCCCTGCGTGTTGTCCCAGACCGAGTAGTAAAGGCCGACCGCCAGGTTGCGCGCGCGGAACGCGTCGGCGAACTCGCGCACGACGTCGCCCTGGCCGTTGCGCCAGGTGATGTTGCGGACGTTGAAGTTACCGACGCTGCTGGGCCACAGCGCGAAGCCGTCGTGGTGCCGCGTGGTGAGGACGCCGTACTTCATCTTCGCCGCGACGGCGGCGTCGGCCCACTGACCCGGGTTCAGGTTCACCGGGTTGAACATGTTGATGGGCAGGTTCGCCTGCGACCACGTCCCCGTGTAGGTCAGGATCCCGAAGTGAATGAACATGCCGAAGCGCAGCTCGATGTAGCTGCGCTGGAGCGCCTCCAGCGCGCTGGCCGATACGCTGCCGCCGGCGCCCGCGGTCCCCGTCGTGCCGCCGCGCCCGCCCGCCCCCGCGGCACCGCCGGTTCCGGCCGCGCCCGTCGTCCCGCCGCGGCCGGCGTTGCCGCCGGTGCCCGCGACGCCGCCGCTGCCAGCGCTGCCCGTCGTACCGCCGCGCCCGCCCGCGCCGGTGCCGGCCGCGCCGGTCGTGCCGCCGGCGCCCGTCGTGCCCCCGACACCGGTCGTGCCCGCAGTGCCCGTCGTCCCGGCGCCGCCCGTCGTGCCTGCGGCGCCCGTCGTGCCCGCGCCGCCCGTCGTGCCCGCGCCGCCCGTCGTCCCGGCGCCGCCCGTCGTGCCCGCGACGCCCGCGCCGCTACCGCCGCCGGCCGCGGCGCCGCCCGTCCCGCCGCTGCCACCGCCGCCGCAACCGGCCGCGGCGATCACCAGCACGAGCGCGCGCGAAAGCAACCAGCGCGGGGGCGACACGCCCCCAATTTACCAAACCCGACGCCTTGGTGAAGGCTCTTAACGAATCGACACCGACTCGATCGGCGCAGCGCGCTACGGGTAGTCGATGCTGATGTCGTCGAAGTACATGGTGCCCGTCCAGTCCGTCGGCAACCGCGTGTCTTCGGGCGCGAATACGCCCTCGAGAACGAACGAAATCAGGCGCACGTCGCCCGCAGGTACGGCGACCTGGACCGGGAACCACATGTTGTACCCGCGCGGCGAGCCCTTCGCGAGCGTCTCACCGCTCTCGGTCGTGATGCGGATGCCCCAGTAAGAGTTCGGCCCGAACGTCTCCTTCGGATCGGACGGCTCGATCAGCATCCATCCGGTCACGGTGACGCCCTTGCCGGGGATCAGCCCTTTATCGGCGCACATCAGCGGGCCGATCTGGAATCCGCGCGTCAACCCGGTGCCGGTCGCCTTGATGATCGCTCCGAGCGAGAACTTGCCGCTGTGAGCGAACTGGCTCGTGACGCCGAGCTTGCCCGCCGCCGAGGGCGTGGTGATGACCCGGTACCCCTCGATCGACATGTCCTCGAAGTCCCACACCGTCGGCTGGCAGATGCCCAGCGACGGCGGCGAGCACTCGACGAATCCCGCGTTGCACAGGATGCCGCAGGTCGAGTTCCCGCACGTCGGGATCCCGGCCCCGCCGGCGGGCGACGGGCAGACGTTGCCGCACATCCCGCAGTTCGTCACGTCGCTCGTCAGATTCTTGCAGCCTTGCGGGCAGCTGGTCTGGCCCGGCGGACAGGTGGCGCAGTCGGTGCCCGCAGTGTTGCAACCGGTCGTGCACTGCATCGTCCCGGCCACGCACATTCCGGTCGCGTTGCACGCCCCCTGCAGCGTCACCACGCCGCCCGAGCACGACTGCGGCGGGCCGCACTGCGCGCCCTGCCCCTTGTTGCCGCTCTCCACGCAGACCGACGAACCGGTCGAGCACGACGTCTGGCCCGTCTTGCACGGGTTGGTCGGCTGGCACGGCTGACCGGCCGTGCACGACACGCACATCCCCGTCTTGCACACGAGGTTCATCCCGCACGCGGTCCCGTCGGGTTGATTGCTCCCGCTGTCGGTGCAGACCGGCGCTCCGGTCGCGCAGCTGAGCGTCCCGGTGTGACACGGGTTCATCGGCGTGCAGGCGGAGTTCGGCGGGCAATCCGTCGCGCAGCTGCCATTCGTGCAGACCATGTTCGTGCCGCACACCGTACCGTTCGGGCGGTTGCCCGTCTCGCTGCAGACGGGCGAGCCGGTCGCGCACGACACCACGCCCGTCCTGCACGCGTTGGCCGGCTGGCAGCTGGCCCCCGCCGCGCACGACACGCAGGTGCCGGCGTTGCAAACCTTGTCGGTGCCGCACGAGGCGCCGTTGGTCAGGACGTTGCCCGTGTCGGTGCAGGCGATCGTCGGCGTGCAGACGGTGATCCCGACGTGACACGGATTCGCGGGCACGCACACGGTGCCGGCCGAGCAAGCGGCGCAGGTGCCCGCCTGACAGACCATGCCGGTCCCGCAGACGGTGCCATTCGGCTGGTCAGCGGTCTCGATGCAGACCGGCGTACCCGTGTTGCAGGCAATCGTTCCCTTGCGGCACGGCTTGCCGGGCACCGCGCAGTCCATGCCCTGGACGCAAGCGCCGCAGGTCCCGGTGGCGTTGCAGACCATGTCCGTCCCGCAGGAGGTGCCGGCTCCGACATTCGCGTTCGTGTCGGTGCACGACGGCGCCGCGCCCGAGCAGACCAGCGTCCCCGTGTGACACTTGTTCGTGGGCGTGCACGCGCCGCCCATCTGGCAGGCCGCGCACGCGCCCGCCTGACAGACCATGCCGGTGCCGCACATCGTGCCGTTCGGCTTGTTGTCGGTCTCGGTGCAAACCGGCGCGCCCGTGGTGCAGACGATGCTGCCCACGCGGCACGGCTTGCCGGTGACATCGCAGGCCATGCCGGCGACGCACGCGTCGCAGCTGCCGTTGCGGCAGACCTTGTCGGCGCCGCAGACGGTGCCGTTCGCCTGGAGGTCGGTCAGCTCCATGCAGACCATCGCGTTCTCGTTGCAGACGAACATCCCCTTGTGGCAGGGGTTGGCGGGCACGCAGGCGCCGCCCGCGACGCACATGGGCGCGTCGACGCCGCCCGCGTCGACGATCATCGTCGATCCGCCGCTGCCGCCGATGACGCTGCCGCCGGTGCCGGCCATGCCGCCGCCGCCGCCGCGCCCCGCGCCCGCGGAGCTGCCGCTGGCGCCGCCCGCGGCCGCGTCGTGGCCGTTCACCGGAAGCTCCCGCAAACCGCCGCACCCGGCGGCCAGCGCGGTGGCGCCCGCAACGACCATCGTGACCCTGAGGCAATGTCTAAGCAGCAGCATCCCGTCCTCCTAGAACTGCAACCGACAGGCGACGCCGCGCGTCCCGATGTCCGGCGTGCACGCGAGCGCGGTCGAGCCGGCGCCGGAGGCGCTCTCCTTCGGCGACGACAGCACCCATAGCACCGCCGCGCCGCCCGCCAGCACGCCGCCCGCGACGAACCCGACGATGGACAGCGTTCGCGCGCGCGACCACGAATCCTGGATTCCCTTGCACTCCGCCGTCGGCGTCATCGTGTTGCAGTCGGTGATCATCGCGCCGCCGAAGGGATCATTCGGGTCGGGCCCGAGGTGATCGTTGAACTGGTTCCGCTTCTTGATCGCGAGGAAGCCCTCGACGGCGCCGAAGATCAGCGCAGCGCCGGCGCCGATGCCGACGCCATACGCGATCGGGCGCAGGCTCGAATGATCGGACGCGGCGGGCGCGGGCGTCGCGGTGATCGACGCCGCCGGCTGCGCGCCCGCGGGCGCGGCCGCCGGCTCGGGCGGGGCGGCTGGCGGCGGCGCGGCGACCGCGACGACGGGCGCCGCCGGCTTCGTCTCCGCAGGCTTTGGCGTCGGCGCCGCAGCGGGAGGCGCGGCCGGTTGCGGGGGCGGCGGTGGCGGCGGCGCCACAGCGACGGGCTCGCGCTTCAGCCGGTACGAGCGATCCTCGCGCTTGCCGCCCACCATCGTCACCGTGTCCGACGACGGCAGATAGCCGGCCGCGCGCACCTGCACGTCGACGCGCCCCTTGTCGAGGCGCACCGGCCCGGGCAGCGGCAGCTTGCCGACGGACTTTCCGTTGACGAGCACCTCGGCGCCGGTCGGCTCGCCGACGATGAAGAGCTCGCCGATCTGTCCCTTGGCCGAGGCGAGCTGCGCCTTCAACGTCGCCAGGTTCTTCGCCACCCACGGGTGATCGGGCGACGCGATCGCCTCGCCCAGATACTTCTCGGCGTCGACGAAGTAGCCCAGCGCCATCTCGACCAGGCCCAGCTGGCCGGCGGTGCGTGGCGACCGCGAGATCTGGTACGCCTTCTCGAACAGCGGCAGCGCGCGCTCGTCCTTCTTCTGCGCGCGGAGCTCGACGCCCTGCCGGATCAGCGCCTCGGCCTCGGCCGAGTCACCCGCCCAGGCGGGCCGCACGGTCAGCAGCGCCGTGGCGCCAACAATATGAATGACGATTCGTCTGAGGTTCAGCGTCATCTTCCTCTCGATCAATCGATCACCGGCACGCCGGCCGCCGCGGGCTTGCCGGCCGCAGGCTTCGCCGCCGCGGGCTTCGCCCCGCCGCCGCTGTGTCCGTGCGACTTGGCCGACTTACCTTGCCCCTTGCCCTCGCTCTTGCTTTCATGCTTTGCGCTCGCTGCGCGCGCTTCTGCTTGTTCGGCGGGCGCCGCGGCCGGCTTGACCTCCGCCGGCGCAGGCGCCGCGGGTTTGGCCGCTTCCGGAGCGGGCGCCGCGGCGGCCGGCGCAGGCGCCGCGGCCGCGGGAGCCGCTGCCGGCGGTGCCGCCGGAGCCGGCGCGGCAGGCGCCGCGGTCTGCGTCGGCGCCTTGGACTCGCCGCCGCCCTTCGGGACCAGGATGGCCGCGCCGATGGCGGCGACGCCGATCGCGACGGCCGCGACGATGAAGATCCCCTTCTTGCTGCGCGCCGGCGCCGGCGCCAGATCCAGATCGTCGGCCAGATCGCCGGTGACGATCGGATGCTGCTTCGAATGCACCATCGACGCGCGCACCGACGCCGCCGCCTCCGACTCGGGCGAGCCGGGCATCGTCGCGCCCGTCGCTGGGCGCGACTGCGGCATGGGCGACTGCCCCCACGCGATCGTCTTGGGAACCGGCGTCGGAATGCGCTGCTGGGACGTCGTGATCCCGGCAGCGGCCAGCGGCGACTGCGGCGGCGGCGTCGGCGTCATCGCGCCGGGAATGCGGCCCGGGGGCGCCATCCCTGGCGGCATCAGCGTGGGCGCGCGCGTGGGCGGCGTCGGTGTCGGCATCACGGCGATCGACGGCCGCCCCGACGGCGCGCTCTCGGTCCCGCCCGGACCGCCCGCGAACGCTTCCTCCCAGATCACGCGCGCGCGGCTGGACGCGAACGGCAGCAGGGCGCGCCCGAAGTCATCGATGTTCGCGAAGCGCGCCTTCGGGTCGACCTTCATCGCGCGCAACAGGACCTCTTCCATCTCGGCCGGGATCTCGGGGCGCAGCTCGCGCGGGCGCTTCGGCGTGCCGCCGACGATTCCCTGGAAGACGATGAACAAGTTGTCGCCGTCGTAGGGGCGCTTCCCGGTCAGGCATTCGTAAAGAATGATGCCCAGCGCGTACTGGTCGCTGGCCGAGCCGGCGGACTTGCTGTCCATGATCTGCTCGGGCGCCAGGTAGTACGGCGTCCCGATCATCGCGCCCGTGCCGGTCAGCGTCCCCGCCTGCGTGACCGCGTCGTTCCCCTTCGAGATTCCGAAGTCCAGCACCTTCGGGTGCACGCGGCGCGTACCCGCGGCCAGGAAGATGTTCTGCGGCTTGAGATCGCGGTGCGTGATGCCGGCGGCGTGCGCAGCCGACACCGCCGAGCAGACGGGCAGCATGATGTCCGCCAGCTCCTCGCTGCCGATCGGGCCCAGCCGCTCCAGCCGCTGCGCGAGATCCTCGCCGTGGAGGAACTCCATCACCAGGTAGGTGTGGCCGCCGTCGCTGCCCATGTCGGCGACGTCGACGATGTGCGGGTGGCGGACGCGGGACGTCAGCTGCGCCTCGCGCAGGAAGCGCGCGCGCGCGCCCGGGACCGCCGCGATCAGCGGGCTCAGCACCTTGACGGCGACCTTCTTCTGGATCTCGGTGTGCGTCGCCTCGTAGACGGCGCCCATGCCGCCCGTGCCCAGCAAGCGGACGATGCTGTACTTGCCGAGGATGGTTCCGGGGGCGAGGGTCGGTACTTCGTTCTCGTCAGCCGTACTCCCCGGATTCGCCATCCCTGACGACTTTATCGTTCCGGTCGGGGGCCCAGCAAGCTTTCCCGGAGCCGGGCGAGCAGGACGGTCGGGTGGATCAGGCGGGGGCACGCCGTGTGTGTGAACGTCGGCGTCCGCTATGATTCCCGGGGATCTTCGATGAGCCGCGAAGCGTTAGCCGATCCTTCGGCCGAGCTGGCCCGCCTGCTCACCGCGCACAAGCCCGCCGTCGTCTTCACGGGCGCCGGCATGAGCACCGAATCAGGCCTGCCCGACTTCCGGTCCAACGGCGGTCTCTGGAAGCAGAGCCGGCGGTTCGAGGAGCTGGCGTCGGTCGACGCGCTGGAGACCGACTACGACGAGCACGTCGCCTTCTACCGCTGGCGCATCGAGATGCTGGCGGGCCACGGGCCGAACGACGGCCACCGCGTCGTCGCGGACTGGCAGCGGCGCGGCCTGGTCACGACGGTCGTCACACAAAATGTCGATGGCTTTCATACGCAGGCGGGCACGGAGGGCGTGCTCGAGCTGCACGGCACGCTGTCGGTCGTGCGCTGCAACCGCTGCGGCGGCGAACGTCCCGCCGCCGAATTCCTCGAGGCGGCCGGCCTCGCCTGCCCCTGCGGCGGCAAGCGCCGTCCCGGCGTCGTGCTGTTCGGCGAGGCGCTGCCCCTGGCGACGCTGCGCGCGGCCCAGTCGGCGGCGAAGCGCGCCTCGCTGTTCATCGTGCTCGGCTCGTCGCTGGCGGTGTCGCCCGCCAACCTGCTGCCCGAGGCCGCGGTCGGGGCGGGCGCGCCGCTGGTGATCGTCAACCGCGATCCGACGCCGCTGGATCGCCTGGCGACGCTGGTGATCAACGCGGGTATCGGCGAAACGCTGCGGACCGTCGATCAACTGCTCGCGTGACCGACGCCGTCACGAGCGGCGGTACTCGAGCCAGTGAAGCTCGATCGGGGCGGGACCGGCGGCGCGGTCGAACACGTTGTGGCCGCGCGCCCAGAACGGGTACCACGGCGTCGGCGGCCATTCGCCCGCGGGGTGCCGCGGCTCCTCGTAGGCGAGGCACGGGTCTTCCTGGACGAGGCGCAGCCCCTGGCGCGCCGTCAGCGCCGCCAGCTGCTGGCGGCTGAAGAAGGTGGACCAGGCCGTCTGGGCCACCTCCAGGGCGACGGGGCCTGGTCGATATCCGTCCCGCGACAGGAAGGCGTTGCACAGCAGCGTGCCGTCGGCGGTCAGGGCGCGCGTCAGCTTGGGGAGCGCGGCTGCGATCTCCGCGTACGAGAAGTGCGTGAAGACCTCGGCGAGAACGATCAGCGCGTAGCGCCCTTCTCCGATGACCGTGCCGTCCTCCAGCACGTCCCCCCGGATGACGTTCACGGCCGTGCCCAGGCGAGCCGCCTCGCGCGCGATCGCGTCGGACAGCGCCGGCACCGGCTCGATCGCGTCGACGTCCATTCCCAGCCGCGCGAGCGCGAGCGCGTTGCGCCCGCCGCCGGCGCCGACGTCCAGCGCGCGGGCGGGACGCGCGCGGCCGGCCTCGCCGGAGACGATGCGCGTCGCCACGTCGATCACCTTCGCGTCGGGGTGCTTGCCGAACAGCTCGTTCGCCGGAACGCTGCCCGTCGCCCAGCGCTGAAATTCCTGCTGCAAGGTCGGCGCGGCGAGCGACAGCTCGCACTGGATCTCGGCCCCTTGCGGGCCCGTCGGGCTGTACTCGAGGATGAACTTCGCGTAGGGCGACGTTTCGAACCCCTGCTCGATCGTCCGCCGGAACAGGTCGTGGAATTGCGTCAGCCGTTCGCCGCTCAGCGGCCTGTCGATCGCCTCGAACAGCGCCAGGACCTTCCCCCAGTAGTGATCGACCAGCGACGGAAGGCACGGCCCCGACAGCGCTCCCGACGCCTGCGTCTTCGGCATCAGGCGCGTGACGATCGCGTGCCGTTCGCGTTCGGCGGCGTCGTCGTCCATCGGCCGGATTTTAGTCGCTCCGCGCCGCAGGCGCGGTGTGCGACTACTGTTTTTTCAGGCAGCCGATATCCCGCGCTACGCGCGGGATCGGCTGGCGCGCGGCGGGATGCTGGCCATGCACCGCTCCGCCAGCGCGGTGATGGTCAGGGTCGGCGCGCCTCCCACGTTGGCCGTGATGACCGACCCGTCGCACACGTAGAAGCTGCGATACCCGAACACGCGCTGGCTGGTGTCGACCACGCCCTCGTCGGCGTCGCGCCCCATGCCGCAGCCGCCGAAGACGTGGACCGTGGTGGTGATGCCGGCGAGCTCCGCGTTCACCGTACCCGCCGGCGCGGCGCCCAGCTCGTTCGCGAAGGACGCCACGGCCGCGCGCGCGGATGGGATCTTTGCCGGCACGCGGCTGCCGGGCACGCGCTGCGTGACCAGCCCGCGGCGGAACAGCGTCCACAGCGAGCGTCTCCAGCCCAGGCGGATGCGGTCGTCACCGGCCTGCATCACGACGAACCCCGCCGTCGTCTCGGCCCAGCGCCGCGTGAAGAGGCCGCGCAGCGCGCGCCAGGCCGCCCGCAACCACGGAACGCTGAGGAGGCGCATCAGCCACGACCCCGGCGGGAAGCGGACGAGGATCATCGACGTCTTGTCGTCGGGCAGATAGCGCGACGTCGCGGCGGCCGATCGCGTGAAGTCATCCGCCGTCCTGCCCGTGGTCGCGAACAGGATCTCTTCGTTGTTCAGGCGGACGTCGTCGCCCAGCCGCTTCGAGAGCCGCGGCAGGTGCCCGCCGTCGCGCGCCCCGAGCAGCAACGCGTTGCTGCTCATCGCGCCGGCGGCCAGCACCACGCCGCCCACGCGCAAGGTCTGCCGGGGCGCGCTGGAATCCGTCGAGCTGCGGTACGCGATCTCGTAGCCGTCGCTTCCGTCGTTGTCCTCGGGCCGGAGCGCGCCCAGCGCGCGGATCGTCGTCACCGTCGCCTCGGGGACGATGCGCGCCCCGCGGCGCTCGGCGAAGTACAGGTAGTTGCGATCCAGCGAGTTCTTCGCGCCGAAGCGACAGCCGACCATGCATCCGCCGCACAGGGTGCAGGTCGTGCGCGCCGGCCCGTCGCCGCCGAAGTACGGATCCGGGATCTCGCGGCCGCCGCGGCCCGGCTCCGCGTCGAACAGCACGCCCATGTTCGCCGGCCGGATCGCGTGCGCGCGTCCGGCGCGCTCGGCCACCTTCGTGAGCGCGACGTCCGCCGGCGTCGTGCACGGGTTGGGGACCACGCCCAGCATCCGGCGCGCGGTGTCGTAGTGCGGGGCCAGCTCGCGCTTCCAGTCGGCCAGCGCGGACCATCCGGGCGCGGAGAAGAATGCGTCGGGCGCTTCCTCCAGCACGCCGGCGTAGACCAGGCTGCCCCCGCCGACACCGGAGCCCGACAGCACCAGCATGTGCCGGAACAGGCTCATGTTCTGCGGTCCGTACCAGCCGAAGCGCGGCATCCAGAGGTACTTGCGGACGTCGAGGTTCGTGGCCGGGAAATCGGAAAGCCCCAGCCGCTTGCCGCGCTCGAGGACGACGACCCGGTAGCCCTTCTCGGCCAGCCGCAACGCCGCGACGCTGCCGCCGAAGCCGGAGCCGATCACCGCGAAGTCGGCATCGAACGATTCGCTCGAGGACACGTCGCCGAAAATGCCGGGAAGCTCGACAAAAGTCCAATCGCAGGGCGTTCGCTACAGATCCCAGCCGCGCGAAGCCGTATGCTGCTCACCAGGACGTCATCGCATGCGCCCCGTCGGATCCGACCGCATCGCCGGCTTCGGCACGTCGATCTTCACCGAGATCACGGCGCTGGCCGTCAAGCACGAGGCGGTGAACCTGGGACAGGGTTTCCCCGACTTCGCCGCGCCCGACTTCGTCAAGCAGGCGGCGGCGCGCCACATCCGCGACGACCGCAACCAGTACGCCGCCAGCCCCGGCGTGCCGCGGCTGCGCGCGGCGCTGGCCGACGACTGGCGCCGGTTGTACCCGGACGCGCGCGCCGTCGATCCCGCCAGCGAGATCACCGTCGGCAGCGGCGCGACCGAGATGCTGCACGACGCGGTGATGGCCACCATCAATCCGGGCGACGAGGTGATCGTGTTCGAGCCCGCCTACGACGCCTACGCGCCCGACGTCGCGATGGCGGGCGGCGTGGTGCGCGCCGTGCCGCTGGCGCCGCCTGACTGGCGCTTCGATCCCCAGCGTCTGGCGGCGGCGTTCGGGCCGCGCACGCGCGCGCTGATCCTGAACACGCCCCACAACCCGACCGGCAAGGTGTTCGCGCGCGCGGAGCTGGAGGTCATCGCGGACCTGTGCCGCCGCCACGACGCGCTGGTGATCAGCGACGAGGTCTACAGCGAGATCCTGTTCGACGGCGCCGCGCACGTCCCGATCGCGACCCTGCCGGAGATGTTCGAACGCACGATCACGATCGGCAGCATGGGCAAGACGTTCAGCGTCACCGGCTGGAAGGTCGGGTGGACGATCGCGCCGGCGCCGCTGACTGCGGCGGTGCGCGCCGTGCACCAGTTCGTCACCTTCACGAACTCGGCGCCGTTCCAGGAGGCGCTGGCCGACGTGTTGCCGGCGGCGGCCGACAACGGCTACTACCCGCAGCTGCGCGCCGACTACGCGCGCCGCCGCGATCTGCTCGCGCGCGTGCTGCGCGGCGCCGGTCTGGAACCCCTCCCGATCGGCGGCGCCTACTTCCTGCTCACCGACATCGCCCGCCTCGGCTACACCAGCGACGCCGACTTCTGCCGCAAGCTGGTCACCGAGATCGGCGTCGCCGCGATCCCGACGTCCGTCTTCTATCAGCGCCCCGAGACCGCCCCGCCCGTCGCGCGATTTTGCTTCGCGAAGAAGGACGAGACGATCCTGGCGGCCGCGCCGCGGCTGGCGAAGCTGCGCCGCTGATCCCGAGGACGAGAACGACTACGAGGACGAGGACGAGGACGAGGACGAGGACGGGCGGAATCAGCGCAGCGGTTGCGAGAAACGTAGGCCCGCCATCACGCGCAGCTCGGGTTGCGGGAGATCCGGGCTGCTGGCGGCGGTGACCAGCGCGAACAAGGCGACGGGGCGGTCGTTGAGAGCGAGCGGTGTGACCTCGGCGTCAGCGTCGACGCGGTAGGCGCGCTCCCAGCCGCGCGCGCTGGACCAACGGTGAGATGCTTCCGCGCGAAGGCCGCCTGCTGCGAGGCCGTCGGCGCGCTCGCTGTGCAGGGCGACAGCCAGCGTCGACATCGGCGAGACGCGGTCATCGCGCGCGAGCGTGCCCGCCGCGTCGCGCTGCAGGCCGATCTCGTAGCGGCCGCCCACGCCGACCGTCAGCCAGCGACCCGGTTGGCGCGAGCGCCAGAAGTCGGCCAGCACCTCGCCGTAGACAATGCCGGCGTCGATGGGCGGGCCGCCCGCCTCGGGCCACAGCGCGCCGCGCAGGTGCCCGACCTCCGCCAGCACGCCGATGTCGAACGGCAGCGGCAGCGCGAACGGCGGCGTCACCGGCAACGTCAGCGTCCCTTCGCGCGACTGGCGCAGGAAGAGCCCACGGTACAGCACGCCGTCAACCGCGGCGCCGCGCGTCCCCGCCGCGGGGTGCAGGCGCAGGTGGGCGAGCTCGTGATTGCGCTTCCAGTGCACGTCCCAGCCCGGCGCCGGGCGGTCGCTCCGCAACATCAGCCCCAGCTCGACGCCGAACGCGGGCGCCGCCCGCAGACCCGCGAGATCGCCCGCCACGGTCTCCGCGCCCGCGCCGAAGATCAACCGCTCGCCGGGATCGAAGCGGACGCGAAAGCGCGCACCGCCGGCGTCGGTGATCCAGATCGGTGGCGCCGTCGCGATCTCCGCGTCAGCCGCCGCCGCGCGGCCGCTGGCCGCCAGCGACAGCATCAGCAAGCCCAGCGACATCGCGCGGGCGCGCATCATCCGCCCTCGTTACTTCCTGAACGCCGGCGGAACGGGCGGCGAGAAGAACGCCATCCGGATGCCGGCCGTTCCCGTCCAGCCCCACACCTGCGCGCTGGGGAAACCCGGCACGACCTCCCGCGCGTCGTCGCGCAGGAACGCGCTGCCCGCGAACCGCATCGACACCGGCTGATCGTTGATGGCGATGACGATGACCTCGTACGCGGCCTCGGCCGCCGCGGTCCAGTTGCCGGGCAGCTCCTCGGCGTGCCAGCTGGCCGATCGCAGCAGCTCGCCCCGCATCCGGAAGTTCAAGCGCTGCATGGCGCGCTGGCCGAGCACGAAGTTTCCCTCCAGCGTCCCTTGCGGAAGGATGCCGATGTACCGGGTCTCCTGCGCCCACGGCCCGAAGCGCATCTCGATCCCGGGCCCGGCGCGCAGGCGCACGTACGATCGCAGGTCCGCCGACTGCCACAGGTCCAGCGTCGCCTGCACCGTCGCGAGCGTCAGCGCCTGCTCGCCCTCGATCCCGCGCGGCTCGGTCTGGAAGTGCAGCGCCTCCGTGAACAGGCCGATGTTCATGTAGAGGTCGTGGCGCTCCGGATCCTTGACGAAGGTGGTGACGCGCAGGAGCGGGTGCTCGTAGCGGTGCGACAGGTCGTAGCGAAATCCCGTCACGTCCAGCCCGAACGAATGCAGCCGCACCTGACCGTCCAGCACCGTGAAGCGCCGCCGCGTGCGCCCGTTGCCCGACAGCTCGTCGTAGCTGACGCCGAAGTCGAACGCTGCCGGCGAGATCTCGGTCTGGCCCGCCGGCGTCCGGTGCGGCGCATAGCCGACGCCCAGCCAGAGCCGCCGCCCGAAGTCGAACGACACCTGCATCACCCGGCCCTGGCGATCGCGGTAGAAACCCCACGGCATCTCGCCCGTGTATCCGTCCTCGGGCGTCGTCGTCACCACGGCGGCCGGCGGCGCGATCTTCGCCTCCTCCGGCGGCGCCTTGCGCAACGTGAGATCCGGACCGTCGTCCTCATGCGCCTGCGCGCGCGCGATCCCACCCGACAGCAACACCAGCGCCGCGATCGCGGCGGCCTTCGCTCTTGAATGAATCATCGCGGCCCGTTGTCAGCAATCACGGTGCCGTCGCGGCGCGCGACACGGATCTCACTTCGAAGGTTAGACACGTGAGGCGGCGCACGCCGCGTGTGCCGGCCCTGCACAGTCGTGGGCCGCGCGCGACGCGCGCGTGACCGGCAGGACCGGCGTTATCGCCGGAACGTGGGCGTCACGTTCAACGCCAGCCGTTCCGAACCGCGCACCACCAGCAACGTGGTGTCCTTGTCGGCCAGATCCTCGGTCAGCAGGTGGTGCAGATCGTCGATGCCCGCGATCGGCTTGCCGTCGAAGCCGACGATCATGTCGCCGTCGCGCACGCCCGCGCGCTCGCCGGGGCTGTTCGGTTCGACGCCCACCACGAACACGGCGCTCTCCAGCGGCAGGTCGTGGAAGCGCACCACGCGCCGGTGCAGCGGCACG